>Ga0187893_10000678_pt1 | contig 86843 bp, 91 predicted proteins | sample MA1701074metaG_FD_139574 | JGI IMG/M metagenome (GOLD analysis project Ga0187893, IMG submission 139574) | White microbial mat communities from a basaltic lava cave in the Kipuka Kanohina Cave System on the Island of Hawaii, USA - MA170107-4 metaG ... | reverse complement strand
GACATGGAGTCCAAGGGCAATCGCGACAAGGTGCTCAACGAACTGCGCAATCACCTGACGCGCGACCGCGCGCGCACGAAGGCGTTTGCCGTGAGCGACCTGGGGCTCATCGAGATGACGCGGCAGCGCGTGCGCCAGAGTCATCTACAGAGCATGACAGAGCCCTGTCCAACGTGTCACGGAACGGGGCGCGTCTTCACGCCCGAGACCATCGTTAGGCGTGTCGAGCGCTCCTTGAAGCGGGTGGCGGTGCAGGGGAAGCGCGATGCCCTGGTGGTGAAAGTGCACCCCGACGTCGCGTACTACGTGCTCGAGCAGGAGAAAGACTTCGTGAAGAAGCTCGAACAGCTCGCCCGCGGTAAGGTGGAGTTACGAGATGATCCGCTGCTGCGACCGGATGAATTCAAGCTTGTCGTCAAGGGCGCCGGCAGGGATGTGACGGAGCAGTACGCCATTGCCTAGCTCGTTTTCGCTCCTGGAGCATCCTCCCGGCAGGGATTCTCGAGCAGCACGGTCCCTACTTGCCGTCGTTCACGGACGGGTACCGCAAACGAGCGCCTAACGCGCGACCTCGCGAACGCCAATTGTCGCCCGCCGCGGCTGGAGCGTGCTGATCTTTCCGCTCATTCCGCTCGGCGTTGGCGGAGCGAATGAGATAGGCCGCAAATACTTCTACGGCGGCACATACGCCGTGCGCATGACCACCTTGCGCGCGGTCCTACATGGACCTCGGCACTGCGCTCGGTGAACAAGGCTTCAAATGGATTTTTGTGCTGAACGCGCACGGGTCGCCGAATCACCATCGCGCCCTCAGCCAGGCGGGCGCAGACCTCGTGAACCCTGGCTACCGTGCGGCGCGGCCGTACCCAACTCACGACGCGAGGCACGCAGCCGAGGTCGCAAGCGCTGCGGATTGGCCTGGCTACTTCGGCTCCCCGGCCGCGGCAAGCGCAGCATACGGTGCGAAGTATTGGGAACGGTACTCCGCCTGGTCTGTCGATTTGGCTTTGAGAGCACTGGACGGTCGCGAGGCCGCGCAGGCGCAGCGAGTCGAGGACATTACGTCGCTTGACGGGACCTCGCCTGTGGCGCGGCCATGGCGTGCGCCCACGAGTAGATTTCCGGGGCGCGACCTTCGATCGCGCTCGGTGGCTCAAAGGCGCGCGTGCCTCCGCCGACCAAACAACGCGCGAGCCTGCACAGCGAGCATCTATTGAGCGCGTATAAAGTCGAGCAGCGGCGCCTAACGGTTCGCGGCCGAGTGTTCCACTTCGTGTCGTACGAAGCGGTTCCGGCAAATGAGCGTCGCGGCCAACCAGCCGTTCCGCCCATGTGGCACCTCATGAACGAAGGAAAGCGGCGACCGGTTATCCCGCACATGCTTGGTCAGGAACAGGCAGAGCTCGATGCCGCTTTGCTGCGCTGGGTCGAAGAGACCATCTACGCTGTCGAGCTGCCCGCCTAACAAGTCGCCATGAGCGATCTGGCCGCATACGTGGAATCGCATGACGGCATCTGGACGGTCCGCCGATCCGGCAATGTCCGCGACTGGAATAACATCCACTACCAAGTCGGCCTCTCGGCGAACAACGTCCCCGCGAAAAACCTTTCGATGAACGTCGCGACAATCCCACCCAGCGGGGTCGCGTACGCGCACATCCACGTGAACTTCGAGGTCATGCTGTACATTCTCTCCGGCCACGTGCGCCATGAGTTCGGAGAGCAGTGCGGCGAGAAACTGGAGAACGGCCCGGGCGATTTCATCTTCATCGCCCCTGGAGTTCCGCACGAAGTCTTCAACATGAGCGACACCGAGCCCGTCGTTGCGGTCGTCGCGCGCTCCGACGCGAGCGAGTGGGCCAACATCATCCCGTACGACCGTTCAGGCTCAGCGACCAAGTAGAGCCAGCTCGAGCGGCAGGTCTTAACTTGGGCGACGCGTGAAATCGCTGGCTCGATACTTCCATTGAGCGCGCTCCGCTGTCACCACCATCCGGTCCCGCGTTATTGAGGAGTAGTCATCTCGAGCGAGGCCAGCACGTCCCGCCGAGCGCAACGGCAGCGTCCGCCGCGCCAGAGGCGCGGAGCGACTCCGCGACGCGCTTTGAAGCGTAGGCGCTTCTCGCGGGCGACATCACCCAGCGTCACCAGATCGAGCAGGCGTTGCGCGATGCCGACCGTCGAAAGAACGAGTTTCTCGCGACGCTGGCGCACGAACTGCGCAATCCGCTCGCCCCGATCCGCAACTCGTTGCACATCCTGCGCGTGACAGCGATTTCCGATCCTGCCGTCGCACGCGTGCGCGACATCATGGAGCGACAGGTCAATCACATGCTACGGCTCGTGGACGACCTGCTCGAGATCTCGCGCATAACGCGTGGCAAGATCGAGCTGCGCAAAGAGCGCGTCGAGCTCGCGGCCGTCATTGGCAGCGCCGTCGAAACGAGCAAACCGCTCATGGACACGGCGGGGCAGGAGCTGGTCATCTCGATCCCGCGCGCGCAGGGCGGCTTGGGCATCGGCCTGACGCTCGTGCGCACGCTCGTGCACATGCACGGCGGAACGGTGGACGCGTTGAGCGCTGGTGCGGGCAAGGGAAGTGAGTTCCTCGTTAGGCTCGACCTGGCCGCGACGCAGGTCCGCGACGTCCGTCGATTCACCCGAGGGGCGAGCGACTTCATTGCCGATCCGTGTGCTCGTGGTGGACGACAACCGCGATGCGGCGGACAGCCTGGCAATGATGCTCTCACTGGAGGGCGCGGATGTGCGCGTCGCGTACGACGGTCAGTCCGCGCTGGATGGGCTCGCCGCGCTTCACCCGGCGGTTGCTATCCTCGATCTCGCCATGACCAACATTGATGGCTACGAATTGGCGCGGCGCATCCGTGCGCAGCCGGCCGTCTGCGATATCGCACTCATTGCGTTGTCGGGTTGGGGAGACGAGGCGCAACAGCTCGAGTCGCGGCGGGCCGGCTTCGCGTATCACCTCATCAAGCCGCCGGACTCCGGTGCGCTGCGAGCCGTCATCGCCTCGTTAGGAAATCGCGCGCCCGCGGGCGCGAACTCAGCGTTGAGCCAGTAGCGAGTCGAGCTGCTGAATGTGCCGGCGCTGAGCTGGAATCAAATCCGCCGCGATGATCTGGCGCGTCATTGCGTCGACTTTGTCGAGTGCCGACTCGTAGTCCTTGAGTCCGTGCTCTTCGCCTTCTTTCAGGGCCTTGAGCGCCGCCGCGTCGCCGAGCTTTGGCGGCCCCATCGACGCCCTGAGCAAAAGCTCCCCACAGTCACCTCACCGCGCCCCTCGATGCCAAGCTTCTCCATGGCCTGCCCGTAGGTCTCCTTGGCAGAGATCTCGCCGCGCAAGAGTGAATTCAGCTGGCCTACTGAAGCTATCGGTGCACGTTAGGCAGGCGGGCCCGAGTTTGGGCCCAGGAGGCTGTTGGCTCCGCTTACGGAGCCGCTGGCGACTCCGCGGCGACCTTCGGCGTGCCGCTTCCCGGCGGACGCCCGCGATGCCGCGGCTGAGGCGGCTCGGCGAGACGAGCGAGCCGGTGCGTGTAAAAACTCACAACGCGCTCTTTGACCGAGGACTTAGTGTCATTCTTGGCGGCGCGGAAGGCACCGTACGCCTGCTCGTCGCCGGACACCTCAAACCACCACCACGAGTCTGCAAGGCCGCTGGTCGGTACGCGCACATGGCAGCGGTAGCGCCGGCCGCCGTCTTCGAATTCGAACGGTTCGCTCAACTAGGGCTCCAACAGGGGTCACGCAATCTAACCTGGCCGACCCTCTACACGAAGCGTCTAGTGGCGCCTAAGGGGCTAACTCGACGTCCCAGGCCTACCTACGGGGCTAACCGAAGGAATTCACCCCTCTCATTGCGTCGGACCTCGAAAAGTCGGCCGTTAGCAACGACTACCGAGGTTCGGCGGGCGTTCGCGATGTCGTCCAGCGGATTCGCATCCAGCAACACGAGGTCCGCCAGCTTGCCGGCTTCCACAGTGCCGAGCGAGTCGAGCATGCCGAAGAACCGCGCGGGTTCCAGCGTCGCGGACCGGAGGATCTCGAATGACGAAAGGCCGGCGCCCACGAAGTAAAACAGCTCCTGATGCAGACCAAAGCCAGGGGGACTGTTGCGCAGTGGTGCGTCGGTTCCCGGCATGATGCGAACGCCGGCGCCGTGCAGCGCGCCGCTGACGGCGAGCCGCTTGGCGAAGAGCCGGCGCCCAACCGCGTCCGCATCAGGCGGTACGTCCGGCGGCATCGGAAAGATCTCGGCGACGAAGCGCTTGAGCGAATCCGGCAGGTAGCGCGCGAAGGAATCGCCAGGCAAGGCGCGCGTTGGCCAGAGCGAGACCTCCAGTTGTGCGGCGAGCGTCGGAACGACCCATGTGTTGTTGCGAACGAGCTTGGCGAAGAGAGGCGCCAGATTTGCGCTCGTGCAGCGTCCCAACGCCGACTGCACGGTAAAGCGCGGTTCGAGCGCCACTGAATCCTGTGGCGCGCACTCGTTAGGGATCGTCAGCAAATGCTCGATTCTGCGCTGGCCTGAGTCGGAGGCGTCGGCCGCGCCAACCGTCCGAGGCACGTGGCCGACAAACGTGACTCCGCGTGCGCGTGCCGCGCGTGCGATCGCGAAGTACGATTCGCGCGTGAGTTGGCTGTGCACCTTGATGAAGTCGACGCCGAGACGGATCAGCGAATCGACGGCTGGTTGTGCATCCGCCGGGGTTTTGACCGTGAGATGCGGGATTGGAACGTCGCCGCCCTCGAGATATGGGCCCGATATCATCATGCGCGGACCGACCAGCGTTCCGTTCGCGATCGCGCGTCGCCAGGCGACAAGTGTTGGCCAATCGCCGGCCATGTCGCGCACGCCGGTTACGCCGTTCGCGATGTAGAGCGGAAGGACCTGACGACCACCCGGCATCACCGTGTGCACGTGCATATCCCACAAGCCAGGGATGAGATACTTGCCGCGCGCCTCGATTATGGTGGGCACGCCGGCCACGCTCACCGAATCCGCAGGCCCTATAACCGCGATGCGGTTGCCGCGAACGACGACAGTCATGTCGCGCTGAGGCGTCGCGCTGCGTCCGTCGATCACGCTCACATGCGTGAATGCCAGCGACCTGCTCGCGCTCTGCGATGTGCGACTGGATCCGGCACAGGCGAAGAACAACAGTGTGCTGAAGCTGCCTAACACGTGGCGAGTCGTGGCCATTTCGGGCTGTGTCGGGTTTCGGTCAATCTAGGCGCTGACTCTCTGGAGGCGCACGATGTGGCCGCTTACTTTTGCCTGATCACGCTATAGGGCTGCACCACCTTTCGAGAGGAAGGGCAGCATGAAGCTCTCCGTCAATGGCCGCGATCATGACGTCGTGGCCGATCCCGCCACTCCCCTGCTGTGGGTCTTGCGCGACGAGCTCGGCCTAACGGGGACCAAATTTGGGTGCGGCATCGCCGCGTGCGGCGCATGCACCGTGCACCTCGATGGCGCACCAGTGCGCTCCTGTTCGACGCCGCTGTCCGCCGTCGGCCCGCGCAAGGTCACAACGATCGAGGGATTAGCGCATGGCGGCACGGATCATCCCGTGCAGCGCGCGTGGCAGGAGCTGAACGTGCCGCAGTGCGGGTATTGTCAGGCCGGGCAGCTCATGAGCGCTGCGGCACTCGTGGACCGCAACAAGAACCCTAACGACGCGCAGATCGACGCGGCCATGGCTGGGAATATTTGCCGCTGCGGAACGTACGTGCGTATCCGATCTGCCGTGCGTCGCGCAAGCGAAATTGCACGCGCGGGAGGTGCCTAACATGAAACGGCGACCAGACATTCCGCGACGCGAGTTTCTGCGCGTCACCGCGCTGGCAGGCGGCGGCGCGCTCATTACGATTACGCTCGGGCGCTGCGGAGGCCGCGCCCGGGCAACGGGCGACAGCATCGACGCGAACGTGTTCGTGCGCATCGCGCCGGACAATACGATCACCGTCACGGTCCCCAAATCGGAAATGGGACAAGGTGTTCGAACAACTCTTGCACTGTTGGTCGCCGAGGAACTCGACGCGGACTGGCAGCATGTCAACGTCGAGACAGCGCCGTTCGGCGCAAAATACGGTTCACAGGGAACTGGCGGGAGCGGGAGCGTGCTGGACACGTGGGAGCGCTTGCGGCAAGCGGGTGCCAACATGCGCGCGCTCTTGATTGCTGAAGCCGCGCAGCGCTGGGGCATCTCACCTACCGAATGCACGACCGAGGCGTCGGCAGTGGTTCATGCGGCGTCGAATCGGCGCGAGACGTACGGCAATCTGGCCGCCGCTGCCGCCACGCGCCCAAAGCCGCGCGATGTCGCGCTCAAGGACTCGGCGACCTACCGACTGATCGGGAAGGAGCACGTCGGCAAGGACGTAGCGGACATCACGCACGGCCGCGCGCAATACGGCATCGACGTTCGTGTGCCGGGGATGCTGTACGCGTCGATCGAACGCACGCGCGAGTTCGGCGCGAGCGTCGCATCAGTGGATTCTGCGGCCGCGTTAGGCGTTCCCGGTGTCGTGCGCGTCGTCCAACTGGCCGCGAACACCGATGCCAAGACGCATGCGGGAGTTGCTGTCGTCGCGCGCAGCACGTGGGCAGCGATGGCAGGACGTCGTAAGCTCAAAGTCGAGTGGCAGCCGGGAGCGCACGCGTCCGAAAGCAGTGAGCGCTACAGCGCCACGATGCAGCAGGCCATCGAAGCGCCGAGCAGCGAGGTCGTGAACAAGATCGGCGATCCGGACAGTAAGCTGACGGGGAACGACGTCATTCGGGCCGACTATTCGGTTCCTTTCATCGCGCATGCGACGATGGAGCCGATGAATTGCACGGCGCACGTGCAAGGCGATCGTGTAGAGATCTGGTCGCCGACGCAGTTCCCCGACTGGGCCACCGGCTCGACAGCAAGGGCCCTGGGCGTACCAGAAGGAAACGTCAGCACGCATGTCACGTTGTTAGGCGGCGGCTTCGGGCGGCGTATCAATCCGGACTTTACAGTCGAGGCGGCGCTCGTCTCCAAGGAAATTCAGGCGCCCGTGCAGGTGCTGTGGACGCGGGAAGACGACATGCGCCACGACTTCTATCGCCCGTGCGCGGTACATCGCCTGGAGGCCACGTTAGGCGCCGATGGTTATCCAGTCGCCTGGCGGCATCGCGCGTCGACGCCGGCGATCGACGCGACGTTCCAGGCTCGCGGCGACTTCGGCGCGAGTGAAGCGAACGGCGGCGGTGACGTGTCGTATCGCATTCCCAATCGCTCGTTCGAGTACACGCTCCTCGCGTCAGGCGTCCCGCGCGGATGGTGGCGCGCTGTGCATACGACGCACACAACTTTTGCCGTCGAATCGTTCATAGACGAGCTGGCGGAGCGTGCCGGCAAAGATCCGCTCGAGTATCGGCTGGCGTTGATCGACAAGTATCCGGTCGATAAGCCGGCCGATGACAAGAACTATCCGTTCGATCCGGAGCGCCTCAAAGGTGTGCTGCGCCTGGCGGCGGCGAAGGCCGGCTGGGGGAAGCCCGTCCCCGCTGGTCACGGTGTCGGCATCGCATGCGTGATCGATCACTTGAGTTATTGCGCCGAAGTCGTCGAGGCGTCTGTCGAGCGCGGCGAAGTGCGCGTGCATCGCGTTGTCGCGGCGGCGGACTGTGGTCCGGTCGTCAATCCCAACAGCGGACGCGCGCAGCTCGAGGGCGGAATCACGCAGGCGCTCTCGGCGGCGCTGCACGAGCGCATAACAATTGACGGCGGCGCTGTCGTTCAGGGGAATTTCGATACGTATCGCCTGCTGCGGATGAACGAGGCGCCCGTCGTTATCGAGGCGTATTTCGTCGACCGACCTAACGTGCATCCCACGGGGCTCGGCGAGCCGTCTGTCCCGCCACTCGCGCCCGCGCTGGCCACCGCGATTTATCGCGCGACGGGTAAACGCCATCGCTCGCTGCCTCTCGCTGAACTCGTTGCCGGAGGCACGCGCACGACTTGACGAGAACGCGGCAGGCAGCGTTTGGCGGTCGGACGGCATCGTAGAAGCACTGAGCCCGCACGTTCGCGCACATGATTGAACGACGTCGAACCGTCGAGCAGCTGGTCGTGACGCTGTTTGCGTTGTCGGCCTGCCGCGCACAGTCAGCAACAGAAGTTCCACCGACGATTACCCCCGGTCCGCTTTCGCGCGCGGGCACGATGACAACGATTCGCGCCGTGCATACGGCCTCGCTGCAGAACGCGGAATTGTGCGATCCCGCGCAGAACCGCCTAACGCCGACCGGCCGGCTGGCAGTGCCACGAGCAGACGCCACCGCTACGCTCCTGGCCAATGGCCAGGTATTGATCGTCGGCGGTTACAACGGGAGCGAGGGACTCGCGAGCGCCGAGTTGTACGATCCGGCGACGCGGAGCTTTACTGCGACTGGATCGATGTCGACGGCGCGCTCGGCGCACGTCGCGGTGCGTCTCGAAGAGGGTTGTGTGCTCGAGATCGGCGGCTCCGACGCTCGCGATGGCTTTGGGAGATACGACTCGGCCGGAGATCTGGGATCCCAAGACGCGCAGTTTTTCTCGGAGCGGGCAGATGCACAGCAGGCGCTACAAGATTCCCGAATCTGCAGTGCGCCTGTCGAACGGTTCGGTCCTGGTGGCAGGCGGCGCCCCGCATGCGGAGTTGTTCGATAGTAGGCGTGGCCGCCGGCCGCGCCGGCAACAACTTATATCCCGAATTCGTGGTGGAGCGGATTCCCGGGATCTACCGAATCGTGTTCGGTAGCGTCGTAGACTTTTGGGACGGCAAGCACTTGACGTGGGGCGCTGACATAGCCCTTGAGCATCACGTGTCGCACCGCTTCGTCCTGGACACCCTGCCACGCTAGCCCTGCAGCGCCTGCGAGTTGACCGCGGGCCACTGACCGTCTACGTTTCACGGCTCTCGTAGAACTCCGGTTGTCCGAATGACTTACGCCATTATCCGCACCGGCGGCAAACAGTATCGGGTCGAGCCTGGCGCGACGCTCCGCGTTGCGACACTACCCGGTGACGCCGGCGCGAAAATCGAATTCAAGGACGTCCTGCTCGGCTCCGACGGAAAGTCGGTCAAGACAGGCAAGCCGACGCTCTCGGGTGCCAAGGTCACCGGCGAGATCGTCAAGCACGGCAAAGGCGACAAGATCATCGTCTTCAAGTTCAAGCGCCGAAAGAACTACTCGCGCAAGCAAGGGCACCGTCAGGCATTCACCGAAGTTCGCATCAAAGACATCAAGTTGGGTTAGCGATATGGCTCATAAGAAAGGCGTCGGCTCCTCACGGAACGGCCGCGACAGCAATCCGAAATACCGCGGCATCAAGAAGTACGGCGGTGAATCCGTTCGCGCAGGGAACATCATCTTGCGCCAGTGCGGCACGAAGTGGCATCCCGGACGCAACGTCGGACTCGGCACTGATTACACGATCTACTCGCTCATCGACGGCGTCGTGAAGTTCGAGCACAAGAGCCGCGCACGATATCGCGTGAGCGTCTATCCGGTCGAAGCCGCGTAGCTAGAACACACTAGACGGTTCAGCGGGCCGGAGCACTCGGTGCGTCCGCCCGTGTTCTTTTGTGGCCGTACTTGCCGCCAACGAGCGACGCCACATATCACGCCGTCCTCAGTGCAGGGAAGTGGTGCGATGCGTCACTGGTGTCAGCGCAGCCCCAGCTGCACGGCGATCGCCTTCGCGAATCTCGTGTTAGGCACTACGCGGTGCGATGATCACACGGCACCGACTCAGATTCCCAAGGGCCTGGCCAATTGCGGCACGGCCCCGATGCTCACCGTCTCGCCAATCGATATCGCCTCCATTCGTGACCTAACGCCGCTCGGCAACCTCAATCCGCCGGCACACACACATCCCACAGATCACCTCTACTTCTACGCCACGTTCACAGGCACGCGCGTCCCGATTCCAATCCTGTCTCCGGGCGACGTCGTCGTGAGCGAGTAACCAGGCGAACGCGATTGAGCGGCGCGCCCAGTGTCATTGAATACTCGATAGTTTTTTCCCCGTGCGCCGACTTGAACCTCTACTTCGGGAACGTCGTTCTCACGGCGGAGCTAGAAACGAGGATCGGCGCCTTCGCGCAGTGCCAGCAGTCTTCGGCCGGCGGCGATACTTATCAGAACTGTACGAAAAGGCTCAACCTCAAACCGACTGCGGGATCACTCATCGGATCGATGGGTGGCGACAACGGCAACACAATCGATTTTGGCGGCTACGACAGGACGGGTGCCGCAACTTTCTTTCATCAACCCGGCGCGATCATACGGCTACGGGACGGAGTTCGGTCACAATCGTACCATCTGTCCAGTCGACTATTTCGTGCCGAGTGTCGCGAGTGCTCTGAGAGCCAGATTCGGCAGCGATCGCTTACGGCGCACGACGGAGCCGTTATGCGGGACGATCATGCAGGACTTGCCTAACACGGCGCAGGGGCGCTGGTTCTTCAATGAGACGATGCAGGACGATCTGCATCTCGCACTGGCACACGACAACGTCGATCCGCGAATCGGCGTGATCTCCGTCGGTAACTCCATTCCCAGTCTGCCAACCAGGTACTGGGGCTTCACGCCCGCGGCGTCGGGCCGCGTCAACGCGGACTTTTCTCGCGTCACGGCGGACGGTCTGACCTATTGCTACCAGAACTTCGTCGGCGCTACATCGCCGATCAGGCACGTTCTCATCCAGCTGATCTCGGCGACGCGCGTGCGCATCGAGGGATTTGTCGGAGTGCTCTGCGGGGATCCGTCGACCTGGGCGTTTACAGCTGGCGCGCGCGAGTTCGCACGCTAGCGCACGGTGGCACTCACGCGTGCTGCGCCCGTACTGTTAGACCTTGGACGTTATACCTTCGACCTTAGACCGGGTTTGACCCATGTCGATTCTCAATAAACTGAAAACCGAGCTCGATCGCGCCGGCCGCGCCGCAGCTGGCGCACTGGATGAAGGGAAGCTGCGCCTGGAAGCCTTTCGCGCGCGGCAGCTCGCCGACAAATCTGCCGAAGCGTTAGGCTACGCTGTGTATCGCGCGAAGAAAGCAGGGCAGGAGATGGATCCCGGCGCATTACAGCGTTTGTACGACGCGCTGGACGCCAGAGAGCTGGAAGTCGCGGCGCTGGAAGCGCGTATGAAAAAGGAGGAGCAAGGAGCAAGGAGCGAGGACCAAGGCCCTCGCACTCCATAGCTTGCTCCTTGCTCCTTGCCTTACGGTTTGTAGTTAGGCGGCAGCGTTAGGTATCGCCGCATCAATTCATCCTGCCTCGACGGCGCCAAAACGTTACGCCCGCCCACGAATACGTGCGTCGGACGCGTGCTCAGCTCCAACGGATCGCCGTTCCACACGACGAACGTGGCGTTTTTCCCGGGCTCCAGCGAACCAAGCCGGTCGGCCACGCCGAATGCGCGCGCCGGGGCAAGGGTGATGGCTTCGAGCGCGTCGGCCCATGGCATGCCGAACGAGACAGCCACGCCGGCCTCGTACTTCACGTTACGGGCATTGAACGCGTCGGCGCCCCCCGCCACGATCACGCTCGCGCCAGCCCGACGCAGCAGCGCGGCATTGTCCTGACGGGCGCCTAACGAACTAAAGCTCTGCGGTGCGTTGTTGAGCGAGCCCACAATGACCGTCACCTTCTCCAGCGCGAGTCGCTCGGCGACCTTCCACGCCTCGGCGCCTCCCGAGATGATCAGCTGAATGTTGTGCTCACGCGCCATCGTGATCGCGGCGTCGATATCGCTGGCGCGATCGGCCTCGAGGATCAAAGGAATACGACGCGACAAAACGAGTCCTAACGCCTGAAGGTCGCGCGCCGAGGCCGCAGTGGGTCGCGTCGAGCCGCGCTCGACGTCATTGCGCGGTGCGCGATAGTTGCGCGCGTCTGTGAGCAGCGCATCCATCCGGCCGATCACCTCGCCTCGCGCTTGCCCGCGATTCTGGCCCTTGCTCGCCATATCAGCGACCAGGGCGGCGGGCGCACGCCGGAGCATATCGCCGAGGCCTCCGACGGCGAGCTCGATGACCGCTGCTTGGCCGGAGACGAAGTTACCACCAGGAATGACCCCGGCGATGACAACACCGTCGTTGCGCGTCACCTGCAGATGCGGTGACGCCGGGTTGATCCCGTGCCACGCTTCGAATGCCGCCGCGACCCCTCGGTCGCCGGCTGCCTGCGCGTCCTGGGTCTCTTGTACCTGGCCGATCTCGTTCACGCCTAACGTCGTCAACGCGTTGAAGATGCCGGGCGTTACCCAGCGTCCGCGTGCATCGATGCACTCTGCGTTAGGTGGACACGGAAGACCGGCACCGACCTGCGTGATCCGGCCGTTCGCGAAAACCAACGTACCGTTCTCGATGACAGGACCGCTCACGGGATGGACCCGCGCGCCCGTAATCGCCACGGTTTGCGCTCCGATTGGCGAGGCGAGGAGGGCCAGCAGCGCGGTGTGCAGCAGCTTGGTCGCATGCATGTTAGCGTCCTCCTGCACCGTTAGGCACGTAGCCTAACTCGAAGTCGGTGCGCCAGCGTCCACGCGTGTCCGTCCTGTCGAACAGCATCGCGCCGTCCAGCCAGACCTTCTCAGCGCGCGAATAGATGCTGAACGGATTTCCATCCCAAAGAACGACGTCTGCATTCTTGCCGACTTCGAGCGATCCGATCTGCGAGTCGAGGCCTAACGCCCACGCTGGATTGATCGTGATCCACTTGATCGCTTCATCCTGCGAGATCGTGAAGCCGAGATCCACCGCAGCAGCCATTGACTTCGCGGCGTCCTGATTCAGCCGCTGCATGCCGTTGGCATCGTCCGAGTGCACGATCGCCCGCGCGCCAGCCTTGTGCACGAGCGCCAGGTTCGCGCGCACGCCATCCATCGCCTCCATCTTGAAGCCGCCCCAGTCGGACCAAATCGAGGCCGAGATCTCGTTGGCGGCGAGGAGGTCGGCGATTTTGAATGCTTCGACACCGTGGTGGAACGACCGGATCTTGTATCCGAACTCCTTCGCGATGTCGATCATCTGCGCCATCTCGTCAGCACGATAACAGTGGTTGTGTACGTAGATGTTGCCGCGCAGGACTTCGGCGAGCGTTTCCATCGCGAGATCACGCGATGGCGGATCCGCTTTCTTGTCGCCGGCCAACCACGCGTCCCAGCGCCGACGGTACGCTTCGGCTTGAATCCACTTTTCGCGATAACCAGCAACGTTCCCCATGCGCGTCGAGGGACCGCGGTTCTGGTACACACGCTTCGGGTTCTCGCCGCACGCCATCTTGAGGCCGTACTTGGCGCCGGGGAACTTCATAGCTTGAACCGTGCGTGCAGGCACGACCTTGAGCACGGCGCTGCGACCGCCGAAGAGATTCGCGGAGCCCGGCAGGATCTGAACGGTTGTAACGCCGGCTGAAAGCGCGCGTGGGAACTGCGGATCCTGTGGCCAAACCGAATGCTCAGCCCAGACCTCGGGCGTCGCGGGGTTGGTCGCTTCGTTGCCGTCGCTCAGCGCGTCCACGCCCGGCGCCGCGTACACGCCGAGGTGCGAGTGCGTGTCGATGATGCCGGGGGTGACGAACTTGCCGCCGCCCTCCACCACTAGCGCGTCGCTGGGCGGCGTTAGGTTCGCTCCGAGGGCCGCGATTTTTCCATCGCGCAACAACACGGAGGCGTTTTGCAGAGTCGGTCCGGCCGCCGTCATGATAGTGGCACCGCGAATAAACGTGGTGCGCGACGTGAACGGCCTGTACGTGCTCGGAAAGGCGTCCGCGTTAGGCTCGGAGAGGGCGCCGGCTCCCGGAGGAGTCTTTTGCGTCGTATCCGTGGCCGGTGTCGCGGGCGCGGCGGGCGCGGGCGCCGCGGCCGGCGGTGGAGCAGCACGTGAACACGCCAGGAGCGCGACCACGGCGAGTAGTCGACTTCGCATGACTTTCCTGACTCCGGTGAAGGAAAGAGGAGCAGGAAAGTAGAGCGACCGTCTCTCGACGACTACCCTAGATCGCGAGCGCGGCGCGTATCGCTCGCACGTCATCCGTGCAGAGGCCATCGACGCCAAGCTCGTGCAGCCGACGTGCGTCGTTCTCGTTGTTCGCGGTCCACGCGATGACGCGCGCGCCTTCCGCGTGCAGTGAGTCGACGAGGCGCGCGTCGATCAAGTCGACGGCCGGCCAGACGTCGCGAACGGCATGTTGGCGTGCGAGCGCTAATGCGTCAGCGTCGCGGTTTGCCAGGAGCAAGCCAACGGGTAGGCCAGGGGCGAGGGAGCGCACCGCGTCAACGACCTGGTAATCGAAGCTGTGCACCGCGGCGCGCACGCGCTGTCCTGTTAGGCACTCGACGATCGGTGACGCGCTCCGGGGTGCTTTGGCTTCCACGTAGAGAACGACTCGATCGCCAACGAGATCGCACACGTCGTCGAGTGTGGGCACGCCGTGCTTCACTAGCTCCACGGCGCTCAGCGACGAAATGGGTGTCCCCGCGGCGTCAGGCAGTTCCGCGTCGTGGTGCACGACCACAACTGCGTCGGCGCTTACGTGAACGTCCAACTCGATGGCATCGGCGCCGAGTTGCATGGCGAGGTCGAACGACGTCAGCGTATTCTCGCGGGCGAGCCGAGGCATACCGCGGTGGGCGATGAGCTCTAGCAAGGATAGGAGGATAGGAGGATTGGGGAGAAGCGATTGGCAGTAGTGGTGTCGTCCCGGATGGCGCGTCAAGGCTGATTGCGGGTGACTATAGCTCGGCAAGCCGTTACCAGGGTTGTGGTTGGCTGTCAGCTATCGGCTGGCAGCGTCCGGCTGACAGCTTTCGTTGGCCGAGCCGCCGAAGCCTTAACGTCTCCGTTTTACCCACGTCTACCTCCACGCACTGATGGAAGCACAGCCCGATCGCGCCGATGACCGCGACGACCGTACGCTGATCGAGCGGTGGCTTGGGGGCGATGAAAGGGCCGCGACCGCCATCGTAGAACGTCACGCGACGGCGATCGCACGCTTCGTGAGCACTCTCGGGGAACGAGAGACGGATGAGGTGGTGCAGGATACGTTCGTCCGCGCCTTTTCATCCTTCGACTCGTTTCGCGGCGAGAGCTCACTGCGAACGTGGCTGTTTGCAATCGCGCGCCGGCTGGTGTTGGATCGCCGTCGCGCTCAGCGGCGCCGGCCAGTCACCGAGTCGCTGGAGGACGTCGAGTTAGCAAGTGGCTTCACCGCGCTCGACTCGATTGTCGCAGCTGAGGCGGAGGGGCAGGTGCGGGAAGCAGTTGAACGGCTGTCGCCGACGCAGCGTGAGGTCTTCACGCTGCGAGTAGCCGAGGGCCTTTCGTACAAGGAGATCGCAGAAGTCGTGGGAACCACGGAAGGAGCGGCGCGGGTGCACTACCACAACGCGCTACGCACGATCAAGGACGCGCTATATGTCTGATTGCTCAAACCTCGAGATTCGCGAAGCGCTGCCGGAGCTGTTGCACGGCAGGCTCGACGCTGTGCAAGCCGCAAAGGTGCGCGAACACATCGCACGCTGCGCCGAGTGTGCCGCGGAGCTGGAGCTGTTGCAGCGTGTGCAGCGACTCTATTCCGCGGCGCCCGCGGTGAACACGGCGGCGATCGTGGCGGCGCTGCCGCGCCCGCGAGCACGCCGAACGTTCTCGTTAGGTATGCTCCGCGCCGCGGCAGCGATCGTTCTACTGCTGGGCGGCGGGGCGCTCATCTTCCGGGCCGCGATGAGCGGGTCGCAGAACGGCCAGCCCAACCAGGTGGTCGTAACACCTCAGGACACACCGGCGATTCGACGCGACACGCCGGTCACAGTCGAGCGCACGGCACAGCCGCGCGTGTTCGCGATGTCATTGAGCGAGCTCGACGACCTGGATGCAGACGAGATGGAATCCCTCCTGAGCGCGCTCGATCGCATCGATGCCGCGCCGGTTGCCGAACCTGACACACTCATGGGGAGCGTCTCCGGAGTCGGCACATAGCAGGCACTATGGACAGCATGTTGAAAAGAAATTTCATGATCGCTTTGGCGGCCGCCGCGCTGGCGACCGTCTCGTTAGGGGCGCAGGATACCACGCTGACGCGCGACCGCGATGCGATGAAGAAGCGGTTTCAGGAACGCTTCGGCGCCGTCGTCAAGGAACGCCTGCAGCTGACCGACTCCCAAGTCGTTAGGCTGGGCGAAACCAACCGCCGGTTCGAGGAGCAGCGTCGCACGCTCATCCAGCAAGAGCGCGACGTGCGCATGTCATTGCGCGACGAGCTCATGGCGCAGAGCGCCAATCAGGAGCGCATCTCCTCGTTGCTGGACCGCGCGATTCGAGTGCAACGGCAGCGCGTCGAGTTACTCGAAGCCGAGCAGCGCGAGCTGGCGCGCTTTCTGAACGCCACGCAACGGGCAAAGCTGCTGGGGATGCAGGAGCAGATGCGCCGCAACGCGATGGAGATGCGCGGACGCGGGCCGGAGATCCGCGACCGCATGCGTGACAGGATGCAGGGTCGCCAGCAACGGCCGCCGGCACGGCGTCCAGGACAGCGCGTTCGTCCGCCGGCTTAGTCCATAGTCCTTCGGCCTTGGTCTTTAGTCGTGGGCGGCTGACGCCCGTCCCTAGGACTAAGGCCTAAGAACTAAGGACTACTTACCTGAGTTACATTCCGGGCCCTCGCCCGGGTGGCGGAACCGGCAGACGCAGCGGACTCAAAATCCGCCGAGCGCAAGCTCTTGAGGGTTCGACTCCCTCCCCGGGCATGTGACAACCGGAGACGATATGGCACGACGCGGCCCACGCCGGTTCCGATGGCGACGGGTCGCGTTTGCGTTAGGCGGCCTGCTCCTCCTCGGCATCGCGGCGTGCGCGTGGCTGCTGCGAGACCCCACGCCGTACTTCGCCGAACGCCGCTCGCGATTGATCGGCAGTGACACAGTCACGAGCGGCGCCGATTCGCTGAGCAGTGACGTCGCGCTGCGGTTGCATGCGGCGAACGGCTTCGCCGTCGACATCGCCGTTAGGCGCCCCGTCGCTGCCGCGCCAGCGCGCAGCCGCCGCCTCCTCGTGATTCTCGGCGGCCAACGAGCAGGGAAGGAAGCCGCGCTGCTCTTTCCGGATACGCGCGGCACCGTTGTCGCGGCGATCGAGTACCCGTATCATGGCGCGCCCAACCCAAAGGGCGTCGCGGTGCTCGGCCAGGCGCCCGCGATTCGCCGCGCGATTCTCGACACGCCGCCGGCGCTGATGCTCGCGCTCGACCACCTGCTCGCAATGCCTGACGTCGACACGACGCGAGTTGAATTGATCGGCGCGAGCTTCGGCGCACCCTTCGCCGCCGTCGTCGCGGCGCTGGATCAGCGCGTGACACGGCTCTGGCTTCTGCACGCGGCGGCCGATCCCTATCGGCTCCTGGAACACAACATGCACAAGTACATCGGCACTGCGCCGCTGCGTGCCGCTGCTGCAGGTGCCGCGAATGTGCTCATCGCGGGGCCGCGACTGGACCCGGCGCGCTGGGTCGCGCGTGTCGCGCCGCGCCCCGTGATCATGATCAATGCGCTCGAGGATGAGCGCATTCCGCGAGTTCTCGTCGATCGACTTTTTGCAAGCGCCGCGGAGCCAAAGGCGCAGCACTGGCTCCCCGGATTACATATGCAGCGCAACCGCCGCGACGTCCTCGGCGCGCTTGTCGACACTGTGATGGCGTTGGCGCAGCGCGATACGCTACGTTAGGCGGGAAACGCGCGTAAGGTTCAGCTCCGTCAGCAGCTGATTGAATCGCGGTGATTGGCGCAACGAATCGAGCGTGGGGTTGACGCCGATGTACACTACGAAACCTCGCCGTTCGTCGCGCGCCTTGTGCAGCCAGTCGATGGCTTCGTCGACGTTGCCTAACAGCGCATGAAGCATGACGAACGCGGCGCTGGAGACGTACTCCGTTCGCGCGCGCTTCTCCAGCTCATGTCGCAACGCGAGCGCTTCGCCGCCGCGCCCTTGCTTGTGCAAAGCACCGGCAAGGCCCGCGAGCGAGTATGCCGCCTGCGGCGTGTACAGCAGTCCCTCGCGAAACGCCTGCTCGGCCTTTTTGAACTCGCCGAGCTGCAGGTAGGACAAGCCGCGCCCGCGGTGCGTCTCTTCCGAGATCGGGTTCATCGCGGCGGCACGATCGAAATGCACCAGGGAGTCTTCATATCGTCGCGCATAGTACGCGACACCACCGCGGCTGCGACGCGCCGAGACAGAGGAGGGATCCAGGTCGACGGCTTGCTGCGCTTCGACGAGCGCGCGATCAAACTGGCCTGACACGACGAGAGGAAAGGAGTACCACTGGTGCGACGTCGGGTAGCCGGGACTCAACGCCACGGCGCGCTCGAAGTGAGCGATCGATTGCTGAAAGTCCCAGTCGTAAATGAAGAGCACCCAGCCTAACGAGGCGTGCGCCTCGGCCAGCCGCTCGTCCAGTGCCAGCGCCTTGCGCGCGTATTTCTTCGCGTTCGCCATGCCCTCCGCTACTGCGACATTGCGGTAGTCCAGCTGCAGCGCGTGCGCGTCGGCGAGGCCGCTGTATGCCAGGGCGTACGTCGGGTCCTCGGCGATCGCCGCCTCGAAATGCTTGATCGCCTCGACAGTGTCTTCGAAGGTGCGCTTGTTCCAGGCAAAGCGGCCGCGAAGGTAGTGGCGATACGCTGCCGCGTTCTCGGTGTAGCGCGGTGCCGCGACATGCACGGATGTCGGCAGCAACGTGGGACTCAGCGCGGTCACGATCTCCGCCGCCAACTCGTCTTCCAGGGCGAACAGGTCGTCAGCATCGCGATCGTACCGCAAGGAGCGCTCCAGACGCCCGTCAGTCGCGTTCGTTAGGCGAGCTGTCACGCGAAGTCGCCGGCCAAGCTGGCGCACGCTCCCTTCGATGACGCAGTCGACACCAAGATCCATGGCGATGCGTCGTACGTCCTGCGCCTTTCCCTTGTATCCAAAGACCGAAGTGCGCGACGCGACACTCAACCCTTCCACGCGCGCGAGCGCGCTGATCAATTCGTCCGTGAGTCCATCGCTCAGGTATTCGGTGTCTGCGTCGCCGCCGACAGTAACGAACGGCAGCACAGCGACGGTGCAGGCCGATTCCGTCGGCGACGAGGCGGTACTGATCGTGCGCGCCGATAGCGCAGCGGCAAAGTCGCCCGCAGTCGGGAACCGCTCGTTAGGATCCCTGGCGAGTGCGCGTGAGAGCGCGGCCTCCAGAGCGGGGCTCACGCTGGGACGATGCCGCCGGATCGGCAACGGAGTCTCGATGAACCGGCGCATCATCACCTGGCTGGGATTCGCGCCCGCAAAGGGCGGTTCACCCGCCAACATCTCGTACAGCACACACGCCAAGCTGTATTGATCGCTGCGCCCATCGATGTCGCTGTCGCCGGCAGCCTGCTCGGGGCTCATGTAGTACGGCGTGCCGACGGCGAGACCTGGAGTCGTCGTACGCGCGTCCGCATCCAGGTTCGTTCCAAGGCGCGCGACGCCGAAGTCCGAGAGTGTCGGCTCGCCTTCGTGCAGGAAGATGTTCGACGGTTTGATGTCGCGATGCACGACGCCTTGCCGGTGCGCGTAGTCCAGCGCACGGGCGATCGATGCCGCAATGCGAACTGCCTGGTCGACGTCCAGCGGTCCTTGGCGTTGCAGGCGCTCGCCTAACGTGTCCGAGTCGAGAACCGGCATCACGTAATACAGAGCGCCGCCGCATTCCCCGGAGTCAAAGAGCGGGACTATCCCTGGATGCACGAGGTTGGCGGCGATCTTGATCTCTCGGAAAAACCGCTCCGCCTCCGTCGCGCCGGAGCGCTGCCCAGGATCCAGAATCTTGATCGCGACATGGCGATCGTTTGTACGGTCCTCTGCCAGGTACACAGTCGCCATACCGCCGCGCCCGAGCTCACGCTTCAGCTCGTAACGGTTGCCGATCGCCGCCTGCAGTTCAGCCGGTACAGACATGTTGCTGGAGAATAGCCAGCGACCCTTGGCCTGACGAGGAATTCCGAGCCGTAAACGTGCAACGGGGCGCCATGAGCAGGCGCCCCGTTCTCGGCGGTGCTAAAGCTTCCGACTTACACCGCAGCGACTGCGCCTGGCACGATGACGTTGTGTGCGGGCTCGATTCTCGGTTGGCCCGGATCGACTCCCAAACTGGTCAGAATAGGAAGCAACGTCTCGCCGAATTTCTGGAAGGCCTCCACGCTGCTCCATACATCGAGTACCTGCAGCGCGCCATCGGTTCCAAAGCAGACGTGGTATTCTCGGCCGGCTGGATGTCCGGCACCTGCTGCGATGAGTCGGCGGATGACCTCGTCGTACTTCGACTGGGACATCCCGACCGGGGTGAAGTGAATTGCGATTGCCATGAGTCCTCTTGGTCGTTGGAGGGTCAACAAAAGCTGGTAGCTGACGGCTGGCAGCCGACGGCGGACAGCTACCTACATGGTCTTTTCAACGATGTCGTTCTTGAGCGAGCCGATAATGCCTAACAATTCGCTTTTCTCTTTCGCCGGCACATTGAACTTGTCGAGCGTCGCGGTGAAGTGCCGCACGGAGGCGTTCCATTGCTCTTCGTTGATGCCGAGTCCCTTGTGCGTCGTCTTCATGTCGCGTCCGGTATAAACGCACGGGCCGCCCGTCGCGGAGCAGACTTGCTCGATCACGAGCATGCGGAGCTTGGTGATCGTGCTCTGCGAATGACCCTTGAAGAATGGTGCGATCAGCGGCTCGCTCGCCAGGCGACCCAGGAAGTCGTCTGTGACCGCGGCGATGGCATCGTAGCCACCGATGCGTTTGTAGAGCGAGTTGCTCATGTTCGCTTGCGCGCCGGCGTCCACATGAATCGCGGCAACGAGCACCGCGGCGCCGGCAATCCGCGTTAGAGCTGATCTCAACGACATCATGTCCTCCGAGGGATGGGGAGAGGGTTGGCCAGGGAAAGCGCACCGGCAAGAACTTTGGCGCCGATGCTGAGACGCGCGTCACCTCAACAACTGTCTACGACGCTCGCGCTCGCTCGGATTGGCGCCGCCGCGTCGCGATTTGCGCCTTGCTCCGATTTGCCGTGTCCCGGTAGCTTACCCGCGCCTCGGCGTCATTTGCGGTAAACGCCGTTCGTGGGACGGTGCGCGCCAGGGGGCGCCGCCGTGTGCGCTACGCCTAAAGCTCTCTCACATGAAGCTCGCAGCACGCCGCGTCGATTGGTCGGCCCTCAAAACGCCCCTCGCCGCCGTTCTCCTTCCGGCCACAACTGAACTGCCTACAGCCCTCCGCGCGCTCGACAGCGCGCTAGGTGGAGCGTTGAGCAGAAGCCTTGAGCGGCGAGTCTTTCGAGGCACGCGCGACGAGGTCCTGCACGTCGAGGGCGGCGGTGGTGCGATCGAACGCGTCCTGCTTGTCGGCTACGGTTCGGGGTTCGCGGATCTCGCCAACGCACTTAGGCGCGCTTCGGGAGTCGCGGCTCGTCAGGCGCAGCGACTCGGCGTCAACTCACTCAGCATGTGGGCTGGCACGACCGATCAGCGCGCGATCGAGGCGATCGGCATCGGCGCTCAGCTTGGCGCGTGGGAATACACGGAGCTCAAGGCGCCACCACCTCCAGCGGAAAAACGCGCGTCGCTCGAATCGATCGAGCTGCTAGCTGGCGACGCGCGGCGCGCCGGACGCGCCGCTGCGAGCGCGCAGGCTGTCGGCGAAGGGTACGCGCTCGCGCGACGACTTGGCATGATGCCGGGCAATGTGTGCACGCCGGCGTATCTCGCCGAGACTGCGGGGACGATTGCCAAACGACACCACATGCGCCTAACGGTGCTTGGCCGCCGTGAGATGAAGAAGGCCGGGATGGGGGCATTTCTCGCCGTAGCGCAGGGGTCGCCTGAAGATCCGCAGCTCGTAGTGCTGGAGTATCGCCGAGGCAAGAAAGGCGACGCGCCGATCGCGCTTGTTGGAAAAGGGATGTGCTTCGACAGCGGCGGCATATCGATCAAGCCGGCCGAGCGCATGGAATGGATGAAGTACGACATGTGCGGCGCGGCGGGCGTGCTCGGAGCGATGGACGCCGTTGGGCGGCTCGGCCTGCGCGCAAATGTCGTCGGGATTCTCGGAGCAACGACGAACATGCCGTCGGGGACGGCGTATAAGCCGGGCGACGTGGTTCGTGCGTCGTCAGGCAAGACGATCGAGGTCATCAATACCGACGCTGAAGGTCGCATGGTGCTGGCCGACTTGCTCACGTATGTGAAGCGCTTCGCGCCAGCCGTCGTTGTCGATGCCGCGACGCTTACAGGCGCGTGTGTGATCGCGTTAGGCAACACGGCGACCGGTATCTTCGCTACCGAGGAGCGACTCGCCGGCGAGGTAAAGCGCGCTGCAGAGCGTGCCGCCGAGCCCGGCTGGCAGCTCCCGTTATGGGATGATTACCGCGAGCAGATCAAGTCGGACGTGGCGGATATCAAGAACACCGGCGGACGTGCCGGAGGCGCGATCACCGCCGCGATATTCCTCAAGGAGTTTGTGGACGGATACCCGTGGGCACACCTCGATATCGCCGGAACAGCGTACAGCGAGACGGATCTCGGCATGATGCCACGAGGTCCCACGGGTGTCCCAGTGGGCACCTTCGTGGAATTCGTGCGTGGGAGGGTGCGCTGAGGCTCGGCGGGCTCGTTAGGCTTTCCTACGGCCTCGGCCTCCTGGTCGGGGCCGTTTTGTACGCGCCTCTCCTGCGCGCTCAGGATACAACTCGCGCACGCGTCGATACGGCCGCAATACGCCGAGCGGCGTTACGCGACTCCATCGCGAGAGATTCCGCTCAGCGTGCGACGGCACGGCGCGACATCATAGCAGCGGCGCGCGCAGCGGACTCAATCAAAGCGGCCATTGCGCCTTTCGCCGCGCCTCCGCTGGCGGACATCGGACGCACGTATCGCTGGAACCGCGACGAATTGTTTGCGACGGGCGCGCTCACGCTCAACGACCTCCTCGTGCGCGTGCCTGGTATAGTCACCTTTACGTCCGGCTGGCTCGCGGCGCCGCAAATCGCGGGTATCGGCGGTGAGTTTCGTACGGTGCGCGTCTTCATCGACGGATTCGAGTACGACGAAATCAATCCGCGCGCGGGGCGCGTCCGCGACCTCTCACTGACCCCACTCTGGACGCTCGACGAAGTGCGAATCGAGGCCACCGGGCGCGAGGTGCGCGTCCACCTAACGACGTGGTCGGTGCGATCGACGACGGCCTCAACGCGCGTGGATGTCGCGACGGGCGACTACGACACCAACACGTATCGCGGCTACTACGGCAAGAGATTCGGCAGCGGGGCAATGCTGCAGTTCGGCGCGTATCAATACAGCACGCAGGACAACCAGCTCGGCGACGCCGATCATCTCGCGCTCATGGCGCGCGGTGGTTGGGCGAAAGGGCGCTTCAGCATCGTAGGGACGTACTACACGCTCGGCCTCGATCGCACGGAACAGTTGCGGCTCGCCGTCGTACCGCCACGGCCGAACATGCCGGCACAGGATTCCCGCTACACGCAGGCGCACGCGCGCATCGCCTACGGCGATCCAACGCAGAATGGCTTCTGGGCGCAGCTAGGCGCCGGCTCCTTTGAGTTCAGACTCACGCGCGGCGACAGCATCGTTGTTAGGCAGGTCACGGGCCAAACGGTCCCGGAGACGACGATCGTCAAGCGCGACACAACGCGCATCCGGCCGCAGTATCTCGGCGCGCTCGGCTACACAACCGGGCCTTTTCGCCTGAGCGCGACGGCACGTACGCACGAGGTTAGTCGCAAGATGTATCTCGCAACGGCGGCGCGAGCGTCCGCCGAATACGCGCGATTTGTCGCCAGCGTGCACGCCGAGCAGCGCACGCTCGATTCCACCATGACAGTGGACGGCACCGTTCGCCTCACACCGCTCCCGTTCTTGGCGCTTTCTGGAACGGTCGGACGTACCAGTCCCATCTCTTCCGCCGATCGACCGACAACGCTTGGCGCCCGCGCTGAGCTAGGTGTTAGGCTAGGACGCGTCTGGCTTACAGGTGGGGCGCTCATGCGAGACACGGCGTCGCTCGCGGCGCCGGTCGTGTTCGACACAGCGTTCCAGGCAGCCTCCGAAGGGCGCCTAACGGGAACGTTCGCCACAATCCGCGGCAAGTTCCTCGGCGACCTGGGGCTCGACGTGCTCGGCGTTCGCTGGGACACTGAGGGCTTCTACCGGCCACAGTACCAAACCAGATCGCAGCTCTACATCGACACGCAGTGGAGGAGCAAAGTGCCGAGCGGGAGTCTCAACATCCTCGCGGCCGTCACACACGAGTATCGCGGCCGAACGTTTTTCCCGGTCGCGGCACCTGGAATACCCGAAGCGTCCGATGTGTATCGCACGTGGGGCTTCCTGATCGAGGTGCGCATTCTGCGCGCCGTTTTGACCTACCAGTTCCGCAATATCCAGGGATTTCCGTACGAGCAGGTGCCCGGATACTTGATGCCGCGACAGACCAACTACTACGGCATACGCTGGAGCTTTGTGAATTGACAAACCCATTGTGAATTCATAGCTTACGCGCCCACACATGATAAGAAGCATGACGGGCTACGGTGCCGCTGAAGGACCCGTGGGCCAATCGCGCGTCTCGATTGACGTTCGTTCGGTCAACCACCGATTCTTCAACGTGACGATCAAACTCCCGCCGGAGCTCAACAGGTGGGAGGGAGAGGTTCGCGAAGCACTCAGACAGCTCGTCTCTCGCGGTCACGTGACGCTCAGTGCACGCTACGAACGGCTCGCCGACTCGACTGCAAATATCGACGAGGCTCGCTTCGCTGCGTCCGCGGCGATGCTGCGCGAGTTGCGGGACAAATACGGGTTAGGTGGTGACGTCGACGTGGCCACGGTGTTGCGCCTGCCGGATATCATCGCTCCGTTAGGCGAGCCCAGCGCGGAAGATGGCACCGAGCTGGCCGGGCTCGTTGCGAGCGCGGCGGCAAAGCTGCGCGACTCGCGCGAGCGGGAAGGAACGAAGCTTCGCGATGAGATTCTGCAGCGACTTTCTGTCATCGATGGCGCGCTGGCGCGCATCGGCGAACGCGCGCCGCAGCGAGTCCTGGAGCACCGCGATCGTCTGCGCGAGTCTATCCGACAGTTGGCGGCGGGAGTCGCGGTGGACGAGCAGCGGTTGGCGCAGGAGGTTGCCGTACTCGCCGACCGGCATGACGTGCAGGAAGAACTGGCGCGCTTCTCAGTTCACCTCGGTGCCTTCCGTCAGGCGCTCAGCGCCGACGGCGCCGACTCAGTAGGCAAGCGCCTCGGCTTTCTCCTCCAGGAGATGTTGCGTGAGGCGAACACGACGGCGAGCAAGGCGAACGACGCAGGTATGCAAGGCGATGTGGTGACGATCAAAGAAGAGCTGGAGCGGATCCGGGAGCAGGTGGAGAACCTGGAGTGACGCCGTTTCCAATCGTGCTGTCGTCGCCCTCGGGCGGCGGCAAGACGACAATCGCCCGGATGCTGCTGGCGAAACGGCAAGACGTGGGGTATTCCGTGTCGTGCACAACGCGTGCGCCACGCCACGGAGAGGTGGACGGACGCGATTACTTTTTTGTGACGGCAGAGGAGTTTCGCGCGCGACAGAGTCGCGGCGAATTCGCTGAATCGGCGGACGTGCACGGGCATCTCTACGGCACGCTCAAGCATGAAGTCGAGAGCGTGTTGCGGTCGGGACGGCACGTTGTGATGGACATCGATGTGCAAGGAGCGCGGCAGTTCGTCGCCGCGTACAATGAGTCGGTGCTGGTGTTCTTGCTCCCGCCGTCGGCGGACGCGCTCTTCGCGCGCCTAACGAGCCGGAATACGGATCGCCCCGACGAAGTACGGCGCCGGCTCAAGCAGGCGAGCGCCGAGTTGGAGGCGGTGGGTGATTATCATTATGTGGTTGTGAATGACGCCCTGGAGTCCGCCTACAGCCAGGTCTCGTCAATTATCGACGCCGAGGCTGTGCGTCACGCAAGGCAACGCAATGTCGACGGACGCGTACGGGTCCTGTCGGCCGAAATTCACAAACGACTGAGCGCGCTGTAGCGCGCGGAGAAATCGCAAATGCGAGTGTTTACGCCTGATGAATCCGTTGTCAACGCCGCGAACAAGTATTTGGCGGTGCTCGTCGCCGCCAAGTATGCCCGCGTGCTGAACGCGTTTCCGCGCGACCGTTCCGGACCGCGCGAGAAGAAGCTCACAACGCGCGCGATGGAAGAACTGACGGCAGGAGCGATCGACTATCGCGTCCTCCCGCGCGGTCGCCCGGAGTAAACGCCGTCCGTCCATTCGATCGCCGCCGGATCCTCCTGGGAGTCACGGGAGGAATCGCCAGCTACAAATCGGCGTGGCTGGCCCGCCTGCTGACGCAGAGCGGTGCGGTTGTAGATGTGGTCCTCTCACGCTCGGCTCAGGAGTTCATCGGCGCCGTCACGTTCGAGGCGCTTACCGGGCGGCGTGTATTCTCTGAGCTCGTGGCCGCTGGCCACGCGCTCGATCACATCAAGCTGGCGCAGGACGCCGAAGCGGTCATCGTCGCGCCGGCGACAGCAGACTTCCTGGCGCGCGCCGCCAGCGGCCAGTCGGCTGACTTGTTAGGCGCCGTGCTGCTCGCGACGCAGGCTCCAGTTCTGCTTGTCCCGGCGATGAACGACCGCATGTGGGTGCATCCGCAGACCGTCCGCAACGTCGAGCACTTGCGGAAGCTGGGCTACGGCGTGTTGGAGCCGGACACCGGGCCACTCGCGTCGCAGGAAGAAGGAACTGGGCCGGGCCGCATGCCTGAACCGGAAGCAATACTCGCTCACCTCGGCCGGCGCCTAGAGTCGATTGGTCCTCTCTTCGGCAAACGTGTCGTGGTTTCGGCAGGCCCCACGCGCGAGCCTGTCGACGCAGTGCGCTATGTCTCCAATCGCAGCAGCGGAAAGATGGGAGTCGCCGTGGCTGCCAGCGCGTGGAGGCGCGGCGCCGACGTTGTGCTGATTCACGGACCGCTCGGCGTACCGCGTCCCGTAGGCGTGCGAACAGTCGCGACAGAAACGACCGAACAGATGGCCCGCGCAGTATCGCGGGAGATTCGAGACGCGCAGGTCCTCGTGATGGCCGCCGCGCCGTCGGACTTTCGGCCCGCTCATGCGGAGCAGGGCAAGATCAAGAAAGGCGCCGCGGACCTCAACATTCAGCTGACGCCTGCGCCCGATATTCTGATGGACAGCAAACCGCAGCGGCCGCCGAACATGATCGCAGTCGGCTTCGCGCTGGAAACGCAAAACGCGGAAGCGTATGGGAAATCCAAGCTCGAGGCCAAAGACCTCGACCTCGTTGTCGTCAACGACGCGACTGAACCGGGTGCCGGATTCGAAGTCGACACGAATCGCGTGACGCTCATTGGTCGCGATGGCGAACCGCGCGCGCTGCCGCTACTCTCGAAACCGGAAGTTGCCGACGCGATTCTGGACGAAGTCGAGGAGCTTTTGAGTGCGCGCTAAGAACGACGATACGTCGGCCAAAAGCGCGATTGCGCGCGCTTACTTCGCGCAGCAACGCGAGGCGGGCGACCGCGAACTGGTGCTCCGCGAGCCGCCGGCTGGCTCGTTAGGCAATCCGCCGCAGACGCCTTTCTCGTCGGCGCAGTCGCCTCCACCGGCTGCGAACTGGCGCGAGACGTTGCACGCAATCGACGCGGCTCCCGCCGACGCCACGCGCGTCGCGCAAGCGCGCGTTCCCGCGCCTCAGCCCGCGCTGCGCGCGCCGAGCCCTCGCGTCGTTGACACGCCGAGTGCGCGCGGCGACGCCGGACGCGGGAAGCCTGCCTGGCACGCCGCCTTGGCGCTGGATCAGCTCCCTGCCGGCCTCAGGGTCGGCTCGTCATCGCACGAGCTATTCGAAGGGTCGCGGGATGGATTCGCCAGCATGGGTGAATTGGAACGGGCGGTCGCCGCGTGTAAGCGCTGCGGGCTGTATCGCGGCGCCAAGAATCCTGTGCCGGGTGAAGGGGACCCTAACGCTGGGCTCATGTGCGTTGGCGAGGCGCCCGGTGCGACAGAAGACGAGCTCGGACGCCCGTTCGTCGGCCAGGCTGGCAAGCTGCTAACGCAGATCCTCGCCGCGATCGACCTCCCGCGCGAGAAGGCGTACATCTGCAACGTGCTCAAGCATCGGCCGCCGAACAACCGCAATCCGCTGCCTGACGAGGTGGCGGCGTGCACACCATACCTCGTTAGGCAGGTTGAGCTTGTCCGCCCGAAAGTCATCATCGCCTTCGGAACGTTTGCCGCGCAGACACTACTTGACACGAAGCTGTCGATGGGCAAACTCCGCGAGGCCATTCATCAGTACCACGGCATTCCGCTCATCGTCACGTATCATCCCGCGGCGCTTCTCCGGAATCCGTCGTGGAAGCGTCCCACCTGGGAAGATGTCCAGCTCGCTCGTCGACTCCTCGATCACTCCGTCCCTCGCCATCGCGGGACGTGAACCCTCGCGTGATCGGCGTCCCCCGTATTCGGAGGATGCCGAGCAGGCGGTGATCGCGGCCATGCTGATGGACGCCGACGCGATCATTCGCGCGACGGAGTTCGTCGATGACTCGATGTTCTATCGCGAGGCACATCGCCGTCTGTTCCGCGCCATGATGGCCATCAACCAGCGCGGCGATGTCGTCGATCCGCTCACGCTGTCGAGTGAATTGGAGCTGCGCGGTGAGTTGGAGGCGGTCGGCGGCAAGGACTACATCACGGTCCTGCTTGACGCCGTTCCCACGGCGGCCAACGTCGAGTACCACGCCAAAATCGTGCGTGAGCGGGCGCTTGTTAGGCGCCTGATCGAAGCCGCTACGGAAATCGTCACAGAGGCGTACGAAGGGAAGGGAGACGCCGGCACGCTGCTGGATCATGCCGAGCAGCGCATCTTCCAGATCTCACAGCAGCGCGGCCGCGAGGGATTCCGGCGCATGAAGGAGCTGCTCTGGCCGGCGATGGAGCGCATCGAGGAGCTGGCCACGGCTGGAGGATCGCCGGTCACCGGCGTCCCCAGCGGCTTTGTGGACCTCGACCGGCTCACGTTAGGCTTCCAACCATCAGAGCTCATCATCGTCGCGGCGCGACCGTCCATGGGGAAAACGGCCTTCACGCTCAACATTGCGCAGTACTGCGCAATCGAGGCCAAGACACCGGTCGCGATCTTCTCGCTCGAAATGGGACGCGAGTCCCTGGTGCAGCGCATGCTCGCGAGCGAGGGGTACATCGACGCTCAGCGCTTGCGCAACGGAAAGCTCACCAACGACGACTTCACCAAGCTCACACGCGCCGCCGGCTTGTTAGGCTCGGCGCCGATCTGGGTCGACGATACGGCGGGCATCACAACGCTCGAGATCCGCTCGCGCGCTCGCCGCCTCAAGACCGAGAATGACATCGGTCTCCTCATCATCGACTACTTGCAGCTCATTCAGGGTCCTGCGGACTCGGAGAATCGCACGCAGGAGATCAGCTACATCTCGCGTTCGCTCAAGATCCTCGCGCGCGAGCTGAAGATCCCGGTCGTTGCGCTCTCGCAGCTCTCGCGTGCACCGGAACAGCGCACCGGAGAGAATCGCCGTCCGCAGCTCTCCGACCTGCGCGAGTCGGGCGCCATCGAGCAGGACGCCGATGTAGTGATGTTCCTCTTCCGTCCGGAGTACTACGAAGGGATTCTCGATGAACGCGGCGAGCCCAAGCGCCTCGCCGACGGCACGCCGCTCGAGGGCCTCGCCGAATGCATCGTCGGCAAACAGCGCAACGGTCCGACGGATACCGTTAGGCTCTACTTCCACAAGCAATACACGCGGTTCGACAACTACACTCCGCGACAGCCGCGATGACCGGTGGCTCGACCGGTCGAGGACGTGGATCCAAGTCCCGTAGCGTCTATCGTTGCTCATCGTGCGGCGCCGAGTTCGCGAAGTGGGCAGGGAAGTGCGAGCAGTGCGAGGAGTGGAATACGCTCGTCGAGGAGCTTGCTCCAGCCGCAGCCCCCGGTCCGGCCCGTCGCGAGGCCAAGCCTGATCCCGCGTTAGGTTCCCGTCTCCCGGTCACTGTGCTGCGCGACGTGCGCCAGACGGCAGAGAGTCGCCTGTCGACGCAGCTCGACGAACTGGACTTCGTGTTAGGCGGTGGGATCGTGCCCGGCTCCATGGTCTTGATCGGCGGCGAGCCCGGCATCGGAAAGTCGACGCTCTTGCTGCAAATCGCCGCGCAACTCGAGGCGGCTGGAGCGTCTGCGCTCTACGTCTCGGGCGAAGAGTCGCCTTTTCAGATTCGGTTGCGAGCCGATCGCTTGGGCGCGAGTGCGCAGGACGTCGCCGTGCTCGCGGAAACAGACCTCTACCTCATTCTCGCGGCGGCACGTGCGCGAAAACCCGCTCTGCTCATCGTCGACTCGATCCAAACGGTCTACACGTCTGACCTCGAAGGCGCGCCCGGCAACGTCGGCCAGGTGCGCGAGTGCGCCGCGCGACTCATGCGCTTCGCCAAGTCGAGCGGCACCGCGGTCGTTGTCATCGGGCACGTGACGAAAGGCGGCGGCATCGCCGGACCTAAAACGCTCGAGCACATCGTCGACACCGTGCTCTATTTCGAGGGCGAAAGTGGCGGCGGCCGATTGGATCACCGTGTGCTGCGCGCCACCAAGAATCGCTTCGGCAGCGTGGACGAAATCGGCGTCTTTCACATGACCGAGCACGGCCTGATTCCAGTGGAGAACCCATCGGAGCTGTTCGTGGGCGACCGCCTAACGCGTGCCTCGGGCAGCGCGCTCACGGTCGTGCTGGAAGGAACACGCCCCATGCTCGTGGAACTGCAGGCACTCGCCAGCAAGCCGGGCTTCGGAACGCCGCAGCGCGTGACTGCTGGCTTCGACCAGCGCCGCCTTGCACTGTTGCTCGCCGTTCTCGAGCGCCGCGCCAAGCTTGCGCTGAGCAATCTCGACGTCTTCGTGAACATCGCGGGCGGCCTTCGGCTCACCGAACCGGCCGGCGACCTCGCACTTTCGGCGGCGCTGGCGTCCAGCGTCTACGATCGGGTGCTGCCGAGCGACGTGGTCTGCATCGGCGAGGTGGGCCTGGGTGGTGAGATCCGCAGCGCGTCGCAAACCGAACGGCGCCTGGCCGAAGCCGCCTCGTTAGGCATGCGCACGGCGTACGTGAGCGAGCGCAGCGTCCCGCGCCAACTTCCAGCCGGCCTCAGCGCGATCGGCGTGCGCTCGCTCACGGACTGCTTCGGTCACCTCTTCGCATGAGCGGCACAGCGCCTGACGTGGGCGTGGTCATCGTCGCCGCCGGCCAGGGGACGCGCACCGGCGCTTCGGAGCTGAAGCAATTCCGCTGGATCGCTGGCAAGCCGATGCTGCTGCACAGCATTCACGCCTTTCAACGACGCCAGGACGTGGCGCAGGTCGTAGCCGTCTTGCCGCGAAGTTTCGCCGGCGATCCACCGCCCTGGATCCTTCAGTCTGATATCGAGCGCCTGTTGGTAGGCGTCGGCGGCGCCGAGCGTGGTGATTCGGTGTGGAGCGGGATCGAAGACCTGGAGGACGAGGTTCGCATCGTCGTCGTGCACGACGCGGCCCGGCCGCTCGTCACAGACGATACGATCGATCGCGTCATCGCGGCAGCGCGCCAGGGAGTGAGCGCGGTCGCCGCGTTGCCCGTGCCCGACACACTCAAAGAAGTCGACGACCAGAATCGCGTGGTTCGCACCGTCGATCGCGAGCGCTACTGGCGCGTGCAGACGCCGCAGGCATTTCCGCGCGGGGTCATCGAACAGGCATATCGCGTCGCACTCGAGGAGCGTCGTTATGCAACGGACGACGCGGCCCTTGTCGAACGCCTCGGACATCCCGTCGTAGTGGTACGTGGCGCGGAGCGCGGCATGAAAGTCACCGACGAGCGCGACTTCGCGCTCCTCGAAGCACTCGCCGCGGGCGACCAATGACCGGGCCGGTCGTCGCCGTCCCTTTCTGGTCGGCGGCGGAAATCGAATCCTCGCTTCAGGGGACGATTGTGCATCTGCAGTCCGGCGGCGTCCTGGCATACCCCACCGAGACAGTCTACGGCTTCGGAACCGCGGTCGATCATGACGCCGTCGAGCGCCTGGTCCAGCTGAAAACGCGTCCCGCCGCGAAGCCCTTCCTGCTGCTGATCGCAGGCAGCGACATGCTCACGCGGCTGGATCTTCACCTAACGAGGGAGGCGTCCCAGCTTGCGGCGCGGCACTGGCCTGGTCCCCTGACCCTGGTGCTTTCGGGCGGGGAGCGCCGCGTTCCCAAGCGCCTGCGGGGGCCCGAGGGGGGTGTCGCCGTCCGCTGGACGTCGCATCCTGGGCTCCAGCGCCTGCTCACTGCCTACGCGGATCCCATCACGAGCACCAGCGCGAACCGGCCGGGGCTACCGCCAGCGATGACAGCTGGGGAGATTGTGCAACAATGGTCGGACGCGACCGCCCGGGGGGTCATGCGCGTGCTCGATGGTGGTCGGCTGGAGCCTTCCAGTCCATCGACGGTGGTCGACTGCACGGGACGGCGGCCGCGAGTTATACGACCGGGGGCCATCAGCGCCGCGACGTTGCGCGAGAGTGTTCCAGACCTGGTGGGTGATGCCTAACGTCATGCGGGTTTTATTCGTTTGCACCGGGAATACATGTCGCAGCGCGCTGGCCGAGGCCGTCGCGCGACGTGAGGCTATCGAGCGCGGTCTCTCCGATGTGGAAGTCGCCAGCGCCGGCATCAGCGCCTGGGACGGCGCGCCGGCTTCCGACGGCGCACTGCTCGTTGCAATCGAGCGCCGGCTCGACCTTGGCTCGCATCGCGCGCAGCAGCTCACGCGCGACTTGGTCGATCGCAGCGACGTGATTCTGGTCATGGGACCGCACCACTACGAGCGGGTCGTCGCGTTAGGTGGCGAACAGAAGGTCTGGCTGCTGACGGCATACGCGTCGCGCAGCGATACGGGTCACGCAATCGCCGACCCCTTTGGCGGCGATCTCACGGCGTACCGCAGTACTCTCGTCGAGCTCGAGCGCGAAGTACGCGCCGCGTTCGACCGGCTTGTCGCGGAGCGCGCGCCCGGACCGGCGTAAACGTCCAGGAATCGAAGCGACGTGTCTTCGATACCGGGTTCATCGCGCGCACCGTACCCGCGGCGGCTGCTCCTGCTAGGCCATCCGGTCGCACATTCGTTGTCGCCGCGATTCCAGAACGCCGCGCTCGAGGCAGCAGGGCTCACGACCCGCTACGCCGCTCTCGACGTCATCCCGTCGGCGCTCGCTGGTGCCGTCGCCACCGTGCGGGAAAATGCGCTTGGCGGAAATGTCACGATCCCGCACAAGTCAGCCTTTGCCACATACTGCGACCTGCTCACGCCGCTCGCGGAGCGGACGCAGGCCGTGAACACATTCTGGATCAATGATCGGCAGCAACTCGTCGGTGACAACACCGACGTCGGTGGCTTCGACGCGCTCGTGCGCGGCGTCCTCGGCGCGGTGCCTAACGACGCACGCGTGGCGCTGCTCGGTGCCGGTGGGGCGGCGGCCGCCATATGTGCCGCGACAGAACGCTGGATGGGCGCGTCGGTCGCAATCTGGGGACGGACGGCGGATCGCAGTCGCGCGCTCGCGACGCGCTTTGCCCATGTCACGGCCGTCGCAAGCGCACCACTCGCGCTACGCGACGCCACGATCGTCGTCAACGCGACGCCCATCGGCATGGGGACCGGTAGCGAAGCCATTCCCGTCAGCGTCGGCGACATCCCACCGCGCGCAGCTGTGCTTGATCTCGTGTACCGCCGCGCCGAAACGCCATTCGTTCACGCAGCGATTGCACGCGGCCTGCGAGCGGCGGATGGGCTCATCATGCTGGTGGAACAGGGGGCGCTCGCCTTCGAGCGATGGTTTGGTTTCGCTCCCGATCGCGCGCTGATGCGCCAGGCGCTGGCCACTCCTGGGCCGGCCCAGCACGCCTCTGCCTAACGCTCGCGTCCGTCGGCGCCGCGGCGGCTCGGTCGGCGCTGGCGCTGTGTCTTCCGCGCGTGTGCGCCGTGTGCGAGCGCACCTTGAACGAGCGCGATGGTTACATCCTGTGCGGCGTCTGCGTCGCGCGTCTTTCCCTTCTCGGGGCGCCGCGCTGTGAGCGATGCGGGCACCCTGGTGTGCGATCGACGTGCAACTGGTGCGGCAACCTCGACGATCGTGTGAGCGCGGCGCGATCGCTGTGCTGGATTACCGGTGGAACTGGCGGAGAAGTGGTTCATGCGCTGAAGTACCGCGGATGGCCGGCACTCGCGGCACCAATGGCCGAGCGAGTATCGAGGCTCGACGGTGTCCTTCGGCCCGGTCAGCGCAACGCGCTGCTCTCGGTTCCGCTCGCACGTGCGCGTGAACGCGAGCGCGGCTACAACCAGAGCGCCGTTCTCGCGTCCGAACTGGCGGCGCGCTGGCAAATCCCCGTGTGGAATGCCGCGCTCGAGCGCACGCGCGATACGCCGTCACAGACGGCGTTGACACCGCAGCAGCGTTTAGTGAACGTTGCGGACGCTTTCTCTCTCGTGGTGGCATACCGGGCGCGCTGTCGTGGCGCGCACTTGATCCTCGTCGACGACGTGATCACGACGGGCGCCACCATGAACGCGTGCGCAACGGCAATGTTTGCCGCTGGCGCTCGCTCCGTTGCATACGTGACTTTTGGCCGCGCCCGCGCTCCGGGCGATCCGCCAACCTAACGAGGATTCATTACGCCATGGCGCACAAAGTTGGCATCAACGGCTTCGGTCGCATCGGCCGGCAAGTCGTGCGCGCTGCCAAGGAACAGAACGTCGGCGACATCGACTTCATCGCCGTCAACGATCTCACCGACACCAAAACGCTCGCGCACCTCTTTATGTACGACTCGGTGCACGGGCACTTCGACGGATCGTGCACGGCGTCTGCCGAGGCGCTCACGATCAACGGCGACTCCATCAAAGTCCTTTCGCAAAAGGACCCCGCGCACCTTCCGTGGCGCGATCTCGGCGTCGACATCGTACTCGAGTCGACCGGACGATTTACGACAGCTTCCGACGCACAGAAGCACATCGATGGCGGCGCCAGGAAAGTCATCATCTCCGCACCGGCCAAGGGTGAGCACATCACCATCGTGATGGGCGTGAACGACAAGAAGTACGATCCCGCATCGCACCATATCGTCTCCAACGCCTCGTGCACGACCAACTGCCTCGTGCCGATGGTGAAGGTCATCCGTGATGCCTTCGGCTTCAAGCACGGGACGATGGTGACGATCCACTCGTACACGAACGATCAGAACATCCTCGACCTGCCGCACAAAGATCTGCGCCGCGCTCGCGCAGCCGCGCTGTCGATCATTCCAACGACGACCGGCGCGGCGAAGGCGACGTCGCTTGTGATTCCGGAAGTGAAGGGGAAGATCGACGGCATTGCGATACGAGTTCCCACGCCCGACGTCTCACTCACCGAGCTCACGGTCGAAGTTGAGCGTCCGGTGACGATCGCCGAAGTGAACGACGCGATGAAGGCGGCGGCTGCCGGTGATCTACTGGGGATTCTGGCTTACACCGAAGAGGAGCTTGTCTCGGTCGATTACATCGGCAACCCGCACTCCTGCATCATCGACGGCAAGAACACGAACGTCGTGGACAACACGCTGGTGAAGGTCTCTGGTTGGTACGACAACGAGTGGGGTTACGCGAATCGCTGCCTGGATCTCATCCGCTTCATCGGATCCAAGCTGTAGATGAACAAGCAGACGATCCGCGATCTCGAGCCGGAGGAGCTACGCGGCAAGCGCGCGCTCGTTAGGGTCGACTTCAACGTTCCGCTGGAAAGCGGCAAGGTCAGCGATGACACCAGAATTCGCGCAGCACGGCTGACGCTTGAGGCACTCGCCGCAGCTGGCGCGCGAGTCGTTCTTCTTTCGCACCTTGGACGGCCGAAAGGCGGCCCTGATCCTCAGTACTCGCTCAAGCCCGTCGCGGAGCGCTTGGCGTATTTGCTCCCTCGACCCGTGAAATTTCACGCAGAGTCGAGTGGGCCCGCAGCCGTCGCGGCGACCAAAGCGTTAGGCGAAGGCGAGATCCTGCTGTTGGAGAACACTCGATTTCATCCCGGCGAGGAGAAGAACGACGACAAGCTCTCGCGACAATTCGCCGAGCTGGGCGATTTTTACGTGAATGACGCGTTCGGCTCGGCGCATCGCGCGCATAGCTCGACAGCCGGCGTGACGACGTACCTCAAGCCCGCAGTGGCTGGACTTTTGATGGAGCGCGAACTCGAATACCTAGGTCGTGCATTGTCTAACCCAAAACGTCCTTTCATCGCCATCCTTGGCGGAGCAAAGATCTCAGGCAAGATCGACGTCATCGAGGCGTTGCTGCCGAAGGTCGACGGCCTCCTCGTCGGCGGCGCGATGGCGTGCACATTCTACAGCGCCATGGGCCTCGAGACGGGGAAGTCGCTGGTGGAGCCGGACCGTGTGGAACTGGCACGCGACCTTCTGGAGCGTGCACGTATGCGCCTAACACTGCCGCACGATTGTGTTGTCGCACCTTCGCTGGAGGAGCCTAACGCCGCGCACGTCGTCAAGCGCGACGCGATCCCGGCCGATGAAGCGATGTACGATATCGGTCCCGACTCCATGGCGTCGTACGCGCGCGCCATTCAAACAGCCAAGACTGTCGTCTGGAATGGACCGATGGGCGTCTTCGAAACGCCTCCCTTCGATCACGGCACGCGCGCAATCGCCGAGGCAATGGCCAAGGCAACGAGCAATGGCTGCATAACGATTGTCGGCGGTGGCGATTCCGCGGCCGCGGTCGAACAGGCAGGGCTGGCGGACAAGATGAGCCACGTGTCCACGGGCGGCGGCGCATCGCTGGAATTCCTCGAAGGAAAGACGCTCCCCGGCGTCGAGGCACTGCTCGACAGATGAGACGCATCCGCAGGCCTGTGTTCGCGGCCAACTGGAAAATGCATCACGGCGCCATGGATGCTCGCGAGTACATGCACACGTTCCTCGGCGCTTTCACGCGTCATTCGGACCGCACGCTGATCTTCTTTCCGCCGGCGGCAACGTTGTTGGCCTGCTCCGAAGCGCTCAAGCAACGCAGCGAGATTCTGCTTGGCGTGCAGAACATTCATTGGGAAGACAAGGGCGCTTTTACAGGGGAAACGTCCGCGTCAATCGCGCGCGATGCCGGGGCACACGTGGCACTCGTCGGACACTCCGAGCGACGCCACGTCTTTGGCGAAACCGACGAGGAGACCGGACGCAAAGTGGCTGCGGCTGCGCGCGCCGGCCTAACGCCGCTGCTCTGTGTTGGCGAAACGCTCGCCGAGCGTGAGCGCGGTGCGACAGAAGAAGTCGTCTTGCGTCAGCTCGCTGCCGGTCTGGCGGTGGTCGACACGGCCCATGCGACGGAGCTTGCGATCGCGTACGAGCCTGTCTGGGCAATCGGCACTGGCAAGAATGCGACGCCCGAGGACGCGAGCGTCGTGCACGCCGCGATCCGGCGCTACCTCGCCGAACGTCTGGGCGAGCGCGCAAAGCACACAGCCATTCTCTATGGCGGCAGCGTCAATCGCAGCAACGCCGCGGTCCTGCTCGCCGCGAGCGACGTGGACGGCTTGCTGGTTGGCGGCGCGAGCCTCGACGCCGTAGGCTGGTCCAAGATCGCCAGCACTTGATTCTGGCTCGTAAGTCCGCGATTTTGCTGCACTTGCCCGCGCGCGCGTAATCACGCGCCTCACCTCCGTAGCAGCATTCGCATGTTCGCGTTTCTTCTCGTTCTTCTCATCATCGACAGCATAGTTCTCGTCGCCGCCATCCTGCTTCAAGCGGGCAAAGGCGGAGGCTTGGCCGCGAGCTTCGGCGGCGTCACAACCGCGGCCGACGCGTTCATAGGTTCTCGTCAGGCAGGCAACCTGCTAACGAAGGCGAGCTGGTGGTGCGGCGGCATTTTCATTGGCCTCGCGTTCCTCCTGCAGGTGATGTCCTCGCAGCGCGCCGCGCCGCGTTCGGTGCTCGACCAACTCCCCGGGCCGGCGTCGACGGCTCCCGCGGTCCCCAAAGGACAGCAGCCCGCAGTGCCATTGAGCACGCCTAACAAGCAGGACGCGGCTCCGCCTCCAGCAGGCGGCGCCAAGGGTCCAGTGGAGAATCCGAAGTAGAGATGCTCGCCGCCCCGGGTCGCGTTCCGGGGTTCCTCCTCCTCGAGGATGGAACCCTTTTTCGTGGCTCGCTGAGCGGGCGCGACGCCGCACCGGCCGTCGCCGAGGTCGTCTTCACGACGAACCTAACGGGATACCAGGAAGTCTTTACGGATCCCTCGTACCGCGGCCAAATCGTCGTTATGACGGCCCCGATGATCGGCAATTACGGCGTCAACTCGGAAGACGGCGAATCCGAAAGGCCGCAGATCGCAGGTGTCGTCGTGCGCGAGTTGTCGCGCAGCTACTCGAACTGGCGCGCCGACGGCGATCTCTCGGCCTGGCTCGCGCGCGCGGGCGTTCCGATTCTCGAAGGCGTGGACACGCGCCAGCTCACTCGCCGGCTGCGCAGTGAAGGCGTGATAAACGGTGTTGTGGCACCGGGCGAACACATCACGGACGAAGCACGCGCGGCACTGGAAGCCTGTCCCAGCATGGAGGGGCTCGATCTCGCCTCTGTCGTCACGACAAAGGAGCCGTACGAGTACGGCTCGCCTAACGCGAAGTCGCACATCGTCGCGTACGATTTCGGCATCAAGCGCAACATCCTGCGGCTCTTCGACGAGAATGACTGCCGCGTGACTGTTGTCCCCGCCACGACCTCAGCCGAAGAGGCTCTCGGGCGGAAGCCCGACGGTGTCTTTTTCTCGAACGGTCCAGGCGATCCAGCGGCTGTCAGCTACGCCCCAAAAACGATGCGACAGATCGCCGACGCGAAGGTCCCGATATTCGGCATCTGCCTGGGACATCAGATCCTCGGCCTCACCTTCGGCGGCAGCACCGAGAAGCTCCCGTACGGCCACAGGGGAGGGAATCACCCGGTGCGAGACGTGGAGACAGGCCGCGTCCTCATCACGTCCCAGAACCACGGCTTCGCGGTCTCAGGGAACGAGAAAGGCGTGCCCGGCGCCCCGTCGCTCGAGGTGACCCACGTGAATCTCAATGACGGGACCATCGAGGGGATCAAGCACCGCGAGGTGCCCGTTTTCGGGGTCCAATACCACCCCGAAGCGGCCCCAGGGCCCCACGACGCCCGCCCGCTGTTCCGCCAGTTCATGGCCGCCGTCCGCAGCACCGTTTAGGTCAAAATCGGCAGCGCAGATTCGCGCTGATAATGGCGCAGACGAACGCAGCTAATGCTTGAGAAAGTGCCCCGAGCAACTTCATCTGCTCGTCCCAGCGTTCATCTGCGCTGACGCTTTTCGGCCGCATGCGAGACGGCACCCAGTCTCGCAAACGCTTGACACACAATACTTAACGGTCTATGTTCGACGAGCCAGCCAGCCCTTGGGAGCGTCGCTCCCTCACCACGCTCCGATGACTAAAGCCGACCTCGTCGAACACGTAACGGCTCAGATTGCCCAAACGGCTGGGCCCATGATTTCCAAAAAAGACTGCGCGCGCGTCGTTGATGCGTTCCTAGACGCAATCAAGGAGGCGCTTCAACAGCAGCGGAACATCGAGGTGCGTGGCTTCGGCACGTTTAAGATTCGTCATCGCAAAACGCGAATGGCGCGCAATCCGCGAACTGGTTCGCCTGTAGAGGTTTCCGCGCGACCGGTTCCTGTTTTTAAGCCATCGAAAGAATTGCGTGCGATGGTCGCCGATCTCGAGCCACTTCCTGAAGGCCCAAACGACTAGATCGCGCGACTCCGGTTCATGATGCCTCGCTCAACTGAGCGAGGCTTTTCATTTTGAAGCAATTTTTGAGGTACTTAAGTCATGTCAGTATACTGCGTTCTGTCGATATTATGTCTTCATGCGCGTAGGACTTCGTCTCTTCGCTTCTTACGCCGATGCGATCGGCACGCGCTCGCTCGACGTAACGCTGTCTGACGGCGCCACGGTGCGCGACGCGCTCGCATACGTCCGCGCATTGCCAGGCGCAGATGGACTGGCGCCTGCGCCTCTCATTGCAGTGAACGCGGAATACGCCCCACTCGATCGTCGGCTGTCGGCCGGCGACGAGGTCGCGCTGATCCCACCGGTCGCCGGCGGATGAATCACGTCGCGCTCGTCACCGAGCCAATCGACGTCGCGGCGCTACTCGCTCGCGTGTCGTCGCCAACGGTGGGCGCCGTCGTCTCGTTCCTAGGAACAGTGCGCAACGTGAACAACAATCGCGTGGTCACCGGCATCGAGTACTCCGCCTACGAGGAAATGGCGCAGCGCGAAATGCGCGCGATCGTCGCCGAGGCGGCGGCGAACGTAGAGAACGTCCCGCCGACGATCGCCATCGAGCACAGACTTGGCGAGCTTTCGTTAGGCGACGTCAGCGTCGCGATCGCGGTCTCGCATCCTCACCGCGCCCCCGCGCTCGATGCTTGCCGCTACGTGATCGAGGAGCTGAAGAAGCGCGTCCCCATCTGGAAGCGCGAGCACTACGCGGACGGAACGCGTGCGTGGGTCGACAACCGCAACTCCGTCGCGATGCCAGAGGTGATCCACTGATGGCTGCACCGACGACACTCACCGACCAGTTCGGCCGCCGCATCGAGTACCTGCGCGTCTCGGTCACCGATCGCTGCAACTTCCGTTGCGTCTACTGCATGCCCGTCGACGGGCTGCCATGGTTACCGAAGGCCGAGATCCTCACGTACGAAGAGATCACGGAAATCGTCAGGCAGCTCTCTCCGCTTGGGCTCCGGCGGCTGCGCATAACGGGAGGCGAACCGACGATCCGCCCCGATCTCGTGACGCTCGTGCGCATGCTGCGATCCGTTCCGGGGGTCGAGGACATCTCGCTCTCGACCAATGGCGTGAAGCTCCCGGACCTCGCCAGGCCGCTGCGCGACGCTGGACTGGATCGCGTGAACATGAGCGCCGACTCGCTCCGGCCGGAACGCATCTCTGCGATCGCTCGACGGAACCTCGGCTTCGAGCCGCGAGTCGCTGCGCGCGCGGCACAGAACGCGGGCTTGGACCCGATCAAGCTCAACATGGTCGTCCTGCGCGGCATCAACGACGACGAGGTTGAAGACTTCGCGCGCCTCACGGTCGACAACCCTTGGCACGTGCGCTTCATCGAGCTCATGCCCGTTGGCGATATGCGCGAGCTTACCTGGGACCATGTCGTGCCAAGCGAGGAGATTCTCGCTCGCATCGGGGCACTGGGCGCGCTGGCTCCGGACCGCGGTCCCGCGCGCGGCAATGGGCCCGCCAAGTACTTCCGTCTTGCGAACGCAGCGGGGACGGTCGGCATCATCACGCCGATGACACACACGTACTGTGGCTCGTGCAACCGCGTGCGCCTAACGGCAGACGGCCGGCTGCGCACGTGCCTCTACGGCGACCACGAAGTCAACTTGCGCGATCCGCTGCGAGGTGGCGAGGCGCTCGAGCCGTTGTTCCGACAGGCGCTGGCCGACAAACCGAAGGAGCATCACCTGCTGCAGATGCAGGTCGGCGGCCTGCGCGCGCTCTCTCAAGTCGGCGGCTGAGCAGTTGCGAACACCTCACTCGGGCGTGAGCCGCGCGTGAGAGCTGTCATGTTCGTCGTTGGAGTGGCAGCGGTGCTGCTGAGCCAGGCCGTGCTCGCGGCCGCGTTCGCCGGCGTCGGACTGCTCGTGCGCCGCGCCTTCGGCCTAACGAGATTGGGGCTGGACGAGGGCTTCGACGCATTCTGGATTGGGCTGAGCGTGGTGATCCTCGCCCTCATGCTCTGGAACTTCGCGTTCCCAATCAACAGCGTCGCACTCGCACTCGTCCTCGCTGCCGGCGCGGCCGGCCTCGTTCTCTGGAGAAGCTCGTTAGGTGGCGTTCTCCAGTTGGAGCAATGGCGCCATAACCGCTGGTGCTGGGCTGCGCTTAGCGTGGTGGCGCTCTGGGTAGCGAACCTGGGACTCGGCGAGATGACGTACTTCGACTCAGCGCTGTACCACATGCAAACGGTGCAATGGGCTGAGCACTATCCAATCGTGCCGGGTATCGTGAACCTCTCGGCGCCGCTCGCCTACAACAACGCGAGCCTGCTCTACGGCGCGATGCTCAACCAGGGTCCGTGGGCTGGCCTCGGCTTCCGCCTCGCCAACGGCCTGCTCGTTCAGGTCTTCCTGCTCCGCATGATCATTGGCGTTGCGCGCGTCACGGCAGATCCGGTCAAGGCGGGCGCTCGGGAGATGTTCGCGGCGCTGCTGATTCCCGCGGCGATCAGCCTCTCGTTCTTTAGCCGCCTGTCGAGTTACGCCACCGCTGCGCCGAACGCGATCGTGGGGCTCGTTCTCGCCGAGCGGCTGTTCACGCTGTTGGCGGCGCCGCGCGTCGATTCGCGCGAGGAAGGATACGACGTCGTGAGCATTACGATGCTGAGCGCTGCATGCGTTGCAATCAAGCTCTCGGCGATCGTCTTCTGCGCACTCGTCGTTCTTCTCGCCGCCGTTGCGTGGCTAAGCCGGAAGCCGCAGCGCAGTGAAGTGCGCCGCGCACTTACCTTTGCGTTAGGCAGTGCGCTGCTGATCGGCGGGGCTTGGACGGCGCGCGGCGTCGTGCTGAGCGGTTATCCGGCGTTTCCAAGCCGTGTCCTGAGCATTCCTGTTGATTGGCGCGCTCCGGCTGAACACGCGGACGCCGAGTACGCGCTCGTGGAGCATTCGAGCAAAGCGTCCACAATGCTCGACGATGTAATCTCTGGCCGCGACCCGTGGGGGTGGCTCCCGCGCTGGACGCGCGTGCAGCTGCGCGAGCCGTTCTATGTCTTCATTCCGCTTGCGCTCGGTTTCCTCGCGGCGATTTGGCTCGCGCTGGAAAAAGCTCGTGCTGGACCCGCTGGCGCCGGGGCCGGCGTTAGGGATCAAACGCTCTGGATGCTTGCGCCGATCGTCGCAGCGCTTCTCGCGTGGTTCTGGCTCGCGCCCGAAGGTCGCTATGCAGCAGGATTCGCCTGGGCCCTCCCCGCGCTCCTCGGCGCCCGCGCCTGGACACTGCGCATCGCGCGCGCGCCGAACGTGCGACGCAACGTCGTTCCCATCAGCGCAGCCGCCTTGTTCTCGCTCACGCTCCTCGCCACGCCCCTCACGGTAGCGCTCAATGAGAGCCCCGACGCCGTGGTGAAAACGATCATCAAGCAAAACGTCAAACTGTGGGAGCCGGGAACCTGGACGACACGTCCGCCGCTCCCGCCACTCGACACATTCGCAACACAGAGCGGACTCGTGCTCAGTGTGCCGCGAGATCGCTGTTGGAATGCTCCACTGCCGTGCGCGCCAAGTCCGGCGCCGAACCTCGAGTTGCGGTCGCCGCCTGATATGCGCTCGGGCTTCCGAGTAAACGGAGCGTGGGCGATGCAGGATTGGCCAAGCAAGGCGCGGCCGAGGTTTCTCGAAGCGTGGCGTCAATCGCGCGCGAAATAAGGCCGCGTTAGTTTTCGCCCCGCCAAATACACATCTCACAGCAGGGATACGACTCCGATGGTGGATCTGATCACCGTAGTCGGCGCCGGAAACGTCGGCGCGACCGCCGCCCAACGTCTCGCCGAGAAAGAGCTCGCGAAAACCGTTGTGCTAGTCGATGTGCTCGAAGGCATTCCGCAAGGAAAGGGACTGGATCAGTGGCAGTCAGCGCCCGTCGAGAATTACGATACGCGCGTGATCGGCTCGAACAGCTACGATGAAACAGCAGGGTCAGACATCGTCGTGATTACTGCGGGCATCGCGCGTAAGCCGGGCATGTCGCGCGATGACCTTCTCAACACGAATGCGGGCATCGTAAAGTCCGTGTCGGAGCAGATTGCACGCTCGTCACCGCACGCAATCATCATCGTCGTATCGAATCCGCTGGACGTGATGTGTTACGTCGCCAAGCACGTGACGGGCTTCCCTCGAGAGCGTGTGTTAGGCATGGCCGGCGTCCTCGACACGGCGCGCTATCGTGCCTTCCTCGCCGAAGCGCTCGATATCTCGGTGCGCGACATCCAGGCGATGGTGTTAGGCGGTCACGGAGACACGATGGTTCCGCTCGTCTCGTATACGACGGTGAGTGGAATTCCAATCACGCAGTTACTTGAGAAGTCCAAGCTCGACGCGATCGTCGATCGCGCGCGCAATGGCGGGGCCGAGATCGTGAAGTATCTCAAGACCGGCTCGGCGTACTACGCGCCGTCCGCGGCCGCAGTGCAAATGGTCGAGGCGATCGTGCTCGATCAGCGGCGCATCCTTCCATGTTCAGCCTGGCTCGACGGCGAGTACGGCATGTCCGGGCTCTACCTCGGCGTTCCGTGCAAGATCGGCGAGGGCGGACTCAAACAGATCCTGGAAGTCGAGCTTACTGCGGAGGAACGGACGGCGCTTGAGAGGAGCGCGGACGCGGTCCGCGAGCCAATGAAGGTCCTGGCGCTCTAGCGCCTAACGACTTACGGCGGTCTATGCCCGCGTTGGCCTGGGGCGCGTCCAGGCTATCCAGGCGCGCGCGGATCAACGCCGCAGCCCAGAGGTTGCCAGTCGCGTTGAAATGGCCAGTCGCACCGACGAAATGCATTTCGTCACGCTCGCCGAAGTACATGTTTTGAACGTCGAGCCTTTCGCGCTTGCGAAGCTCCGGGATGAGATCGATGAAGGTGACACCGAGGGAGTCTGCGATGCGCCGCGTTGCGTTCCGCCAGGCTAGAGCAGCGTCATTCGTGAAGTCGTCGATCCCTGGCAAATAGACCAGGACAAGGCGGCTCTGCTTGGCGTCGTTGATTCGATGTAGCTGCCTTACGAGACGCGCGAAGACGTCGCGCGTCCCGCCGGCCTCCGGTGGCGGCGGGTCGCCGCCTTCGCTCGTGCCCAGACGCCGCGTTAGGCCGGATACCAGCTGTGCAGTTCGCAGCTCTTGTGCGGCGCGACCGAAACGGCGCGCAAATCGCGCGCGATCTCGCCGCGGGACCGGGACGCCCACTAGGCGCAGCGAATCAGCGTCGACAACGAGCCGAGGTTTGGCGTAGCCAAGAAAGCGATCCATCGCCATTCGCGAGAAGTCGTGCGTCACGAAGGCGAGGATGTGTATGTCGTGGTCGAGCGTTAGGCCGTCACGTCGATACCAGAGGTACGCTTGATCGATCCCGTACCCGCCTTGGCCCATGTTGACGACGTCCAGCTCGTCGCTCGCCAGCTGCGCGCACCACGTCTCGTTGTCGGCTACGCCCCAGCCGAGGGTGAAAGAATCGCCGGAGCAGACCAAACGGAGCTTGCCGTTAGGCACCGCATCCGAAACGGGCATCATGCCGCGAAAGCCGCGCGAATTCGTATTGAGGCCCACGCCGGGACCGTACATGTTCGGCGACGAAAACGACTTCTTCGCGACCCAGCCGAACTCGCTGTCGTACTGCGTGCTGACTTCCTCGGGGAACAGCGGGCGCGCTGCGACGAAAGTCGCGCGCGCGAACAGTGCGAGTGAGCTGAGTCCTTCGAGCGCGACAAATCCCGCGGCCGGAATCCCCACGAGGAGGATCGCCCCGACTGCAAAGCGCTTGAGGCGGGGGCGGGAGCCATGAACAACCGCAGTGTCGCTGAGAGCCACGGAAGCGAACTGAGCAAGGGACAGGCCGTTCGGCACACGACCGACATCGTCACGCGGTGTGCCGACTGTGTGCCCGCTGCTGTTGCCTGGAATCCTCACCAGCGAGGCAAAAGCGCCATCTCTCGGAAAGGAGTGCCGAGTTCTCACCCGGCCCGGCCTTTGACTCGGCCGTTTCGTACTACACCGGCTTCAAGGTGAATTCGGGCGAGACAAAGTCATGGGGCTCGCACCGTACGGCCAACCGAAGTACGTCGACGTCATGCGCCGTGAGATCTTCGACATCCGCGACGACGTGTCCTTCTCGCTGAACCAGAAGTCGATTACCTCGGCGGACTGCGCATGACGAATTAGGCGTTCGACGAGCTGTTCGGCGGCCCTGCACGCGTACCTGAGACTGACCTCACGCAGAAGGAGGTGGACCAGAAGGCTTCCGGCGCGGCGATCTCAAGCGGCAATTTTGAGGTGACAGATGGCATCCGGACTTGTCGGCCAGCTCGTTGCGTACGCGCGCACACGTAAGAGATTCATCCTCATTCCGATTATCGTGCTCATGATCCTGATGGGCGCGATCATCGTCTTCGCGCAAGGCTCGGCGCTCGCACCCTTCATCTACACGATCTTCTAGCATTGAGCTGTCGTCTGTCGGTCGAGCGCATCGAGCGCGCGGCGACTGTCATCGATCCAGTCTTTCTTTCGTCGCCGCAGTTTCATGCGACGCCTCTCGATGTGCCGACAGGCGCGCGCGTGGTCGTAAAGGTCGAGACGATCAATCCGATCCGCTGCTTCAAGGGACGCGGCGCAGAAAACTTCGTCGCTCGCGACGCGCGTTCAGGTGAGGCGCTCGTCTGTGCTTCGGCGGGGAACTTCGGTCAAGCGATGGCGTTCGCCGCACGCAAGCGAGGCATCGACATCACGGTCTTTGCGGCAGAGAACGCGAATCCGCTCAAGCTCCAGCGCATGCGCGACCTCGGGGCCGCTGTAAAACTCGCTGGCGCGGACTTCGATACGGCCAAGGACGCCGCACGTGCATTTGCGGATCAGACCGGCGCTCGTTTCGTCGAGGACGGCCGCGAGGTCGCGATCGCGGAAGGGGCAGGGACGATCGCCGTCGAGCTGCTGCGAGACAGTCCTGCCTTCGACGCCTTGCTCGTCCCGTTAGGCAATGGCGCCCTGATCACGGGCATCGGTGCCTGGGCCAAGCAGCACGCGCCGTCCACGCGCGTCGTCGGTGTCGTGGCTCGCTCGGCTCCATCGATGGAACGTTCCTGGCGCGCCGCAGCGCCGGTCGCCACAGATACTGCCGCGACGATCGCCGATGGTATCGCCGTGCGCGAGCCTGTTCCCGAAGTGCTGGATGATCTGCGCGCAACGGTCGACGACGTTCTGCTCGTTGACGACGAGACGATTGTGCGCGCGATGCGGCTCGTCTTTGAATCGTTAGGGTTGATCGTGGAGCCGGCCGGCGTCGCCGGCATCTCGGCACTGCTCGAGTATCCCGATCGCTTCCGCGGTGCTCACATCGCGACGCCGTTCTGCGGCGCAAACGTCACGGCAGAGCAGGGTAAGCGCTGGCTCTGGCCGTCCTCGTAGCTAAGGAGCGGCGGCGGCGGCGACTCGCAGTCGCCCGAGGCAGCTTGCTTGAGGCGGTATTCCCACGTCGAGCTGCAGAATCAGCTGCGCATCGGCCGCGCTGACTTGGCCATCGCAGTTCGCGTCGCCGTTCGCGAGAACTGCGGTCGCAACGATTGGCAGCCCGACGAGCGATCGCAGGAGGATGAGCGCATCGCCAGTCGTTATGCTCCCATCGCCGTCGACGTCGCCCACGATCGGCGCTCGCGCTGTGACGACGAGTGTGTCGATGTAGCGCGCGGGTGCGCCAGCCACGCCGTCGGCGTGTACGGTGACCGTGTCGACGTAAGTTCCGGGCGCGAGATCGTTGGTCGGGCGCGACCAGCGCAAGAACGTGCTGCCTGTCCCCGCGGCCGTCGCTGTAAAGGCATCCAACGCGTGGAAGGCGATGCGCGTCGTTGAGGATGAGGCGCTCCATGGGCGCGTGCGGCCCGTCGCGCCTAACATCTGCACGTACAGCGACTCGCTGCGCTGGCGAGTTCCGCGCACAACAGCGCTGCGGCCACCGCTCGCGCTCAAGCGCATCTCGTTAGGAGCCGGCTCGATCGTAATTGTGTCGACGTATGTCGCGCATGCGGCGCTCAAAGTGGTGCACACGAAGATCGTGTCGATCTGAGTGCTGGTCCCTGCGACGTTGGAACCATCGAGCCGCCAGCGCAACGTGTGGCCACCCAGGCCGCGAGTATTGCGCAGGCGGTTGATCGTGCCGCGCTGATTCACAGCGAACCACTCCAGCGTCGCGGTGCGCGGATCGTCGAAACTCACGCTGATCGAATCAACGGCGCCTAACGCGCCCTGCAGTACGCGATGCTGCCCGCCCGTTTGCGTGATCCTCGCCGAGATGGGCGCGAAGGCATCGAGCGTGTCGACCATGCGCAGCGTGATTGGCGTCGCGTCGGCGATCGTCACCGTGAGCGTGTCGATGGTGCGTCCCACCGCGCTCTCCGGTCCGCGCCTGAAGTACACCCAGCGGCTGCCGGCGCCGGTTAGCTGCGTCGTTGTGAGGTCGACGACCAGGCTGCCGTTCGCCAGACGCGAGCCGATGAACAGTCGTTGCGAGCTGCGCACCGCGGTCCAGGAGCTGCCCGCATAACGACCCTGCAGCGAAACGAACGTGGAATCGACGTTCGACGTCACGCCGGTGCGCGCAGAATCGCGGCGGGCTATGACGCTCAGCGCTGCCACGTCCGTGGCTGGCGCGATCACGACCTCGACGACGTACGGCGTCGCAACCGTGGGCATTTTTTCAGATGTCGCGTAGACTCGTACGGTATCCGCATAACGGCCGGGTGCCAGCGTCGCGGCGTCTATCGTGTATGTGAGATAGTCGCCAGCGCTGCCGATCTCCCTAACGAGTTTAAGCCATGATCGCCGATTCGATGCACGCCACTGAAGCGTCCTTGTCACAAGCACCGAATCACTCGTGAACGCTGCGCTTCCGAACTGCCGCTCGATCGTCGCGCCGCCTTTAGCCAGCGTAACTCCGAGTCCGCCATTGTTAGACACGGTGACGGCGACGCCCGTCGCGGTCAGCGAGTCCACGTGAACGTAGATTCCCGCGGCCGGGTCGCTGAACGTCTCACCAACCGTCCACGTGACGCCATCGTCATTGGGATCGCCATCACCATCGCCGTCCACCAACTGCGCTGGCTCCGCACGACCTGGCACAATCGAGTGAATGATGAGCGCGGCGCGCGGCAGGCGCAGATCGTAGCCTGTCTTTCCACGCAGTTCGATGGTGTAGCCTTGTCCGAAACGCATGGGGTCGGCGACAGGCACCATAACGAGCACTGTGCCCGTGCCATTTGCGTTTCGAGCGTGCTGTTCTACGACGCCGCGCCACTCACTGTTCGTCAGCGTCACTCGGCGGCCGGCCGGAATGAGGCCTAACAAGTTCTTGTGATAGCCGATGAAGTGCGCGCCACCAAAGCCAAAGTCCCGATTGAGATAGCGGCCTGACGTCGACGCGCTCATCACGTCCCAGACCGAATCGTACGTGCGGCCGTACGGTCCCCCCGAGTGCGGCAGCCCGACCGAGTGCCCCATCTCGTGCCACGACGTCCCCGCTCGCGCCCATGAGGCGTTCCACATCGTGGCGAAAGTCTTGGTCACGCCGTCGAGCGTCGCCGTGCGCGAGCCGCCCCACGAACAGCAGTCGAGAAACGCATTGAAGTGCATCGCCATCCCAACGACTTGCCTGAAGTCGACGTCGGGGTCGGCTTGGCGCGTGCAGTCGTTGAACAGCTGCGTGAGGTTCGCCTGATCGTTCACTACATATGATGATCGCGCACGCGGAAGCGTGTACCAGCCGTAGACGCGAGTCCCCTGAATGTTGATGCGGCCGTCGGACACCTCGCGATAGAAGTCGTCCGCGCCGCCAAAGCCATTCGCGTACATCGCCTCGTAGCGGCTCACGGAGAGCGGCTCGTCAGGTACATCGCTGAACTTGCACAGAATGATCGCGTACGGACGCTGCTGCACCGGCCAGTCCGGCGCGGCGCTGAACGCCGCCGCCCCTAACGAGGCTGCAGGCTCGACACTGAGCGCGCGAAATAGGTCGCTCATGCCTGCAAGTGGAGCAGTGCGCAGAGCTGCTGACGTACCGCTCGCCCGCACTCGCCGGCCGTTGAGCGCTACGAGATCGCCCGCCGCAAGATCGCCACTGAGGATCGGGTCCAGCTCCACGCTTTCGCCAGCGTCCGTCGTGATGAACGCGCGATAGTGCGGGCTCGCACTCGTTAGCGTACCTAACGCTGTCTCCGGCGGATCGCCCCAAACTACGTGTAGTACGCCTTCCACCGTACGCGTCTCAACAGTCTGCGCTTGGGCGACGTGCGCAGCCAGCAGCACGCAGGCAAAGAAAGCGAGGCGACGCATCATCGCGGCACGGTCCACGACACAGTCGGCACGACGACCAGCTTGCTTCGCATCGAGATGCCGGAGCGATCGTTGAGGTCAGTGATCGTGAGTCGCAGCGTGTTGACTTGCTCAGAACCGGGCGCTCGCAGGCGCACCGCGAACAACTCGCCGTTCACAATCCCCTGATCGGCGGCGCCAGCCACGCGCACCGTCAGCGCACTTGGCGCCACGACTCGAAGCGCTTCGCCGTCGCTCGCGTCGGCAACGAACGTCAGCGTCGCCGACGTCCACTGCAGGGCAGCCACAAACGACGCCGGATCCTCCAGCGCGACGCCATGCCGTGCTACTGCGCGCACGACGTACTCGTTAGGTTCGGCGGCTGGAGTCGCAACGAGATACGCCACGATCCCATCCGCGTGCACAACCGACGGCTCCAGCTGCAGCGGCTGCCGCTCCATGCACGCAAGCAAAGCGATAAGCAGAAGCCACAGTCCACTCTGACCTCTGACCTCTGGCCTCTGGCCTTTTCTCATGGGATCAGCACTCTGACGGTACTACTCACATTCGACCGAAAGATGTCTCGCCCCTCAGGGGACCGAACATCCAGTATCCGCGTCGATATCGGCCCTTCGCCACCTTGCTGCGCCGTTCGAAACAGCAGCTGCAGCACGTCCGGCGCTCCACTCAAACCAGTCGACGACGTGAGCGTGATCTGCAACACGCCCTCGGCGATCTGCGCGCGGTTCACCAACACACTCGTGTTGTTCACACTTTGATCCTGCATCAGCGTGAGCATGCGCGGATCCCACACGACGTCGAAGCGCGCGCTCCCGACAACGTCGTTAGGTCCGGTGACGAGGCGAATCGCCACGTCGATCGGCGTGTCGCGCGCCACCGTCATGGTATCGCGATCGTTCGCCAGACGCGGACGCACGTACAGTCCAAAGATCTGGATCGTGATATTGGCGTCGATGCTCTGAAATCCAAAGGCTGTGAACCGCACCGTGGCCGTATTGAAGCCTTCGGCGCCGAGGCCCGTGAACGCAGCCGCTCCGGCTGTGGATGTCGCCGTTGTCGATCCAGTGAGAACGCCGTTGCCGCGCACCAATGTCGCCTGCACGACAACAGGGTAGGTCAGCACCGTCCCGTTAGGCGAGCGCACCTCGATCACAGGCTGAGAGGCGAACGTCGTTCCGCTCACAACATTCTGGGACAGTGGCGTTCGAACGGCCAGCCGGCTCCCGGAATCCGGCGAGACAAGGATCGGGCCGCTGCGCGCGTCCGGCGCGCTCGAGGCGGAGAAGCGCAGCACGAAGCGGCCGACGCCGGCAATGCGCAGATCCGAGAACGTCGCACTACCGCGCGAGGCCTGTACGCTCGTCGTCCCTTGTAGCGTCCCCGTGCCGCTATCGATCGCGGCCGTGATCGATCCCGAGAAACTCGCCGGTTCGACGCTAAGCACAATACCCGGTGCGATCGCCGTCGCCGCGCGTGCCGTGGTCGGTGTGCTCGTCACCGAGAGCGTTGGTGGACGCGCCGGTTCGCTCGGCCCGTCGCCCTTGCACGCAACCACCCACGCGAGCGCGAGGGTGGGAGGTACGTGGCGACGCATAGGCATCACAATACCTGACCAACCATCAGAGCTTGGGCAACGTCACGCCGCGCTGCCCCTGATATTTCCCCTTCTTGTCGCGATAGGAGACCTGCGGCGGCTCGCCTCGGAAGAACAGCACCTGCGCGATCCCTTCGTTCGCGTAGATCTTGGCCGGGAGCGGCGTCGTATTCGAGATCTCGAGAGTTACGTGACCTTCCCACTCCGGCTCGAAGGGCGTCACGTTCGTGATGATGCCGCAGCGGGCGTATGTCGACTTGCCCACTGTGATCGTCACCACGTCGCGCGGGATGCGGAAGTACTCCACAGATCGCGCCAGAGCGAAGGAGTTAGGCGGCACGATGCAAACGGGGCCCTCGAACTCCACGAATGATTTCGGGTCGAACGCTTTGGGGTCGACGATCGAGTTGAGAACATTGGTGAAGATGCGGAACTCAGGCGCGACGCGCATGTCGTAGCCGTACGAAGATACGCCAAACGAGATCACTCCATCGCGCACCTGGCTGGACTCGAATGGCTCGATCATGCCGTGCTTCGTCGCCATCTCGGTGATCCAACGATCGTTTTGAATTGACAAGGCAGGTCTGAGGTCTGAGGTCTGAGCGGCGCAGCAAAATAACGCGCTAGCGGCGCTAGCGGCCGCTATCTACGGCGCCCTTCCGAACCTTGTGCGGCTTACGAGCGTACGCCGGGCAGACTACAGCAGGATTCCAAGGCGAAAGATTCCACTTCGATTCGTTCGGTGCGTCCACACGTGCAGACTCCAGTGCGCGACGCGTACTGGCGTCCCACCCACGTCAAACGGTTGGCCAGCGAACGTCGTCGCGGGCTGTCCCACATCAATCACAACGTACTCAACAGCGACAAGCTTCCCGGCCGGGTCGTGGACCAGCGCTGCGGGTTGGCCGCGCGCATTCGAGTTCGGTCAACGATCAGCGGCCACGTTAGGCTGCACCGCTCGCACTGAAATGGGCGTATGAATCGCGAGCCCCAGCTCCTCGCGATCGATCAAGCCGGACACCGACAACTCGCTCACCCGCCTGGGCAGGATCGGATGCAGCGACAGCACCTCGGCGAAAGACCGCCAGAAGCCCGCTTCCGTTGTGACCTGTTGCGCGAAGAGCGTCGGGTTCACCCGTTGATGCACTCGTGTCCCCGCAGCAAGAGCAAGTAGACCTGTTACGGCACCTTTCGGATAGCACGCGGCTCCATAGCGGTCGCAGGTAAGCTCGCACCCGCGTGAATACGCTTGGCCGAGGAATGGAATCATGCGACCCGGCAGGAAAAGGAGATGCTTCTGGAGGTGGCCGCGCTTGTGATGCGCCAGCTCGTGCGCGAGAACGAATCCAACCGCATCATCTCCATGCTCGCCTGCAATGTCCATCACTTCCGAGAACAAAACGACGAACTGGCGACCGAAAAAGCGCGTCGCGAATGCGTTGACCACGCCGCCCGACTGCACGAGGTAAAGGTCGGGAAGCTTCTCCATTCCTAAGCGCCCCGCGACATCCCGCGCTCGGTCAAAGAGTTGCGGCAATTGCTGCTCGGAGACGCGCACGGCGCTGCCAAGGACACGGCCCAGGAGCAGGCCGCGCGTCATCGCGTAGATGAAAAGCCCGAGCAGGACATACGTGAACAGTACGCCGAGCACCCCGGGTACTTGGGCGACAGCCATCACAAGAGCCAGCCCAACTATCCCGTAGATCAGCGCACTGATAACGAGCACTCCGCTCTGGTACGTGCGCTCCTTTGAATGCACGAGCGCTTCGAGGTCCGGCGTGGTACGCGCCTGACGAGACATGGTCCACCTCCTTGCGGTGGAGTAGTCGCTCGTCGATCGCACCGGGGATCGGCACGAAAGGGCGGGCGTTGCAGACGTTCAGAAACTTCGCGTCTCCGGCGCCGCGCGCCAGAGGCCGAACGCGTCGATCCAACGTTGCTTACTCGCGGGATTGCAAGTCGCGGCGCCTCCAGCCCTTGAGATGACGTGATCGGAACGGGTTGCCCGTGCTCGCGCACACAGAGCGCGGCTGGCCGGCGCGCTAGTGCCTAACGGGACAAACTCGGCGCTCGTTAGACTGATTGCTGCGACTGTGGCCCTTTCGGGAAGTGTTACGCTTTCATCCGCGCGCGCGGCTCTCGCATCGCCGATCAGAGTGCAGCCGTCGCCGTGACAATCCAGCAGCGGCGACACGTTAGGCGGTGCCGTCTATTGCGCCGATACGCCGCCAGGGACAGGTTGAGGGGCGTGTTTAGAGAGGCGCGCGATGCCGCTCCCGACAGATGACGACCTGGACCATGACGACGCCAGCGTCGAGATCCTCAGTGAAGTCCAACTGATCTCGTTCAAGGCCGAGCCTTCGAGCCGCTGGTGAACCCTCGCACGACGATCAAGAACACGCTCAAAGTCGCCATAGACAACAATCCGGAGGTCTACTTTCGAATCGATCCAAGCACCGTCGGCTTCGGACAGACTCCACGCGTTTCGAACCGATCGTAAAGTTTTCGCCGGGCCGCATCTCGTTTTCTTTGCGACGTGCTAAACATCAGGATTGGTTTCCCGATCCTTCCGTCGACATCGACGCCAGCTTCGGCCTAATGGTGAGCGCTGGTGAGTTAGTGGCGTTCGCCGAGGTCGTGAACGTCAGCGTCGATGTGCCCTGGTGGGCGTGGGCGTTTCCCGGGGCGATTCCCGGCTTGGCAATAGCGCTCGAGGGCGGCAGAGAGAAGGCGCGAGAGTCAGGACACGCGGCGACTTCGCGGGAATCTCAGGGATTAAGGTGGCTACTAGAAAGCAGAGTGCCTAACGCGCAGCGCTTACGCATCGCACGCATTGGGGGATCGTGCCTTGTCATTCTCAAGACTCCGCACTTGAGACTGACTACTCAAAGCTACTTGTGTTGCCTTGCGACACCGCTAGCACCGCCCATCCAACCAACCTCCCCTAAACCCCGCCCGACATAGTCCTTGCACGATGTAGGGGCTATTCTTCGTCCGCTCCCACACCAAGCCGCTGCGGTAATTCTCGATCATCGCGATGATCGGCCCTTGGTCGATTCCTAAGTAATCCGTGTCGAACCACCCTTTTCCGGGAACCACGCGGCCGTGACGTAATCCGCTGCCAAGCTGCACCGGCAGTTGGAACGTCGGATTGAACGCGTCGACGAATCCGTATTGGCCGAAGAGATCGTCACCATACGTCGTGCGCATGGCGCGCAGAGCAGGGACGGCGATCTCCGGCGCAAACGGCACCGATCCACCAGCAGCTGTCGGCACGAGCGTCCCATCGTCCACGATCTCGTTAGCCGCCGCGCCGCGTGCACGATACGTGAAAAACCTCCGCTGCCGTCCGTCGATCGTCACCGTCGTGTCGTTAGGCCCGTCCGATGCCGTAAGACCCCACACGTTCGCGGAATAGCCGCGCCAGCCACTAGGATTGGCCATGGCGTATGCCCGCTGCGCGAGCGTCGCTCGCCTGGCGTTCTGGAAGTAGTCACTTCCTTTGCCGCGCATGTACGCGTCGCGAATTCCGTCAAAATCGATCCACACATGCGAATACTGATGGCCGAACAGCGGCGCGAAGTTCACATGAGACTGTCCGTAGAAGTCTGTCCAACGGTACGTCCGCGTCCATTCGTCCCATGCCGCCGGATCGATAGCGTGGGTCGGCGAGCCTAACGCCAGGACGTAGAGCAGCATCGCTTCGTTGAAGCCGCGCCAGTCGTGCTCGATGAAGCCACGTTCAGGATGCCACCCCATCGACACGAGCGGCGGACGCGGCATTGCCCAACGCCATTCCACTCGACGGAACAGCGAGTCCGCGTAGGCGCGTATCGCTGCTTCAGTCGCGTTCGATCCGTCGAAGTATTCGCGGCAAAAAAGCACCCCTCCGAGCAGAAGCGTGGTATCGATCGTCGACAGCTCCACCTGCTCGAAGCGGAGACCCGTCTGCATGTCGAGAAAGTGATAAAAGAAGCCGCGGTATCCTGTGTTTCCCGATGCCTGCTGACCCTGCGGCGCCTGCCAGAAGAAGCGCAGCGTCGTTAGGGTGCGCTGCGCGGCCTCGGCGCGCGTCACGTATCCTCGTTCGACACCTATTCCATAGGCAGTCAACGCGAAACCGACCGACGCGACACTCGAAAACGAACGCGTCGGCCAGCGGTCGGGCGTTAGGCCGTTGCTCGGATTGGTCGTCTCCCAGAACCAACGAAACGTCCGCAGCTCGAGCGTGTCGAGGAACGGATCATTGCGAAACTCGCCGGGCTCCACGATGCCACGCGGGCAGCCAGCGCCTACCGCGACCACGACGCCTAGCAAAGCGGCGGCGCGGATACACCGCGCCGTCACGCCAACGAAGCAGTGCATAACCTTCACTGTGACTGACTACTCGTGCGGCTCGACCCCTGTAGTCCATATCGCAGACCGACCTGGAGACGCCGGCCGGGTGCAGCACAACCTGGCGTGTTATATCCCGCGTTAGGTGGGCCCGTGATCGGATTGATCGTCGCGTTGTAGCACCCGTAGTTCGTGTTGCCACCCGCGTTGAAGACATCGGCGCTGACGCTCACGCTCTGTCCGCTACGCAGGGCGAAGCTCTTCTCCAGCCGCGCGTTAGGCCCATCGCCTGATTCCGTACGGCGATCTGCGCATCGGCGATCGCCACGCCGCCTTCGCCTTTCACGTATCCGCGGATGCTTCCCGTCGTGGTTTGCGCATCCGCAGTCGTTGTGTTTCCTCCAATCGCCAGCCACCCCATGCCGGCTAAGAGTAGATGTGAGGTGAGTAATCGGCGCACAACGCTGACTCGACTCATAACCCAACCTCCATGACATTGACCAACGTGCAGGGAACTGAAGTCCTCCTCGTTAGGCTGGTTCCCTGTGTGCTGCGACTGGGGGGAATCGAGGCGCCTGTAAACGATATACATGCCGCATTAAAACCGAGTACTCACAGTCCAGCCTGCCAAAACCAGCGCTGAGGCCGATAGCTAGGGACGCGTGAAGCCTTCTTCGCGCAGTAGTGCGCGGTCGAACGTTGCGACGCTCGTGCAGCCGGCTGCCAGCGCATCCTCGCGGATCACGTAGTCGGCAAAATCTCCGCGCCCAGTTGCGAACGCGTCGATCGCTCGCGCCAGAAGATCGGAGTTATCGAACGTTAGGTGTTTCGCGCGCAGCAATTCGCGCAGCGTCTGCGCGATGTCGAGGCGCGGCACATGGTAGCTCGCTGCGAGCACCCAGACCGTTTCGCACAGCACGATCGGGGACACGTACAACGACTCGTCGGCGTGAACCGCACGCTCGACGATCGCAGCGGCTGCGGCAGACTGCCGCGCGTCGTCTTCGACAAGAAAGCGGACGAGGACGTTGGTATCGAGCGCGATCACCGTTTAGTCGCCGATTGCCGAATGGCGTCCTGCATCGCTTCCACCGTGACGCCACGTACGTCGGATTTCAGTCGGCCACGAAGCGATCGCACGTCGATTGTATCAGCAGCGACCGTCACTGTGCCGTCGCGTCTAATCGTGAACGCGATGCGATCCCCAGGCTGCACGCCGAGCGCGTCGCGAACGTCTTTGGGGAGAGTGATCTGCCCTTTCGAGGTGAGTTTGGAAGAAGGCATGCCTTACTCTGACTGAAATTCCTTACTGAATGTAAGAAGTAAGGAAGCACTGCAGAAGTCTCTGGCCTCTGGCCTCTGACCTCTGGCCTATATTGACTTTCGGTTTTTCTTCGGTATATCGGTTGCAGAAGAGTTCTCGAGGATCCTGCAACCTTATGGCTGCTGCCACTGCTTTAGCTGACCTGCGCCAACGCCTTGCCGACAAGGCGGTTACGGTCCTCGCTCCGGGGAAGCAGGTCCCTGAATCGGGAGGGGGCGCCGAGCGGATCCCGACTGGCTCGAGAACGCTGGACCGGGTGCTCGCGACCGGTGGAGTTCCTCGCGGCCGGCTCACCGAACTGCACGGTCCGTTGGGGGGCGGCAGCACGACGCTCGCCCGGGCGATCGCGATCCAGGCCGTCAAAGCCAAGCGCTGGGTCGCGTACATCGACGCCGAGCGGACGCTGGCGCCGAGGGATTGGGCCGCGTTAGGCAAGAGCGGTCGTTTCTGGACGATCCGTCCGCCGAGTCCGGACAAGGCGGCGTGGTGTGCGGACGTTTTGTTGCGCAGCGGTGCGTTCGCGCTCGTGATCCTGGATAACGCGCCGCCCCTAACGCGAGCAATCGCCATTCGTCTCGAGCGCCTGGCCCGCGACCGCAACGCCGCGCTGCTGGTCTTGAGCGAAGGGGAACAGGAGCGGAATGGTCGAGTGCTGGGCGCCACAGCGCGAATCCGCTGCGAACGCCTCAAAAGACACCGATCATCCTCTGGCCTCTGGCCTCTGGCCTCTGGCCGCAACCTCGTTAGGCCCGAGGTACCAGCGGTGTCACTCAAAATAACAGTCGAAAAAGGCGGGGCAGGTGGATCGCCCCACGTCGTGGAGGTCGTATATGCAACCCCGCTGGCGCGTCGCCTGTGTGCGCATCCCGAGGTTCCCGATCGGCGCGGTATGGCGAAACGCAATCGACGCGGAGAAATCGTCGACGCAGCTGTCGTTCGCACTGGAGCCCACGGTTCCTCATCCGCCATCGCCGCCCATAACGCCACGCTCCCATACAAACGACGCTGCGCCGAAACCCCCAGAGGATGGCTCGAAAGCTCAGCCGAAGAAGAAGCCGTTCTGGGACGAGGAGCCGATTGTTTTGGTCGAGGGACAGCGAGGGGGCGGGGGCGTCCGCGCGGCAACGGCGGCGGCCGGACGCTCACGGATCCGCGTCGGCATGACCCTTACGGAGGCAAAAGCCCGTTGCGCCGCGTTGATCGCTCGGCCGTGGGATGAAACCGTGATCGCGCGCGAGATCACGCGCGCCTCGGCGGCCTTTGTCGCGGCGAGCCCGCAAGTCACTCCGGTCGCTGGTGCTCCGGGGCTCTGGTGGATCGGAGTGAATGGGCTCGATGCGTTAGGCGGTGAGCCGGAGCTCGCGCGGACGCTCTGGCATATCGCTAGGCAATGGCATCCGCAGCCGCGCGTGGCGATCGCGGGATCCTGCGTTGCGGCTCGTGCAGCCACGTGGCAGGCCGGCGCCGCGCGCTGGATGATCACTCCGATCGATGATGAGTCCGAGTACCTCGGTCAGGTCCCGCTCGGCCTGATCCCAATGGATACCGACATGCGCGAGGCGCTTTACGCGTTAGGCCTGCGCACGGCTGGGGCTTTGGCTGCGCTCGAGGCAGATGACGTGGAACGCCGCTGGGGCGAGTTTGGCCTGCAGGCTTGGCGCTTGGCGCATGGCGACGATCCGCGCCGTCCAGTGCTCGCGCAGATGGAAGCGCCACGCTCCGTCGTCACTGAGCTCAATCCCAGCGTCACGAGCACCGAGCCGTTGCTCTTTCTACTACGCTCGGCGCTCGAGCGTCTGGTACGCGAAGTGATTGCCGACGGCCGGTCTATTGCGACGGTAGCGCTCACGCTCACGCTGGACGACGCACAGGGGAAGAGCGCGATCAATCCCCGACCGCATACGGTGACGCGCGAGGTGCGTCTCCCCAAACCGTTGGCGCGCGTGGAGCCATTGCTCGAGCGCTGCCGCCTTCTGTTGGAAAAGTGGATCCTCACGGCCCCAGTATGCGGCCTAACGGTGGCGATCGCGGCGACGGCGCCGCTGTCGGGCGATCAAGGCGACCTGCTCGACACCTCCTGGCGCGACCCAGCCGCCGCCGAAGCTGCATTTGCACGACTGCGCGCCGAGCTGGGGTTGGGAGCGATCGTGCAGCCCGCGTTAGGCGATTCTCACCGGCCCGAAGAGGAAGGGAAGTGGGATGAGGCGAGTCTGGAAGTGGAAGTACCGATTGATGCCGTACAGGACGCGCCGGTCGTGGGCCTAGCGCATCGTCAACTCGAATCCGCCGAGCCGGCCGAGGTGGAGTGCGACCAGGAGCGGCCACGATCGCTGCGCTGGCGCAGTCGCGTCTGGCGTATTCACCATGCGGTCGGTCCCGAGCGTCTCGCGGGAGATTGGTGGCGCGATCCCTACGCGCGCGACTATTGGCGCTGCGAGGAGGACGGCGGCGCGACGCTCGTCGTGTATCGCCGGAGTGATGGCGAGTGGTTCGTGCAGGGATGGGCCAACTAGTCCTTAGTCGTTAGGCCTTAGTCCTTAGAGCGGCGATGAGCTACGTCGAGTTGCATTGTCATTCAGCGTTTTCGCTGCTAGACGGAGCCTCAGACCCTGAAGCACTCGTTGCGAGAGCGCAGCAGCTGGGATATCCGGCGATCGCACTCACTGACAAGCATGACCTAGGCGGGGCAGTCCGCTTTGCACATGCGGCGAAAGAGCTGGGGCTCGAAGGGATAATTGGCGCCGAGATCTCCCTAGAGCCTCCAACTTCTAGTCGCTTAGGAGCCCAGGGCGGTAGGGCGGCCTATGGACTAACGACTAAGGACTACGGCCTTGTCCTATTAGCTCAAAATCGTGAAGGCTACGGCAACATCTCGTCCTTGATTACCCGCGGTCGAATGGATAACGACCGCGGATCACCGAGCATTTCACTCGATACTCTCGCTCGCCATTCAGCCGGCATCTTCGCACTAACAGGTTCGCCTAACGGTTGGGTTCCTCAGTTAATAGCCGCTGACAAAACCGACGAGGCCTGTGAAGCGGCGGCTTCGCTGCTCGATATCTTCGAAGGCCGTCTCGCGATCGAAGTCTGGGATCATCACCTCCCTGAGGAGCGCGAACTCGTCAAGCATCTCATTCCCATCGCGCGCTCGTTAGGAATCCCCTGGGTCGTCACAAACGACGTCCGCTATGTCTTCCCGACAGGCCGGGCAGTGCATGACGTCCTCGCCTGTCTCAAGCATCAGAAAACATTGGACGAGATGGGCACTCAGCTCCTCCCTAACGGCGAGTGGTATCTCAAGAGCTACGACCAGCTGCGCCGGCGCTGGCAGCACGATGAGGCAGGGCTCAAAGCAACGCTGATGATCGCCGAGCGCTGCAAGTTCCGCTTAGCTGACCTCAAGCCGAATCTGCCGACGTTCCCGCTCCCGCCAGGCGTGAGCGACGACGAATATCTCGCGCGCCTCGTCGATCAGGGCGCAATCGAGCGCTGGGGAAAGCATCTCGATGAGCTCGACCCCAAATACCGCAAGCAGCTCGAGCACGAACTCGCACTCATCAAGAAGCTCAAGCTCGCCGGATTCTTCCTGATCGTATGGGACATCGTACGCTTCGCCAACCGCGAAGGCGTTCTCTGTCAGGGCCGCGGCTCCGCCGCCAACTCGGCGATCTGCTACGTGTTAGGCATCACGGCCATCGATCCCATAAAAATGGAATTGCTCTTTGAGCGTTTTCTTAGCGAAGGGCGTCCCGAGGCACCCGACATCGACCTCGACTTCGCGCATCGCGACCGTGAGAAGGTCCTGCAGTATGTGTATGAGCGCTATGGCCGCGAGCACGCCGCCATGGTCTGCGAGCAGATCACCTATCGCGGTCGCTCGGCGATCCGTGACGCGGCGCGCGTGTTAGGCTTTTCCGCCGAGCAGGCCGGCGCGCTGGCAAATCTCTCGGATCGTTTCTCGGCGAAGGCGACCGCCGAAGCATTGCGCGCGGGCATGACGGCGCAGGAGATGGCGGGACGCTACCGCGATCATGATCAGCGCTGGGATGAACCGAATGGTGCATACTCAGGGATAAAGAAGCCTAACGACCCGATGTCGCAACCATGGACCGCCGAGTGGCTGCGCGCCGCGGCGGATGGCAAGCCTCTTCCGGAGAGGACGAACACGCGTCCGTTTCTGTCGTCGGGGAAAGGTCGGCGCTTCGAAGAAAGGAAAGATCCGCACACGCGCACACGTCCTGCAGGAAAGGAAGATCATGAGGAACGCCGCAACCCAGTCACCGCAGTAAGACCCGTTTCTGCCGAGTCAATTCTTGGCCAGGTCGGCCTCGATTCGAATGACGCTCGCGTGAGGCTGATTCCAGCGATCGTCGACGGTCTGCATCAGCTTCCCCGGCATCGCTCGATTCACGTCGGTGGGTTCGTGCTAACGAAGGAGCCGCTCGCGACAGTCGTGCCTATCGAGCCAGCGTCGATGCCAGATCGCACGGTGATTCAGTGGGAGCGCGACGACCTCGATCTCGCCGGTCTCGCCAAGATCGACTTGTTAGGCTTGGGCATGCTCACCGTGCTGCAGGATTGCCTCAAGTACATCAGGGCGACGCGCGGCGTGACTGTGGACCTGGCCAAGATCGACATGAACGATCAATCGGTGTACGACGATCTCTGTCGCGCCGACACGATCGGGCTCTTTCAGGTGGAGAGTCGCGCGCAGATGCAGACGCTGCCACGTCTCAAGCCGCGCAACTTCTATGATATAGTTGTCGAGGTTGCGATCATCCGGCCGGGGCCGATTCAGGGCGACATGGTGCATCCGTATCTCAGGCGCAGGGCAGGGAAAGAAGAGGTGACCTATCCGCATCCGTCGCTCGAGCCCGTACTGAAACGTACGTTAGGCGTTCCGCTCTTTCAGGAGCAGGGGATGCAGGTGGCGATCACCGCGGCGAGCTTCACGCCTGGCGAGGCCGATACACTGCGCCGCGCGATGGGGCACAAGCGTTCGCACGAGCGCATGGCCGCCATTCGCGAAAAGTTGATCGAGGGGATGCGTCGCAACGGGATTCCGGAGGACATCGCCGCGCGCATTTACAATCAGATCAACGGCTTTGCGGATTACGGCTTTCCCGAGTCGCACGCGGCGAGCTTCGCGCTCATCGTCTACGCGTCAGCGTATCTGCGGCATTACTACGCCGCCGAGTTTTTGGCCGCGATGCTGAACGCGCAGCCGATGGGATTCTATTCGCCCGGGACGTTGATCGAGGACGGCAGGCGTCACGGCGTAGTCGTTAGGCGTGTCGACCTAACGGCGTCGTCCTGGGATCACACGCTGGAGGTGAATGGTGTGATGCGCGTGGTGCCGAACGACGGCAATGTGAAGGTGGAGCGGCGCGGCACGGGTCGTGAGCCGGTAGGGAAGCCGCCCGCTGTGCGGATTGGGCTGCGGCAGGTGCGCGGGCTGGGACCGGCCGCCCGCGAGGTCTTGGAGAAGGCGCTCGCAGAAGCTCCGTTCAAGGACATCGGTGATTTCGTTAGGCGCGTCAAGCTGGACTCGGCGACGATCACGGCGTTGGCGACGGCAGGAGCGTTTGACACGATGGTGTCGGATCTACCGCAGGCCAGGCAGCGGCGGGCCGCGCTATGGCGCGTGCTCGAGGCGATGCGTGGTGCAGCTGGTCCATTGGCGCCGGTGATTCCGAAGACGACGACTCCCGATCTCCCCGCATTGAAACCTGTAGAGATCGCGGATGCGGATTATCGCATGACTGGGTTATCGCTCAACGGGCATCCGCTGATGCATCTGCGCGAGCTGCTCGCACCTAACGGGATCCGTACAGCAAAGGACTTATTGCGCAACGGGCGCGACGGGGAGGAGGTCGCGCATGCTGGGTTGGTGATCTGCCGTCAGCGTCCCGGGACCGCGAAGGGGTTTGTGTTTTTGTCGCTGGAGGACGAGACCGGGATCATCAACGTGGTCGTGACGCCGCAGAAGTTCGAGCAGCAGGCGTTATTGATATCGCAGACGCCGTTGTTGTTGGTGCGCGGGACGCTACAGGTGGAGCAGAAGGTGGTAAATCTGAGGGCCCGAACCTTTCGTGCCTTACGAGCGAAAGCCGGCGAAGAATGGGCACCAACTCACGACTTTCACTGACTTCGCACATACTGGAGGCGTGACGGCTCTCGCCGCGACCAAGCCATCCCCCCCCACTAGCGTGACACGGGTGCAGCCCTAGTAAACTCAGTGTCGCTCGAAGCCGACGGCAGAGAGGGAAGTCGCAGAAGCATACCTCTGGCACAGAGTATTCGCGCGTCGTAGTTCTACCACGGAGTGTGCAAGGGCCGGGAGACCTCGCTGTGTCTTTAGACCTTCGAGATAAGCTCCAATCCGCGCTAGGCGCCGACTACAAGGTGCTCCGTGAGTTGTCGGCCGGCGGCATGGCGTCCGTCTATCTCGCCGAAGAACTCTCCAGTCAGCGTGTTATCGCCATCAAAGTGCTAAGCCCCGACCTGGCCGCCGGCGTCAGCATCGAACGCTTCCGACGGGAGATTCGCGTGGCCTCGCGACTTAAGCATGAGGCCATCGTACCAGTGCTCGATACAGTTCAATCGGGTGACTTGATCTTCTACACGATGCCTTACGTCGACGGTGAGTCGTTGCGAAGTCGACTCGCTCGCGATCGACAGCTCAGCATTGATGTCGCCCTTCGCATCGCGCAAGAGGTTGCACTGTGCCTCGCACATGCACACGAACACAACATCGTGCATCGTGACATCAAGCCGGCCAACATCTTGCTCGATCGAGAGTCACGCGTCGTCGTCATCGACTTCGGCATTGCACGCGCAATCGGTCACGCCGCAGATCTAGCCACCGTCACCAGTACGGGCCTAACGATCGGTACACCGGCGTACATGAGTCCTGAGCAAGCTTCTGCAGAAAAGGTGATCGACGGCCGAAGCGACATCTATTCACTAGGCTGTGTGCTCTACGAGATGCTCGCTGGACAGCCGCCGTTTACGGGTCCGACGGCGCAGGCCATCATCGCGCGACACCTGAGCGAAGCGCCGCCGCCGCTTCGCGTTGTGCGGCCACAGTTGGATGAATCCGTCGAACGCGTCATAGAAACGGCGCTCGCAAAGAGTCCGGCTGATCGCTTTCCGTCAGCGACGGCATTTGCAGAGGCGCTCGCTGACCCCGCTCATGCGCGCACCCGAGCATCCCGCCGTGCGCGAGCGCGCGCCCTCATGCGAATAGGAGTCGGCATCGTTGCAGCGGTGGCCGCCTGGCTGACATGGAGCGCAGTCCGGTCAAACGGCAGCAGCATTGCTCGCACCGCACTCGATCCGCGGCGCATCGCGGTGCTGTACTTCGACGACCACAGCGCCGATCACAGCTTGGGATACTTGCCTAACGGAGAGTCTGATCCATGAGCTGAGCACGGTGAGCGCGATCAAAGTCGCGTCACGTAATGGTGTGAAGCCCTTTCGCGACGGATCCGTGTCAATCGACACGGTAGTCGCACGCCTGAAGGTCGGCAGCCTCGCTCGTCGAGTCTCCACATTTCTTCGGCGCAGAATCGGCAACGAAATCCGACTCCTGCAAACGACGGCGTCGAGCCTCAATCCGCGAGCCCGCGAGCTTGTCTTGCGTGCTGACAAAGCTCGCGATGACGCCGATGTGGCGGCTCAAAGCCACGACACTCTTGAAATCGCACGCGCCATCACGCAATTGCGCTCTGCGGACTCGCTGCTCGCGATCGCAGAGCGAGAAGACCGTGCCTGGCTCGGACCCCTGATCGATCGTGGCTGGGTGGCCCTAACGATTGCCAATTTGCAGTCCGGCGCGCCCCGTGATAGCGCGTTCGGGAGCGCGATGGGGCACGCGGCGCGAGCCCTCGGACGCAATACACGCAACGCAGGAGCTCTCGAGCTTCGGGGGACTGTATTCTACTCTCAAGCTGCCCTGTTGCCGTTAGCCGACACCAAGTTCGATGACTACCTCGGCCGCGCCGCGCAGGACCTCGAGGCTGCCTTACGAGTCGACTCTGCGCTAGCCTCCGCGTGGGGAACACTGAGTCGCGTGCACGTCGCTCGAGGACACGTCGCGGACGCGGAGCAAGCAGCGCGCACCGCACTCGCGAGGGACGCGTACGTCAAGGATGCTCCAAGCATCCTGCAAACGCTTTTCGGGGCGACACTCATGCGCGACAGTCTCGCGGCCTCGTGGACGTGGTGCGAGCGCGGATCAACGGATTATCCACGTGACCCTCGTTTCGTCCAGTGCCGACTCACGCTCCTCGCGGAAGACGGGAGCCGCAAGCCTGATCCCAAGCTCGCCTGGGCACTGGTTGGCGAAGCCAATCGACTGGATCCGCAGTCGCGCGCGCAAGCCGTCGGGCGGCCTTGGTTTCCGATCTACCGCGACATGTTAGGAGCCGTCGTGTCGGCACGAGCTGGAGACATTGACAGTGCTCGAGCCGTGGCGCGCAGGGCGAGACTGGCGGTCGCGAACGATTCGACGCTCGGCGTAGACCTCAAGTACGAAGAGGCGTTGCTGAGTCTCGTTATGGGAGACCGGCAGCGCACGCTCAACTCACGCTGCTGCGCGAATACCTCGCGGCTCGCCCCGCACTGGCGGGACTTGTCGCGAAGCATCCGCGCTGGCGCTCGTTATGGTCCGACACGGCTTTTACCTCGCTTCTTTCTCCGAGACGCGACAGGCCCTTGGGCTCAAATCCCCAGTAGCCTCATTGAAATTGAGTCCTTGAATCGGCGCGGCACCACCCTTCGTCAATGATGGCGGGATGTGGAACGCCACGACGTAGCACTGCTTCTCCGCGCCAGTCCCAAAGAGTTCCGTCTTCAGCTCTTGGATTTGCCTCGGTGAGAGCATGCGTGTGTAGTACGGAAAGACGAACTTTTCTACCGCGGATTCCGTGAGGAAGATGGCATCCGCTTCTCTCGGAACCGTCACCGTTTTCCCTCGCCACCTAACGTTGATGCTGACGTCGTCGCCGCGCAGGCACGTACTTTCGAACCTGGTGTGAAGAACAAATGGGGCTGACTCGAGCGACTGATCCTCTGGAACGAGCTGGAACTTTTTCTCCTCCTCGTCCCACTTGAATCCGAGGCGCTGCCCGCGCTTCCCGTCCGCCTCTTCTGCGAGCCAACGCCGGTCGTCCGCGTTGATCGTACGCACGCTGTCCGCATGCGGCACCGTCGCTGTCGCGACCGGAACGTCTTTCGGCTTGTGGAGGACCTTTGCCGCGTTGTTTCGTTTTGTCCGCCGTGACTCGATCCGCGCCGTAGCCTTACGCAGCCTCCTCGAAAAAGTACAGGACGCTATCATGGCTGTAACCGGCCTGAGGCGCAACGACCGACAAGTCGGAGCCTGCTTTGGCGCGAACAAACTGACGTCTTGAGAACCCGTTTTAACCTCACCCGCGTCGAGTAGGCCGCGGGCAGGTGTGTGCGTTTCGGCGTGGCCGAGCAATGGCATTCGTTACTATGGCGGGCCTGCCGGAACCGTCTTCCACATCGACGGCGTGTGCGAGTACGCCGACGACCAGCGGGAACGCCTAGCGAACAGCGAGCGGGCGAGGGTTCTGGAACGCGTGATCAAGAACGCAAAGGAGCTGCGTGACATTGAGTTAGAGATCCAGCGCGACTGACAACTTACCTCACAGCGTTCTGACGCCTAACGAGCCTTATCCAAGCGTGCGGATGGTTCCGTTACGGGAGTGAGACGAACTGCCCGAGGAAGGCTCGCGCCGCCGTGTCCAGCCGATAGTCCCTACCCATCCAGCTGACGGGGAAACGGTGCCGCCTCATGATCGTCATCATTCGCCACCCAACCGATCGACCCCCCCCCGCTTGCGCCCAGTCCACCTCTTTCTCGTAGCTCCTCTGATCAGCGCCGCTTGCGCCTCACGCAAGCCGGCGCCGCCGCCCGTCGCGCCCGCACACACCGCGGCTCCCGAGATCCGCATCGTGCGCGAGACGGTCACCGTGCGCGATACGGTGGCCGAGCGCAGGGTAGGGCGGCTTGAATTCCAATTGCTCGTGAAAGAGGCCCAGTTGGCGGAGCTACAATCGCGTCTCGAAGACACACGGGACGAGGTTGTCCGCACAATGGGCAAGCTCAAGACGGCCGCGAGTCGCGCCGAAGCAGCGTCGGGGATGGCGGAAGCCGAGGTTGCGCTGCAGTCGCTGCGCGCCAGAGGACAACCACAGGCCCCCGAGCTGATGCAGGCCAACAAGCTGATGCAACAAAGCTCAGCCGAGTTCGATAAGCAGAACTATGGCGGTGCGTTGTATCTCGCAAAGCAGGCCAGAACCATATCTGTCTCCGGTCGAGCGCGCCTAACGGGCGATGGTCGTTCCCAGTTGCTCGCGGGAGAAACACGCTTCGCTGTGCCTTTGCGCTTTCGCGTCGGCAGTCGCGGGAACGTGCGCGCCGGACCAGGTACGAGTTTTCCGGTCGCGTTCACTGTAGAAGTCGGTGCGGAACTTACAGGCTACTCACACAGCGACGAGTGGATCAGGGTCACGGATCCGAGCGGCAGAAATGGCTGGATCTTTCGAAATCTCGTCGCGCGGTCCTAACGCTGCGTTAGGCTTTTCGCGGCCGCTCCCTTGAGTCTCGCCATCGGCCGCGCTTGCACGACCTGGTTTCTCCCCCCGCGTTTCGCTTGGTAGAGGGCGCTGTCGGCGGCTGAAATGATCGAGAGAGCATTCTCCGCATCCTTCGGGAATTCGGCGACGCCGATGCTCAAGGTGATCCGCTGACCTGAGAAGTCCTGTTGCGCCAGCCGCTCGCGAATCCTCTCGGCGGCGACGCCGGCTGCTTCCACGTTCGTCTCCGGCATGACAACCACGAATTCCTCGCCACCGTAACGTGCCGCGCAATCCACCTCGCGGATCGATTCGCGCAGGATGGCAGCCACAGCTTTCAGCACGTAGTCACCTGCAGGGTGGCCGAACTTGTCGTTGTACTTCTTGAAGTGATCCACATCGGCCATGATGACGCTGAACGGAGACTCGGTGCGCTGGTGCCGATACCCCTCTTCCCCTAACCGCTGCATCAGCAGCCGATGATTGGCCAAGCCGGTCAGGGCGTCGGTGAGTGAGAGCCGCTGCAGCTCCTCGTTCTTCTTTCGCAGCACTCCGTTGATGAATTCGATTTCCTGGCGTCCGACTCGCAGACGCGCCACCATTTCATTGAAGACCTTCGTTAGGTCCCGCACCTCACCGCCTCCCGTAGCGGGAAGGTCGACGGCGAGGTCGCCGCGAGCCACTTCCAGCGCTCCCTGTGACAGACGATCGAGGGGCCTAACGATCAGGAGCCCGAGACGGTAGGCGCTGGCCGAGACGACCAGCAGCAGCGCCAGCACCGCGAGCAGCGCAAACTTGCCAAAGCGGTTGACTTCGCGGAACGCCTCTGTCGCGGGAATGTGCGCGACGACAGCCCAGCGTCCTTGCGCGACGCGGTCGAGTGTCGCAAGCACTTCACGATCAAACAGACGCACGTGAGAGGCACCAGCACGATCCTCAGTGTAGAGTCGCTCGAGTGTCTCTCGGGCCAGCTTGGTGCGCATCAGCTCCGCCGAGGCGCCGGCCGAGCTGGCGACGAGGGTTCCCGTGTCGTCAGTCAAATACAGCACCGTTGTACTGTCTGCAGCGAACGAGCGCAGCAGCGCTTCGATCGGCGCCAGATTGAGCTCCGCGGCAAAGGCGCCGACCATACGACCGTCGGCGTGCCTAACGGGAACGGCGACGATGAGCTTCCCTTTTCGGACATCATCGTCCCAGTATGCGTTGCCCACGAGCTGCCCGTCCGTGCGCAGTGCGCTTTGCCATTCATCGGGAAGCGGAATGGACATCCCGTTAGGCGCTGTGCTTGCAAGCACGCGACCCGTGAGGTCCAGCACGAAGAGCTGCTCGAAGTCGCTGAACCGTTCGTGCAGGGAGGCGAGGTACTCCCGCAATCGGCCGCCTGCGACCTGCCTGGTTCCAGAATTGAGGTTGCTTGATACCTCGTCGGAGCTGGCAAAGACCCGCAGGTCCAGTAAACGTTCCTTGAGCCACACGCCCACGGCGCGCGCCGTTTGCGTGGACTCGGAGAGGAGCTCCTGAGCGACCTTTTCCTCTAGCGCGCGCCTGTTTTGCAGATACGCGATGCCAAGCGATGCACTGGCCGGAAGCAATGTTCCAACCACTGCCAGCGCGAGGATCTTATTGCGGATGCTGTCGAGACGGGGAAGGCGGTGTAGGCGGGGAAAGCTGGGCAAGCGGGTGGCTCTGTCATCAGGCGTAGTTCGGTCCTGCCGGGCAGCAGAACTCCTTGATGACGACAGTGGCCGGATATGTTAGGTAACGGAATTCCGGCCCAACGGGCCGCCGGGCAGGCGATCGCAGGCGCAGGACTCGGCGCCGCATTGCCGGGGGAGAGATGGCGAGTTGTCCTACCGCCCGATCTGTGACATCGGATGCGAGATCGGCGAGCGGGATCCTGCTGCTCGCAACTTTAGGCACTCGTTAGGTGGCCACCGGCGGGAGAGGGCTCGGCGCCGACTCACGATTGTGAGCAGCAGCACGCTTGTTTCTGCCGCGAAGCGTGACTAGCTTCATTGCAAGCGACACACGCACGTAAGTGCGTGGACAAGTTCCGAATGTGGTTTTTGGGGCCTGCCCAATTGCGAGCAGGCCTTTCTTACATCCACTCGGATTATTCCCGCTAGGCGCCGGTCTATCGCCGACAACCAAGAGGCCATCATGGTTCTGCCGGAAAAGGTGAACGCCCGCTGGATCGCTGCGCTCGGCAATGATGAGTTGCTCGAGGCGGAGGCGCAGTTGCATTCCGTATTCCAAAAAGAAGAAAAAGCGGAAAAGCTTCGCACCGGCGCGCGCTATACAATGCTGCGCGGCCCCGAGACGCTCGTCACCGCGTGGCACCGCTGGCTCTTAGTGAGCAATGCCACTCGCAGCAGGGGCATGGTCGTAATTCGGAACACGAGGCCGCACGCGTAGCTTCGACTACAGCGTTAGGCACCGTCGCGATGGCCCGTGCCTAACGCCGGCTGTTCCACATGTACTTCGAGCGTCGCGAGCCCTCCTCATAACGTAGCCCAAGCGCTGTGCGAGCGTGCGATCTGCCGCCTCCGCGATAAGTCCTACGCTCATCGCCACCTGCCCGAGTTCGCGCTCGTCTCTTTACTCGCCAGCCCGGCGTGAGCGTGGCGAAGCTCGCCAAGAGGTTGTACGTTTCAGCCTCTCGAGATCACGAGGCATCACATGGCTCAACCGTCCCCCGTGGACGCCGCGAAGGCGTCCGTCATCGCCTACAATGAGAAGAACTGGGACCGAGTGAAAGAGACCGTGACGCCAACTGTCGTGTATGACGAAGTCGCCACCAACCGGCGTGCCACGGGCTCAAACGAGGTCATCGAGGCGTGGAAAGGATGGGCAAAGGCGATCCCTGATTCCAAGGCCACGTTCGAGCGTGAAGTCGCCAGCGGCAATTCCGTCACGCTGGAGCTGACCTGGCGCGGCACGCACACCGGCCCGCTGCAAACGCCGAGCGGTGAAATCGCGCCAACGGGACGCAAGATCGAAATCCGGGCGGTCCAGGTCGTCGACGTCGCGGACGGCAAGGCGCAGTCCATCCGACAGTACTTCGACATGGCGACGCTGTTCGAACAGCTGGGCGTCCGTAAGTAGTCCGGGCCGATTTGCCCTGCGATGTGCCTGCGGCGTTAGGGTACGCCTAACGTGCCCCTAACGCTCGCGGGTATAGCGCGCGCGTTGGCTAGTGCATCTGCTTTAGGCAACATCTGCGGGTAGGCGGTCGCTGAATTCTATGCAGAGCCTGTGCGCCAACGTGCGCTCAGCGGCCGCGTTGCCGATGTACGTCGAGCGCTGCAGCGCAATGCCGCGTAATGCGCGGAACTCCAAGACCAATCCAGCGAGCGGCTTGCGACACCAGCAAATCGGCGGACCCGCGTCATGCGGACAAAGCGCCAGCGCGATCTCGACACCTAACAGCTCCTGCGTGCGTGCGAAGCATGCCTCAACAAGGTCTCGCGCGATCTCGCCGCGTGCGATCTGCGGGCGCCAAGCCTGCGCGAACAGTAGCCATCCTTCCGCGTGCATCCGCTGCAACGTCTCGCGAGCTCCGTCAGCGAGAGCAACGTCTTCGGAGCGAAGGGCAGGGCCCTCACCCCTCGCGTTCCTCACGACAACGTCATCGTACTCCATGAACACGGCTCGCGCGGTCGCTTCATCGTCGGGCCGTCGCACGAACTCCCGCTTCTCAATGGATGTGAAGCCCTCGTCCTCGTCCGGCAGCTCCGCCGAACGCTCGTAGCGGAACTGCGCATCGGGACCGAAATAGCGCGGGTCATCCTTCCCACGGTCACGCAGCTCCGCCGGCATCGGCAAGCGACCGTGAAGCTCGATGAGTCGCGTGATCGCGTTAATCTGTGCGTCAGCGATGCTCGTCGTTAGGTGAATGCAGCGCACCGGCACGCCATGCTGCCACGCGCACTCGATTACTTCGTTGCGCGACTTGCGCGACGGATACGTGTTATCGAGCACCCAGCGCTTCCGTCCGCTGGCAAGGCCTTCATCAAGTACTTTAACAAGTCCCGACAACGATCCACCGCGCTGATCGCGGTTCAGCCTTACGTAACCCTCCTGAACGAGTTCCCTCGCGATCCCGCTCTTGCCAGCCGCGGGCATCCCCATAACGAGAACGACCTCACCATCCGCGCCAGCTTTGGGCCGCCGCTCTGATCGAGGCACTCGCAGCAAACGTCCGGAGAATGCAGCGTCAAGAAGGCGCCGATCGTCATCAGTCAGCCTAACGCCTAACGCTCGGCGGAGCGCCGACGCCGTCTCCACCCGCGTTGCGCCAGGAATCGGCATCGTGCCAAGGTCCACCAGCCACGCCAGCGCGACTTCCCGCCGCGTGACGCCGTGGCGCGCCGCGACGTCGGCGAGTACCGGATCGCGTGACAGCCGAGCGACCTTGTCGACCCCGCCTAACGGACGATAGGCGATCAGCCGAACCCCCTGATCGCGACAATACTCGGCGACGCCATTCCGAAGGTTTTCGTCGTCAAGCACGGACAGACTTACCTGGACAGACGCGATCTCCACGATCTCGCGCGCCGCCTTGATCTGACTCACCGTCACGTTGCACAGCCCAACGCATTTGACCTTCCCCGCAGCCCTGAGCGCTGCCAGCGCGCGCCCGCTCGTCTCGATTGGCGTCTTGGGATCTACGACGTGCAACTGATACAAATCGATTGCGTCCACACCTAACGCGCGGAGACTCGCCTCGCACGCGGTCTTGAGATGCTTGGCCTTCCCATCCGCTACCCAGGCACCCTTGGGCCGCGTCATGCCGCCCTTGGTCGCTATCTCGACCGACGAGCGATCGCCGGACCACGTCGCCAGCGCGCGAGCGATTAGTCGCTCATTATGACCAATCTCAGCGTCGTCGCGACAGTACGCGTCCGCCGTATCCAGCAGCCTAACACCTGCATCGAGCGCCGCATGAATCACGCTCATCGACCGCGCGTCATCCCGATCAGCGCTCGTCGATAGCCGCATGCACCCGAGCCCGATTGCGCGCTCGCTAGGCGTCGTCATCGCCTACTTGGCCGAAGCTCCGCGGATATCCTGTCGCGCACTGCCGCGTACTCCGCCGGCAGCTGATCGAGAAGATATTTCTCGATGCTGAACGACGGATTGGTGGCCACTGCGCTCATCGAGCTCCCAGCGCGCGTTCGGGCGCCCGCTGAATACATCGAGCTCGACGACGACTGTCCGGGCCCCGCTCATGGATCGGGCGTTAGGGCGTGAGCGGCCAGATCGTGAAGTCGCGCAGCACAGTGCGGACAAAGCGCCCGCGCATGGATCGAACGGCGGAGTCGAGCTGAACAAACTGCGCACGATTGAGCTGCAGCGCGTGCTCGTCAGGCTGGTCGACCGTCCCTTGCGGATAGTCGCGTCCAGGATCGCGTCTGTTCTCGATGTGCGCGCCGAGGAAGTGCGTGACGACGTGCTCGTTCGCAAAGGCCATGAGGCGATCGATGCTGCGCGCGTACTCCAGCGTGTCGCGCACGTAGAGTCTGCCGGGATAAAACGTGTCGCCGGTGAGCAGTACGCCCGTGCGCCTATCATAGAAGGCGATGCTCGCCTCCTGATGCCCGGGAATCGCGATCACATCGAGCACACGTCCGCCCAGGTCGATGCGACCGAGGTCCTCCGGCCACCGCCTAACGTTGAAGAACAAGCGCACCGACGTGGTGTCGCGCGCGACGACCCGCGTGCCGGGCTTTCCGACGAAGAAGCTGTCGCCCGAAACGTGGTCCGCGTGCGCGTGGCTGTGTGCCACAACAAGCTCGATCGATTCGCGTCCGGTGCGCGCGAGCCACTCGCGAAGCAACGTGTCGACGGGCGTCGCGACGTCAACGTTGCCGGCGCCGGTATCGAGCAGTAGCGCGCGCTCACGTCCAACGATCAGATAGAGAAACGGCTTCTCGAAGTTTGTGCACGCGGCCTGGCGCAGAATGAAGAAGTCGTTGTTGTACGCATGCACTCGAAGGAGTGGGGTATCCTTGCACTCGGCGCCCCCAGCGTACCAGCTCGCAGGCAATTCACCCGGATGCACGCGCGGCCTCGACTGACTCGCCTGCGCGCACGCGAACATAGTGAAGACCACTGTGACAGCCATCACGCCTGTTTGTCGAGTCATGGCTCGTACTATCGGTCGCGGATCGCGGCGGCGCGAGATGTAGCGCGAAGTTCATGGTCGGCAAGTCGAGGTAGCCACGATAGCTTGTGCGCACCGCCACCATTTAGCGCTCAGATGACAGAGTATCCATTCGAGCCTCTCCCGGCCTACGTCGAATACCCCGCTACGGAAATGGAGTCCAGGAGCCGCGCCTTCGCAGCTGAGATGCAGCGACGGCGCACGACGCGCCACTTCAGTAATCGGCCGGTCTCCCGGGCAGTGATCGAGGCCTGCATCGAAACGGCCGGCACGGCGCCGAGCGGCGCCCACTTGCAGCCGTGGCACTTCGTGGCGGTGAGCGACCCCGAGGTCAAGCGCCGCATTCGCGAGGCCGCGGAGCGTGCCGAGGAGGAGTTCTACGCGACGGCGCCAGCCGAGTGGCTGGCCGCGCTCGAGCCGTTAGGCACTGACGCGCACAAGCCGTATCTCGAGACAGCGCCGTGGCTCATCGCTGTCTTCGCGCAACGCTACGGCACCGATACGCACGGCAATCGCCGAGCGTACTACTACGTCAACGAGTCGGTGGGTATAGCAACCGGATTCCTGCTGGCCGCGCTGCATAACGCGGGACTCGTCGCGCTCACACATACGCCGAGCCCGATGGGTTTCTTGAACGAAGTGCTCGAGCGTCCGCCGCGCGAGCGGCCGCTGATGATCGTAGTCGCGGGATATCCCGCTTCGGACGCGCGCGTGCCAAAACTCAGACGCAAATCGCTGAACGAGATCGCGACGTTCCGCTAGAAAGGAGGCGTTCAGCCGATGGCGCTATACGCCCCTGCCGCGAGCAGCGCGCCGATGATGGGACCAAGCACTGGGACCCACGCATAGGCCCAGTCGCTGTCGCGCTTGGCGGGGATGGGCAGGAGCGCATGCGCGATGCGCGGCCCGAGATCGCGTGCGGGGTTGATCGCATACCCGGTCGTACCGCCTAACGACAATCCGATGGCGAAGACGAGCAGCCCGACCGGCACGAGCCCGATGGAGCCGAGTCCGATCGGCGCAGGTTCAACGCCCGCGGCACCTGCGAGCTCCACCTCAGCAGGCGTCATCAAGAAGATCGGGAAAATGAGCGCGAACGTTCCGACGACCTCACAGAACAGCGACTGGCCCATCTTCCGGATATTCGGCGCGGTCGCAAAGCACGCGAGCTTCGCGTTGCCGTCAGTCGACTCGGCGAAGTGATCGCGATAGAACAGATACACGAGGGACGCACCGATGATGGCGCCCAACATTTGAGCCGCGATGTACCCCGACACCATGGATGCTGCAACCTTGCCTGTGGCCGCCATGGCGATCGTCACCGCCGGATTGAGGTGCGCCCCGCTGAATGGCGCCGCGGAGAACGCTCCCACGAAAACAGCCAGGCCCCATCCAGCCGTAATCACTATCCAACCGCTGTTGTTTCCTTTAGTTCGCGGCAAGACGACGTTCGCCACCACTCCGTTGCCAAGAAGAATCAGCAACGCTGTTCCGATGAACTCCGCGACGTATGGACTCATGCGTTAGGCTCCCCCCCCGGCTGCTTCACGCTGGATCGCTCTTCCCAGTCGCGCGCGCGGTTGAGCGCCTCTGCCCAGCGGCTGCGGCGGTGCGCGGCCTGCGCCGCGGGCATAGCCGGAGTGAAGCGCCGCTCTGCCTGCCACGCCGCCGCAACCTCCTCCTTCGACTTCCAGAAGCCGACAGCGAGACCGGCCAGATAGGCCGCGCCTAACGCCGTCGTCTCGATCACCTTGGGACGCACGACGGGCACTTGAAGCACGTCCGCCTGGAACTGCATGAGCAGGTTGTTTGTGCAGGCACCGCCATCCACGCGCAGCTCGTTCATCGCAATGCCGGAGTCCTGCTTCATGACGTCGAGCACGTCCGCCACCTGGAAGGCGATCCCTTCCAGCGCCGCGCGCGCGATATGCCCGCGATTCGTCCCTCGCGTTATGCCCGCGATCGTGCCGCGCGCGTATTGATCCCAGTGCGGCGCACCCAAGCCGGCAAATGCAGGCACGAGATACACGCCGGCCGAATCAGGGACGGAGGCTGCAAGTGCCTCAACCTCGCTTGACGACTTAATGATGCCTAACCCGTCACGTAACCACTGCACTGCAGCGCCTCCAATGAAGACGCTTCCCTCGAGCGCGAAGTCGGTGTCTTTGCCCGTGCGCCACCCGACCGTTGTGAGTAGCTGATGCTTCGACGGCGCCGGCGTGCCGCCGATGTTCATCAGCATGAAGCAGCCGGTGCCGTACGTGTTCTTCGCGAGCCCGCGCGAGAAACACCCTTGGCCGAAGAGCGCGGCCTGCTGATCTCCGGCGATGCCGGCGATCGGAATCGCTCCGCCTAACAGCGATGCGACCGATTGACCATAGACTTCGCTCGACGCCTTGATCGTCGGGAGCACGGCACGCGGCACGCCCAGGATCTTGCAAAGCTCGTCGCTCCATGACCCTGTGTGCAGGTCGTAGAGCATCGTACGCGACGCATTGCTCGGATCGGTCAGGTGCAGCCTACCACCCGTTAGGTTCCACACGAGCCATGTATCGATCGTCCCGAACGCCAGCTCACCGGCCTCGGCACGCACACGCGCGTTAGGCACGTTGTCCAGCAGCCAACGCAGCTTGCTGCCGGAGAAGTAGGCATCGATGACGAGGCCAGAGCGGCGCTGAATCTCTTGAGCATGGCCTGCCTGCTTGAGGCTGTCGCAGAATGAAGCCGTGCGCCGGTCCTGCCAGACAATGGCGTTATGAATCGGCACACCGGTCGCTCGGTCCCACACGACAGTCGTTTCGCGCTGATTCGTGATGCCGATCGTGGCGACGTCGGCCGCCCTTAGGCCCGCCTTGCCAAGCGCCTCACGAGCCGTCTCGAGTTGCGATTGCCAGATCTCCTGCGGGTCGTGCTCGACCCAACCCGCCTGCGGAAAGATCTGCTTGAATTCCTTCTGCGCGACTGCGCGGATCGATCCGTCGTGGTCGAAGACGATGGCGCGGGAACTGGTTGTGCCCTGGTCGAGGGCGAGAATGGCGCGGGTCATGGTCCGCCCGTCTTAGCCCTCGCAAAGCGGCGCGTCAAGCAGTGCGTTTGAGTGGTGCGATTTTGCGGATCTGTTTCGCTTGGGGGCTGTGCAGCGCTTGCCAGAGGTCCCAGTCCTGCTGTAGGCCGAGCCAGAGGGCGGCGCTTGCACTAAATAGCCTCTCGTTGAGTGGCTCAAGCTCGTCAAGCCTTTGCGTTGAGTCCGTGGGTCTGAGCCGCCGCTGTGGTATATCCAACGCCCGTCGCCACCTGCGAGAGTATTACAAGGAGGAGACAGCGGAAGCCCGTTCGACTACCGGCGCGCAGCAGGCCGATGTAGAACGACATTGGCTCGAGCCAGTCGCGATCGGGAGTCGAGCGAGCGAAGTAGTAGGCGCCGCGGCCGTAGCGCAGGTGCTGCCGCCAGAAACCGCGCAGGTCGAGCGTGGGGCGGTGCGTTACAAGCGCGCCCGGTTCCAGCGCGAGCGTTAGGCCAGCGGCAGCGACGCGCGCGCACCATGCACGATCCTCGCCCCCCGGTGCTGAATAGCGCTCGTCGAACGGATGTGCCAGCAGCACGGAGCGGCGACAAGCGAGGTTGTTCGAAGGGATGAAAACCCTGCCGGCGAGGCGCCGGCGCGTGGATGCCTGCAGCTCGCGCACGATCAGCTCCGAGGTTTCAACGAACGGATCGCCATCCCGGCCGTTGACGGTAGCGCCGCCGACGACATCGGTGCCCGTTTGCAGCAACCTAACGAGTTTTACAGCCCATTGTGGTTCTGGCTCGCAGTCGTCATCGGTGAAGCAGACATAGTCGCCGCTCGCCGCCGCCACGCCCGAGTTGCGGGCTGCGGCAGGACCAGCTCCACTGGTGCGGACCAAGCGAGTCGGCGGGAGAGACGCCACGATCGCAGAGACTTGAGCGGAGTCGCGGCTGCCATCATCCACCACGATGATTTCGAAAGGCCCGATGTCGCGCTGTGCGGCTAGCGCGACGAGACAGCGCTGCAGCGCGGACGGCCGATCTCGGGTCGGCACAATGATCGAGACTGCGAGCGGCGTGGCGTTAGCGCTCACGCGGCGACCTTGTCGAAGAGTGTGCGGAGCCACGTTACATGGCGGCCGACATCGTGCCGCGCTATAACGCGTGCCACCACTTCGTTAGGTACACCGCCGGCCAGCACACGACGGGACGCGACTTCAATCAGGCATTTGGTGAGGGCCTCGACGTCACCGTTAGGGAACAGCAGTCCGGACACGCCGTTTTCGACAGTCTCAGCGAGTCCGCCGGTGGCGCTCGCGATCACGGGGATGCCGTGCACGAGAGCCTCCAGTGCCGTCAGCCCGAGCGGCTCCGCCCACAACGACGGCACGGCGAGCGCCCACGCATCGGCGAGTTGCGCCTCGATTCGCTCGAGCGGCACCCAGCCCGTGAACTCGACGGCGTCTATCAGCCCCAGCTCCCCCGTTAGGCGCTCTAACGCCGACCGCAGCAGCCCGTCGCCGACCACACGGAGCCGCGCCGCAACCCCTCGGCCGCGCATGCGCGCCAACGCGGACAGCAGAGCGGGCAGTCCTTTCTCGCGCGCCAGGCGACCGGTATAGACGAATAGCGGCTCGGGCGCTGGGCGGCGTCGAAAGTCGCGGCTTGGAGCCTCGACAGGAAAGTCGGTCGCTAGCGATTCGATTCCAGCGCTCCGAAGTTCGCTTTGGAGCCAGCGGCTGCACGCAACGACGGCGGCCACCTCGCGTACTCCGCGGCCGATACGCGCATAACGCGGGCGGTCGCGCAACCAATGTGGCAGGGATGTGCACCCGCCGCGCCAACACACAGCGCCCTGCTGCACCGTGCAGCGCGAATCGTCAGGCAGGAGCTTGAGCGCGTTAGGACAAATCGGCTTGTAATACACGACGTTCAGCACCACCGGAAGGCCGCGTAGCGCCGCGAGCACCGATGGCGACAGGTGCATCTCGAACATACTGACGTGCACCACGTTAGGCGCGAACTCGGCGACTGCGCGCCGGATCGTGTGCGCGGCAGCCGGGTTGGCGATCTGCAGTACGCTCTGCAGTGCCGCATGACGGGAGCCGAACGCCACGTAGTCCGCGACCGAGCGGCCGCCACCCACGCTGCTCGTGAGCAGCCGTACCTCATCGCCGGCTTCGCGCAGTCCACGAGCAATGAGCGTCAAGTACGTCTCGACGCCACCGCCCGCTTCCGGCCAGTCGGTCACGAGCAGGACGCGAATCAGCCCACTCCCGCGGCGCGCTCGGCCGCAATGACGACTTCGAGACTTCGCAGGCCGTCGTCGAACGTCGGCAGCTCGACGTCGGCGCCACGGATCTTGGCGACGAATGCTCGCAAGGCGCTGCGCCAAGAGGGTTCGCTGCGCGGTCTCAGCACGGACCTGACACGCCAGGTCATCGCGGCGATCGTTGTCGTACGCGCGCGCGAACCGCGGACCGAGAGCGCGCGCGCGTACCTGTCGATGCGAATGACGCCGCGCTCACCGATCAGTTCGAACGAGTCGGCTTGACCGGCGCGAAACGAAAAGAACGACGATGCCACGCGCCCACCGTCGAGATGAAGCCTAACGAACGCGGAATCGTGTTCGCTCACGTGAGAATCGACGCTGGCCTCGACGCGCTCAACCGTGGCCGCGAGCAGCCATCTGATCAAGTCGAAATGGTGCGACCCGAGATCCAGCAGCACGCCGCCGCCCTCGCTGCGACGGCCTCTCCAGCCAAGTTGCTTGGCAGGCTCGCAGAAGACGGTAGAAACGTGGCGCACATCTCCGATTACTCGCGCACGCAAAAGTTCGCGCGCGCGAGCCACGAGTGGCTGAAAGCGCCAGTTGTAACCAATTGCCGCCACCACGCCGGCCTCGTTCGCCGCGACCGTCAGGCGACGGCCGTCTTCGAGCGTCGTCGCGATCGGCTTTTCGAGATAGATGTGTCGGCGTGCTCGCAGTGTCGTTAGGGCGAGCGGTGCATGCAGGCCGGTCGGAGCCGCGATCACCACTGCGTCGACGTCGTCGCGAGCGGGCAAGTCAGCCGCATCCGGAAGCAGGACAGCGGTGGGCACAAGTCTTCCCGCGCGAACTCTGGCTTCCGCCGAAGGATCGGCGAGCGCGGTGACGCGCACTCCGCGCAATTGACGCAGCGCGCGCAGGTGCACCGCCGTCGATATTGAGCCGCAGCCAATGACGCCCACACGCAGTGGCGCGCTCACTGTCGTCGAGTCACGCGTAGCGCTCCTTGTGCAGCTCGTACTCCAGCATTCGCGCTTCCGATGGACCATCGCCCGCGATGTAGCCCACTGCTTCACCTAACGCCCACAGAAGACAACCACCGGCGACGGCCGCGACAGTCCATCTCGGCAAATCACGGTCCTTCCGAGCCAGCGCGATCGCGCCACGTGTTCGAACGAAACGCATGAGCGGCACAAGCGCAGAGCCGCCGAAGTAGGCCAGTCGCCGGGCGAGGGGCCAGTCGCGGCTGCGTCGCGCGCCGAAAAGACGTCCGCCCCAATAGCGTTCGGCGGCCCATGCGCCGCGACGTACGACGTTGAGGTGCGCGATTTTGGCGTTAGGCTCGTGCCGGAACATCGCGTCGTGGCCGACAAGCTCCGGATCCAGTCCGCCGCCCGGTTCGAGCATCAGCGCCATGCGCTCCTTCAACGCTATGAGCGCGTCACGCTTCCACGACGCGTTGTAGGCTGGAGGTTCAACGTGGGCGACAGTCCGCGCCGCCATCCAGCGGCCGTAGTCCATGAGGAACCCACTCCAACTTCGCGCCGTCCGTGGGTTTCCGTTTTCCATGCCCGGCGCGACGGCCAAACAATCTCCGTCGTGCGCACGGATCAACTGCTCGGCCCACAGCGGAGCGGGGAAGGCATGCGTCTCCCCCAGCACGACGATCGGCGCCGATGCAGCGCGTACCGCCGCCGCGCGGGCAATACCTAACGGGAGCAAAGAGCTTTCGACGACAGTTACGCGCGCCAGTGCATCAGTCGCTCCGTCTGAAGACTCGAGCAGTTTCGGAAACGGTGAGACGACGACCAGCTCTACATTGCCGGCGATTGTTTGCGCAGTGAGGTGCTCGACGAGATGGCGGATCGTCGCGAAGTCGTCCGTGAGAACGATGATGGAAAGCTGCGGGGCTCGCACGTTAGGCACGGTCCAGAGCGTACCCCCACGCTTGCAGCATCGGTCCAGCACGACGCTCGATTGTTTGCACCTGATCTCGGCCGAGTCGCGTGCCATGTCGGCCAATGCTCGATGGATCGGGTAAGCGGGTGTCGAATCCGTCCTCCGGCAATTGGAGGTGGCGCGCGATTGCGGCGATTGTCTCGGCGGTTCGGAGCACCAGATCCTCGTAGCGCACGACCAGCGCGTTGGTCTCTAGGCGACGGATATCGCACAGCACCTGCATGACGTCGAGCCAGTACTCCGTCGCCTTCTCGATGCTGTCGTATTTCGTGGTCCATTTGCGTCCTTGCCAGGAACCACGCTGAATCCGCTCCACGAGTGATGCGACAACATCGCGGGCGTCACGATACACGAACACGCAGCGAGTGTTAGGGCGGTGGATGAACTGCGCATACTGAAGGACGTAGTCCGGGTACTTGTCACCGACATAGCGCACCGCCCCATCTCCGACGGCGGCAACCAGGGCGCTATGAATGCGATCCACTGTCACCAGCTCACGCAGCCTGACGCCGCGCAAGACGTGCGAGAGATAGCGATACACCTGCGCGCGAAAATCCTTGTGACGCATGCTGTCCCGCGCGCTCGCGAAGTGCCTGCTGACGACAGCAACATGCGCCCACGTCGCGAGGTCGGCGTAGCGAAGTGCACGGAGCTCGCGTGCCATCAGACGAACTTGCGGATGGCTGTCGATCAGACGTTTCAGCAGCGTCGTGCCACTCCGCATCGCGCCGCCGAGCACGAGCAGGTGGGGCACATCGCCGACTGCCATTACGTCGACCGCTTCGTCAATGGGATTCGTCGCTGGGGATGAGCGAGAGTGAGTCTGCCGCGTCTTGCGTGTCTCAAATATCGCCAGCGCGTGCGCTACGGCAACGCCTAACGCTCGCGATTCAGTCGGCGAGGTTCTCGACTGGTTCGTCGCTTAGCTGAGAGTCCCGCTGTTCATAGCGTGAAGCCGCGCCGTCAGCCGTCACAGACCGCCACCAAGGCTCGGGGTCTTGAGCTCGAGTTGGCTGAACGGGTTCGCCGAGCCGCGGCGTGAGGATCTGAATGCCACGCGCGGGAGCGAGGTTGAAAACGGTCTCGATCGGCTCGTCCCACGCGTGCATGGCGAGGTTGAACGTCCCCCAGTGAATTGGAAGGAATGCGCCGCTGCCTAACCGCGCGCGCGCCTCGATGGCATTGGTTGGTCCCAAGTGGATATCGCCCCAGGCAGGATGATAGGCCCCGATCTCCAGGGCAACGATGTCGAACGGACCGAACCTTCGCGCGATGTCGGAATACTCCGACGTTAGGCCGCTATCGGCGCCGTAGAAGAACGAGTGCTTGTCACCTCGCAGATGAAAGGACGACCAGAGCGTCGAGTTGCGGTCCTTAAGCCCGCGACCGGAGAAGTGCTGCGCCGGAGCAGCCGTAATTTCAAGGCCCTTGACCGGAGTGTTTTCCCACCAATCCAACTCAGTGACTCGTTCCGCGGCGATCCCCCATCTCTCCAGACGCGCGCCGATACCTAACGAGGTGACAAAGGGAACCTTTGTCTTCACCAATGCGTGAATCGTCGGAGAATCGAGATGATCGTAGTGATCGTGCGACACGATCACTGCATCGAGCGGCGGAAGGGCATCGAGTCGCACGGGTGGCGGGTGAAAACGCTTGGGGCCAGCGAAGGGCAGCGGCGACGCGCGGCTCCCCCAGACGGGATCGGTCAGCAGCCTAACGCCGTCAATTTCGATCACCAGGGTGGAGTGTCCGAGCCAAGTTACACGCAAGCCGGAGTCAGCACGCTGTCCCCATTGCGCGGTTGGGTCCATGAGCGGCAACGGGCCCGGGGGGACACGCCGCTCTCCGCCGCAGAGGAAATCGCGCATCGTGGGGCGCTCGACGTCCGGTTTGAACCCAGGAGCGACGGGATGCGTGTTTACGAAAACCTGGCCGTTGAACTGCGGGGACACCTTTATCCGCTCCACGCGATTGCCGTTCTTTCGTTTGCTGCTTGATGACATGCGTCAGGTCGTTGATTGCGATCTGACTAATATCGCGTGCCGCACCGCCGACCGCGGAACCGCGGGTGCGGCCGCGCAGCGGAGTGAGGCGCTAGCGCAGCCGCGCGCTCGGAGTAGGCAAAGCACGCCATTGCGAACGGCTGACTTGCTCGACCGTGACAGTGCGCGATAGCGTTGCGACTAGGCGCTGATCGCGGCGCCGTTCACTAAGGAGAAACCATGCTGCTCATTCGAGATATCATGTACTGCAAGCCAGGGAAAGTGCGCCCGATGGTCGAAAGGGACTCGCGATGGCAAAGCTCAGCGAAAAGAAGGGAATGGGAAAAATGCGCATCCTCACCGACGTGAGCGCCGAGCGCTTCTGGACGATTGTGATGGAGATCGCAACCGAGAGTCTCGAGGCCTTCATGAACATGGGCAGCAGCTCGGAGGACATGAAGGAGATGGAGGCGATCATGAAGGGTTATCACGACCTCGTCGATCACGGCCGGCGCGAGATCTACACGATCGAGGGATAGAGCGACGCTCGAGCGGAATGCATGCGCGCGACCAGCTCCTTTACGAGCTTGGCCGCGACGCGAGCCGTTAGGCCCGTCGGGTCCACATCTGGATTGCACTCGACAACGTCGGCACCGACGAGCGCGCCGTGCGTCTGTTGAATGATCGTGATGACGTCCCTAACGCTTAGGCCGCCTGGCTCAGGGTGCGAGACTCCCGGCGCGAAGGCTGGATCGATGCCGTCCAGGTCTATCGAGAGATAGAGCGGACCTTCGACCGACGGACGCGCGCCCTCGTCCCATGCGCGCATGTCGATCACCTCGACGCCGAAACGCTCGGCCTGTTCACGCTGGTGACCCGTCATCGTGCGGATGCCGACCTGCACGAGACGGTCGGTGAGGGCAGCCTCCATGATCCGCGCGAAGGGACAGGCGTGCGAGAAGCGATCACCCTGGAACTCGTCGTACAAATCGGGATGGGCGTCGATCTGCAGGATCGTTAGGCGCGGCTGCTGCTGGCGGATAGCTCGGATGATGGGGTAGGTAACCGAGTGGTCGCCGCCGAGCGAGATTGGAATGCCGCCGCCGGCTATGAGATGTTGGACGGCGTGCTCGATGGCTGAGCGGGGATCATCAGCGCGCCAGAAGTCGAGGTCGCCCGCGTCGCGCAGGGCGCCAGGTGCAGCGAGATCGACGAGCATTTCAGTCCAGGTGTTGCCGGCGAGCGAATGCAGCGCCTCGCGGATTTTTCCTGGAGCGTGCGCGGCGCCTCGTAAGAGCGATGATGAGGCGTCGTACGGGAGGCCGAGCAGCGTTGGGACTGGCATCGCGGGAATGATGTCGGCGCCCAGCGTGGTGCAGGAAGTCTGGTCGCTGTACTTTTTGCACCCTCTCGAGAAGCCGAGGCACACATGCCGCCACAGTCGCCCGTGGACGCCGCTAAGGCGTCCGTCATCGCCTACAACGAGAAGAACTGGGACCGGGTGAAAGAGACCGTCGCACCAACGGTCGTCTACGACGAAGTCGGCACGAATCGCAAGATCACGGGATCAAACGAGGTGATCGAGGCGTGGAAGGGCTGGGCCAAAGCGCTTCCTGATTCCAACGCCACGTTCGATCGGGAAGTCTTCAGCGGCAATACCGTCACGCTGGAGCTGACGTGGCGCGGGACGCACACCGGCCCGCTGCAGACGCCTAACGGGGAGATTGCGCCAACGGGGCGCAAGATCGAGGTCCGAGCGGTGCAGGTCGTCGACGTTGCGGATGGCAAGGCGCAGACAATTAAGCAGTACTTCGACATGGCGACCCTGCTCGGACAGCTAGGAGTCGGGAAGTAGCCCGAGTCTGATCGCAGGGCTATGGGGTGTGACGTGCCGTGTCGTGGTGAAAGAGGCACGGCACGGCACGCCGCGGATCGTGCATGCGGGCCTCGCGGCGCCTTGCTTCGCGGACTTTGGTTGCAGTTTCGGCGGCGGCAATCTTTTCGAGATCGGCGAATTGTGCGGCGTGAGCGCGCGCCGTCGCGGTACCACATCGGGTGTATGGGCTCGCCAAGGCGATAGTGCACCCAGCCGCTGGGGCTAATCCGAACCTAAGAGCCTCGCGGAGCTGTACGGTGACAAGGGCCGGGCACAGCCGCACAGCGGAGCGTTGTACCGGCTGTGACACGCAGCTGACGGTCATGCGCAAACTTGGTGCGCGACGTGCCTCGACAAATATGGTACATAGTAGGTTGCTCGGGAGCCATGTACTCCCGCGTACCTAACGAGGTACCAACCTGAGTTCTCGGCGCTCCTGTGGCATCGACCCGTGACGCAGCAATGGCCTTGGCGATTCCAAAATCGGTAACCACTGCCGAGCCGCCGGCGAGGAGCACATTGTCCGGCTTTATGTCGCGGTGCACTAGATCGTGCGCGTGTGCGTACACGAGCGCCTTGGCGACGTCGCGCAACACAACCACAGCTTCTGCTAGAGGCAGGGCACCGGTCTGCTCCAACTTCTTGCGAAGCGACTCGCCTTCCACGTAAGGCATCGTGTAATACGGCAACCCGGCAGCGACACCGGCCGAGAGCACGGGAACGATGTGCGGGTGAGAGAGCTGCGCGGCCAGCTGAATCTCCTGCCTGAAGCGCGCGACGCTGACGCCTTCAACGAGGCCAGGGTTGAGGACCTTGAGCACGACACGCCTTCCAAGTGAGTTCTCGAGAACAACAAAGACGCGCGCCATCCCGCCACCGCCGAGCTCTCGTTCCAGCGTGTACCCGGTGCCTAACGCTTCTTGCAAGCGGTCATGAAGACTCGACGAAGTCGCCCTCCTGGGCACTCTCGCGTGGAAGTTCGCGTTAGAGCCGCTGCCGTACGACCTCACTACGTGGAGTGGACAGCCGAGGCCAAGGAGCTCCAGCGAGCTGAGTACCTAGAGTATCTGAAGGAGGGAGGGACGCGCGAAGTGCTGTTTTGCGTCGAGTCGTGGAAGACCTATCCGCCCGAGAAGGGGATCGAGCTTGTGATGATCGAGAAGGTTCGCCGAGCGACGACAGGAAGCAAGGCACGGATCCATGACATGGGCGACGAATGCGTCGCGCCTAACGGGAAGCCGCAGCCGACGTTGCACACGCACATCGATGGCACTGCCAGTTCTCCCCGACGGACCTCGTGACCGTTGTCGCGCGTCGTGCGCCATTCGAAGGCGTGCAGTGTGGCGAGCGGCACTTCATATGGGCATTCGCTTGGCAGGTGG
>Ga0187893_10000677_pt1 | contig 86860 bp, 54 predicted proteins | sample MA1701074metaG_FD_139574 | JGI IMG/M metagenome (GOLD analysis project Ga0187893, IMG submission 139574) | White microbial mat communities from a basaltic lava cave in the Kipuka Kanohina Cave System on the Island of Hawaii, USA - MA170107-4 metaG ... | reverse complement strand
GTGCGCGGAGAGGAAGTCGGCGTCCTCGAGGTCGCGCAGCACCAGCCACCGGCCGCCGCGGCTGTCGACCAGCGAGCACGTCGCGCGCGTCTCGTCGTGGCCCGGCTGCCCGTGGATGAGCGTCGTGAATCCGTCCTCGATGTACTTGACCACGCGGCGGTGCGGCTTCTCGACCCACGGGCAGGTGGTGTCGACCACCTCGCAGCCGATCCGCTTCATGCGCTGCAGGTGCTCCACCTCGGCCGAGAAGGCCGGGATGATCACGAGGTCCTCGCGCCGGACGCGATCGAAGCCGCCCGGCTCGGCGTAGCGGCCGAACACGAAGCCGACGCCGCTCTGGCGGAAGTCCTCGTTCACCTTGGGGTTGTGGATGATCTGGTTGAGCAGCCAGAGCCGGCGGCCGGGGTTGCGGCGGATCGCGTCCCAGACCATGGCGACCGCCCGGTCGACGCCCCAGCAGAAGCCGAGCTTCTCCGCCAGCCGGATCGAGAGGCGGCCCGCCGCCAGCGGCTCGCGGGTCGAACGCATGCGATCGATCAGCGCGTGCTTGTAGCTGTAGCGCTCGTCGGGCGAGCCGTAGTGATCGTCGATCCTCATGCGGCGGTCGAGGATAGCGCGCAGCGAGCGGCGGCGCCGCCCGCCGACCCGGTCACCCGGCGAGCTCGCGCGCCCGGACGAGGAGGCGCTCGTGCAGCCGCCGCGCCGCCCGCGAGTCGACCTGCGCCGGGGCGTGCAGCGTGGCGATGCGCATCGACCCGTTCACTCGCGAGAAGACCGCGCCCACCCCCGGCGGCACCGGAAAGCTCGTGAGCGCGAGCGCGTCGCGCAGCGGCAGCCCGAACAGCTCGCGCGCCCCGCCGAGGAGCTCGCCCAGCGTCGAGATCCCGGTCGAGAAGCGCGGCGCGCCGGCGCGCCGCGTCAGCTCCCGCCGGTAGATCGGCAGCGGCATGAAGCGGCCGGCCGCGAGGAGCACCTCGGCGTCGCGCCCTTCGCCGCCGGCGACCTTCGCGCGCGCCAGCGTGCGCAAGGCCTCCGCGCGCAGCCCGGGATCGCGCGCGGTCGCCGCGGGCAGCGCGTACCAGAGGAAGGTGAGCGCGTTGCCGAAGAGCGGGGCGCGCGCGCGCGGCGGCCGCAGTTGCACGCTCGCCGGAAGGGAAAGCTCGGCGTCGTCGGGCGCGAGGTCGGCGAGCGCGGCCAGCAGCAGTCCGATCTGCGCGAGCCCCTCGCCGCGAAGCCCGTAGCGAGCGTCGCTCGCGGCGAGGAGACGGCGCGTCAGGTCGGGCTCGAGCACGTCGCACTCGGCGCGCCAGGCGGGGGCAGCCGCCGCTCCGCCCGCGTCGGGCGCCGCCGCGCCGCGGGCCGGCGGCGGCAGGACGTACGGGTCGCCGCGCGTGAGTTCGTCGAGCCGGCGTCGCGCGTTGGAGAACGCCTCCCGCCGCTCCCGCCAACCCTCCTTCGCGGGGACGTCGGTCGGACCGGCGGAGGGTGCGGCGCGCGGCGTCGCCCGCTCGCGCGCCTCGAGCCCGCGCAGCAGCAACTCGGCGCCGCGCTCGTCCATGACCGGGTGCCACCAGCGCAGCGCGAGTCGCGTCGTCCCGCCCGCGTCCTCGAGCTCGAGGTCGACGAGCGGATCGGCCGCCGGATCGAGCGGCGCCAGCAGCCGCTCGATCGCGAGCGAGGTCAGGTCGGGCGCGGCCGCGCTGCGCACGTGCGGCGCCGGAAGCGCCGCGCCGCGCGGCGCGAGCGCGAGGGGACCGAAGCCGAACCGGCGCACCAGCCGCGCGCCGGCGCGCGGCTCGGAGGCGAGGCGCTCGCGCCACGCCGCGCGGAGCCCCTCGCGCCGGGCTTCGCCGAGATCGCCCTCGAGCTCGACGGCGAGCACCGACTGGAAGCCGCCGATCGCGCGGCGCCGCATCTCGCGGTCGATCAGGAGCAGGAAGCGGTCGGCCGGACCGAACCGGGCGCCCCCTATGATCCCCGCCTGCTTCGAGCCGGAACCGATGGGTCGACTCCTCCGTGCGCTCTCCGCCGCCGCCCTGCTCTCCGCCGCCCCGGCGTGCGGCGGGGAGGAGGCGTCCCCGCGGGCGCCCTCCGCCGGCCGTCCCAGCGTGCTGATCCTCTCGATCGACACGCTGCGCGCCGACCACCTCGGCTGCTACGGCTACGCGCCCTACGCCGCGCCGGTGAGCCCGGCGATCGACCAGTTTGCGCAGGAGGCGCTCCTCTTCGAGCGCTGTTTCGCGCCGCGCGGCCAGACCGGGCCGTCGCTGAGCTCGATGCTCACCGGCTGCTACCCGTCGACGCACGGCGTGCTCGACAACTTCCATGCGCTGCGTCCGGGCCTCCCGCTCCTCCCCAGACTGCTGGCGGCCGACGGCTACGCGACCCACGCCTTCCTCTCGTTCTTCCCGATCGCGAAGGCGGCCAAGGCGTCGCTCGGGTTCGAGCGCGGCGACCCGGGGCTCGGCTCCTTCCACGAGGCGAAGCCGCGCCAGCCCGACGGGCCGCAGTCGGCGTGGGACGACGCCGCCGAGCAGGGGTTCCTGCGCTTCCTGCGCGGCCGTGCCCGCGGCGCCGCGCCGTTCTTCGCATGGGTGCACTTCTACGACGTGCACGGGCCCTATCGCGCGCCGCTCCCGTTCGGCGAGCAGTTCGTCGGCGACTATCGGGGACCGCTGCGCATGGCGTCGGGTCAGGACGAGGGGACGTTCGAGCGCGTGGTGCGCCCCCACCTGAACGAACGCATCGTCGCGCGGGCGCCGCTGACCGCCGAGGACGCGCGCTACGTCGTCGCGCTCTACGACGGCGGCATCCGCGCGACCGACGAGCGGATCGGCCGCATCCTCCGCGCGCTCGACGAGTGCGGCGTGGCGCGCGACACGATCGTCGTGCTCACCGCCGACCACGGCGAGGAGCTCGGCGAGCACAACCACTTCTGGTTCCACGGGAACTCGGTCTACGACTCGGTGCTGCGCATCCCCCTGATCGTGCGCGGCCCCGGCGTCGTGCCGGGGCGCCGCGGCGAGCTGATCCAGAACGTCGACCTGCTGCCGACGCTGCTCGCGTTCCTCGGCGCCGGCGTGCCCGACGGCATCGACGGGATCTCGTTCGCCGCCGAGCTGCGCGGCGCGCGCGCGGACGCGCGCCGCCGCGCGATCGCATGGTCGGAGTGGGAGCACCTGATCCTGGGTGCGCGAAGCGACCGCTGGAAGCTCCTGTTCAACCCGCACGGCGCCCGTCCGAAGAAGCCGCCCTACGACGATCCGCGCGATCCCGGCTACCTCGTCGACTGCCACGAGCTCTACGAGGTCTCCGTCGACGCGGCGGAGGCGCGCAACGTCTGGAGCGGGCGCAAGGGCGACGTGGCCGAGCTGCGCGCGCTCGTGGAGGCCGAGCACGCCCGCCGGTTCGCCGGGCTGCTCCCCCCAGTGGTCGACGCGATCCTCGACCCGGTGGAGCGCGAGCGGCTGCAGCGGCTCGGCTACACCGCCGGCGACGCCGCGGACTACGTGCTCGACCCGTCGGCGTGCGAGGACGACTGAGCGGCGCTCCGGGACGCCGGCGGTGCGGAGCACAACGATGGCGCGCCCGGACCGTACCACGGCCGCTCCACGGTGGCCGGCACGCGTCGGACCCGCGACGAGGAAGCGTTCACGCCGATGAACGATCGCATGGCACGGATCCCCGTCTCGTTCGCGCTCCTGGTCACGCTGGCGGCGGCCGCGCCGTCGGGGCGCGCGCGGGCGTCCGACGACACCCTGCGCACCTTCGACGCGTGCTGGAGGCACGTGCGCGCGCTGCCGCGCGCCGCGGCGCGTGACGACCTGCCGTGGGACGAGCTGCTGCGCGAGTACCGGCCTCGGGCCGACGAGGCGCGCAGCGCGGCCGAGCTGCGCGCCGTCCTGAACGAGATGCTGGGGGAGATCGGCGTGTCGCACACGGCCGTGCTCGACCGCGCCACCCATCAGACGATGATGCGCGAGCTCGCGGGCCGTCCGACTCCCACGTTCGGAGTGCTGCTCGAGGAGATGGTGCCCGGGCGGCTCTTCGTGCGCGCGATGTACGAGCAGGGGCCGGCCGAGCGGGCGGGGCTGGCGCTGGGCGACGAGATCGTCGCGGTGGACGGGAACCCGGCGCTCGCGAGCGCGCCGGTCGTCGACGCCGGCTACGACCCCCGGCCGGACGCGACGCGGCTCTTCACCCTGCGCGCGTCGGCGGCGGGCGAGGCGCTCGACCTCGCGGTCCGGGTCGCGCCGCGGGAGCGCCCGCGTCGCGCGCGCATCGTGGCCGAGGCGACCTCGGGCCTCGAGGCCGGCCGGCGCAGCATCCGCGTCGTCCGGCGCGGCGGGGCGCGCATCGGGATCGTGCACCTCTGGATGGTGGCGCGCGGAACCGCGGAGCTGCTGCGCGACGCGCTGCGCGGCGGGCTCGCGAGCTGCGACGCCGTCGTCGTCGACCTGCGAGGCCGCGGCGGTCACGCCGATGAGATCGGCCCGCTCCTCGCGTCGTTCGGCGGCGGGAAGGGGCGCGCGCGCGGAGGCGGCCGAGGGCGCGGCGCCGCCGCCTGGACCCGGCCCGCCGTCTTCCTGATCGACGACCGCACGCGCAGCGCGAAGGAGATCATGGCGTGGTACATCCGCCGCGACGGGCTCGGCCCCCTCGTGGGCGAGCGGACCGAGGGCGCCGTCCTCGGCGCGACGTTCGTCCCGCTGCCCGGCGGCTGCTGGCTTGAGCTCGGCGCGATCGAGGTGCCCGTCGCCGACGGCTCGTCGCTCGAGGGGGTGGGCGTCGAACCGACCCATCCCGTCCCGCGCGTCGGCCCCTTCGCGCGCGGGTCCGATCCGATCCTCGAGCGCGGCCTCGACCTCGCCGCCGCCGCGGCGGGCTCGTCGCGCCTGAGGGGGCCGTTCTAGCCCGCCCCGGGCCATCCGCTCCACCTTGACCTCGAGGCACTCGACATTCACCCCTGCGATCTCGCTCTTCTCCTCCTCCTCGACGTGGAAGCCGCCCTCCCGGTGGGTGCGCTGCCCTCCCTGGTCGCGGCGGTCCTCGACCACCGCGTCGACGAACGCGATCACGTGCATCTCGAGCTCGTGGTCGTACGAGCAGCCGGTCGCGGGGTCGGTCTGGTGGCGCGCGCGATCGGACGGCCAGCGCGCGACGATCCACTCCTCGTCGGGCTTGCGGGGGACGGGCCCGCCAGCGCGAGGAGGCGGGCGACGACCCCGGCCGGGAGTGCGTGATGGCGCATCGGGCGTTCCTCCACGCCCGGGTTGTGCGGAACGCTTCTCACCGAGAGTGCGGAGCGGGGATTCGACGGAGGGAGCGGGAGATCGTCTGCCGCCGGTCCGGCCGGGGAGCACGGCCCTCGTCGCGCTTTCTCCGGGCGACTATCATCGCCCCACTCCCTGCGACGTGCGGCCGGCGCCCCGCGGCCGCGCTCCAGGCCCTGGAGCCGAGGCCCCGGGGCGCCGCTAGGAGTCCCGGAACCCGGTCGCGCCGCGGGACGACGCCGCGGCACATGAGGAGTCCGATCGACATGCGCGTCCTCGCATCGCTGCTCGCGTTGTGTGCCGTGTGCTCGTCGGCGCCGGCGCAGATCATGAAGATCGAGTTCAAGGACCCGAAGAAGGCCAAGAACTTCCGCAACCACTGCATCGAGATCAACGACGAGCTCATCCTCGTGGGCGAGCCGAAGTCGGGCATCGTGCTCGACGAGGAGAGGAACGTCATCAACTACGACGGGCAGAAGACCAACGAGCTGTGGGTGGCCGACATGGACAACCCCAAGGCGTGCCCCTACAAGCTCCAGAAGGGCGAGAAGGTGCGCGCCGGAAGCAAGGCGGTCGCCACCATCAACGGCCCCGACATCAAGAACATCTCCATCTTCATCCGCGACCAGAGCCTCTACGGCCTCTCCAAGGAGTACCTCCGGCGCGACGACGAGATCGACGATCTCCGGAAGCAGCGCGACGCGTGCAAGCGCGGCTCGACCGAGTGGAAGTCCAAGCAGACCGCGCTGGTGCAGACCATGGAGCGCATGCGCTCCTGGCTCGACCAGACGCTCTACTCGCGGGCCGCGAAGAAGCTGACGCGGGAGATCGAGGCCGAGATCAAGGCGGCGAAGGAGGCGAACGCGCAGCGCCTGGAGCTGGCCAAGGCGTCGATCAAGCTGGTGCCGGTGCCCGAGGACCTGGTGAAGTCGGCGAGGGACGCCTACGGCGACGCCGTCGTATTCCACCAGCAGGAGAGCCAGCACTGCCGCATCGTCTATCGCGAGGAGATCGGCGACGAGCGCGTGCGGGGGCTGCTCGAGCTCGCCGAGAACGTCATCGAGGGGTTCCGCGTGCAGTTCATCGACCCCTACATCTCCGAGGACTACAAGGACTACATCCCGGACGGACTGTTCGCCGAGTACCTCTTCGCGCCCGACGACCCCTCCCCGTACCAGCAGCTCCTCAAGAAGCACTACGGCGTCGAGCTCGATCCGCGGACGCGCGACCTGCTGGTCGCCAAGCGGATCAGCGGCACCCCGTTCCGCCGGGGGAAGGCTCCGACCTACGTCCGTCCCTCGGTCACGCAGGAGCAGACGGACCTCGAGGGCAACGTGACCCACGGACTGGGCCACACGCTCACGAACATCCACTACAACCAGGACCGGGCCAACGAATCGGCCGACTGGCTCTACGAGGGCATCGGCAACTGGATCTCGCTCGAGTACCTCGGGCGGAACACGGTCCAGTGCGTGAGTTTCGACGTCTCGAAGTACGCCAAGAAGGCCAAGGATGGCGTGACCGACGAGAGCGGCCTGCTGATGGGCACCGCGGACATCTACCACCGCCTCGCGCTCGAGAAGGGGCTCGAGCTCGACCAGCTCGCGCTGCGACGCCTGTCGGAATTCGAGGATCCCGACGTCGCCAAGGGGTTCAGCGTGTTCAACCACGTCGCCAAGACCCAGGGCGAGAAGGGTCAGCGCTGGCTGCGCGCCTGCTGCAACGCGGCGAGCGTTCCGGGCAGCTTCATCCCGCAGTGGCGCAAGAAGTCGGAAGAGCTCTTCGAGGTGACGGGCCAGGACATCTTCCGGAAGCTCAACGACGAGTGGCGCCGCTTCACCCAGGAGGCGATCGGCGTGCGTCCGAAGAACTGACCGCCTCTCGCCCCCCCCCCGGCACGCGATCGCGCGCTCAGCGGCGCCGGGCGACGGCCTGGAGCTCGACGCGCAGCCCCTTGGGGAGCGCCGCCGCCGCCACCGTCGTGCGGGCCGGCCACGGTTTCGGGAAGCGGGCGGCATAGACCTCGTTCAGTTCGCCGAACCGCGCCATGTCGGTGAGGAAGACGTTCACCGAGACCACGTCGGCGAGCGTCAGGCCGAGCCGCGCGAGATCGGACTCGATCGAGTCGATCGCGCCCGCGACCTCTTCCTGGAAGCTCCGGGTCGGATCGCCTCCCTTTCCGGAGAGGAAGACGAGGTCGCCGACGGCGACGGCGGCGGAGTAGGGCCCCAGCGCGCCGGGGGCGTCGAGATGGGTGGTCGGCGCAGCGCCCCCGGCGCAGGCGGCGAGTGCGAGCGAGGTCGGCGCGGCCGTCACGACGCGCAGGAGGGTCCGGGCGTTCATGGCATGATTCTGCCCGCCCGCGGACGCGGAGGAAGCAGGCCCGTGCCCGACCCGGTGACGCCCGACCCGGAGGACGCCCACGTCGACTATCCTCCGTCCGAGCTGCGCGAGCGCGACGTCGACCGCGACCCCTTCGTGCAGTTCCGGCGCTGGTTCGACGACGCGATCGCGGCCGGCGAGCCCGATCCGTGGGCGATGGCGCTCGCCACCGCCACGCGCGACGCCGTCCCCGCCGTGCGGATGGTCTACCTGCGCGGCGTCGATGCGCGCGGCTTCGTCTTCTACACCCACTACGCCAGCCGCAAGGGCGAGGAGCTCGCCGCCAATCCCCAGGCGAGCCTGGTCTGGTTCTGGGCGAGGCCGCACCGCAGCGTGCGAGCCGAAGGCGCGGTCGAGCGCACGAGCGAGCTGGAGTCGGACGCCTACTTCCGCGCGCGACCGCGCGGGAGCCGGATCGGCGCGTGGGCCTCGCCGCAGAGCCAGCGGCTCGAGAACCGCGACGAGCTCGAGCGCCGCGTGGCGCGCTTCGAGCGCCGTTTCCCGGACGAGGTGCCGCGACCGCCGTTCTGGGGCGGCTTCCGGCTCTCGCCGCGCTCGATCGAGTTCTGGCAGGGCCGCCCGAGCCGCCTGCACGACCGACTGCGCTTCCGGCGCGTCGAGGACGGCGGGTGGACCATCGAGCGGCTGGCGCCGTGACCGGGAGTCAGCGCGCGGCGCTCCCGCTCTCCCGCTCGGCGGCCTGATCGCGCCGCTGCCGCGCGCACTCGGCGAGCAGGATCGCCGCCGCGTGGCTCATCGGGAGGGAGGCGCCGGATCCGGCGGTCGGGATGCGCGCGAAGAGCGTGCACTGCCCGCGCACGGCGCCCGAGAGCCCGCGCTTCTCGCCGCCCACCGCGAGCAGCGTCGGCCGCCGCAGGTCGAGGTCGAAGACGGAGCGCTTCGCGCCGGCGACGCAGCCCACGAGCTCGAGGCCGCGCCGGCGCAGCTCGCGCAGGAGCTCCGACTCGCGGTCGATCCGCACCGGCGGCAGCCGCTCGAGGGCGCCCGACGAGCTGCGCGACACCTCGGTCTCGTCGAAATCGAGCACGTGCTTCTTGACCAGCACGGCGGTCGCGCCGAGCGCCTCGGCCGTGCGCAGCGTGAAGCCGAGGTTGCGGTCGTCCTCGCTGCCGTCGATCAGGAGCAGCAGCGGGGCGCTCCGCAGTCCGTCGAGGGTCGCCAGGAGCTCCCGCTCGTTCGCCGGCGGGAGCGGCCCGCACACCGCGATCACGCCGCCGTGCGAGCGTCCGTGCGCGAGGCGCTCGAGCTCGCCGCCGCTCACGCGCTTGACGGCCACGCGCCGCCGCTCCGCCGCCGCGAGCAGCTCCCCGAGCTTTTCAGCGTGCGCCCCCTCCTTGAGGAGGATCACCTCGATCCGCCGCCGCCCGGCCGCCAGCGCCGCCTCGATCGACTGGCGTCCCTCCAGGTGGATCATCGGAACGCAGCCGCGTGGCGCGCGGGCGCCGCCCGCCGGTCCCGCGTCACTCCACTCCCTTCATCAGCTTCTTCACGAACGGAGTGAGGATCATCAGCACCACGGCCGACGCGATCGCCACGTAGAAGACCGTCTGGAAGACGTCGGCGTACTGCTGCACCGCCGCCTTCCCGGTCGCGACCGCCCCCTCGACGGCAGGGTCGCCCTCCTTGCTCGTCAGCCCGGCGATGGCCGCCGCGAGGATGTGGGCGTTGGCGATGGTGAGGAACCAGCCTCCCATGCAGAAGCCGACCCACTTCTGCGGAGCGAGCTTGGTCACCGCCGACAGGCCGACCGGCGAGAGGCAGAGCTCGCCGGTGGTGTGGAGCAGGTAGCAGAGGATCATCCACGCCAGCGCGACGGAGCCCTTGTCGTCGGCGTAGCCGATGCCGACGACGAGCAGCCAGAAGCCGACCCCGAGCTGCACGAGCGCGAGGGCGAACTTCATCGGGATCGACGGGTCCCAGCCGCGCGGCTGCAGCGCCTTCCAGAGCATCGAGAAGAACGGCGCCAGCAGCACGATCATCACCGCGTTCACCGACTGGAACACCGAGGCGGGGAAGTTCCAGCCGAAGATCGTCCGCTGGACGTAGACGTCGGTCATCACGTTGAACGAGCTGCCGGCCTGCTCGAAGCCGGCCCAGAAGAGCATGTGGAAGAACATGAGGACGATCAGCGCGAATAGGCGCAGCTTCCCGACGGCATCCTGCCGCAGCGCGAGGCCGATGATCCCGAGCAGCACCAGGACGCTCACGACCTGCACCAGCTTCTCGCCGATGTGGGGGCTCTGGAACCCGAAGGAGATGAAGGGCGCCGCGGCGAGCGCCCCGATCCAGACCAGGTTGAGACGCGACATCCCGAAGATCACCGGGCGATGGAGCAGCTCGGGCTCGTCGGGCTCCGCCTTGCCCTCGAGGGTCGAGTGGCCGCGCAGGAACCAGATGAGCCCGATCAGCATCCCGACGCCCGCCGCGCCGAATCCGTACTTCCAGTCGACCCGCTCTCCGAGCGGCCCGCACACCAGCGGCGAGAGGAACGCGCCGAGATTGATGCCCATGTAGAAGATCGTGAAGCCGCGGTCGCGGCGGCGGTCGCCCATCGCGTAGAGCCGGCCGACCGTGCTCGAGATGTTGGGCTTGAAGAAGCCGTTGCCGATGCAGAGCATCCCGAGCGCGAGGAAGAAGGCCTCCTGGTTCGGGATCATCAGCGTGAACTGCCCGAGCATCATCAGCACGGCGCCGAGGATGATCGAGTGGCGGTACCCCAGCCACTTGTTGGCGATCCAGCCGCCGATCACCGGGAAGGCGTAGACGAGCGCCCCGTACATCCCGTAGATCGGGTAGGCCTTCTCCTTCTCGGGATAGTCGAGCTCCTTCACCATGTAGAGCACGAGCAGCGCGCGCATCCCGTAGAACGAGAAGCGCTCCCACATCTCGGTGAAGAAGAGCGTCGAGAGCCCGCGCGGGTGGCCGAAGAAGCCGGTGTCGTGGCTGCCGGACGCGGGAGCTGCCGGAGGGTTGTCGGCCATCGAGGAGGTCCTTGCGGGAAGGCCGTCGCACGACCGGCAGTGGGTGGGCGCGCGGGGGACCGGGCCGGATTGTGGCCGAACGCCGGCCGCGGAGGAAGCGGCGGCGCGGCGCCCGCGGCCGCGGGCTCAGCCCGCGCCCCGGCCGGCGTCCGCGCCGACCTCGCGCGCGAGCGCGACGAGGCTCTCGATCGTGCGGAACCTCCGGCTCGACACCGCGCTCTCCGGCAGGTCGCGGCCGGTGCGCTGCTCGATCCAGGCCACGAGCTTGAGGATCGCCATCGAGTCGAGCCCGGCCTCGAAGAGGTCGGAGTCGTCCGCGAGCTCCGACTCCGGGACCGTCTCGCCGAAGAGGAGGCGGCAGACCTCGGCGCGCAGCTCGTCGCGCGGGATCACGGCAGCAGGGGGCCCTCGCGCGGGATCACCTGCGCGAAGTGGCGCGCCTCCGCGCGCGCCTGCGCCGTGCCGGCGGCGCCGAGATCGACCTCCCGCCCGGCGGCGTAGACCTTGTGGCGACCCTTCTCGCGGTACCAGTCGCGCAGCCCGACGCCGTGCATCTTCTCCACGATCTTGCGCCAGCCCAGCCCGGTGTTGTAGGCGCAGAAGCTGATCTCCCCCGCCTGCGTGGCGTAGGGGATGATGCACATCTCGGTGCGGCGGAAGTCGTAGTTGAAGACGTCCTGGAACCACATGCCGGCCACCGTGAGCAGCCCCCAGCGGAAGCGGCCCGCCTTGGAGATGCCCAGCCCACCGCCGGTGTGGGAGTCGACCTGCCGCAGCAGGTCGATGAAACGCATCCCGCGCGGCGCCCGGCTCGCTCGGAAGTTGCGGCAGAGCGAGAGTCCGGTCAGGATCGCGGTCCACTTCCGGCTGCGCGCCCAGTCGTTGATCCGCGTCACGTCGGCGAGGAAGCGTTCGAGATCGATGAAGCGCGGCACCGCCGTGCACTCCTTGCTCTCCATGTCGACCATCACGTAGGTGCCGACCCCGCAGTTGGGATGGCAGCCGCACTTCACGCTCCCCCAGTCGGCGGTCGAGCCGCGCGCGACGTCCGCGAGATCGGAGAGCGTGCCGGTGGCGGAGAGCGGGAACCAGTCGTCGACCGGGTCGGTGAGCCCCGTCTGCGCGCTGAAGTCGCGCGCGAGGTCGGCCAGCGTGTAGCGCCACCGCTCGCGCTGCTCGTCGGGGATGTGCTCGTCGCGGCCGGTGAAGCTCACCGGCTGGAAGCTGATGGTGTGGATGTTGCGGATGTTCCGCAGCGTGAAGTCGAAGATCCCCTTGAGCGCCTGGTTGTTGACCGTGTTCACCACGGTCACCACCAGCGCGACCGTCACGCCGGCGGCGTGCAGGTGATCGATCGCCCGCTGCTTCACCTCGAGCAGATTGCCCACGCCGCGGTGGGCCATCTCCGCGTCGGTGGCGGCGTCGAACTGCAGGTAGGCGAAGCGCAGCCCGGCCTCCCGCGCCGCCCTGCAGAACTCCGGATCCTGCGCGAAGCGGATCCCGTTGGTGGCCGCCTGCACGAACTCGAAGCCCACCTGCTTCGCGTAGGCCACCGCCTCGAGGAAGAACGGCGAGAGGGTGGGCTCGCCGCCGCTGAACTGCACCGAGGCCTGCCGGCGCGGGGTGACGGTGGTGGCGTCGTCGAGGAGCTTCTTCACGTCCTCGAAGGTCATCTCGTGCACGAACCCGACCTGGTTGGCGTCCATGAAGCAGGGGTCGCACATCATGTTGCAGCGGTTGGTCAGGTCGATGGTGAGCACCGCGCCGCGCCCGTACTGGATCGACGAGTGGCCGTGCCGGTGGAGGCGGTCCCTCACCATGCCGAAGTCGCGGCCGGGGAAGAGGCGCTCCATCCGCCGGAAGAAGCGCGCGTCGGTGGCCATCCGGTCGCGCACGGTGCCGTGCTTCTCGCAGCGCTTCTCCATGAAGACCGCGCCGTCCTCCTCGAAGATGCGCGCCTTCACCTCGCCCGGGTTGAGGCGCACCAGCTCCTCGAGGGTGAGGTCGCCGCCCAGCACCCTCTCCCGCGTCTCGAACACGCACTGCGGGCAGAGCGAGTCGGTCTCGCGCGGGAGCCCCAGCGGGGGGCGGCTCTTCTCCCGGCTCTTGAGCAGCGGCGCCGGGGCCCACCGGGGGTGGATCCGTCCCTCGGGGCGGCGGTCATTCACGAACGCGGCGACCTTCCAGACCCCGTGCGCCAGCGCCGACAGTACGGCGTCCCCGACCTGATGCAGCCTCATGGGTCGCCGATCGTATCGGCGTGCGTTCCGATCGGGAACGGCGGAAGCGCAGCGGGCTAGACTCTTTCGCGCACCGCGGCAGGTCCGGGTTGCGGACGATCCGATCGGCGACGGCGGCGCGGACGGGCGAGGACGGTGCCGGGCCCATTCGACTACGAGCTGGTCTGCATCGGCAGCGGTCCGGCCGGGCAGCGCGCGGCCGTCCAGGCCGCCAAGCTGCGCCGGCGCGTGCTGGTCGTCGAGCGCCGTCCGCGCATCGGCGGCGAGTGCCTCGGCTTCGGCACGATCCCGAGCAAGACGTTCCGGGAGGCGGTGCTCTGGTTCAAGGGGCTGGAGCGGTGCGGCGACTTCGGCTTCTCCCCGGTCGGAGGGGGGGTCACCTTCGCGCAGCTCAAGAGCCGGGTGGCGGCGGTGCTGCAGCGCGAGGGGCAGGTGATCTTCGACCAGCTCCGCCGCAACGGCGTGGCCGTCGCGCAGGGGACCGCCTCGTTCCGCGACCCGCACGCCATCGCGATCGCGGCCGAAGGGGGCGAGCGCGTCGTCACCGCGGAGTGCGTCCTCATTGCGGTCGGGACGAGGCCGACTCCGCCCCCCGGCGTCGCCACCGACGGCGAGACCGTCGTGGACAGCGACCAGCTCCTCGCGCTCGCCGGGTTCCCGCGCTCGATCGCGGTGGTGGGCGCCGGCGTGATCGGGATCGAGTACGCCTCGATGCTTGCGCAGCTCGGCGTCCCGGTCACGGTCATCGAGAAGCGCGAGCGGCCGCTCGAGTTCCTCGACGCCGAGATCGTCGACGAGCTGATGCACCAGATGCGCGACCGCGGCGTCACCTTCCGCCTGGGCGAGACGGTGCAGGACGTGCGCGTGGAGAGCGCGCCGGTCCGCCGCGCCGTGATCGAGCTCGAGTCGGGCAAGCGCATCGCGGCCGACGTCGCCTTCTTCTCGGTCGGACGCTCCGGCGCCACCGAGGAGCTCGGGCTCGAGCGCATCGGCGTCGCGGTGGACGAGCGCGGCCGCATCGCGGTGAACGAGCGCTTCCAGACCTCCGTGCCGCACATCTACGCCGCCGGCGACGTGATCGGCCATCCGGCTCTCGCCGCGACCTCGATGGAGCAGGGGCGGCGCGCGGCCTGCCACGCGTTCGGTCTCGACTCGAGCCCGATGAAGCCGCACTTCCCGATCGGGATCTACGCGATCCCCGAGGTCTCGATGGTCGGGGCCACCGAGCAGGAGCTCACCGCGAAGCGGATTCCCTACGAGACCGGGCTGGCGCGCTACCGCGAGACGGCGCGCGGCCAGATCCTGGGCGACGACTCCGGCCTCTTCAAGATGCTCTTCCACCGGGTCGACCACCGGTTGCTCGGGGCGCACTGCATCGGCACGCACGCCACCGAGCTGATCCACGTCGGACAGGCGGTCTTTGCGCTCGGGGGCGGTCTCGAGTACTTCCTCACCACCGTGTTCAACTACCCGACGCTCGCCGAGTGCTACAAGGTGGCCGCGCTCAACGCCGCCAACAAGCTGGCGTCGTGAGCGACGGCGCCGCGCCTCCTCCGCTCCGGCGCCGCCTCGCGCCGGCCGTCGCGGCCCTCGTGCTGGCCGGCGCGTGCCGCTCGCCGCCCGACCGCTCGGCGCTCGACGCCGACCAGGCGCGCGACTTCGTGCGCGAGCAGGCGCGGGCCGTGCGCGACCTCTCGGCCGCCGTCTCGCTCTCGATCGAGGCCGACGGCTTCGAGGGCTCCCTCTCCGGGGCGCTGCTGATCGAGCCGCCCTCGCGCCTGCGGCTGCGCGCGTCCAAGCTCCTGCAGGACGTCTTCGACCTCCTGGTGACGCCCGACTCGCTCGAGCTCGTCTGGTTCAAGGACGGGTCGCACTACCGGCGGCGGTTCGCACGCGGCGCGGCCGGCACGCTCGAGGCGTCCGCCTCGTGGAGCGCCGCCCCCGGAGGGACGGAGGGGGGCGGCGGGCCCGAGCCGTTCCTCGCCCGCCTCGACGGACGCGCGCTGCGCCTCGCGCTCTCGGGATTCGAGCTCCCGGGGCGGGATGCGGCGGGCGACCTGCCCCCGTCCGATCGCGTGGTCGAGGCGGCGTGGGCGCGCGAGGGGCGCCACTTCGTGGTGCGCGAGCGGCTCGCGGGCGGCGAACGGCTCGAGCGCCGCTTCGACGGCCGCTCGCTGCTGCTGGAGCAGGTGACGCTCGCCGCGCCCGACGGCGCGCCGCGGCTGCGCGCGCGCTACGACGATCCCGAGCCGGCCGGAGGCCTGTGGCTGCCGTCCGAGATGGAGCTCGAGGACCTCGCCGCGGGCGTGCGCTTCTCGATGAGCTTCGACGGCGTCGCGGTGAACGAGGGCGTGCTGCCGGGCGCCTTCACGCTGCGCCCGCCGCCCGGCGCGCCGGTGCGCGAGCTGTGACCGGCGCGGCGCTGCGGATCGTGAGCGTGGTGCACGGCTACCCGCCGCGCGAGCACGCGGGCGCCGAGCTCTGCGCCCACTGGCTCGCGCGCGCGCTGCGCGAGCGCGGCCACGACGTGAGCATCTTCGCGCGCACCGGCGACCCGGCGCTGCCCGAGTTCGCGCGCCTGCGCGAGCAGGTCGAGGGCGTGCCGGTCACGCGCATCCGCACCGCGCCCGAGCGTGCGACCTCGCTGCGCGCGACCTACCTCGATCCCGCGGTGCGCGCCGCCTTCGAGCGTGAGATCGGCCGCGACGGCGGATCGGGGCGCCGCGTCGACGTCGTCCACGTCCACCACGCGATCGGGCTGACCGTCGACCTGGTCGAGGCGGCGAAGCGCAGCGGCGCGCGGGTGGCCGCCACGTTGCACGACTTCTGGTACCTCTGCCCGCGCGGACAGCGCTTCACGCCGTGGGGCCACCACTGCGTGGAGATCGATCCGTCGCGCTGCTCGCGCTGCATCGCGAGGAAGCGGGCGCGCTGGGCGCTCAACGCCCTGCTGCGCCGGCCGCTCGCCTTCGCGGCCGGGCTGCCGGGCTATCTCGCCGAGAACCTGCACACGCGCGCGATCCGGCGGCGCACGGGCGACATCGTGGCGCAGCTCAACCAGTGCGACCTCGTGCTCGCCCCGTCGCGGTTCGTCCTCGACGAGCACGTCCGCCACGGGCTCGATCCCGCGCGGGCTCGCGTCTTCGAGAACGGCGTCGACGGCGGCTTCGCGGCGCGGCTCGCGCCGCGCGCGGGAGCGCGCCGGCCGCTGCGCTTCGGCTACGTCGGCTCGTTCCTGCCCAGCAAGGGGGTCGACCTGCTGGTGAGCGCGTTCCAGGAGATGCCGCGCGACTCGGCGGCGCTCGACCTCTTCGGCACGTCGCCGTGGGACGGCGGGGCGTTCGCGCGGGCGATCGAGCGCGGCAACCGCCATCCGGCGGTGCGCTTCCGCGGCGCGTTCGACCACGACCGTCTGGCCGAGGTGCTCGACGACGTCGACGTGCTGGTGGTGCCGTCGCGCTGGTACGAGAACGCCCCGGTCGCGCTCGACGAGGCGGCGCTCGCCGCCATCCCCGTGGTCGTCGCCGGCCACGGCGGCATGGCGGAGCTGCTCGCGCGCCGCCGCAACGGGCTCTCCTTCCGGCCGGGCGACGCGGCCGACCTGCGCGCCGCGCTGCTCCGCTTCGTGGACGAGCGCGACCTGTGGGAGGCGATTCGCCGTCCCGCGACCCCGGTGCGCACCCCCGCCGCCGCCGCCGCCGAGTTCGAGCGGCTGGTCGTGGCGTCCTGATCGGATCGGCGGCGATGCGCTGGCGAAGGACGCGGCTCACGGCTCCGGCGGCGGCACTCGTGCTGCTCGTCGTCGCCGTGCGCATGTGCCGGCCCGAGATCGGGAGCGCGACCCGGCCGGAGCGGCCGTCCCCGCCGGCGCCGGGCGCGGCCGCGGTGGAGGCCGGCGAGCGCCGCGGCCCCTATCCGGTCGTGCGCGTGGTCGACGGCGACACGCTCCACGTCGAGGTGGCGGGATCGCTCACGCCGGTGGAGAAGCTGCGGCTGCTCTGCGTCGACACCCCCGAGCGCGACGAGCCCGGCTGGGAGCGCGCCACCGCCGCGCTCAAGGCGCTGCTCGAGGGGCGCGAGGTCGAGCTGGCCTTCGAACGGCCCGGGAGAGCCGAGCGCGACGATTACGGCCGGCTGCTCGCCTACGTCCTGGTCGGCGGCGAGATCGTGAACGTCGAGATGGTGCGGCGCGGCTGGTCGCGCTTCTTCACCCGGTACGGCGCCGGGCGCTTCGCCGACGCGTTCCGCGCCGCCGAGCGCGAGGCGGAGGCGGAACGCGCCGGGCTGTGGAGCGCCGCCGGCTGGAATGCGCGCGCGGAGGAGGCGACGTCCCCGCGGCGCCGCCGCTGATGCGCGCGGCCGATCACTCCGTCAGCTCGTAGAGCCGCAGCCGGCTGCGGTCGAGCGGACTCTTCCAGAGCAGCTTGAAGCCCGGCAGCCGCTCCGGATCGCGCGCGACGATCGCGAGCGCCGAGTCGGGCGCCGGCATCGTCACCTCGTCGGGGATGCCGGCCTGGTAGCGGGTGCCCCACAGGAGGTACCAGTCGAAGACGACGTGGCGGCAGCGCCAGCGCCGCAGGAACGCGGCGAGGTCGGCCGGCGAGCCGCGGATCGCGGCGGTGCGGTACTCCTCGAGCCGCGCCCGCGCCGCGGTCCACTCGTACTTCGGCTGCGCGACCATCGGGTGCCCCGTGAAGGCGAGGATCGCCGTCGAGTTCACCTCGTCGGACGCGACGGGGGCGCCGTCCGGCACGTGGCGTCCGATCGCGTCGACCAGCCCGACCAGCTCGCGCTTGTGGACCGGGTCGTGCCAGCTCACCGTCTTCGCGTAGTCGAGGAACTCGCCGAACTTCCACGCCGGCGGGCCGAGCAGCACGAGCGCGGCTCCCGCCAGCGCGAGCCGGCCCGCGAGCGGACGCAGCGCCACGGCCGCGGCCACCGGGAAGAGGAGCCCGGAGAGGATGAGCGTCCGGTTGATGAGCCACGATCCGAGCAGGGAGACGGCGCAGAGGAGCGCGAGGATCGCGTCGGACTCCCGGCCTCGCCCCCGCACCCAGGCCGGCAGCGCCAGCAGCGCGACCCACGCCGCCGCGATCAGCGTGGTGCCGAGGTTCAGCAGCAGCGCCTGCGGCTGCGTCGTGTCGAACGGCCCCTGCCACAGCGCGCGCACCTCGAAGGAGAGGACGGACGGGTCGCGCGGCCGCACCCCGAGGTGGGCGAGCTTCGCCGTGATCAGGCCGAAGACGTGCGAGTAGTCCGAGATCCCGGCGCCGAGCAGCTTCGCGACTCCCACGGCGAGCCCGGCGAACGCGGCGACCAGCGCGATCGCCGCGCCCACGCGCAGCGGCGCCGGCAGCGGCCGCCGGCGCTCGAGGAAGAGCAGCACCAGCAGCGCGAGCGCGAGCTGCATCGGCAGCGAGAGCAGCAGCACCTTCCCGCGCAGCATCGGCTCGAAGGCGCACGCGGCCGCGAACGGCAGCAGCACGAGCCACGAGCGCGCCACGGAGAAGGGGTTGCGCCCGGAGCGCAGGTACCAGGCGAAGAAGGCGCCGGCCTCGACGGCGACGAAGAACCCGGTCGCGTGCCACGCCGCCATCGCGAGCGCGAGCGGCGCCCCCGCGAGCAGGAACGAGCCCGCCGTGCGCACGCGCGCCGCGCGCGCGAGCAGCCAGAGGTGCCAGGCGAACGCCGGCAGGGCGAGGTCCTCGCCGAGGAGCACGAAGCCGAGCGTGCGCCAGCTGGCCGGGAGCAGCATCCAGGTGGCCATCGCGAGCAGCGCCAGGTCGCGACGGCCGCAGAGCTCGTGCGCGAGCCCGAAGACCGCCGCCGCCGAGAGCGCCGCGATCAGCCCGAACAGCGAGACGCAGAAGACGTGCAGCGGCGCGCCGCCCCCCAGCCAGCGCCAGAGGTTGGCCGCCAGCCACGGCTGCGCCATCGGGAACTCGACGCGGGCGTCGACGACGTCGGGCCACAGCACCGCCTGCGTGCGCGCGAAGTCGTCGGGGATCGCGCCGCCGTTCCGCGCGATCCTCTCGGCGAACCAGTGGACGAGCGCGGTGTCGCTCTTCATGACGCCGACCGGCGACGCCGCGTCCCAGGTCGGCGTCGAGTGCGCCACGTGCACGCGCAGGCGCCACTGGATCAGGACGGCGAGGAGCACCGCCGCCCACGACGACCACGCGCGCCACGCGCCCCCCGGAGCCTTCGCGGGCGGGGCGGGGGCCGCGGGACCCGGACGCTTCGCCACTCGCGCCGGCCCGGTCACTTGCGCCGCGCGGCCACCAGCGCCCGCACGCGCTCGTGGAGCCGCGGCTCGCAGACCGACACGTCGAACTGCTCGCGCATCTTCTGCGCCGCCTGGTGGCCCATCGACCGGCGGCGCTTCGCGTCGAGCAGGAGCTCGCGCAGGGCCGCCGCGAGCGCGCGCGGGTCGCGCTGCGGGACGATCCGGCCGTCGATCCCGTCCTCCACCACCTCCACCATCGATCCCGCGTCGGTCACGACCGCCGGGATCCCGGTCGCGAGCGCCTCCACCAGCGCGGTCGGGATGCCGTCCTTGTCGCCGCTCTCGGTCTCGACGAACGGCGCCACGAAGAGCTGGCTGATCGAGAGGAACCTGCGCACGCCCGGCTCGGGCTGGCGCCCCTCGAGGTGCACCTTGCCCCAGAGGTCGAGCTGCGTGATGCGGTCGCACAGCTCGGCCTTGCAGTTCTCCGAGCTCGCGACCCCCTTGTCGACGTCGCCCACGAGGTGCGCCTCCACGTCGACGCCGTGGTCGCGCAGGAGCTTCACCGCCTCCACCAGGTAGATCAGGCCCTTCTTGGGCTCGATGCGGCTGGTGACGGCGACGCGGAACGGCTCGCCCGGAGGCGGCTCGACGCGCGGGATCACCGGGAAGCGGGTGCAGTCGATCGCGTTGGGCTTTACCAGGATCTTGTCGGGGTCGGTGCCGGGTACGAGCGCGAGCAGCTCGCGCTTGATGCGCGCCGAAGTCGCCACGACGACGTCGCAGGTCTCGACGTGCAGCGGCACGACCTTCAGCTCGTAGTCGTTGAGCAGGTGGTCGGCGTAGCAGGAGACGCCGCGCGGCAGCCCGAGCACCTGTCCCGCGATCAGCGACATGAGGGAGCGGTCGTAGAAGAAGTAGGAGTGGAGGTACTGCGCTCCCCACGCCTCGGCCATGCGCGCGTAGCTGAAGCCCTGCAGGAAGTTGTCGTGGGCGACGAGCGCCTCGCGCGAGAGCCCCGAGGCGGAGCAGAGCATCTGCTCCAGCCGCTCGACGCGGTCGGGGAAGCGCGCCTTCATGCGCTCGTAGTCGCGCCGGTGGATGGCGCGGTCGAGGTGCATCACGCGTTTCACCTCCCACAGCCGCGCGAACTGCCGCGGGAGGTGCTCGCGCGGCTCGAGCCGGCTGTAGACCAGCCGCACGTCGAAGCCGCGCCGGTCCATCTGGCACAGCTCCTGGTAGACGAACGTCTGCGACCAGATCGGGAAGTTCCAGCACACGGTCGAGAAGACGCGCGGCTTGCCGCCGCCGCCGGCGATCAGGCCGCGCCGCTCGGCCGCCAGGCGGGCGTTGGAGAGGCGGATGCGCGTCGCGTGCAGCCCCTTCTCCACCGCGCGCAGGGGCCGCCGCAGCCGCATCTTGTTCAGCACCAGGTTGCCGAGCCGGAACTCCGCGCCGCGGCGCAGCTCCTCGCGCTCCCACGCGCGCTGATCGGCGAGCTTGCGGTTCCGGGCCGCCTCCTCCTCGAGCCGCCGGGCGCGCTCGACGGCCTCGGCGGCGCTTTGCGCGCGCGCGGCGGCGTCGGCGCGGGCGGCCTCGCGCTCCGCCGCGACGCGCGCGATCTCGGCGGCCGCGGCGGCGCGCAGCTGCTCCTGCTCGGCGGCGGCCTTGGCCTGGCGGCGCGCCTGCTCGGCGGCGACCCTCTCCTCGAGGCGCCCGCGCTCGGCAGCGGCCTCGGCGCGCAGCCGCTCCCGCTCGGCGGCGGCCTCGGCGCGCAGCCGCTCCTGTTCGGCGGCGGCCCGCGCCTCGAGCTCGGCTCTCAGCTCCGCGACGCGGGTGGACGCCTCCTCCGCCAGCTCGACGCGGGCGGCGGCCTCCGCCGCCAGCGATTCGGCGAGCCGCCGCGACGCCTCCTCGCGCGCTTCGGCGACGGAGCGCGCGTGCTCCTCGCGCGCCTCGGCGACGGAGCGCGCGTGCTCCTCGCGCTCGGCGTCGAGCGCCGTCTGCAGGCGGGCGTGCTCGACCTCGAAGAGGACCACCAGCCGGCGCCGCTCCTCCTCGAGTCGATGGAGGGTGTCGGTGCGCTCGGCGTCCTGCTCGGACTGCGCGCGCGCGCGCGTCTGGTCGAGGGCGAGGCGCGTGCGCTCGAGCTCCTCCTGCAGCGTGGCCGTCTCCTCGTGCAGCCGCTCGAGCGCGCTCCGGAGCGCCTCGCGCTCGCGCGCCGCCGTACTCCTCAGGTGGTCGCGCTCGCGCGCGACCCCGTGCAGGGTGTCGGTGAGCCCTCCCTCGATCCGCTCGCGCTCGGCCTGGATGCGCTCGACGGCGCCCACCAGCTCGGTGCGCACCGATTCATGGCCGCTGAGGACGGCGCGGAAGGCGGCGACGAGGTCGTCCTTCACGCGGTCCTGTCCGGCGTGCAGGGAGGCGAGCGCCTTCTCGAGGTCCCGCCGCACCTGCTCGTGCTCGCTCTGCACCGACTGGAGCGCGGTCTGCAGGTCGCTGCGCGCCTCGCGCAGGCGTTCGAGCTCCGACTCCCGAGCCTGCCGCTCGCGGTGCGCCGCTTCGGCCTCCCGCCGCGCCGCCTCGGCCTCCTTCCGCGTCGCCTCGGCCTGCTGGAGCGCCCGCTCGCTCGCGGCGAGCGCCTCCCCGGCCTCTCCGCGCGCGGCGGCGACCTCCCGGCGCGCGCCGTCGCGCTCGCCTTCGACCTCGCCGATGCGGCGGTAGAGGTCGGCCTTTCCTGTGACCTCGTGATCGCGCTCGCGCTCCGCCTTCCGCCACAGCTTCTCGAAGTTCCGGCGGTCCTCCTGCGCCGACTGCAGCTCCCAGCGCATCCTTTCGAGCTGGTCGGCCAGCGCCTCGGCGCGGTTGCGGGCGGCGCGCAGCGTGGGCCGCTCGCCGCGCATCCGGATGAACTCGGAGAAGTTGTCCCCCAGCACGTGCACGACGTCGCGCACGTGCAGGCGCATGCGCCTCATCGCGTCGAGCGTCTGGATCCACCGGCGGTCCTGCTCGGCGCGCAGCGCGCGCGACGGGATGCGCAGCCGCTCGAGGAGCAGCCCGACGTAGAGGCCGGCGCCGTCGATCCCGTCGTTGCTCGCCAGCCGCCCCGCGACCAGCTCGATCAGGGTCCCGAACAGCTCCTCGCGGCGGCCCCGCCCCCGCGCGAGCAGCAGCTCGAGCGTGCGCGCGACCACCCGGTGCGCCTCGACGTAGTAGCGCCACTCGCGCTCCTCGTCGAACCACACGGTGTTCGAGGCGTGCAGCCGGTAGGCGAGCAGCGGCTCGGGCACGACGCGCAGCGCGCGATCGGCCGCCGCCGCCAGGAAGACCTGCCAGTCCACGCAGTACTCGAGGTCGCGCCAGAGTCCGGCGCGGTCGAGCAGGAAGTCGCGGCGCGCGACCATGTTGCTCGACGTGACCAGGAAGTTGCGTTCGAGGAGGCGGTGGAGCGGATCGGCGGTGGCGGCGGTGTCGCGGCCGGCCGACTCGAACCAGTTGAGCCAGTCGTGGACGCGCTTGCCGTCGAAGATGGGCGAGGCGTCCGCCGTGGTGCAGGCGCGTCCGTCGGCGTCCACCGGCACGAGGTGCGACGCCGCGACCGCCGCGCGCGGCCGCTCCTGCAGCGCGGCGAGCAGGCGGTCGATGCGCGCGGGGTGGAACAGGTCGTCCGAGTTGAGCACGGCGACGAAGGGAGTGCGCACCGTGCGCAGCGCCCGGTAGAGGCTCTCGCCGAGCCCCAGGTTGCGCCCGTTCTCCCGCACCTCGATCCGCGCGTCGTGGCGGGTGCGCGCGACGGCCACGGTCTCGTCGGTCGAGCCGTCGTCCACGACGAGGACGCGCACGCGCGGCCCCGACTGGGCGAGCACGCTGTCGATCGCGGCGCCGACGAACCGCTCGTGGTTGAACGACGGGATGACCACGGTGACGCGCGCCCGCCCCGCGGCGGCGGGCCCCTTCGGCGGCACGATCTCGAACGGCGCGGCGGCGCGCGGCTTCTTCTCGAGGTCGAGCGCCTGCACCCAGCCGTCGTGCCAGCCGGCCATGGGCGTGCCGGCCAGGAGCTCGCGGTCGGCGGCGATCGTGGCGGCCGCGGCCGGCGCGCTCTCGTAGATCGCGCGCAGCGCCGGGCGCACCGAGTTGCGCTCGAAGACGCAGCCGAGCCAGAGCGCCGCCAGGCGCAGCGAGAGCCGCTCGCGCGCGCCGCGCACGAACTCGGCGTGCTGCGCCAGCCGGGAGAGCCACTGCTCGACGCGCGGGTGGTGGTAGACGCGCAGCAGGTCCTCGAGCAGCCGGCGCGCCTCGGCCTCGTCGCGCACGAGCGGGTGGTCGAGCTCCGGCATGGCGATCGCCGGACCGGCGGACGTGCGTTCGGCGGCCAGCTTCTGCCAGTGGCGCAGGCGGGTGAGCAGGCGGCTGAACGAGCGCGCGCCGCGGGCATCGTCGCCCTCGATGCCGAGCTCGCGGCTCCAGCGGTAGAGGACGCCGTGCAGCGCGGCGAGGAGGTCCGCGTCGACCGCGGCGAGCGACTCGGGATCGTCGCGCGGGCGCGGCTCCACCACGGGCACGGCGTCGCAGGAGAGCACGTCGGTCAGCCAGCGCTTGAGCCCGGGCCAGTCGTCGCGGCCGACCCGGGTGCGCACGGTGAGCGGCGTGCCGCGCTCCGAGAGCTCGACGGCGAGGCCGGCGATCCGCCTGCGGGTCGCGGCGTCGAGCCCCGCCGGCGTCACCGGCAGCTCGACCTCGACGGCGCTCACCGAGGCCGGAAGCGCGCCGGGCGCCGGCACGAAGCCGGAGGCCAGCAGCTCGAGGCGGGGACGGGGACCCTTGCGCAGCCGGTCGACCGCCGTGACGATCCGGCGCGCGGGGCCGCTCGATTCGAGCGCGTCGCACAGGAGCACGACGCGCTCGAGCCCGGGCAGGAGGGCGATCGCCTCGTCGAGCCGCGGCCGCGGCAGCGCGACGCGCGCGTCGATCGAGAGTGCGCGCAGCCGCGGCGGCGCGCCGTTGAGCTGCGTCAGCGTGCCGTCGTACTCGGCCAGCGCCGGACTCTCGGCGGCCGCGCCGTCCTCCCAGTGGTGGACGCAGCGGCCGCACTCCTGCCGGCGGACGACGTACTGCCGGAAGCGCTCGCGCAGCCGCGCCACCGCCTCGCCGGTGAATCCGTCGGCGAGCGTCGTGCGCCGCGCGTCTCCCAGGTCGAGCGTGCTGTGGCGGCAGGGGGCGAGCGTGCGCCCGAGGTGGAGCGCCGCGAACGGGGCGTGGCAGACCGATCGCGGCTCCGGCACCGCGAGGCGCGCGAGGTCGTAGCGGTCGCGCGACAGGTCGCGCGCCGGCTCGCCCTCCTGGCCCTCGATCCGCAGCGTGCTCACTTCAGGCTCCGAGCTTCAGCACCTTCGACCAGTGATCGAGCGACTGCCGGGCGATCCCGACGTCGGTATAGCGCTCTTCGATCGTCCTGCGGGCGGCCGCCCCCAGCCGCTCCCGGAGCTCCCGGTCCTCGATCAGCCGCTCGATCTGGCGCACGAAGCCGCGAGCGTCCCCGCTGTTCGCGGTCAGACCGTTGCGCCCATCCTCGATCAGCTCGGGGAGGCCGCCTGCGTCGCTCGCGACGATGGCGCGGCCGGCGGCCATCGCCTCGAGGCAGGAGTAGGGGCAGTTCTCCCACAGACTGGGGATGAAGTAGACGTCGCTCTGCCGCAGGCACGACCCGACCTCGCGCAGCGAGAGCTTGCCGAGGTAGTGCACCGAGCCCTTGAGCGACTGGCTCTTCAGGCGCGGCAGCATCTCCCGCTCCACGAATCCGAACAGATCGCTCCCGGCGAAGGCGAAGGCCACGTCGTGCTTCTTCAGGATGGTCTCGACGATCTCGGGGCAGAGGTGGATGCCCTTGCGCTTCTCCATGCGGCCGGCGAAGAAGATCACCGGCCGGTCGCGCGGCAGGCCGAACCTCGAGCGCGCGTCGATCGACTCCTCGGCGTCGAACAGCTCGAGATCGATGCCGTTGGCGATCACCTCCACCGGGCGGCGGACTCCCATCTTCTTGCGAACCTCGTCGGCAAGGAAGCGGCTGCAGCTCGTGTAGGCGTCGGCGCCGCGGATGCCGATCTTCTCGACCATCGAGCAGGCGACGCGGTCGGCCCTCCGCACGTCGTAGGTCGACATGATGAGCTGGGCCGGCGAGTGGAACTTCATCACGACGCGCGCGCGCTGGAGCCAGTTGATCAGCAGCCCCTCCCCGCCGCACTCCGGCATCTCGACGCAGTCGTACTCGAAGCGCCGGCGCAGCTCCTTGAGCGCGAGGTGCATGCACCAGCCGTTCTCGAGCCGGTTTCGCGTCCACCAGAGGCGGTGGCGGTCGAGGCGCTTGAGCGCCTTCATCCAGCGGCCGTCGGCGCGGAATCGGAAGACGGTGACCCCGTCGTGCGAGCTCGAGCGGAGCAGCGTGGAATCGGTCGCGCCGGAGAGGACGTGCACCTCGTGGCCGAGCCGGGCGAGCGCGCGCGCCTGGTACCACGCGTAGGTGCCGATCCCGCCGAAGCCGGTCTCCGGCGGGTACTCATAGGAAAGGAGGGCGATTCTCATCGAGTGGGGCGGGCCCGGGCGGTCGGGGGGGCGTTCGCGGTGGGGGGCGAGCGATGCGCTCGGGGCCGCCGCCGGCGGAATCGCGGCGGAGGGGGCGATGGTCTATCGCGCCCGGGCGCGCCGGTAAAGCGGCCGGAGGCTCCGCCGGTGGAGCCATCGGCCGGAGAGGCCGCCGGGGTGGGGGGGCGCGCGGAAGGTCGGGCGAATCTTTCCGGTCGCGCAGGACTCGGGGCGCGGCGGTGCACGCGCGCCGGCCCGCCCGGACAGAATGCGCGCGCCGCGCGTGCGGCCGAAGGCGATCGATGCGCGTCCTCTACGTCGTGCACCAGTTCTTCCCCAAGCACATCTCGGGCACCGAGCAATACGTGCTCGCGCTCGCGCGCGCCGGCCGGGCCGCGGGGGACGACGTGCGCGTCTGGGCGATCGATCCGACCGGGCGCGGTCCCGGCGAGCCGCCGACCGAGGAGCGCCGCTACGAGTGGGAGGGGGTCCCCGTCACGAGCTTCCGCTTCGACTTCCCCGACGTGAAGAACCAGGTCCTGGTCGACTGGTGGAATCCGCGGAACGCGGAGAGTTTCGAGCGCCTGCTCCAGGAGTTCGAGCCGGAGGTCGCGCACGCGTTCCACCTGCGGCTGGCGGGGATCGACCGCCTCGACCAGCTCGAGCGCCGCGCCATCCCGTTCCTGGTCCACCTGATGGACTTCTGGTTCGTCTGCCCGATCTACCTGCTGTTGCGCACCGAGCGCGAGCTCGACGCGGAGGGCCGCCCGACCGGCGTCGTGCGCCAGGTGCAGTGCGACGGTCCGCCCGACGGGGGGTACGGCTGCTTCGACTGCGCCCACACCGGGATCGCCCCGTGGGCGCGAGAGCCGTGGGCGCGGGCGCGCCACGCCGAGCGGCGCGCCGCCGGCGCGCCGCCTGAAGACGATCTCTCGGGGGAGCAGGCGGGGTTCGCGATGATCGAGCGGCCGCGCCGCCTCGCGGCCGCGCTGCGGCGCGCCGCCGAGGTGCTTGCCCCGTCCCGCACGGTGGCGGAAGCGCTCGCGCGCGCGCAGGCGTCGCCCCCCCGCCTCCAGGTGGTCCCGTATGCGATCGACCGCGCGCGGCTCGAGCGCATCGCGCCCGCGCCGGGCGATGCCGTCCACTTCGGATTCCTCGGGACCTTCGCGCCCCACAAGGGGCTCGCGGTCCTGCTCGAGGCGTTCCGGGGGCTGCCCGATCCGCGGGTGCGGCTGCACTGCTTCGGGCGCTTCGGCACCTTCCCCGACTACGACGCCACGCTGCGCGCGATCGCCGCCGACGACGCGCGGGTGACGTTCCACGGCGCCTTCGCGCACGCCGGGATCGCGCGCGCGCTGGGCGGATTGCACGTGCTGGTGGTGCCGTCGCTCTGGCGGGAGAACACCCCGTTCGTGTGCCTCGAGGCGCGCGCCGCGGGGCTCGAGCTGGTGACGAGCGACCTGCCCGGCATGACCGAGTGCGTTCCCGTCGGCCGCGGCCGCGCCTTCGCGGCCGGCGACGCGACGGCGCTTCGCGAGCAGCTGGCGGCGGCGGCCGACGACGTGCGTTCACGCGGGCACGCTCGCCTCGAGCCCGATCGCTCGATCCCCGACGTGCACGCCCAGTACGCCGATTTCCGGGCGCGCTACCAGGTCGCGCGCGGGCGCGCTCCTTGACGCGCTCCGGCCGCTCCGTCACACTCTGCCGCCCTCCCGGCCGGCGCGAGTGCACGTCACGCCACCCGATGGTCCTGCGCATCCCCTCCATGTCGGCCGCGGTCCTCCCGCTGCTCCTGTCCGCCGGCCTCACGGCCTGCAACGACTCGTCCATCGAGCCGCCGCCGGGCCGCGCGCCGGTCGCCGCGGCCGAACGGCGCAACATCGTCCTCGTCACGATCGACACCCTGCGCGCCGACCACCTGCACTGCTACGGATACCCGCGCGCGACCAGCCCGAACCTCGACCGCCTCGCGGCGCAGGGCGTGCGGTTCGAGCAGGCGATCGTGCAGTGGCCGAAGACCGGACCGAGCATGGCGTCGCTGATGACGAGCACCTACGGCTCGACGAGCGGCGTCATGCGCACCACGCTCGACCAGAAGGTGCCGCGCGTCTACGACCTGCTCCCCGAGCTCCTGCGCTCCGCCGGCTACCAGACGTTCGGGGTGGTCGCGAACCTGAGCCTCAGCCCGAAGTTCAGTTTCGACCAGGGGTTCGACCATTACCTGGTGGAGAACGCCAACACCGGCGCCGACCACGTCTCGGCGCTCGCGCGCGGCCTGTTCGAGCACCGTGATCCCGCCCGCCCGCTCTTCCTCTGGGTGCACTATCTCGATCCGCACGCGCCCTATCGCCCGCCGCCGAAGTTCAGCGAGGAGTTCGTCGGAGACGAGTGGTTTGAGAGCGACGACCGGCCGCCCGTCCCCGTCGACCCGCGGGTCGCCGACTCCACCGCGCAGGAGAGGCACGGCAACCAGATCGGGCAGATCCCGAAGTACGCCTATCTCCCGGGCAAGGAGCGCATCCGCGACTACGTCGCCCAGTACGACGGGGACATCCGCTTCCTCGACGAGCACCTGGGCCGGCTCATGCTCTGGCTCGGCGAGCAGGGCCATCTCGAGCGCGCGCTCCTGGTCATCACCGCCGACCACGGCGAGAGCCTGGGGGATCACGACTACTTCTTCGAGCACGGCCGCTTCCCGTACGACGACTGCGCCCGGGTGCCGCTCATCCTCATCCATCCCGAGTGGGCGCCGGCGCGCGTCGCCGCGCCGGTGGCGCTCCTGGACGTCGCGCCCACGCTGCTCGAGCTGGTCGGCATCGCGCCCGGCTGGCAGTTCGAGGGCCGCTCGCTGGTCGACTGGCTCCGAGCCGGCGATCATGGCACCCCGCCCCGTCCGGTCTTCACCCAGTCGGGCTACGAGCAGGAGTTCGAGACCTCGGTGCGCGACGGCCGCTACAAGCTGATCCGGATCGGGTCGAGGCGCATGGCGGAGCTGCTCACCGGCAGGCCCTACGAGCTCTACGACGTGCTCGCCGACCCGGGCGAGACGCGCAACTTAGTCGACGAGCGGCCCGAGGTGTTCGAGTCTCTGCGCACGATGCTCGACGCCTTCGTGGAGGACGCCCGCGCGCGCGTGCCGCCGCCGCCGGACGGCGACGCGTTCACCCCCACCGACGAGGAGCGCCGGTTGATCGACGCGCTCGGCTACGCGGACGACAAGCGCACCGACGACCACCGGTGAGCGATGGTTCCGGCGATCCGCCTGCGCGGCCTGGTCAAGCGCTTCGAGGACGTCGTGGCGGTCGACGGCGTCGACCTCGAGGTGGAGCGCGGCATCTGCTTCGGAGTCCTCGGCCCCAACGGCGCCGGCAAGACCACCACCGTTGAGATCCTCGAGGGGCTGCAGCGCCCGACCTCCGGTGACGTCGAACTGCTCGGCATGTCGTGGAACGGGCGCGCCGCCGAGCTGCGCGCGCGCATCGGCGTGCAACTGCAGGAGACCGAGCTCTACGACAAGCTGTCGGTGGCCGAGACGATCCGTCTGTTCCGCAGCTTCTACCCCCGCCGCATCGACGTGGCGGAGGCGATGGCGCAGGTCGACCTGGTCGAGAAGCGGGACGCGTGGGTGGAGAAGCTCTCGGGCGGCCAGAAGCAGCGGCTCGCCATCGCCTGCGCGCTGGTCTCCGATCCGGAGCTCTTCTTCCTCGACGAGCCGACCACCGGACTCGATCCCGCGGCGCGCCGTTCGCTCTGGGAGATCATCCGCGGGATGAGGTCGCGCGGCCGGACGATCCTCCTCACCACCCACTACATGGAGGAGGCCGAGAAGCTGTGCGATCGCGTCGCGATCCTGCGCCGCGGCCGGGTGATCGCGCTCGGGACGCCGCGCGAGCTGATCGCCACGCTCGGCGCCGAGGAGATCATCGAGGTCGCGAGCGAGCCGGCGCTGCCGGCCGACGTCTACGCGGCGGTCCCCGGCGTCGTGGCGTGCCTGCCCGACGCGGCCGGATTCCGCCTCAGCGTGCACGAGGTGCACGAGACGCTGCCGCGGCTCGTCGACGCGCTGCGCACCCGCGGCGCGCGGCCGAGCCGGCTCAACACGCGGACCGCCACGCTCGACGACGTCTTCGTCGAGCTCACCGGCAAGAGCATCGGCGAGGAGGAGGCGGCCGACCGCAAGGCGCGCGCGGCGGGAGCGCCGGCGCGCGGCTGGAAGCGACGGACGCGCGAGGCCGGGGACGCCGGTTGAAGCTCTCCGACCAGCCGCTGTTCCAGCTCTTCCTGGTGCGCGCGCGCGAGCTCTGGCGCGAGCCGGGGGTGCTCTTCTGGGTGTTCGGCTTCCCGATCCTGCTCGCCGTCGCGCTGGGGCTGGCCTTCCGCCACCGGCCGCCCGAGCGGCAGATCGTCGCCGTCGTGCAGGGCGCCGACGCGTCGGCGGCCGCGGCCGCGATCGGCGCCCTCGAGGGCCTGGAGGCGCGGCTCGCCGACCGGGCGGGCGCGCTCGAGATGCTGCGCACGGGCCAGGCCGTCGTCGTGGTCGAGCCGGGCGCCGCGCCGCGCTTCACGCTCGATCCGACGCGCCCCGGCAGCCGGCTGGCGCAGACCGCAGTCCTCGACGCGCTCGAGCGGGCGGCCGGCCGCGAGGACCGCCTGCAGCCGAGCGAGGAGACGGTGACTGCGCCGGGCCGGCGCTACATCGACTTCCTCCTTCCCGGCCTGCTCGGGATGAACCTGATGAGCGGAGGGGTGTGGGGCGTGGGCTGGGCGCTCGTCCTGATGCGCACGCGCAAGCTGCTCAAGCGCTTCGCGGCCACGCCGATGCGCCGGAGCGACCTTCTGCTCTCGTTCGTGCTCTTCCGCGTGGTGATCTCCCTGGTGGAGGCGCTCTTCCTCGTGCTGTTCGGGATCGTCGCGTTCGGGCTCTGGCCGCGCGGCGGCGCCGCCTCGCTCGGCGGGCTCGTCGTCCTCTCGGCGCTCGCCTTCGCGGGAGTCGGACTGCTGATCGCCTCGCGCGCGCAAAACGCGCAGAGCGCGGCCGGGCTGATGAATCTGGTCACGCTGCCGATGTTCCTGCTCTCGGGAGTCTTCTTCTCCGCCGGGAACTTCCCCGACTGGATGCAGCCGGCCGTCAAGGCGCTGCCCCTCACGGCGCTCAACGACGGACTGCGGGCGGTCATGCTCGACGGGCGCTCCCTCGCCGAGCTCCCCCTCGAGACCGGGATCCTCCTGGCGTGGGGCGCGGGCTCGTTCGCGGTCGCGCTCCGGGTCTTCCGCTGGACCTGACGCCCTGCCGCCCGCGGCAGGAGCAGGGTCTGGCGTCGACCGCCGCGTTGTCGCACGATGGCGCCACCTGGTTCGACGGAAGGCGCTTTCTGGAACAGTGGCGGGACGCGAGCGCGATGGAGGGATCGAGCCAGTTCCGGGCGTACGACGCCACGCGCGACTTCTCCGGCAAGTCGCTGCGGGCCGGCTGCTACGCCCCGTACGTCTCGCTCTACTTCAACACGATCGGCGACGTCGTCGCCTGCTGCAAGAACCAGACGTACGTGCTCGGGAACGTCGGGGAGTCGAGCCTCGACGAGATCTGGCGCGGAGCGCGCATCGACCAGCTGCGCAAGGCGCTCGCCCGCTACGACTTCGGCGCCGGCTGCGGCCACTGCGAGTGGCAGATCCGGGGCGGCGACCATCAGGGGGTCTACACCCGGATCTTCGAGGAGTTTCCGGTCGATTCGGCGGCGCCCGAGTGGCCGGCGATGATGGAGTTCACGATCAGCAACACGTGCAACTTCGAGTGCGTGATGTGCTACGGCGAGCTCTCCTCGCTGATCCGCACGCGGCGAGACGGACTGCCCCCCCTCCCCAAGGTGTACGGCGAGCGATTCTTCTCCGACCTGCGCAAGTACCTGCCCCACCTGCGCCGGGCCAAGTTCTTCGGCGGCGAGCCGTTCCTCGCCGCCGAGAACTTCCGGGTGTGGGAGATGATGATCGAGCAGGGCGTGAGGATCCCCTGCCACGTCACCACCAACGGCTCGATCTGGAACGCGCGGGTGGAGCGCGTGCTCGACCACTTTCCGGTCTCGATCTCGGTCTCGGTGGACGGCGCCACCAAGGCGACGTTCGAGGCGATCCGCGTCCACGGCGACTTCGACGGCGTCATGGGCAACGTGCGGCGGTTCCTCGACTACACGCGCGCGAAGGGGACGACGTTCAACCTGACCCACTGCCTGATGCGGCAGAACTGGCGCGAGTTTCCCGAGTTCCTGCTCCTCGCCGAGGAGCTCGGCTGCGAGGTCTGGATCAACACCGTGATCGATCCGCCCGAGTCGAGCCTCTTCGCGCTGCCGCCGCACGAGCTGCGCGAGGTCGCCGCGCGCCTCGAGGAGCTGGGCCGGCCGCTCCTCGACCGGTTCGTCCTCAATCGCGCGGTGTGGGACAACCAGGTGCGCAACCTGCGCGAGAACGCCGACGAGCGGCTGGCGAAGGAGCTCGAGGCCGTGCGCGACGAGGCCCGGCAGAGCCGGCTGATGCTCGAGGGGCCCGCGGCCGACATCATGACCCCGGCGTGGGCGCTCGTTCGCGCCGGGAAGTTCCACGAGGCGCTCGACTTCGTGGGCCGGACGCCTCCGACCAGCCCTTCGTACTGGCACGTGCTGGTCCTGCGCGCGCACGTGATGCGCCGCATGGGGGACCACGCCGCCGCCGAGCGCGAGCTCGACCGCTCCTTCGAGCTCACCACCCGCCGGCCGGAGCCCTACGCCGAGCGCGCCTGGCTCCGGCGCGACCAGGGCCGCGTCGACGAGGCGCTCGCCGACGCGCGCCGGAGCATGGAGCGCCTGCGGCCGGACGACCCGACCGAGGAGACGCTCCAGGACGTGCTCGGATTCCTGCTCGCGGGCAAGCGCGATCGCGCCGGCGCGCGCGCCGCGTTCGACCGCCTTCTCGAGCTCAAGCCGCGCGACCCCGACGTCCGGATCCACCGCGCGTGGGGGTTCCTCGATCTCGGGCTCCGCGCCGAGGCGCTCGCCGAGGCGCAGGCGGCCCTGGCGCTCGCGCCGGACCACGAGGTCGCGCGCGGCCTGCGCGATTCGCTGCTCGCGCAGACCCGCGCGGCCGCCTCGAAGGGGTCGTAGCGGGCGAAGGACCCGATCGATGCGCGTTCCCCTCCGACTCCTCGCCGCCGTCGTCGCCGCGCTGCCGGCCTGCGCGCGCCCCGATCCCGACTCGCCGCCGATCGCTCCGGCTCCCGCGCCGCGGGCCGCGACGGCGGCGAGGGCCGACGCGGCGGCGCCGGGCGCCGTCGACCGCCGCAGCATCGTCCTGGTCACGATCGACACGCTTCGCGCCGACCACCTCGGCTGCTACGGCTATCCGCGCGCGACCTCGCCCCGCATCGACGAGGTGGCCCGGCGCGCCCTCGTGTTCGAGCGCGCGTCGACGCAGTGGCCCACGACCGGGCCGAGCATGGCGTCGCTCATCACGAGCACGTACGGCTCGACCAGCGGCGTGATGCGCTGGACCATGGAGCAGAAGGTCCCGCGCTCCTACGACCTCCTCACCGAGCTGCTGCACGAGGCCGGCTGGCAGACGCTGGGCGTGGTGGCGAACTTCAGCCTCGCGCCCAAGTTCCAGTTCGACCAGGGCTTCGACCGCTTCGTCGTGGTCGACGGGGCTCCGGCCGATCGCGTCTCCGCAGCGGCGCGCGAGCTGATGGATGCGCGCGATCCCGGACGGCCCTACTTCCTGTGGGTGCACTACCTCGATCCGCACGCGCCCTACAAGCCTCCGCCCGGCTTCGCCGAGGAGTTCGACGGCGACGCGCTCTACGCGGCCGACGAGCGCCCTCCCGTGCCGATCGACCCGGCCGCGGAGGACGCGTCGGCGCAGAAGACGCCCGGCGCCTCGATCGGCCGGATTCCCGCCTACGCCTACCTGCCGGGCAAGGACCGCGTGCGCGACTACGTGGTGCGCTACGACGGCGACGTCCGCTTCCTCGACCACGAGTTGGGAGCGCTGCTCGACTGGCTGCGCGAGCACGCCGACCTCGACCAGGCGATCCTGGTCGTGACGTCCGACCACGGTGAGGGGCTCGGCGAGCAGAACTACTACTTCGAGCACGGCCGCTTCCCCTACGAGAACTGCGCGCACGTGCCGCTGCTGCTCGTGCACCCCGCGTGGGAGCCGGCGCGGATCGCGGCGCCGGTGGGGCTGATCGACGTGGCGCCCACCCTGCTCGAGGCGGTCGGCCTCGAGCCGGGCTGGCAGTTCGAGGGCTCGTCGCTCCTTCCGTGGCTGCGCGACGGCGCGCGCGAGCCCGATGCGCGGCCGGTCTTCACCGAGTCGGGCTTCACGCAGGCCTACGACGTCTCGATCCGCCGCGGGCGCCACAAGCTGATCCGGATCGGGACGCGCCACATCTCGCGGCTGCTGACCGGCCGGCCCTACGAGCTCTACGACCTCGTCGCCGATCCGGGCGAGACCCGCAACCTCGTCGACGAGCTGCCCGACGCGTTCGAGTCGCTGCGCGCCGAGCTCGACGCCTTCGTGGAGACCGCGTACGCCCGCAAGCCCCCGACCGACTCGGAGGCGGCCGCGCTGAGCGACGAGGAGCGCAGGATCCTGATCCAGCAGGGCTACGCGCACGACAAGGAGCACGGGGCGGAGGGCGACCGCGACCACGAGCGCGACCTCGGCGCGGACCGGCGCGGCGGCGGCTGACCCGCGTTCCCATGCGTGCTTCTCCGGCCACGCTGCTCGCTTCGACGCTCGCCGGTCTGGGGGCCTGCGAGCGCGCTCCGGTGCCCGCGCCGCCGGACGCCGCCGGCGCGTCCGCGGCTCCCGCCGTGCAGCGTCGCGCGCCGGTTCCGTTCGCGGCGCGGCCGGGCGACTCGCTGCTCGATCGCCTCCCGCTGGCCGTCGTTGCGACGGGACGCACCAACCTGCCGCCGGCGATCGCGCGGCGCTTCGAGAGCGCGCCGCGGATGCGCTCCCGCACGGTCGAGCCGGCCGAGTGGATCGAGGCCGGCCCGGTGCCCCCGCGCATCAACGAGCTGCTCGCGCCCGACCACCGCGTCCGCTTCTGGAAGGTGAAGCCGGCGGTGCACGTCGCGACCGCGGAGCGGAGGGTGATCGTGCACCTCGCGGGAGTTCCGGTCGAGCGCCCCGCCGAGGAGCTTCTCCCGGGATGGCGGCCCCCGCAGGGCGCGGCCGACCGGGGGTCCGAGCAGCCCGCCGCCGCGCCCGCGATCGCGATCCCCGCGCTCTGGTGGGACGAGAGGATCGAGTCGCTCTTCGCGCTCTCGGAGCAGGCGCTCGCCGGCGCCTCGATCGAGTACCGCGGCGATCCCTCGGCGGAACTCCCCGGGATCGAGCGGCTGCGCGCGGGCGGGGAGCCGGTCGCGCCGGCTGCGCTCGCGCAGCGCGTCGAGATCGGCGAGGAGAGCCGCGCGGCCGTGGCGCTCCCGGCGCCCGGGACGCTCGCCTTCGCGCTCGCGGCGGTCGAGAGCGACGAGCTCCACTTCGCGGTCGCCGTGGTCGACCAGGCGTTCCGCGCGGACGGCGAGTTCCTCGAGCCGGCGCTCGGCGGGAGCGACGGCGTCACGTTCCGGGTCGAGGTCGAGGCCGACGGGCGCCGCGAGACGGTCTGGTCGCTCGATCTGGGACGCGAGCGCGTCGGCCGGGAGTGGATCGAGGCGCGCGCCGACCTCGTCCGCTTCCGCGGCCGGCCGGTCGTGCTGCGGCTGGTGAGCGCGCCGGGTCCCGACGGCGACGACGCCTTCGACTACGCGGTCTGGGCCGGGCTGCGGCTCCGCGGCGGCGCGACCCGCGCCCCGAGGATGCCGCACGTCGTCCTGATCGACGTCGACACGCTGCGCGCCGACCGGCTCGGCTGCTACGGAAGCCCGCGCGCCACCTCGCCGGGCATCGACGCGTGGGCGGCGCGCGAGGCGGTCGTCTATCGCGACGTGCTCGCGACGGCGCCGTGGACGCTGCCCTCGACCGCGTCGATGATGACCGGGCTCTACGTCCACCAGCACGGCGTCGACCAGTTCCCGCGCGCGCTCCATCCCGCCACGCCGACTCTCGCGACGCTCCTCGCGGCGGCGGGATACGAGTGCTTCGCGATCACGGAGGGCGGCTACGTGCGGGCCGCGTTCGGCTTCGGGAGCGGCTTCGACGTCTACCGCAGCGCGCGCTACAAGAGCGCCGACTGGGAGCCGGCGCTCGAGTGGGTGCGCCAGCGCGGCAGCGAGCGGCCCTTCTTCCTCTTCCTCCACACCTACCTCGTGCACGCGCCCTATCCGTCCGATCCCCGGTTCGAGTCGGAGTGCGAACCGCCCTACGACGGCGTCCTGGCCGGGAAGGCGGTCGGCTACGACAACGTCATCGAGCCGTTCAATCGGCGGGCGCTCGAGCTCTCCGACGGCGATCGCGCCTACGCGAACCGGCTCTACGACGCGCTGGTCGCCCGGGCCGACCGCGTCGTCTCCGGCTTCCTCTCCGGGCTCGAGCCGCTGCTCGGCGGCGAGGACGTGCTCGTCGTGATCACGTCCGACCACGGCGAGGAGCTGTTCGAGCACGGGCAGATGGGACACGGCCAGTCGCTCTACGACGAGCTGCTCCGCGTGCCGATGATCGTGAGCTATCCGCGCTCGCTCGCGGACCGTCCCGCCGGCGTCGTCGACGCGACGCCGGCCTCGAGCGTCGATCTGCTGCCGACCGTGCTCGACGCCGCGGGGCTGCCGCCGCCGGGCCACCTGCCTGGCCGCTCGCTGCTGCGGCCGGCCGACGAGCCGGCGCCGCGCCTTTCGTTCCAGAACGTGCTGATCGAGTCGATCGCGCACGCGGGGTACAAACTGATCCGGCGCGCGCACCCTGAGCCCGGCGCGCCGCGGGGCGCGACCGAGCTCTACGAGCTGGCGCACGACCCGGGCGAGAGGAGCGACCTCGCGCGGTCGCGGCGCGACCTCGTCGAGCGCTTCGAGACGCTGCTCGATCGGGTGAAGACGCTCCTCGCTCCGGCGGTGGCGGGCGGCGCGCCCGACACCTCGATCTCCGCCGACGCCAAGGAGCAGCTCCGCGCGCTCGGCTACCTCCTGGGCGGCGACGGCGGCTGATCGCCGCGCGCGGCGCGGGCGCCGGCCGCTCGGCGGGCGCATCGCGAGCCTGTATCGCGGCGCAGGCGGGCGGCAGACTCGGGGCGACCATGGACCGCGCGGACGCTCCCGGGGAGGACGGCGGTGCGCCGCGCTGGGCGCGCCGGCTCGCGCGCCTGCACGAGGCGCGGCCGCGCACGCTGGTCGCGCTGGTGCTCGGGGCCGCCGTGCTGGCGGGGTGGCCGCTCGCTCGCGCGCGCTTCGCGGCCGATCTCACCGACCTGCTGCCGGAGGACTCGGCGGCCGCGCAGGCGCTGCGGACCTATCGGTCGACCTTCGCGCAGAGCGACCAGCTCGTGATCGTCGCGCTCGCGACCGACGAGGCGCCCGTCCGCGCCGACGGCGGCGCGGAGCTCTCCACGCCGAGCGACTGGATCGCGGCGCTGCGCGCTCGGCTGGAGCGGCGGCCGGAGCCGGCGCGCGTCGAGGGCGGGCCGCTCGAGACGCTGCAGCAGTTCGCCACCGCGGTGATGCCGGAGGCCGGCTTCGCGTGGCTCGCGCCCGACGAGGCGGCCGGCCTGCGCGCGACGCTCGAGCCCTCCGGGCTCGCACGCGCGTTCGCGCGCTCCGCGCGGCTGCTCGAGCAGTCGCCCGGACTCGAGACCGGCGAGCTGGTGCGGCGCGATCCGCTCTTCCTGCGGGAGCTCCTCGCCGGCCGCGCCTCCTCGTTCCTCGGAGGCTCCGGCGGGCGCGGGGCCGGCGGGGAGGGGCAGCTCGCCCTGCTGCTCGTCTCGGGCCGCCGCCCGGCGCAGGACCTCGACGAGTCGCGCCGGCTCCTCGCGGCCGTCGACGCCGAGATCGCCGCGCTCGGCCTCCCCGACCACCTGCGGCTGCTCAAGACCGGCGGCTACGCCATCGCCGTCGAGGACGAGGCGCGCATCCGCGGCGACCTCACCGGATCGACCCTCTCGTCGATCGTGCTGGTGCTGGCCGTCTCGTGGCTCGCCCACCGCCGGTTCGCGCCGGTCTTCTTCACCGCCGTGGCGCTGCTGCTCGGGATCGTCTGGGGCTACGGGCTCTTCCTGTCGCTGCGCGGCTTCATCACGATGCTCACCGCGGCCGGCGCCGCCATGCTGGTCGGCCTGGGCGACGACTACGGCGTGCACTTCTACGCCGCCTACTCGCAGGCGCGGCGCGAAGGGCGTCCGCCGGCCGCGGCGCGCCGCGCGATGCTGGAGCGGGCCGGCCCGCGCGTCGTCGTCACCGCGCTCACGTCGGTGGGCTGCTTCGTCGCCTTCGGGCTCACCGGCTTCCGCGGGCTCGCCGACCTCGGTCTGCTCGCGGCGATCGGTCTCTTCGCCTGCCTCGCCGCGTTCCTGCTCCTCTACCCGCTCCTGTTGCGCCGCCACGAGCCGCACCCGGGGCGCGCTCCGATGGCGGTGGTGGCGGGAGCGATGGCCGAGCTTCCGCTGCGCCTCCCGCGGCTCTCGCTCGCGCTGGCGGCCGCGCTCACGGCCGTCTCGGCGACGCTGCTCCTCGTCCACGGCGCGCCGCCGTTCTCGGGGGACGCGCGGCTGCTCCATCCCGATCGTTCGCCGGCGCTCGAGGCGCTCGCCGAGCTCGACCGGCGCATCGAGCGCCCGCTGGTGCCGTGGGTCGTGCTGGGACGCGGCTCCGACCCGGCGGCGCTGAGCGAGCGGTTCGCGGGGCTCGAGGCGCGCCTGCGTCCGCTCGTCGACGAGGGCGTGCTGCTCTCCTTCGAGCTGCCGTCGCGGGCGCTGCCGCCCCGGGCGGAGCAGGAGGCGGTCTTCGCGGCGCTCGCCGGCCTCGATCCCGACGCGACCGCGCGGGAGCTGCGCGCGCAGGCCGCGGCGGCCGGCTTCGAGCCCGACGCGTTCGCGCAGCTCGAGCGCAGCGTGCGCGCGAACCTCGAGCGAGTACGGCGCCGCGAGGCGGTCACCCTCGCCGAGCTCGGCCGCCTCGGCGCCGGCGGCCTCGCCGACTCGTTCTTCCGGCCGGACGGCGGGGGCTTCGTCGCCGCCGGTTACCTGTTCGGGGCGGGCGGCCTTCTGCCGGGACCCGAGGCGTCGCGCGCGCTCGCGCGCGTCCGGTCGGCGCTGGCCGACGCGCCCGATCTCGCGCTCACCGGCTTCTCGGTGGTCGCGGAGGAGCTGACCGAGCGCGTGCAGCGCGACTTCCGCGGCGTGACGTGGCTCGCCGCCGGCGTCGTGGCGCTGGTCGTGCTCGCCTGCAGCCGCTCCTGGCGCGCCACCGTGCTCGCGCTCGCGCCGGTCGCGGTCGCCGTCGTCTGGCTGCTCGCGCTGATGCGCCTGTGCGGCGTCCAGTTCAACGTGCTCAACATCGTCCTCGTGCCGATGCTCGTCGGGCTCTGCGTCGACCACTCGATCCACCTCGTGTTCGACGCGCGCGCGACCGGCGATCCTGCCCGCAGCCTGCGCGACGTCTTCCCGCCGATGCTCGTCTCGGCGGTCACGACGGTGGCGGGGTTCGTCTCGCTCGCCACGGTGGACCACCCCGCGGTCGCCTCGATGGGGGAGCTCGCGGCCGCCGGGATCGCGCTCGGAGTGCTCGCGACGCTGCTCGTCCTGCCTCCGCTGCAGCGGATCGCCGCGCGGTCGCGCGCCGGAGCGACGCGCGGGCGGGATCAGAAGCCGAGGTAGAGGCCGATCGCGCCGCCGTCGCCCTCCGGCGCGGCGGAGATCCAGAGTCCCGACTGGCGCAGCCAGCCGCGCGTCCGCGCCGCGAGGCCGTCGCGCTGCTCCCGATCGTGCTTCGCCGCTGCGTTGGCGGCCCCGTAGACGTTGCCGGCGTAGAAGCCGAAGGCGACGAATCCGAGCGCCGCGGCGGTCGCGTCCTCGTCGTGGCGCGCGGCGGCGACGGTGCCTCCGATCAGGATCGCGTTGGTGAGGAAGGCGACGGCGCCGTCGGCCGCGCGGCCGGCGTAGAGCTGGCCCGAGCCGGGGAGGAGCGCGGAGAGCGAGCCGGCCAGCCAGCGCGACTTCGAGGGGAGCGACTCGAGCTCGTCGGCGCGCTCGAGCAGCCCGGCGCGCAGCGACCCGTCGAGATCGGAGAAGCGGACGCGCGCCGCGTCGGCGCGCCCGGCCTCGAGCGCGAGCATCCCGGCGAGGAGCGGTCCCGCGCCCGCTTCGGCGGCGTCGAGCGCGTCGACGGGCCGCCCGAGTTCGCGCAGGACCAGGGCGCGGGCGCGCGCCTGCTCCGCCGGCTCGGCGATCTGCTCGACCTGCGCGAGCGCGTCCCGCTCACGCCTCGCCTTCGCGAGGCACAGCGCCATGCGCACGCGGCAGCGGGACGCGTCTCCGGCGCCCGGACGATGGTGCAGGAGCCGGGAGTACTCGATGCGCGCGCGCTCGAACTCGCGCGCCGCGAACAGCTGGTCGGCGAAGCGGAGCTGGGCCGCCTCGTCGAAGTCGGCCGGGAGCGGCGCGCGCTCGATCTCGGCGGCGTCCTGCAGACCCTGTGCGGCCGACGCCGCGTCGTCCGCCGCAGCCGCCCGCGGCCCGAACAGGGCGTTCTCCGCCGGCGGATCGAGCGGATGGCCGTGCTCGTCGTGCGGGTACTCCTGCCGCGCGAGGTCGTGGTCGCGCATCAGCCGGTCGGCGATCATCAGCGAGCCGGGGATCGAGCCGTAGGTCTCCACGGCCTCGCGGCCGTAGCGGCTGCAGCTCGGCTCGAAGTCGCAGTGGAAGGCCCACTGCGCGCCGAGGTGGCGCTGGTAGAAGCCGATCGCGTCGGACGCGCACGCCGGTGCGGCGCCGAGGGCCGCCAGCAGCCCGACACGGCGCGCGCGGAGTCCCGCCGCGGCGCGCACGTCACTGCCGCCGCAGAGGCGGCCGGACTTCGAGCACCTGCCGTCGCGTGACGTGGACTCGCTGCGTCCACGGCTCGAAGCCGTGCACCCGCACCTCGAGCTCGTAGTCGCCCGGATCGAGCGCGATCACACGGTCGAACTGCTGGGCGCGCAGCGCGCCGTCGACCAGGATCTGCGGATCGGAGTGCTCGCGACCGAGGTCGCGCGGCTCGATCACCCGGATGCCCTGCTGGTCGAGCTGCACCTGCGACTTGCCCTGGCGCGAGTCGGCGCGGGGCCCCGGCTCGAGTTCGAGCCACGCGTCCTTCGTGACGCGCACCTTCACCCGGCGCGGCTCGCGCCCGCTGACCCGGATCTCGACGTCGTGCTCGCCCGGCTCGAGGCGCACCGGCTGGTCGAAGGCGCTGCCCTGGAGCTGGCCGTCGACGAGGATCTGGATCTCGGCGTTGCGCTCGATGCGCCCCTCGGGGGCGCGCACGCGGATCCCCTGCCCCTCGAGCTTGAGGTCGATCGAGATCTCGTCGTAGCGCTCGGCCGCCACCTGCACCACGTCCTGCCACGGGCGCCAGCCGTCGAGCTCGACGCGAAGCATGTGAGGGCCCGGCTCCGCGCGCACGCGGCGCGGGGCGTCGCCGAGGTTCCCCTGGTACTGATCGTCGAGATAGACCTTGGCACCGGCCGGCGTGCCGCTGACGAGGAGCCCCTGCCCCTCGACCTGCAGCTCGACGACGATGCGCTGGTAGACGCGCTCGTCGACCCGGATCGATCGAAGGTAGGTGCGGCAGCCGGCCGCGCGGATCTCGAGCTCGTGGTCGCCCACCGACGTCACCAGGTAGTTGCCCTCGAGCAGCGCCACGAGCCGCCCGTCGAGCCACGCCTCGAACGGCGCCGGGGTGACCTCCAGGCGCGCGCCCTGGCCGGAGACCTCGAGCGTCGCGTCGATGCGCGACGGCACGAACTTCGTGCTCACGTCGACCGGTCGCAGGAGCCGCAGCAGCGGCAGCCCGCAGCAGCAGGGCGCCAGGCAGATCGAGCCCACCGCCTCGTCGGCGCTGATGACGTCGACCTCCTTGGCGAGCTCGACCGAGCGCGAGACCGGGTTGAATCCCGGCTTCTCGAGCGTGATCGCGTAGCGACGGGTGGAGGTGGAGAGCACCACGCTCGCGGGCGTCTGCTGGCCCGAGTCGACGCCGTCGATCAGGATCCGGGCGCCCGCCGGCGTCGAGTTCACCTCGACGCGGCGGTTGGTGGCGCAGCCGGCCAGGAGGAGCAGCGCGAGCGCGAGCGTCGCGCCGCCGCGCGCCGCGGCTTCGGGGATCGGGTGGATCATGGTTCGTGTGCCTCTTCCGTCCGCCATGGGCGGATCCGTCTCAATGGGCGCCGGCCCGGCCGACGCGGATGGCGCCGCCGAGGCAGGTCGCGTGGAGTTTCACCTTGCCGTCGCCGAGGGTGAGCGTCCCGGTACGGGCCGGGCCGTTCTGCGCGAAGCGCATGCCCGGGAGCTCGCAGTCGATCCGACCCGACATGCTCGTGAGGTCGAGCGCGACCGAGGCGCCGTCGGGCAGCGCGATCTCGATGCCTCCCGTCTCGCTCTCGAGCGCGACGAGGTGCGCGGCGCCGTCGGCCGGGAGCCGCGACCAGCGCAGCTTCAGCAGGCCGCCGCGCGCGCTGGCCTCGACGTCGCCGCGCGCGTCGGTGATGTCGAGCGTGCGCGCCGAGTTCTCGGCGACGAGGCGGCCGCCGACTCCGTTCACCCGGACCGGAGCGGCGGGGCTGCGCACCTCCGCCGCGCCCCGCACGTCGATCAGCGTGACGTCGGAGACGCTGCCGAGGATCGTGGCGTCGCCGCGCACGTTTCGCGCATCGATCCTCCCGGTCCGGTGGCGGATCGTGAGGTCGCGGTCCACGCCGTCGACGACGACCGCCGCGTTGTTGCTCTCGATCTCGAGCGGGCCGCCCACCTCGCGGGCGGTCACGGCGCAGAAGGGGGCGACGATGCGGACGTCCCCGGCGACGTTGCGCAGGTCGACGCTCTTCAGGTGGTTGTGCACCTCCGCCGAACCGGCGCCGACGACGCGCACCTCGGCGCCGTTGGTCCGCGCCTCCACCCGGCCGCCGGCGCGCTCGATCGTGATCGCGCCGCTCTTGTTGCGCGCGAGGACGGCGCCGGTCACGTCGGCCACGAGGATCCGATCGAACTGGTTCTCGACGTCGACGCTTCCCTTCACGTCGCGCACCTCGATCGGCGCGAGCCGATTCACGACCTTCACGTCGGCGCCGCGGCCCTCGACGCGCGCAAGGCCGAAGCTCGTGTGCAGCTCGAGCGCGGTGCGCTCGGGCAGCCAGAGGGTCAGCTCGGCGGCGAAGGAGATCTGCTCGGGCTGCTGCTCCTTGGCCGGAAAGGTCGATCGCACGGTGATCGCGGCGCCGCCCGACCCGGGGTCGACGGTCGCGTCGAGCTGCACGAGCTCGAGGAACCGGCGCAGCGCCGGTTCGGCGGCGCCGCTCGCGACCAGCACGAGGCGCGCGCGCGGCCCCTCGGGCGCCGCCGCCACCACGACCCGGCACTCGCCGAAGCCGTGGAACGCCGTGACGCGCGCGGCGAGCGCGGGGAGGTCGCACTCGAGGGTGCGCTCGGCCGGCAGCGCGATCGCGGCGGCGAGGAGGGCGGCGGGCAGCGTCATCCGCGCGGTCCCCCGGCTTCGCCGCCGCCGTCGGCGACCCACCGCAGGAGATCGACGCGCCGCCCGCTGAGCTCCACCAGGCGCTCGCGCAGGTGGCCGTGGGCGGGCGAGAGGGCGAGCGCGCGGCGGCACTCCTCGATCGCCTGGTCGAGGAATGCGACCTCCTCGAGCAGCGACTGCGCCGTCTCGTCGTCGGTGAGCGCGGCATCGTCGCTCACGCGCCGCTCGAGGCGCAGCGCCTCGCGGCCGAGCCGCGCCTCGTCGGAGAGCGACTGCGCGAGGGCCGCCGAGGTGAGAAGCGCCGGGCTGCCGTCCGCGGCCGCCTCGTCGTCGAGGCGCAGCCAGATCGCGGCGGCGAGGAGGAGCGCCGCCGCCAGCGCCGCGGCGGCGCGCAGGACGATGAGGCGCGGGCGCCGCGCGACTGCAAGAGCCCGCTCGAGGAGGCCGGCGGGCGCCGGACGGCGCAGCGCGCGCGCCGCGGCGGCGATCCGCACGTCGAGGGCGTCGAGAGGCGCCGGACCGGCGAGCGCGCGCGCGGCCGTCTCGATCGAGGCGTCGAGGTCGGCCGCGCGGGCGCGGACGCGGTCGAGCAGCCCCTCGGGCGCGGGGCGGCGCAGTTCGCGCGCCGCCTGCTCGATGCGCCGCTCGAAGGAGTCAGGCGAGTTCACGTTCGAACCTCGCGAGGCGGCGCTTGAGCAGCGAGCGCGCGTAGTGGAGCTGCGACTTGGACGTCCCTTCGTCGACCCCGAGCGCCGCCGCGATCTCCGGGTGCGTCAGACCCTCGACCGTGTGCATGACGAAGACCATGCGGGCGCCGCTCGGGAGGCGCTGGATCTCGCGGTCGACCGCCGAGCGAAAGTCGGTCTCGGCCGGCGGCGGGTCGAACCCGGCCGGCGGCGCCGTCTCCTCCTCGTTGCCGAAGTCGAGCGTGACGGGGCGGCGCCGTTTCGCGCGCAGCGCGAAGCGCAGCGCGATCTGGTGGAGCCAGGCGCGCAGCGACCCCTCGCCGCGCCAGGTCTCGATGCGCCGGAAGACCGCGACGAACGTCTCCTGCAGCACGTCGGCCGCGTCGGCGGCGTTGCCCAGCATCCGCTCCGCCACGTGGAAGATCCCGTCGGCGTACTCGCGATAGAGCTGCTCGAATGCCCGCTCGTCGCCGCGGCGCAGCCCCGCCGCCAGTTCGCCCTGCGGTGACTCGGTCATCCGTCCCTCGGTCGTCAGCACGCGTCCCGGGAGCGTCCGACCCCGGAGGAGGGTTGCAACCCTCCTCCCCGGGCCGCCCCCCGGGGGGTGCCGAGGGTAGCGGCGAGTCCGCCCGCGCCGGACTGGCGCGGGCGGAACGGCTCAACGATCGAGCACGACCTCGAGGGGACTCTCGTCGCGGAGCGTCGCCGCGAAGGCGATCGACCCTCGAGCTCCGTCCGCGGAGGTCGCCGAGAGCGTCCAGGCGCCCGGAGCCAGGCAGACCGCGAGCGGGGCCGACTCCGCGTCGCGCGCGGCGTCGAGGGAGCCGCGCAGCTCGCGGCCTCCGGGGTCGCATGCGATCCAGTGCACGGCGCCGCCGAGCGGGAGCCGGTCAGCGCGGCGGAACGCGAACTTCCGGGTGACTCCCGATCCGAGCCGGACGTCGAGCGTCGTCGACTCTCCCGGCCGGCAGGTGACTGCGATCTGCTGCAGCGCGAGGCCGCGCCCGACCACCTCGAGGACGTAGTCGCCGGGAGCGAGGTCGGGCGCGTGCAGCTCGGCGCCGGCCTGGACGAGGGCGATGGGCGCGCGGCCGCCCGCGGAGCGGAGCGCGACGTCGGCCGCCGCGGCCGCGCCGCCGTCGCCCCGGACGGCGCGCACGACGAGCGCGGCGCTGCGCACGAAGCGCCGCTCGCCGACGTCGAGCGCCTGGCCGGCGGCGAGGTCGAGCGGTCCGAGACCGAGCTGCGGGAATCCTTCGGCGGTCGCCCAAAAGTGGTAGCGGCCGGGCGGCCACGGTCCCGACCGGAACGATCCGTCGTCGGCGGAGCGCTGGGTGAGGATCGTGTTGCCACCCTCCTGGTGGACGTTCACGAGCGCCGCCACCGGCCGTCCGTCGGGATCGAGCAGCCGCCCCAGCACGCTCGCCGAAGGGCGCTCGGCCGCTCCGACCACCAGCACGAACTCGTCACCTCCCGGCCGCACCGGCTCGCGCCGCAGCAGCGCGAACGGCGCATCGGCGGCCTGAAAGAGCGTGATGCACCAGTCGAGATCGGCGCAGTCGACGAGCTCGAAGCGGCCCTCGCCGTCGGTCGTCACGGGGGCGGGAAGCCGCGGCGCGAAGCCGACGACCGGCTCGGCGTGGAGGCGGGCGCCGGCGATCGGCCGTCCCGACTCGTCGACGACGCGGCCGCGAATCGACGTATCGCGCGAGACGACGACGTCGCGGCGGACCACCTCGCCCTCGGCCACCTGCAGCGGCAGCCGCGCCGCGCCGGCGGCGCCCGCGTCGACGTCGATCAGGAGCCCGCCCGGAGCGAGCCCGGCCAGCTCGAAGGCCCCGTCCGCGGCGCTCGTCGACCTCGCGACGGCGAGCAGGAAGAGCCGGCCGCCGATCCACGAGGTGGCCTCGATCGACGCGGCGGGCACGACGGCCCCCCCCCGATCGACCACCCGGCCGGCGACCGTCGCGCCGTGCTTCAGGACGAGGTCGACGTCGGCCGCGGCTCCGGGCGCGAGGGTGAGCTTCTCCGGCGCGGGGCAGTAACCCCTCGCGAAGGCCGCGATCACGATCGGACCTGGGGCGAGGGAATCGATCTCGAAGCACCCCTCGTCGTCGGCGCGCACGACGCGCGGCGGCGGCCGCTCCTCGATCCCGCTCGCGATCAGCGCTGAGCTGCCCGCCTCGAGGTCGACCACCACCAGTGCGCCGATCGCCGGCTCCCCGTCGGGGTCGGCGACCCGCCCGCGCAGCGACGCCGCCGGCGACAGCACGATCCGCACCGGTGCTCTCGGATCGGAGCGCATCGACGTGGGAGAGAGCGCCGCCGACATGGCATAGCCCGGCGCGCTCGCCGCGAGGAAGTGCATCCAGCCGAGCGCCGGCAGCTCGAATCGGCCGCGCCCGTCGCTCTCGGTCGCGACCGTTCCGTCGGAGAAGGAGGAGGCGCGGTCGCTGACCCAGATGCCCGCGCCCGCGATCGGGCGGCCGGCGCCGTCCACGACCTCTCCCACCACCGGGCGCGAGCGCGGCAGCTCGAGTCTCACCTCGCAGGTCGCGCCGCCGGCGACGGCGACAATCCTGGCGCCCGCCTCCGCGTCGGCGGCGCCCGCCGCGAATCCGGCGGCCGCGACCTCGAGCGCGCCCGGCTCGACGTCGCGGAGGAGGAGCGTGCCGTGCTCGTCGGTGCGCTCGCGCCGCACCGGCGGGAACGTCGCTTCCTCCTCGCGCCGGCTCAGCCGCACGTGGACGCGCGGGGCCGGCTCGCCGCTCTCCTGCCAGACCGTCGTGATCCGCAGCGCGCCAAGAGCGGCCGAGAGCGGTCCGGACTCGGAGGCCGCGGCCGGCGCGGGCACCGGCTCGCGCTCCGCGGCGGCCGGCGCGGGCGCCGGCTCTTCGGCCTCGACCCGCGCCGGCGGCGGGAGATCGTCGGTCCGCTCGAGGTTCGCGACGCCCACGTCGTTCGCGCCGGCTTGGTCGCGCGCCGTCCACAGAAGGAGTCCGCCCAGCGCCAGGAGCGACGCGGCGGCGAGGGAGAGCTTCGAGGTCGAGGTCATGACGAGCGGGATCCCGAGAAGCGTGGCGGCGGCGGCCGGACCGGCGGCGGCGCCCGCCGTCGTGCCCGGAGCCGCGTGCGGAAGCGTCATGTGCGCGATCGGGAGGAGCGCGGCGAGCGCCGCGTCGCGGCCGCCGAGCTCGCGCTCGACCCGCTCGCGCAGCGTCGCGAGCGCGCGTCGCAGCCGCGTGCGCGCCGTCTCGAACGGCACCCGGGTCCGCTCCGCCGCCTGCGCGACGGTCAGCCCGTCGAAGTGGTGGAGCAGGACGATCTCGCGGGAGGGCGGGTCGAGCGCCAGCACGAGCTCGACCAGCCGCCGGTGGAGCTCCATCCGCTGCACGCGCTCGACCGTCGAGAGCTCCGGCGGCGCGGCCGGCCACGACTCCTCGCGCGCGGCGCGGCGAATCTCGCCGCGACGGCGATCGCGCGCCAGGTTGGCGACGACGCGCGAAAGCCACGCGCGCAGCCGCCGCGGGCGCGCCGGCGTCCGCTCGAGCAGCCGGACCCACGTCTCCTGCGCCAGGTCGTCGGCGCCGGCCCGATCGGCGGCGAGGCTGCGCGCGAGCGCGCGCACGAACCGCTGGTGGGCGGCGATCTCGGCGAGGTCGAGCGGGTCGGCGGGGTCGGTCACGCGGAGCGTCGCCATGGCGTTCGTTACGACGCCGCCCGGGGGGGCTTCGGGTTCAACCCGCCGCAGCGGCGATCCGCAGCGCGCCGACCAGCCCGGAGTCCCCGCCGAGCCGGGGCGGCACGATCAGCGCCCCGGCCTGAGCGGCGTCGGCCAGGAGAGGGGAGTAGCCGCCGGAGAGCTCGACGCTGCGCGCGCGCACGCGGTCGAGCAGCCCCGCCGCTTCCATGACGCCCCCTCCGAGCACGACCTGGTGGGGGGCGAGGACGCCGACGAGGGCGACCACGAGCTGCGCGAGGAGGTCGGCCTCGAGGCGCCACGCGTCGTGCCCGTGCGTCAGCGCGGACGGGTCGCTGCCGGTGCGCGCACGCAGCGCCGGACCGCTCGCCAGCCCCTCGAGACAGTCGCCGTGGAACGGGCAGCAGCCGGCGAAGGGATCGTCGTCGGCGCGCCGCACCCGGAGGTGGCCCGCCTCGGGATGGAGGGCGCCGTGGTGGGCGCGACCGTCCACGGCGATCCCGACGCCGACGCCGGTGCCGACGGTGACGTAGACCAGCGTGCCGGCGGCGACCCCGGCGGCGCGCGCCGCCGACTGCTCGGCGAGCGCGGCGGCGTTCACGTCGGTCTCGACCTGGATCGGGACGGAGAGAGCGCGCTCGAGCTCCGCGCGCAGCGGGAAGCGCGACCAGCCCGGCTTGGGCGTCTCGAGCAGCCGGCCGTGCTCCGGCGAGCCCGGGTCGATGCAGATCGGGCCGAACGCCGCGACGCCCACCGCGGCCGGGCGACGTGAGGCGAGGAAGGCGACCGCCCGCTCGAGCGTCTCGCGCGGCCCGGCGGTGGCGAAGGCCGCGCGCGCGACGATCCCTCCGGCGGCGTCGCCGACCGCCGCGCGCGTCGTCGTCCCGCCGGTCTCGACGGCACCGAACAGGCTCGCGCTCCCCGAAGGCCCGCCGCGTCGTTCCGCGCTCTGCGCCTGCGTGAAGCGCCGCTCCATCGTGGACCGCTCCTCCTCATCCGTTGGCGAGAGTACGTCCCCGACGAGCCGGCCGGCGAGCCGGATGGAGGATGCTGCGCCCGCGCCGCTCGATCGGCCGGGTCCCGAGCGCTCGCGCGAGCCCGCGCGGACCCGCTGCCGAGGGCGGCGCGCCGCCCCATCACGGCGGATCGCGGCCGGGAGGAGTTCAGCTCCCGGCGGCGCGCCCTGGATCGCGAGGGCGCGCGCCCTCGGCGACCCGCTCGAGGGCGAGCTGCACGCCGACGGTCGGGATCGTCGCGCAGCCGCGCGCCGCCACGACCCACCAGCTTCCGTCGCCGGCGCGCGCGATCGTGATCCAGAAGTGCTGGGTGAGCGTCTCCTCGACCACGACGGTGCGCACCATCACCACGCCGCGCTCGCGGTCGCGCACCACCTCCTTGAAGGTGATCGTCGTCGGGCCGATCAGGTCCTGCGGCGCGAAGGCGTCGGGATCGAACCGGGCGAGGTGGGGCGGGTTCATGGGGACGTCCTCGGGCGCCGGCGCGTCTCGGTGCGATTCCTTGATCATGCGCATCTCGTGGAAGCGCCGCCGTCCGAGGCTCGACCACTTGCGCTCGTACTTGGTGTTCCAGCGCGGCTCGTGCTCCCTCACCTCGATCCGCAGCCCGGTCCCCTCCGCCTGGGCGACCGTCCACTCGAGGTAGGGGGTCCAGTCGGTGACCAGCAGCGCCTCGCCGCCGTCGACCAGGCGGCTGTTCAGGAGCTCGAGGAAGCGCCGGTGGAGGAGGCGATGGCGCTCGTGGCGCGCCTTGGTCCACGGGCAGGGGAAGAGCAGGTAGACGCGCTCGAGCGCGCGCGGCGCGAACATGCGCTCGACCACGGGACGCGCGTCCTCGATCACCATGCGCGCGTTCGCGGCCCCGGCCTTGGCCAGGTTGCGCAGCGCCCGCTTGACGCTCGCCCAGCGCAGCTCGGCGCCGACGTGGTCGCGCTGCGGATGTTCGACCGCGGTGCGTGCCAGGAACTCGCCGTTCCCGGTCCCGATCTCGAGCGCGAGCGGCGCCGTGCGTCCGAAGACCCGGGTCCAGTCGACCGGACGCTCCACCTCCTGCCAGAGGAGCAGCGGGGCGAGCGAACGGTAGTAGGGGCGCGGATCGGAAGGCGGTCTCGGCATCGGCTCCGACGTTAGAGCCGCTCCCGGCCGGCACCACGCCCGCGTCGCAGGCGCCGGGACGGACCGGCACGCTGCTTCGATGGGACGGGACTACACTGGCGCCCCGGGAGCGGAGCCATGGACGTCCTCGTCACGGGCGCGAGCGGGATGGTCGGGTCGGCGCTGGTCGCGGCCCTCGCGGCGAAGGGGCGCAAGGTGCGCCGCCTCGTCCGCGACGGCGGGGACGAGCACGACGTGTCGTGGCGCCCCGACCGCGGCGAGATCGAGCGGGAGCGCCTCTCGGGCCTCGGCGCCGTCGTCCACCTCGCCGGGGAACCGATCGGGCGGGGGCGCTGGACCGCGGAGAAGAAGGCGCGCATCCGTGACAGCCGCGTGCGCGGGACGCGCCTGCTCTGCGAGGCGCTGGCCGGACTTCCCGCTCCGCCCGCGGTCCTCGCCTGCGCCTCTGCGATCGGCTTCTACGGCAGCCGCGGCGACGAGCCGCTCGACGAGGAGAGCCCGATCGGCTCGGGCTTCCTCGCCGACGTCTGCCGCGAGTGGGAGGCGGCGGCGCGCCCGGCGATCGAGACCGGGATCCGCGTCGTGCACCTGCGGTTCGGATTCATCCTGTCGACGGCGGGCGGCGGGCTCGCGCAGATGCTCCCGCCGTTCCGGCTCGGCCTCGGCGGTCCGCTGGGAGGCGGGAGGCAGTGGATGAGCTGGATCGCGCTCGAGGACGCGGTGGGGGCGATCGACCACGCGCTGGCCACCGGATCGCTGCGCGGGCCGGTGAACGTCGTCGCTCCCGCGCCGGTCGTGAACTCCGACTTCACGAAGACGCTCGGCCGCGTGCTCGGGCGCCCCGCGTTCCTCCCCGTGCCGGCCGCCGCGGTGCGCCTGCTCTTCGGGGAGATGGGGGAGGAGCTGCTGCTCTCCTCGCAGCGCGTGGCGCCGAAGCGCCTGCTCGCCAGCGGCTGCCCCTTCCGCTGGCCGGAGCTGGAGCCGGCGCTGCGCCGCATTCTCGAAAAGCAGTAGCGTCCCGGGGGAGGGGCCTTCCCGGGGCCGTCCGGGGGAGCGCGCCTCGATCGCGATGGCGTCACCCCCGGCCGCGCGAGGCGTCTCCCGGGCAGTTCGTGACGCGACCGGAAAGCGGCCGCTGGCGAAACTGCGCGCTTGCGGTACCGTCTCGCGCCACCGACCCGGGGTCGGCCCGAACGAGGGCGGGGTCATTTCGAGCGCGATCGGGCGGAGCATTCCCTTCATCGTCTGCCCTGCAACCGTGGGAGGAGCGCAATCGATGGCGTTCGCAGGATTCGTCGTCGCGGCGGGGCTGCTCCTCCAGACCGGACAGGAACGACGGCCGCCGTGGCTCACGAGCGGTGAAGCGCTCTCCAACTACTTCCTGGTGAAGGCGCCGGCCGACCTCGTCGGCGACGACGCACCCGACTCCCCGGCGCGTCTCGAGATCGAGGCGCTCAAGTCGCAGTACGGCGTGGTCGCGGTGACGCCGATGCACGCCCGTCCGCCGCGCGGACGCCTCCACCCGGTCCTCGCCGAAGCGCTCGGCCTCGACCGCTTCTGGTTCTTCGAGCTCGACCGGTCACGGCACGACCTCGACCAGATCATCGCGCGCTTCGCCCGCGTGAGCGGCGTGGAGCGCGTCTGGCGGGACGGCCGCATCACCCACTGCGGAACACCCGACGACTCGCTGTGGTCGAGCCAGTGGAACCTGCACAAGGCGAAGCTCGACTGCGAGGCGGCGTGGGACTCGGCGACCCAGGAGACGGTGCCGGTCGCGGTGATCGACTCCGGGGTCGACCTCTCGCACAAGGATCTCAAGAACAACGTCTGGTCGAATCCGGGGGAGAAGGCGAACAACGGCAAGGACGACGACCAGAACGGCTTCGTGGACGACTCGAACGGCTGGGACTTCTGGAACGGCGACTCGACGCCCCGGGACGACAACGGACACGGCAGCCACGTGGCGGGGATCCTGGGAGCGGAGGGCAACAACAAGCGCGACGTGGCCGGAGTGTGCTGGAAGGCGCAGATCCAGGTGGTGAAGGTGCTCGACTCCTCGGGCGGCGGCACCTGGGCCAGCATCGCGCAGGGACTGGTCTACGCCGCCGACAACGGAGCGCGCGTGGTGAACATGAGCCTCGGCGGCAACGACGGCGACGCGGCGCTCGAGTCGGCCGTTGCCTACGCCGCGGGTCTCGACGTCGTCCAGGTTGCGGCGGCCGGGAACAAGGCCAACGACGTGCCGTTCTACCCCGCGGCCTACGAAGCCGTGATCGCGGTGATGGCGTCCGATCCCAACGACAAGCGTCCCGGCTGGTCGAACCGCGGATCGTGGTGCGACCTCCTGGCGCCGGGAGACGGCGTCTACAGCCTCTGGAAGAGCGGCCTCACCAACATCCTCTCGGGCACCTCGCAGGCGGCTCCCCACGTCGCCGGGGTCGCGGCGCTCCTGCGCACGCTCAACCCCCAGCTCGACCGCGTGGACGTCGAGCTCGCCATCGAGACCAGCTGCGACGACCTCGGCGAGGCCGGGCGCGATTCCGAGTACCAGTGGGGCCGATTGAACGCGCGGGAGGCCGTCCGCCGCGCCGCGATGCTCGTGCTCGAGGCGACGGAGATCAAGCCGGGCAAGTCGGTCGAACTCTGGCTCAGCGACGCCGCCCATCCCGGCGACCTCTACCTCATCCTCCCGACGCTCGCCGACCGCTCGCCCGGCTACACGCTCGACTTCTTCTTCGACGGGGAGACGGCGACCGTCCCGATCAACCTCGACTGGCTCTCGCTGTTCTGCCTGGTCGGGCCCGACGTGGGCGTTTTCGACGACTTCCTCGGCTCGCTCGACGCGAACGGTCGTGCGACCGCGAAGCTCAACCTCCCCAAGGGGAACGAGCTGATCGGGAAGACCATCCACTTCGCGGCGTTCACCGTCGACCCGGCCGACCTGACCCGAGCGCGCCGGGTTACCAACTCGGTCGGCCTGCACGTCCGTTGATGCGGCGCCGCGGGAGGCGCTCCCCCAGCGCGGCCGCGATCATCGCTCCTCGACGTAGCCGAGCGCCCGCAGCATCTCGCGGTGCCGCTGCTCCGCCTCGCGGGAGCGTTCCGGCTCGACTCCTCCGGCCCGGAGCCAGTCTCGCCGCCGCTCCTGCTCGGCGAGGGAGGCCTCGAGCTGCGCCGCGAGCGCCGCCGCGATCCTGGGCTGCTCGTCCTTCACGTCGTGCAGCTCGTGCGGATCGTCGGCGAGGTCGTAGAGCGCGTCGCCCCCTTCGACGCGCCGCACCAGCTTCCAGCGCGGAAGCGTGACCGCGAACTCCCGCTCGCGCGGGGCGATGCTGAAGACCGGCAGCTCCTCGAAGGCGTCGGCCGTCGCGCTGCGGCCGCTCGCCTGGGCGTGCAGCTCCTCGTGCGGGAGGCCGGGTGTGAGGTGGACCGCCGTGGGCAGGACGTCGATCCCGGACATCACCTGCGGCAGGCGTTCGCCGGCGCGGCCGGGCGCGCGCACGATCAGAGGGACCCGGAGCTGCTCGCCCCAGGTCAGCTCGTGCCCGATCGCGTCGTGCTCGCCCAGCCCCTCGCCGTGGTCGGAGGTGAGCACGAAGGTGGTGCGCTCCCAGGCGCCGGTCGCCCGGAGCGCCGCGACCAGCTCGGCGACGAGGTCGTCGGTGAAGCGGATGCTGGCGTCGTAGCGGACGTTGAACCGTATCGGCCGGATCTGTCCGCCGCCGCGTCCCTCGAACGCCGCCTTGATGCCGCGGCGTGCGAGCTCCTCGCGCTGCGCGTCGTCCTCGGGGAAGTCGGCGGCGTAGGCCTCCCACGGGTCGTCCTTCTTGTGGGGGCCGTGCACGTCGAAGAGGTGGATCCAGAGGAAGAAGGGGCGGTCGGCCGTCCCGGCGAGCCACGCCTTCGCGTCGTCGAGCGTCTCGCGTCCCGGCCGGCGGTCGGCCTCCGGCTCGCTCCAGGCGTCGAAACCGGCGGCGAGGCCGGTCACGCGCGCGGCGGTGGCGGCGCTCACGAATCCGCCGGTGGCCCAGCCGTGCTTCTTCAGGATCTGCGCGTAGCTCTGGAGCTGCGGCGTGGTGACCAGGGCTGCGGCGCGTTTCTGCTCGGACGTCGCCAGCCAGGTGTTCTGCGTGATGCCGTGCTCGAGGGGAAGCACGCCGGTGAGGATCGACGCGTGGCTCGGCGTCGTGTGCGGGATGGTGGCGTAGCAGCGCTCGAAGAGCAGCGACTCCGCGGCGAGCGCGTCGATGAACGGCGAGGTCTTCCGGAAGTGGCCGTAGCAGGAGAGGTGGTCGGCGCGCAGCGTGTCGATCGTGAGCAGCACGAGGTTGGGGCGCGGAACCGGCGCGGCAGCCGGACGCTCCGCGGCCGGGAGCGTCGCGGCGGGGCTCGGCGGTCGCGCGCCGCCGCCCGCTTCCTGCGTGCAATTCCCCGCGGCGAGCGCCGCGGCGGCGGCGAAACCGCGGAACCCGGCGACCTGCAGCATCATCTTCCGTTCTCGGATGGGACGCCGCATTCTCCGCGCGGCCGTCCGGGCCGGACAAGGGGGCTATGCTTCTAGCCCATGAGCGCCGCCGCTCGAGCCCTGGTGGGATGGTCGTCGCCCGCGGCGCTCGCGGCGGCCGCGACGATTCTTCTCGCGGCGGCTCAGGAGGAGCCCGCGCCCGAGCGCGCGCTCGCCGAGTTCGCGCAGCCGCTCGACCCGCGGCAGCACCGGATCGGCGAGATCGTGCCCGACCTGGCGTTCAAGGACCTCGCCGGAACGGGCGGCCGCCTCTCCGACTTCGCCGACCGCAAGGCGGTCGTCGTCGTCGTGCGTGACGTCGGCTGCCCGGTCTCCAGGAAGTACGGGCTGCGCACCGCGGAGATCGAGCGCGCGATGGCGCCGCGCGGCGTCGCGTTCCTCTACGTCAACACCAGCTCGCACGACTCGGAGGACGAGTGCCGCGCCGAGGCGGCCGAGTACGGCTTCACCGGCCGCTACGTGCGCGATCCCGACGGGCGCTTCGGCGCGCACCTCGGCGTGCGCACGACGACCGACGTGTTCGTCCTCGACGGCGATCGACGTCTGCGCTACCGCGGCGCGATCGACGACCAGATCGGCCGCGGCGCCACGCGGGCGAAGGTGAAGCGCGAGTACCTGAAGGAGGCGCTCGAGGCGGTGCTGAAGGGCGAGCGAGTGGCCGATCCGGCGATGACCGCCCCGGGCTGCACGATCGGGCCCTTCGGCGATCCGCCGTCCGAGCCGGACGGCCCGACGATCACCTGGCACGGCCGCGTCGAGTGGATCGTGCAGGAGAAGTGCCAGCGCTGCCACCGGCCGGGAGGGGCCGGACCCTTCGAGCTCATCGAGGCCGAGGACGTCGCCGGTCGCGCCGCGATGATCCGCCAGGTGGTGCTGGACGGCGACATGCCGCCCTGGTACGCGACCCGCTCGTCCGGACCGTTCGTCGACGATCTCGGGCTCACCGACCCGGAGCGGCTCGACCTCCTGCGCTGGCTGCAGTCCGATCGTCCGACGGGCGACCCGCGGGAGGCGCCGCCGCCGCGCGCCTGGCCGACCGGCTGGCTGATCGGCGAGCCCGACCTCGTGGTCGAGATTCCCGAACCGGTGGAGATCCCCGCCACCGGCGTGGTCGACTACCTCCTCCGCGACTCGCCGACCCACCTCGACCGCGACGTCTGGCTGCAGGCGATCCAGATCCTGTGCGAGAACCCCGGCGTCTGCCATCACGTGCTGGCCATCGCGCGCTACCCCGGCGAAGGGCGCCAGGAGTTCATCGACTCCTACCTGCCGGGGAAGGAGCCCACGATCCATCCCGAGGGGATGGCGGCGCTCCTGCGCAAGGGCGCGGTCATCCACTGGAACCTCCACTACACCCCCAACGGGAAGCCGGCCAGGGAGCGCACGAAGATCGGCTTCAAGTTCGCGAAGAGTCCGCCCGCGCTGCGCGTCCACGGCCGGATCGTGCGCACCTACGGAATCCTGATCCCTCCCGGCGAGCCGCGGCACGAGGTGGTGCTCGACTACAAGATGCGGTTCGACGCCACGCTGCGCCGGCTGATCCCGCACATGCACCTGCGCGGGAAGGCGGCGAAGGTCGAGCTGCTCTTCCCGGACGGCACGACGCAGGTCCCGCTCGACCTGCCGCGCTGGCACCCCGACTGGCAGTTCGCCTACGAGCTCTCCGAGCCGATCGAGCTGCCGAAGGGGACGGTGATCCGCTCGACGTCGATCTACGACAACAGCAGGGACAATCCGTTCAATCCCGACCCCACCAAGCAGGTCCGGCAGGGACCCCAGATCTGGGACGAGATGGGGGGCGTCTTCGTCGAGTGGACGCGCCCCGTCGCCGCGGGGGCCGAGCCGCGCGAGCCCGGCGATAGCGACGACGACGAGCCGCCCGGCGAGCGGGCGCGCGACGACGACGGCCGCTGAGCGGTCGATGGAGCCGCTCCCGCCCGAACTCGGCGTCGCGAGCCTGCCCTGGCTGGAGGAGATCTATCGCGCGTGGCTGCGCGATCCCGGCGCGATCGATCCGGGCTGGCGCCGCTTCTGCGAGCGGCTGCGCGCCTCCGACGGCGGCTACTCGGGAGAGGAGGCGCCGCCCTCGCGCATCGCGCGCCCGTTCGCCGCCAGCGCGCCCGGCGCCGCGTCGGACGACGACGCCTCGGGCGCCGTCCTGCAGCAGCGACTCGACCAGCTCGTGCGCAACTTCCGCGCGCGCGGCCACATGATCGCGGCGCTCGATCCGCTGGGGCGTACGCGTTCGCGCCCGCCGGAGCTCGATCCCGCCCACCAGGGCATCGGCGAGGAGGACCTCGATCGACCGGTCGCCCGCGAGACCATCGCCGGCGACGGCCCCTTCACCGTGCGCGGCGTGATCGAGCGGCTGCACGACACCTACTGCCGCTCGATCGGCGCGCAGTTCATGCACATCGACGAACTCGCCGTGCGCCGCTGGCTGCAGGACCGGATGGAGTCGACCCGCAACCGGCTGGCGCTGCCGCGCGATGCGCAGCTCCGGATCCTCACCCGCCTCACCGACGCGGTGATCTTCGAGGAGTTCGTGCAGAAGAAGTACGTCGGCGCCAAGAGCTTCTCGCTCGAGGGGGCGGAGAGCCTGATCCCGCTGCTCGATCTCGCCCTCGAGAAGGCGGGCGCGCAGGGCGTGGACGAGGTGGTGATCGGGATGGCGCACCGCGGCCGGCTCAACGTGCTGGCCAACGTCCTCGGCAAGTCGCCGCGCCAGATCTTCCGGGAGTTCGAGGACGTGGACGCCGAGCTGCACGTGGGCGGCGGCGACGTGAAGTATCACCTCGGCCACAGCTCGAACTGGACGACGGCGGCCGGCCGGACGCTCCACCTGTCGCTCTGCTTCAATCCGAGCCACCTCGAGTTCGTGAACCCGGTCGTGCTGGGGCGGCTGCGCGCCAAGATGGACCGCGTCGGCGACCGGGCGCGAGCACGCGGGCTGGCGCTGCTGATCCACGGCGACGCGTCGTTCGCCGGCGAGGGGATCGTGCAGGAGACGCTCAATCTCTCGGAGCTCCCCGCCTACTCCACCGGCGGCACGCTCCACGTCGTCGTCAACAACCAGATCGGCTTCACCACGCCGCCCGAGCAGGCGCGCTCGAGCGTCTACGCCACCGACGTGGCGCGGATGCTGCAGATTCCGGTCTTCCACGTGAACGGCGAGGATCCCGAGGCGGTCGCCCAGGTGGTCGGGCTCGCGCTCGACTTCCGCGCCGAGTTCCGCCGCGACGTCGTGATCGACATGTACGGCTACCGCCGGCACGGCCACAACGAGGGCGACGAGCCGAGCTTCACGCAGCCGCTCCTCTACGCCGCGATCCAGCGGCGCAAGTCGGTGCGCTCCGGCTACCTCGATCACCTCCTCGAGCACGGGGGCGTCTCGGCCGAGGAGGCCGACGCGATCGCGTACGAGCGGCGGGAGCTCCTCGAGGCGGAGCTCTCCGTCGCTCGCAGCCGCGAGTACGTGCCGAAGGTCGAGGCGCCCGTCGGGATCTGGGACGGCTACACGGGTGGTCCGGAGGCGCCGGCGCCCGAGGTCGCCACCGGCGTCGAGCGGAAGCGGCTCGCCGCGCTGCTCGAGAAGCTGGCGCGGTCGCCCGACGGCTTCCGCCCGCACCCCAAGATCGAGCGGCTGCTCGAGCAGCGCCGGGCCATGGCGCGCGGCGCGGCGCCGCTCGACTGGTCGGCGGCCGAGGCGCTCGCCTTCGCCACGCTCGCGACGGAGGGCGTGCGGGTGCGCCTCACGGGCCAGGACACCGAGCGCGGCACGTTCAGCCACCGCCACGCCGTGCTGCGCGACGCCGGCGACGGCCGCCCCTGGCTCGCGCTCGCCCATCTCGATCCCGACCAGGCGCCGGTCGAGATCGTGAACAGCCCGCTCTCCGAGACCGGCGTGCTCGGCTTCGAGTACGGCTACAGCCTCGACGCCCCCGACGCGCTGGTGCTGTGGGAGGCGCAGTTCGGCGACTTCGTGAACGTCGCGCAGCCGATCCTCGACCAGTTCCTGGCGAGCGCCGAGGACAAGTGGCGCCGCTTCTCGGGGCTCGTGCTGCTGCTGCCGCACGGCCACGAGGGGGCCGGTCCGGAGCACTCGAGCGCGCGGCCGGAGCGCTTCCTCGAGCTCGCGGCGCGCGACAACCTGCAGCTGGTGCAGCCGACGACCCCCGCGCAGTACTTCCACGTGCTGCGCCGCCAGGCGCTGCGGCGGTGGCGCAAGCCGCTGATCGTGCTCACTCCCAAGAGCCTGCTGCGGCTGGCGCGCAGCACGTCGCCGCTCGAGGAGTTCGAGCGCGGCGCGTTCGAGCGCCTCCTCCCCGACGCGGCGGCGCGCGAGGCGAAGCGGGTGCTGCTCTGCAGCGGCAAGGTCTTCTTCGACCTCGAGGCCGAGCGCGAGCGGCGCGGCGCGGACGACGTCGCGATCGTCCGCATGGAGCAGATCCACCCGCTGCGCGACGAGCAGCTCCTGGCGGCGCTTCCGGCGCAGGCGGCGGGGGCGCCGGTGCTCTTCGTCCAGGACGAGCCCGAGAACATGGGCGCGTGGCCCTATTTGCGCCGGCGCTTCGGCGATCGCCTCCCCGACGGGCGTCCGCTCTCGGTGGCGGCGCGCCCCGCCGCGGCGAGCCCCGCCACCGGGTCGGCGGCGAGCCACCGCCTCGAGCAGGGGCGGCTGCTCGAGGCGGCCTTCGCCGCCCGCTCGTGAGATTGCCTGCGGCGGTCGGCGCCGCCGCGATCGAGAATGGGCGCCGCCGATCGGCGCCGACGCGTTCTGCGGCGGACTCGGCGGGAGTCAGACCGGAGCTGGCGAGAGAGAGGCCGGGACGATGGCGGTCGAACTCAAGGTCCCCACGGTGGGCGAGTCGGTCACCGAGGTGCAGGTGGGCGGCTGGCTCGTGAAGGCGGGCGAGCGGGTCGAACGCGACCAGGCGGTCGTGCTGCTCGAGACCGACAAGGCGAGCATGGAGCTGCCCTCGCCGGTCTCCGGCACGCTCGCCAAGGTCCTCAAGGCGGCCGGCTCCAAGGTGAAGCCGGGGGAGCTGCTCGGCCTCGTGGAGGAGGGGGCTGCCGCGGCGGCGGCCGCCGCGTCCCCGCCGCCTCCGGCCGCCGATCGGCCTTCGCCTTCGGCGCCGAAACCGCCGCCGGCCGCGAAGCCCGAGCCGCCGTCCGCCGCGAAGCCGGAGCCGCCGCCCGCCGCGAAGCCCGAGCCGCCGCCCGCCGCGAAGCCGGCGCCGACTGAGAAGCCCGCGCCGCCGCCGCCGGCGAAGCCCGGATCGACTCCGGCCGAGAATCCGGCGGCGGCGCCGGCGAGGCCGGCGTCGACGCCCGCCCAGGCCGGCGCGGCCGGCGCGAAGGTGATGCCGGCGGCGGCCCGGCTGCTCGCCGAGCGCGGCCTCAAGGCCGGCGACGTCGCGCCGAGCGGACCGGGCGGACGCCTCCTCAAGGAGGACGTCGAGCGCGCCGCCGGCCGCCCCGCGCCGGGGAATCCGCCGGCCGCGCGCCCAGCTCCGGCGCCGCCTCCCGCGGCGCAGGACCCGACCGCGAAGGAGGCGCCGCGCCGCGCCGCCCCGCCCCCCGCCGCGGGCGGCCGTGCGACCGAGACGGTGCCGATGAGTCCGCTGCGTCGCACGGTCGCGCGACGGCTCGTCGACGCGCAGCGGAGCGCCGCGCTCCTCACCACGTTCAACGAGGTCGACATGACCGCCGTCGTCGAGCTGCGCCGCAGCCACGGCGAGGCCTTCCAGGCCCGGCACGGCGTGAAGCTCGGGATCATGTCCTTCTTCGTGAAGGCGGTGGTGGACGCGCTGGGCGAGGTGCCGGTGGTGAACGCGCGGATCCGCGGCGGGGAGGACGGCGACGAGATCGTCTACCACCACTACTGCGACGTCGGCATCGCCGTCGGCGGCGGCAAGGGGCTGGTGGTGCCGGTGATCCGGAACGCCGAGCGGCTCTCCTTCGCCGAGATCGAGGGGCGCATCGCCGACTTCGCGAGGCGCGCCCAGGAGAACCGGCTCGCCCTCGAAGAGCTCACCGGCGGCACGTTCACCATCAGCAACGGCGGGGTGTACGGATCGCTGCTCTCGACGCCGATCGTCAACCCTCCGCAGAGCGGCGTGCTCGGGCTGCACGCGATCCAGGAGCGCCCGGTGGCGCGCGGCGGCCAGGTCGTGGTGCGGCCCATGATGTACGTCGCGCTCACCTACGATCACCGCCTGGTCGACGGCCGCGAGGCGGTGACCTTCCTCAAGCGGGTGAAGGAGTGCGTCGAATCGCCGCCCCGGATCCTCCTCGAGGCCTGACATGCCAGCGCACGACCTCGTCGTGATCGGAGCGGGACCCGGAGGCTACGTCGCCGCGATCCGCGCCGCCCAGCTCGGGCGGGCGAGCGGCACGTCGGTCGCCATCGTCGACCGGGAGGAGGCCCTCGGCGGCACCTGCCTGCGGATCGGCTGCATCCCGAGCAAGGCGCTGCTCGACTCGAGCGAGCGGTTCGTCGAGGCGCGCCGGGCGCTCGCCGAGCACGGCATCCGGGTCGGGCGCGTCGAGCTCGACCTCGCCGCGATGCAGCGCCGCAAGGAGCAGGTGGTCAAAGGGCTCACGACCGGCGTCGACGCGCTGATGAAGAAGAACGGGATCACCCGCCATCGCGGCCACGCCCGCCTCGTCGCCGCCGACGAGCGCGGCGTGAAGGTCGCGGTCGAGGGCGGCGGCGCCCCGATCGAGCTCGACGCGCGGCGCGTGATCCTCGCCACCGGGAGCAGGGCCGCCCGCCCCTCCGGCGTCGAGCTCGACCTCGACCGCGTCGCCACCAGCACGGAGGCGCTCTCCTGGTCGGCGGTCCCGGACCGGCTCATCGTGATCGGAGCGGGAGCGATCGGGCTGGAGATGGGCTCGATCTGGGCGCGACTGGGCAGCAAGGTCCTCGTGCTCGAGCTGCTCGACCGCATCCTCCCCGGCATGGACGGCGAGATCGCCGCCGACGCCCGCAGGATCCTCGAGCGCCAGGGACTCGAGTTCCGCCTCGGCGCGCGGGTGAAGCACGCCGGCCGCGCGGCGAAGTTCCCCTACGAGGCGGCGGTCGAGCTCGAGGGCGGCGAGACGCTGCAGGCCGACCGCGTGCTGGTCGCCGTCGGTCGCGTCCCCACCACCGACCACCTCGGCCTCGAGAAGGTCGGAGTCGAGCTCGACGAGCGCGGCCGCATCCCGGTGGACGAGCGCTTCCGGACCCGCGCGCCCAACGTCTTCGCGATCGGCGACGTGATCCGCGGTCCGATGCTGGCGCACAAGGCCGAGGAGGAGGGGATCGCCTGCGTGGAGTGGATCGCGACCGGCCACGGCCACGTCGACTACGACGCCATCCCCTCGGTGGTCTACACCAGCCCCGAGGTGGCCGGCGTCGGGAAGACCGAGGAGGAGCTCGAGCTCGCGCGCGTCCCCTACCGCAAGGGGTCGTTCCCGTTCCGCGGCAACGGCCGCGCGCGCGCGGCGGGGACGATCGAGGGGAAGGTCAAGCTCCTCGCCCACGCGGAGACCGACCGCATCCTCGGCGTGCACGTCTTCGGGGCGCAAGCGAGCGAGCTGATCGCCGAGGCGGCGACGGCGATCACCTTCCACGCGAGCGCGGAGGACCTCGCGCGCGCCTGCCACGCCCACCCCACGCTGGCGGAGGCGCTCAAGGAAGCCGCGCTCGCGGCGGGCGGGCGGGCGATCCACGCATGAGCCGGGGCCGCGGCGTCGCGCTCGCGCTCCTGCTCGCGCGGCCGGCGCCGGCCGGAGCGCAGCAGCCGGCCGCGGCGATCTCGTTCACGGAGGAGGCGGCGGCCCGCGGCGTGACCTGGACCAACCACTGCGGCGAGCCGCAGCGCAAGCGCTACCTGCTCGAGGCGATCGGCAACGGCTGCGCGCTCTTCGACATGGACGGCGACGGCGATCTCGATCTCTTCCTGGCCGACGCCTGCGGGATCGCGCCGGGAGCCGGCGACGATCCGCTCGACCGCGACTGGGTCGAGCGGCTCGACGGGCAGTGCCGGCTGCTCGAGAACGTCGGCGGCGGCCGCTTCGCCGACGTCACCGCGGAGTCGGGCGCCGGCCTGCGTGCATTCGCGCAGGGGGTGACCGCCGCCGACTACGACGGCGACGGCGACCTCGATCTCTACGTGACCTGCTGGGGGCCGAACCGGCTGCTCGAGAACGACGGTCGCGGCCGCTTCACCGACGTCACCGAGCGGGCGGGCGTGGGCGATCCGCGCTGGAGCGTGGGCGCCGCCTTCTTCGACGCCGACGGCGACGGCGACCTCGACCTCTACGTCGGCAACTACTTCGCGATGGCGGTGGCGCGCGATCCCGCGTGCTGGCGCAAGGTCGACTGCCCCTTCCTCGACCTCCCGGCGGCGTGCGGACCGAAGGGGATGGTGCCGGAGCCCGACCGCTTCTACGTCAACCAGGGCGACGGCACGTTCCGCGACGCGAGCGCGAGCTCCGGGATCCTCGCCGCCGCGCCCTCCTACTCGCTCGGAGTGGTGGCGTTCGACCACGACCTCGACGGCGACGTCGACGTCTACGTCGGGAACGACTCGCGCTCCAACCACCTGTTCGAGAACGACGGCCGCGGCCGCTTCACCGAGACGGCCGACCTCTACGGCTGCGGAGTGAGCCGCAACGGCGTGGCGCAGGCGAGCATGGGCGTCGCGGTGGGGGACCTCGACGGCAACGGGTTCCCCGACCTCGCCGTCACCAACTTCTCCCACGACGACAACACCGTCTACCACAACCTCGGCGGCGGCAGCTTCCTCGACGTCACCAGCCGGATGCGGTTCGGCACGGCGGCCTACCTCTCGCTGGGCTGGGGCGTCGAGTTCGTCGACTTCGATCACGACGGCGACCTCGACCTCTTCGTGGCCAACGGCCACGTCTATCCCGAGGCCGACCGGCGCGCGCCGGAGCTCGCCTACCTTCAGCGCAACCGGGTCTACCGCAACGACGGCGGCACGCTGGTCGACGTCACCGACGCCGCCGGCCCGGGCCTGGCGCGGCGCGCCTCGCACCGCGGCGCGGCGTTCGGGGACGTGGACGGCGACGGCGACGTCGACGTGGTCGTGATGACGCAGAACGAGGCGCCGAGCGTGCTCGTGAACCAGTGCGCGGAGTCGGCGGGCGGCTCGGCGGCCGCCCGCCACTGGCTCCTGCTCGAGCTCCAGGGGGCAGGCAGGAACCGCTTCGCCGTCGGCGCCCGCGTCGTCGCCGAGACGGGCGGGAGGAGGCTGCTGCGGCAGGTGCGCACGGGCGCCTCCTTCGCGAGCGGCAGCGACCTGCGCCTCCACTTCGGGCTGGGTGATTCGGCGCAGGTCGACCGCCTCACCGTCACCTGGCCCGACGGGACGAGCGACGTCGCCGAGCGGGTGGCGGCCGACCGGATCCTGGTCTGGAGGCAGGGAGGCGCTCCGGCGGAGCGCTCGCGGCCGTGACGCGCGCGGCGACGCTCCTTCTCGCCGTCCTGATCCGGGCGCCCGCGGCGCCGGCCGCGTCCGGCGCGGCCGCGGCGCAGGAGGCGCAGGCGGCGCAGGACCGCGGCGTGCTCCTCGAGAAGTACCAGGCCGCGCAGAAGCGCCACCTCGCCGGCGAGATCGAGCCGGCGCGCGCGGCGATGAAGGAGGTGCTCGACGCCGATCCGGGCAACGCGGAGCTCGCGCTCTCGATCGCGCGCTGGCTGGTGATGGAGCGCAGCGACTTCCTCGGCGGCGAGCCGTTCGCGCGGCGGGCGCACGAGCTCGAGCCGAGGTCGCTCGAGGCGACCAACCTCGCCGGCGGCTGTCTGGTGCACGCCGGCCGACCGGCGGAGGCGGAGGCGATCTATCGCGCCGCCGTCGAGCGCTTCCCGGCCGACGCGACCATGCGCTACGGACTCGGGATGGCGTGCGGCCAGCAGAAGAAGTACCTCGAGGCGAAGTCGTGGTACGCCGCGGCGATCGAGCTCGACCCCGACCAGGGGCTGTTCCATTTCTCGGCCGGCGAGAACCTGGCCAACCTGCGCGATTACGCGGCCTCGGAGCGCGAGCTCCGGCTCGCGGTGAAGCTCGCGGGTCATGCCGACGCCGCCTGGAAGCTCGGCGAGGTGCTCGCGCAGCAGGGCAAGGACGCCGAGGCCGAGAAGGTCCTGCTCGCGGCGCTCGAGCGCGGGCCGCTCGCGAGCCGCTGGAACGCCGGCCTGCAGCTCGGGATCCTCCTGTTCGAGCGCGGCCGCCCGGCCGAGGCGGCCGCCTTCCTGCACAAGGCGACGCAGGTGCGGCCGGAGGGGCGCGACGCCTGGATGTGGCTCGCACGCGCGCAGCGGGCGCTCGGGAAGGAGGAGGCCGCGGAGCGCTCGCTCAAGCGCTACCAGGAGCTGCGCGCGAAGGAAGACCGCTCCGAGGAGGAGCGCCTGCTCGGCCTCATCCGCGCGCAGCTCGAGACGGGCCGCGCGCCGCCGCCGGAGCGACGGCGCGACTGACGCGCGGCCCGCCTCGCGCCGCCGCCGCTATCCTCCCGCGTCCTCCTCCGGCCGCTCCGCCACCCGAGGGCCCGCGCGACATGCACTCGAATCTCGTTCCCGCGCGACAGCAGCCGAAGCTCGACCTCGAGCGCCTCCTGGTGACCGGCCCGGCGGACGGCGACGCGGTGCCGATGGACGTGGTCTTCGTCGGGGCGGGGCCGGCGGGGCTGAGCGGGGCGATCGAGCTCAGGCGGCTGGTGGCGGAGGACAGGGCGAAGGGCGGCGGGCTCGGCGACGTCGAGGTCGGCGTGCTCGAGAAGGCGGCGGCGCTCGGGGAGCACAGCCTGTCGGGCGCGGTGGTGAATCCCTCGGCGTTCCGCGAGCTCTTCCCCGGGATGCCCGACTCGGAGTTCCCGCTCCGGTCGCGCGTCACGTCGGAGGCGGTCTACCTGCTGTCGCGGTCGGGGCAGCTGCGGCTGCCCACGCCGCCGACCATGAAGAACCACGGCAACCACGTGGCGTCGCTCTGCGAGATCGTGCGCTGGCTCGGCGCCCGGGCCGAGGCGGCCGGCGTCAATCTCTTCCTCGGCTTCCCGGCGGCGGCGCTGCGGGTGGAGGGGAGCCGGGTCGTGGGCGTCCGCACGGCCGCGAGCGGCCTCGACCGCCAGGGGCGGCCCGGCCCCGGCTCCTCGCCGCCCACCGACCTCACGGCGCGCGTGACCGTGCTCTCCGACGGGACGCGCAGCTCGCTCGCGCAGGCGTGGCTCGCGTGGCAGCGCGTGGAGGCGAGGAACCCGCAGCTCTACGCGCTCGGCGTGAAGGAGCTCTGGGAGACCCGCGTTCCGCTCGACGCCGTCGTCCACACCATGGGCTGGCCGCTGCCGGGCGACGCGTTCGGCGGCTCGTTCATGTACCCGCTCGGGCGCAACCTGGTCGCGCTCGGGCTGGTCGTCGGGCTCGACTACCACGACAGCGGGCTGGACGTGCACGCGCTGCTGCAGCGGCTCAAGCAGCATCCGCTTTTCCGCCGCCAGCTCGAGGGAGGCGAGCTGGTCGAGTGGGGCGCGAAGACGATCCCGGAGGGCGGCTACTGGTCGCTGCCGGATCGGCGCTGCGGCGACGGGCTCCTGATCGCCGGCGACGCCGCGGGATTCGTCGACGTGCCCTCGCTCAAGGGGATCCACTACGCGATGTGGAGCGGCATCTTCGCGGCGCGCGCCGTCTTCGCGGCGCTCAAGCGCGACGACGTGAGCCATGCGGGACTGCGCGAGTACGACGAGCTGGTGAACCGCTCGACGATCGTGAGCGACCTGCGGCGCACGCGCAACATGCGGCTCGCCTTCAAGAACGGCTTCCTGGTCGGCGGACTGCAGGCCGGCCTGATGACGCTCTCGGGCGGCGCGTTCTTCGGCGGCCACGTCCGCGTCGAGGAGGACGCCGCCGAGGCGCGCCGCATCACCGACCCGATGACCGTCGCTCCCGACGGGAAGCTGACGTTCACCAAGACCGACGCGGTGTTCAAATCGGGCAACGCGACGCGCGACTCGATCCCGTCGCACCTGGTCACCGACGGGGAGGTCGACCCCGCGACCGCGCGCTTCTACGCCAGCATGTGCCCGGCCGGCGTCTACGAGCTGGTCGACGGCCGTCTGCAGGTGAACGCGCCCAACTGCGTCGACTGCAAGGCGACCGACGTGCTGGGGCCGCGCTGGACGCCGCGCGAGGGGGGGAGCGGGCCGAAGTACCGCCGCATGTAGCGGCTCCGGGGGAGAGCCCCGGGCGGGTGACAGCGCGATGACCGCGCGGCGGGGGATGAATCGACGCAGCGCGACGTCGCCGGCATCATCGGCGCCCCGCTCACCGCGTCACTCACGGAGGAAGGGAACGCCATGCAGCGCATCCACACCGTCGCAGCCTCGCTGCCGCTCTCGCTTCTGCTCGCGGCGTGCGCGGGCCCCCGGTCCGCCGGTCTCCCCGAGGCCTCGCTGGAGGGGCGGGAGGTCGCCGCCGCGGCGAGGGGGTCGATCGCGGCCGACGTCGACATCCCGTTCACGAAACACGTGCTCCGGAACGGGTTGACGCTGGTCGTGCACGAGGATCACAAGGCGCCCATCGTGGCCATCAACGTCTGGTACCACGTGGGCAGCAAGAACGAGAAGCCGGGGAAGACCGGGTTCGCCCACCTGTTCGAGCACCTGATGTTCCAGGGCTCCGAGCACCTCGACGGCGAGTTCTTCGAGCCGCTCGAAAAGGTGGGCGCCACGGGGATGAACGGGACCACCAACCACGACCGCACCAACTACTTCGAGACCGTGCCGAAGAACGCGCTCGACCTCGCGCTGTGGCTCGAGTCGGACCGGATGGGCCACCTGCTCGGCGCGATCGACCAGAAGAAGCTCGACGAGCAGCGCGGCGTCGTGCAGAACGAGAAGCGCCAGGGCGAGAACCAGCCCTACGGGCAGACCGGCAATCTCATCGCGGCCGCCACCGCGCCCCACGGCCATCCCTACTCGTGGTCGGTGATCGGATCGATGGAGGACCTGAACGCCGCGAGCCTCGAGGACGTCAAGGAGTGGTTCCGCAGCTCCTACGGCGCCGCCAACGCGACGCTGGTGGTGTGCGGCGACGTCGACACCGAGGAGGTCAAGGCGAAGGTCGAGAAGTACTTCGGCGACATCCCCTCCGGGCCGCCCATGGCGCGGCCGAAGGCGTGGGTCGAGCCGATGGTGGGGACGAAGCGGCAGGTGATGGAGGATCGCGTCGGGCAGCCGCGCATCACCATGGTGTGGAACGTCGCGCCGTGGGGCGATCCGTCGCTCGAGCCCCTCGGTTTCTTCGCCGACGTCCTCGCCGGCGGCAAGACCTCGCGTCTCCACCAGCGCCTGATCGTGAAGGAGGAGCTGGCGACCGACTGCCGCGCCGGCGTCAGCCGGCGCGAGCTCGGCAGCCAGTTCATGCTCACCGTGACCGCGCGGCCCGGCGCCGACCTGGCCCGGATCGAGGCGATCGTGGACGAGGAGCTCGCCCGGCTGTGCAGCGAGGGGCCGACCGCGCAGGAGCTCGAGGGCTCCCGCACCCGTCAGCTCGCGCAGTTCGTGCGCGGGGTCGAGCGCATCGGCGGCTTCTTCGGCAAGTCCGACCAGCTCGCCGAGGGGCAGGTCTACGCCGACGATCCCGGCTTCTTCCGCACGCGCATGGCGCGGGTCGAGGCGGCGACGGCGGCCGACGTGAAGAGCTCCGGCGTCGCCGCCACCCGGAGCAACGGCCGCTTCATCCTCACCGTCCTGCCGTTCCCGAAGTACCAGACCACGGCGGCCGCCGCGGATCGGAGCCGCCTGCCCGACACCGGGACGTTCGCCCCCGCCGTCTTCCCGAAGTGGGAGCGCACGAAGCTCCGCAACGGGCTCGAGGTGGTGTGCGTGGAGCGGCGGTCGGTCCCGACGGTGGAGATGCAGCTCGTCGTGAGCTGCGGCTCGGCGGTCGAGCCGGAGAACCTCTCCGGGCTGGCGTCGATGACGCTCAATCTCATGGACGAGGGCACGCGGACGAAGTCCGCGCTCGAGATCGGCCGGATCCAGGAGAGCCTCGGCGCGCGGCTCGGCACCGGCTCCGGCGACGACTTCGCCACGCTCTCCCTCTCCTCGCTCAAGTCGAACCTCGCGGCCAGCCTCGACCTCTTCGCCGACGTGCTGCTGAATCCGTCGTTCCCGGCGGCCGATTTCGAGCGGATCCGCAAGGAGACGCTGGTGCGCCTGCAGGCGAGCAAGCTCGAGCCCAATGCGATGGCGGCGCGCGTCCTGCCGCCGCTGCTCTACGGCAAGGGGCATCCCTACGGCGTCCTGGGCGGCGGCAGCGGCACCGAGGAGTCGATCGGCGCGCTCACCACCGCGGCGCTCGCCGAGTACCACGCGAAGTGGATCAAGCCGGGCAACGCGACGCTCCTGGTCGTGGGCGACACCTCGCTCGCGGAGCTCGAGCCGCTGCTCGAGAGCAGGCTCGCCGGATGGAAGGCGGGAGCGGCGCCGGTGCGCGCGATCGGGCCGGCCCGGCCGATCGACCGGTCGATCGTCTACCTGCTCGACCGGCCGCAGGCGGTGCAGACCCTCATCACCGCCGCCATCGCGGCGCCCCCGACCCGCAACCCGCACGAGATCGCGATCGAGGCGATGAACGACCTCCTGGGCGGCTCCTTCACCTCGCGCATCAACATGAACCTGCGCGAGGACAAGCACTGGTCCTACGGCGCCCGCACCCGGCTCGGGGACGCGCGGGGGCCGCGCGTGTTCGCCGTGAACGCCCCGGTGCAGACCGACAAGACCCGCGAGTCGCTGCTCGAGGTGCAGAAGGAGCTCACCGAGATCCTCGAGGCGCGGCCGGTCTCCCAGCCCGAGCTCGACCAGGTGATCGCGCAGAACACCCTCTCGCTCTCGGGCCGGTGGGAGACCAACGGCGCCATCCTCAACAGCCTGTCGGAGATCGTGCAGTACGGCCTGCCCGAGGACCACTGGACCACCTACGCCGACCGCGTGCGCGCGCTCACGACCGACGCGGTGCAGGCGGCGGCGAGGGACTTGGTCGATCCGGCCCGCATGGTCTGGATCGTGGTCGGCGACCGCGCCCGGATCGAGCAGGACGTGCGCGACGCCGGGATCGGCGACGTGGTGCTGATCGACGCCGACGGAAGGCCGGTGGGTCCGCGGAGCTGACTTGCACGCCGCCGCACGACCTCGAACGGACGGACGGTCGGCCGGAGCCGCGCGGTTCGAACGCGACGGCGGGGGGGCGCTGTCGGCGCAAGTGACGGCCGCGAAGTAAGCTCGCGCCGATGAGCACCCCCCGAACCGCCTCCGGCGTCCTCGCGCTGGCCGTCGGCATCGCCGCCGTCGCTGCGGTCGCGGCCTGGATGACGCGGACGCGGCCGGCCCCGGACGATGCGAGACCCGGATTCAGCTTCCTGGTTCCGGTGACCACGGTCGCCGTCGCGACCGGCGACGTGGCCGAGAGCATCCCGCTCGTGGGAGACGTGCGCGCGCCGGAGCGCGCGGCGCTCGCCTTCGAGCGGGCGGGCCGGATCGCGGAGCTGCCGATCCGCGTCGGGGACATGGTCGAGGCCGGCGAGGTGCTGGCGCGCCTCGACGACTCCGTCATGAGGGAGGAGGTGCGTTCGAGCGAGGCGTCGCTGGCCCAGTCGCGCGAGATGGCGGAGCTGGCGGTGCGCGACTCGGAGCGCCTCAAACGCATCGAGGACGTCGGGGCGACGGCGGCCGAGATCGACCGCGCCGAGGCGGCCGCGCGCAACGAGGCGGCGAAGGTGGCGCAGATGGAGGCCGACCTCGCGCTGCAGCGGGCGCGACTGAAGCAGGGGGTCCTCACCGCGCCGTTCGCCGCGGTCGTGACGTCGCGTCCGGTGGCGCTCGGGAGCTACGTCGCCGCCGGCGACGCCTGCTGCGAGCTCCTCTCGCTCGAGCGGCGCGAGATCGAGCTCGATCTCCCGCCGTCGGTGGCGGCCGTGGTGCAACCGGGATCCCGCGTGACCCTCACGAGCGATGCGCTCCCCGGGTTCGCGCTCGAGGCCGACCTGCACGCCGTGCTCCCGTCGCCGGACGCGCGCGCGCGCACGTTCACCGGGCTCGTGCGTATCGGCGCCGCCGCCGACCCGCGGCAGCGGCTGCGGCCGGGGATGTTCGTGCGCGGGATCGTGGAGCTGCGCGCCGCGCGCGGCGCGCTCACCGTGCCGGTCGACTGCCTGCTCGAGGGCGGCGCGGAGGTCGCGGTGGCGGTGGTCGTGCCGGGAGAGACGCCCACCGCCGCCCGCGTGCCGGTCGAGCTGCTCGCGCGCGACTCGCGGCGCGCGGCGGTGCTTCCCCGTGCCGGCGCGACGCTCGCCGCCGGCGACCTCGTGATCCTGGTGGGGAAGGAGAACGCCGCGCCCGGCAAGCCGCTGCTGGCCATGCCGCACGCGGCGCCGCTCCCGGAAGACGCCCGCCCCGAGCCGGCGCCCGGCGGCCCATGAACCCGGTCCGATTCTCGGTCGAGCGGCCGCACACGATCGCCGTCGCGGCGATCCTGGCGCTGCTCTTCTCGTGGCTCGCGTTCCGCGAGATCCCGGTCCAGCTCAAGCCCACCGTCGACACTCCGATCATCACGATCGAGACGGTCTACCTCGGCGCCAGCGCGGGCGAGGTCGAGGAGCAGGTGACGCGCGTCATCGAGGACGTGGTGCAGAACTGCGAGGGCATCGAGAAGCTGCGCAGCTCCAGCTCCGAGGGCTACAGCGCCGTCAGCCTCGAGTACAACTGGGGCGTCGACAAGGACGCGGCGCTCATCGACGTCATCAACAAGCTGGCGGAAATGCAGCAGCTCCCGCCCGACGCCGAGAAGCCGATCGTCTCGCTGGTGCCCCCGATGCAGCGCGAGGCCGCGATGTGGCTGGTCAGCCGCTCGCCCTACCCGCCCGACCGCGTGCGCCAGATCGTGAAGGAGCTGGTCGAGCCGCAGCTCCGGCGCGTGCCGGGCGTCGGCGGCCTGCTGATCTTCGGCGGCGAGGAGCGCGAGATCCAGGTGCGGCTCGATCCCGACCTGCTGGTCGGGTACGGCGTCACCTACGACGAGGTGCGCGCGGCGCTGGCGCGCGGCCACGTCAACCTGCGCGGCGGCACGATCGAGACCCCGACGCGGCAGATGGTGGTGCGAACCGAGGGGCGGGCCGTCGACCCGGCGGAGATCGGCGCCATCGTCGTGCGCCGCGACGCCCGCGGCACCGTGCTGCTCTCCCAGCTCGCCAGCGTGGCCGACGCCCACCGCGAGCGCACCTCGTTCGTGCGCGGCGACGGCACCGAAAACGTGGCGCTGGGCGTCACCCGCCAGGCGGGCGCGAACGTGGTGGAGATGATCCGCGCCTGCGACCGCGAGATCGAGCGCATCAACCGACGCCTGGGCGAGAAGGGGCTCGACCTGCAGTTCGAGTCGGTCTATCGCGACACCACCTACCTCAACGAGGCGCTCGACTTCGTCACCGGCAACCTGGTCCTGGGCGCGCTGCTCGCGGTCGCGGTGCTGCTGATCTTCCTGCGCTCGTTCCGCAGCGTCCTCGTCATCGCGGTCGCCATCCCGATCTCGCTGGTGATGGTCTTCCTGGTGATGCAGTGGCTCGGGCGCACGCTCAACGTGATCAGCCTGGCCGGGCTGGCGTTCGCCTCGGGGCTCGTGGTCGACAACGCGATCGTCGTGCTCGAGAACTTCTTCCGCCACCGCGAGCTCGGGAAGCGTCCGATCGAGGCGGCCGTGGACGGCGGCCGCGAAGTGTGGGGCGGCGTGCTCGCGAGCACCCTCACCACGATGGCGGTCTTCCTGCCGGTGCTCGGGGTGAAGGAGGAGGCGGGGCAGCTCTTCGCCGACCTCGCCATCACGATCGCGGCCGCGGTCGGCCTCTCGCTCGTCGTCGCGCTGCTGGTCGTCCCGCCGCTGTGCGCGCTGCTCTGGCGCCGGCGCGCCTCCCTCGCCGCCGGCGAGGCGGGGCGCGAGGGCTGGATCACGCGGCTCTACCGCTCGGCGCTCGAGCTCCTCACCGGGCGCGGCGCCGGCGGAGTCATGCACCGGATCGCGCTCGTGCTGGTGATCGGCGCGGGCTGCGCGCTCTCCCTCGGGCAGGTGCCGGCCCCGGGCTACCTTCCGGCCGGCAACTCGAACTTCATCTTCTACTTCGCGCAGCCGGTGCCGGGCGCACGCATCGAGCAGGTCGCCGAGAACCTGGGCCGGATCGAGGCGTGGATCCGCGAGCAGCCCGAGACGAAGGTCTACTTCTCGGTGGCCGCCAGCATGTTCAACGGGGGCGGCGTGATCCTCCGTCCGGCGCACGCCCACGCGCGCGGGCTCGACGACTACGTCGCACGGATGGGACAGGCGTGCAGCGCCACCCCCGGCTTCACGTTCATGCTCCCGCTGCGCTTCTCGCTGTTCAACGACCCCGGCTCCCAGTTCGAGGTGCAGATCTCGGGACCCGACCTCGACGAGCTCAGCCGCATCGCCGACGACCTGGTGGCGAAGCTGCGAGGCGTGGCGGGCGTCTCCTTCGTCCGCAGCGGCTACGTGCAGGGCCGGCCCGAGCTCAAGGTGAGGGTCGATCCGCTCAAGGCGGCCGAGCAGGGGCTCACGGTCGAGCAGGTCGGCGCGGTGGTGGAGATCGCGCTCGCCGGGCGGCGCGTGAGCCTCTACTCGGAGGGCGGGCGCGACTACGACGTCAACCTGGTCGTTCCGCCCGAGCGGGTGCAGTCGGAGCGCGGCCTCGGCGAGCTGCCGATCGTGACGCCGCGCGGCACGACCACCACGCTCTCGGAGATCGCGACGCTCGAGCGCCGGACCGGGCCGGTCTCGATCGACCGCCTCGAGCGCGAGCGGACCGTGACCGTGACCGTCAACCTCGCGCCCGGCTTCGCGCTCGGCGACGTGATCGAGCGCGCCGACGCCGGCGTGATCCGGCCGCTCGCCGCCGCCCTGCCGCCCGCCTACCACGTCGACCTCGGCGGGTCGGCCGACAAGCTCTCGACCACGCTGGCGGCGCTCACGCAGAGCTTCTGGCTCGCGATCCTGATCACCTACCTGCTGCTGGTCGCGCTGTTCCGGAGCTGGCTCTCCCCCGTCGTCATCCTGGTGACGGTGCCGCTCGCGATGACCGGCGGCGTCGTGGCCATCACGATCGCGCAGAAGCACGCTCCCAACGCCTCGTTCGACGTGATCACGATGCTCGGCTTCATCATCCTGGCGGGCATCGTGGTGAACAACGCGATCCTGATCGTCCACCAGGCCAACAACTTCGCCGACGCCGGCCTCGAGCGGCGGCACGCGCTCGCCGAGTCGGCGCGCACGCGCTTCCGGCCGATCGTCATGACGGTCGTCACCACCGTCTGCGGCCTCCTCCCGCTCGCGTTCGGGAGCGGGGCGGGCAGCGAGCTCTACCAGGGGCTCGGCATCGTCCTCCTCGGCGGACTGCTGGCGAGCACGCTGTTCACGCTGTTCCTCGTGCCCGCGCTGGTCGCCCTGGGCTATGACGTGGCCGACCTGTTCCGGGCACGGGAGGGGAGGCCGGCACTCGCCGAGGGAGCGCCTCCTTGAATCGAACCGTCGCGACCCTGCTCGCCGCCGCGCTGCTCGCGGCCCGCGCCCCCGCACAGCTCGATCCGCCGCCGGAGCCGCCCGAGAATCCGGTGACCGCGGAGAAGGCGGTGCTGGGCAAGATCCTGTTCTGGGACGAGCAGCTCTCGAGCGACAACACGGTCGCGTGCGGCACCTGCCATCGGCCGGCGTTCGGAGGCTCCGACCCGCGGCCGTTCCGGCTCGCCGGACCGGACGGACTGCTCGGGACGGCCGACGACGTCTTCGGGTCGCCCGGGATCGTGCGCTCCGACGAGTGCAACTTCTTCGAGCCCGATCCGGTCCACGGCTTCGATCCGCAGGTGACCGGCCGCAGCTCGCAGTCATTCGTCATGGCCGCCTACGACGAGGATCTGTTCTGGGACGGCCGCGCCAGCACCACCTTCCTCGACCCGGTGAGCGGGGCGGTGAGCATTGCGTACGGGGGAGGCCTCGAGAGCCAGGCGGCGGTGCCGGTGCTGAGCGGCGTGGAGATGGGGCACGCCGGACGCGACTGGAGCGAGGTCACCGCGAAGCTCGCGACGGCGCGGCCGCTCGCGCTGGCCGACCGGCTCCCCCCCGATGTCGAGACGGCCCTCGCCGCCGATCCGGGCTACCCCGACCTCTTCGCCGCCGCGTTCGGCGACGGCGCGATCACCGCGGAGCGGATCGCCTGGGCGATCGCCACCTACGAGCGCACGCTCGTGCCCGACCAGACGCCGTGGGACCGCCACTTCGCGGGCGACTCCACGGCGCTCACCGACGCGCAGAAGGAGGGGCTGCGGATCTTCACCTTCCGCGCCGGCTGCGCGGCCTGCCACTCTCCCCCGCTCTTCGCCGACGCCGGCTTCCACAACATCGGCCTGCGCGACCCCGCCACCGACCCGGGCCGGGAGGCGGTGACCGGCGATCCGGCCGATCGCGGACGCTTCAAGACGCCCTCGCTGCGCCAGCTCGCATCGCGGCCGCGCACCATGCACACCGGCCAGTTCGACCGCATCGACGACGTGGTGGAGTTCTACGACCGCGGCGGCGACTTCTCCGACAACCTCGATCCCCTCATCGCGCCGCTCGGCCTCACCGCGCAGGAGAAGCTCGACCTCGCCGACTTCCTCGCCCACGGGCTCGACGACCCGCGCATGCTCGCCGAGACGGCGCCCTTCGACCGCCCGCGCCTCCACTCGGAGCAGAAGCGAGGCAACCCCGCCGTCTACGGCGCCGGCTCGGCCGGCAGCGGCGGCTTCGTGCCGGCCATGCTCTTCGGCGCGCCGCCGAACCTGGGGAACGTCGACTTCCGCTTCGGCCTGCGCGACGCGCTCGCCGGGGCTCCGGCGCTGCTCGTGCTCTCGGAGGCGCGCGACGCCGCCGACTTCGGCGGAATCCCCGTGCTCGTCGACTTCTCGCGCGCCCTCGGCATCCTCGGCTGGCCGCTCACGGGTTCGGGCGAGGGCGGCGGCCGCGCGACCTGCGCGGTCGCGATCCCCGGCGATCCCGCGCTCGCCGGCTTCGTCTTCGTCGCGCAGTGGTTCGTGATCGATCCCCAGGCCGCCGGCGGCGTGGCCGCGAGCGACGGCCTGGAGTGCGCCCTCTTCTGAAGCCCGGGAAGGAGCTGTGATGAACCGGTTCGCCTCCGCGCTCTCGACCGCCGCCGGGCTCGACGAGGCGATCGCGGAAGTGACGCGCGCCACGCGGGCCGTGCTCGGCGCCTCGCGCCCCAGCCTCGCGGTCGTCTTCGCGGCGCACGAGCACCGGGAGGGATTCGCCGACCTGGCGCGACGGATCCGAGCGGGCACCGGCGCCGACCGGCTGCTCGGCTGCGCGGGCGACACGGTGGTGGGCGGCGGGCGCGAGATCGAGGAGGGCGCGTCGCTGTCGCTCTGGCTCGCCAGCTTCCCCGAGGGCGAGGTCGAGACCTTCCGCCTCGAGGTCGAGACCGACGAGCAGGCGATCCACATCCAGGGCTTTCCCGGCGTCGACGACGACGCCGATCCGGTCAAGCGGCGCGCCTCGCTGCTCCTGATCGGCGATCCCTACACCTTTCCCGCCGACCTCTTCCTGCAGCAGTTGAACGAGAGCCGCCCCGCCATCAAGGTCATCGGAGGCATGGCGAGCGGCGGCGGGGCGCCGGGCGAGAACGCCCTCTTCGTCGACGACGAGTGCGTGCGCGACGGGGCCGTGGGCGCCATCCTGCGCGGCATCCCCATGCGCCACGTCGTCTCGCAGGGCTGCAAGCCGGTCGGCCGGTCGATGGTGATCACGCGCTCGCACGAGAACGTGATCGACGAGCTCGCCGGGCGCCCGCCGCTCGAGCAGCTCAAGAAGGTGTTCGACGACTCCTCGGACGAGGAGAAGCAGCTGCTGCAGCGCGCCACGCGCGGCGGCGGCCTGCACATCGGACAGGTCGTCGACGAGCGCATCAGCAATCCGGCGCGCGGCGACTTCCTGGTGCGCAACGTGATGGCGGCCGACCCCAAGACCGGGTCGATGCACATCGGCGACCATGCGCGGCGCGGCCGCACCGTGCGGTTCCACGTGCGCGACGCGCGCTCGGCCGACGAGGACCTGCGCGACCTGCTCGCCACGGCGAAGCAGCCGGCTGCGCCGGCCGGGGCTCTCCTCTTCACCTGCAACGGCCGCGGCAGGGCGCTGTTCGAGCAGCCCGACCACGACGCCGCCGCGGTGCAGACGCTCCTCGGGCCCCTCCCCGCCGCCGGCTTCTTCGCCGCCGGCGAGATCGGCCCGGTCGGAGGCCGCAACTTCCTGCACGGCTTCACCGCCTCCGTCGCGCTCTTCGACGCCGAATGACGTGCACGCCCGGCGGCTGCGAAGCGGGGACGACGCGCATCTCCTGGAACGGTCGCCGGCAGGCAGGCCATGGCCGGGATGAGGGGAGGCCGATAGAAACGTCGCTCACGCAGAGCAAGGGAATCGAGGGCGCGCTCCGTTCGATGGAGAGGCGCAGGAGAGGGTCACGTTGTCGTCGAAGCCATGGATCGGTTCGAGACGCGGTGCGTTCGCGGCCGTCGTCGCGGTGCTGTGGTCCTCCGGCGCGGGGCCGATTCCGACGGTCGGACGGGCGGAGGAGCCGGATGCCGACGCCGGCCCGCTCGTCGCCGACTTCATGCTGTCGTCGGCGCGCGGCGATCGCGTGAGCCTCTGGTCACAACCCGACGCGACGAGGGCGACGCTCGTGGGCGTGCTCGATCGCCGCGACGCGGACCACCGCTCTCATTTCGACCGCCTCGATCGCCTCGCGCGCCGACGCGCGAGCGAGGGACTGCGCATCCTCCTGATCGATCCCGATCCCGCGCAGCGATGGGAGCCGGAGCCGGAGCTCGACGGGTTGATCCTGCTCGACGATTCCACGCAGGTCGTCGTGCGTCGACTCGGGCTCGCCCGCAGCAGCGACGTGCTGATCGTCGATCGGGAGCTCCGGCAGCGCCATCTCGGACCGTCCCTCGGTCCGGGCGAGGCGGCGTCCGCGGCACACTCCTCCCATCTCGACGCGCTCGTCGCGGCCGTGCTCCACGGGACGCCGCCTCCCGAGCCGGCAACCGCCGCGCCTCCCGCGGGGACGGTCGGGACGGCGCACGAAGCGCGGTTGACGTTCGACTCGCCGCCTCCCGTCGTGAGCTTCCGCGAGCAGATCGCTCCGCTGGTGCACCAGCACTGCGCGGAGTGCCACCGGGACGGCGGCGGAGCGCCGATGGACCTGACCTGCTACGACGAGGCGGCGGGCTGGGCGCCGATGATGGCGGAAGTCGCGGCGAGCGGCCGGATGCCGCCCTGGAGCGCCGATCCGCGCTACGGCCGATTCCGGAACGAGCGGAGGATCACCGACACGGAGAAGGAGCTCTTGCGCCTCTTCGCCGCCCAGGGCGCCCTCGAGGGGCCTCGGGAGCGCGAGCTCCCGGAGGCGGCGCCGGCACCGGGTGACTGGACGATCGGGGACCCCGATCTCGTGGTCGAGCTCCCGGAGCCGCAACAGGTCCCGGCGGAAGGGGTCCTCCCGTTCCGCAGCGCGATCCTCAGGACCCACCTGCCGGAGGACCGGTTCATCCAGGCGATCGAGTGCCGTCCCACCGCGACCCAGGTCGTGCACCACATCGTCCTCTTCCAGGTCCCGACCGACGTGCCCGACGAGCTGGCGGCCGAGCACTCGATCCTCTTTCCCGACGCCGTCCTCGGCGGCTACGTGCCGGGCGCGCCGGCCTCGTGGTACCGGCCCGGGTACGGCCGGCGCCTGCGCAAGGGGGCGCGCATCGTCGCGTCGCTCCACTACACGCCCAACGGCAGGCCGGCGGTCGACCGGACGCGGGTCGCGATCCGCTTCACACCCGGCGTGCCGGAGCACGAGGTGCGCGGCGGCCTGCTCGCCAACACGAGCCTCGACATCCCCCCGGGCGAGGCGAACGCGAGGTTCTTCGCCATCGAGCCGATCGAGCGGCCCATCGACCTCCTGAGCTTCCAGGTGCACATGCATGCGCGCGGCCGACGGTTCCGCTACGAGCTCGTGCGCGGCGGCGGGCGTCGCGTGCTGCTCGACGTGAATCCGTTCGATTGGATGTGGCAGCACTTCTACGAGCTCGAGCAGCCGGTGCGAGCGCTTCCCGGCGACCTGCTGGTCGGCATCGCCACGTACGACAATTCCGCCGCCAACCCGCGGAATCCCGACCCGACGGCCCGCGTCGTGAACGGTCCGCAGCCCAGCGACGAGATGATGAACGGCTACTTCAGCTTCGTCGAGGTCGCCGGCGTCCCGTCGCGATAGCGGGGGCGGGACGCGGGCTCGGCGTGCTCGGAGTCGACGTGGAACTGGTGCTGGTCGACACGCGGTCGGGGAGGCGGCGCACCATCGCGCTCGGCGATCACCCGATCGTGCTCGGGAGCGGCGTCGACTGCGACGTCGTCGTTCCGGACGCCGACGTCGCCGAGAACGCCTGCCGCGCGAGCGTCGGCCGCGACGGGATCGTGCTCGAGGCGCTGGGTGCGACCGCGTTCACGCTCAACGAGCGGCGGGCCACCGCCGCGATCCTCCATCCCGGCGACGTCGTGAGGCTCGGCCCTTTCCAGCTCGTGGCGGCGGGGCGCGCCCGCGTCGAGGCGCCGGGGGGGACGCGGGACCTCGCGCTTTCCGAACCGGCCGCCGCGCCGCCGCGCGAGCCGACCGCGGAGGAGCTGGCGGCGCGGGACGCGCGCGAGGAGGAGTTCGTCGCGCGCCGCCGCCGGCGCCACCGCAACGAGGCGGCGGTCGGCGCCCTGGTGGTCGTCGCCATCCTCGTCGGTGCGCTGGCCTGGTGGAGGCACGGCGACTTCCCGGGGAGAGGGAGGGTCGAGAGCGGATCGCGCGAGGGCGTTCAGGCGCCGGGGAGCGAGGCAGGCGGCACGTCCGCCCAGTCACCGGGAGCGTCCCCGATCACCCCTCATGACGGAGGCGCATCGTCCGCGCCCGAGCCGGCAGAGGTCGGGCGCGGCTGGCGCGAGCCGACGCCCCCGGAGGAGGTCGCCGCGACGCTCGCGAAGGTCGACAAGCTGCTCGAGCTCGACGAGTTCGCGCGCTGCCGCTGGCTGCTCTGGAGGATCACGCCCTCCACGGACGAGGACCGCGCCCGCGTCGAGCGGCGCCGCGTCGAGGTCGACGCCGCGGCGAAGCGGGGCGGCGAGCAGCACCTGGCCTTCGTCGACGAGCTGGTGAAGAAGGGCAGGCTGCCGGCGGCGCTTGGCCACTGCGAGGAGGAGTCGATCGAGCGGTTCCGCGGGCTCGCCGCCTGGTATCGCCTGCTCGAGAGGGGCGACGAGATCGAAGCGCTGCTCAACGAGCGCGTGCCGGAGTCGCTGCGCCCGAAGTCCTCGCGCCGGCGCGCGCGCCCGATGCCCCCCGACCTGGAGCAGCGGCCGCCCCCGCCCGCCAAGCTCTCGCTCGCCGAGGAGATGGGCGCCGCCGATGCGCCCTCCGCCGCGACCGCTCGCCGGCGCGAGACTGCGCCGCAGCCGCAGCCGCAGCCGGAGCCGCCCGCCGCGCCCCCGCCTCCCTCGGAGGCGGAGGTCGCCGCGCAGGAGTCGGTGGCGGCGGCGCTGAGGGAGCTCGCCGCCGCGAGGCCGGCCGCGTTCGAGGCCGCCGCGCGCAAGGCGACCGAGGCGGTCCATGCCGCCCGCGAGATGGCGGCGTCTCCGCTGCTCGCTCGCTGCGAGGAGCTCGCCGACGCGCTCGAGCGGGCGCCGGAGCGGGCTCCGCTCGACGAGCTGCGCCGGCGCGTGCAGGCGCTCGCCGCCGCTCGCGCGGCGGCGCTCGCGTTCATCTTCGACGAGAAGCTCTACCCCATGCTCGACCCCAAGGCGCCCGGCGACGTGAACCGCGGCGGCGAGCTCGCGAAGCTGCAGAAGGAGGCCGACCGCCTGGTCGACGCGGTGCGCGGCCTCTGGGGCAGCGAGCAGGGCGGCGCGCCTGCGCCGCAGGTGTCGCTTTCGGAGGACTACCTCCGGCTCGTGCAGGAGGCGCGGCTGATCGACGGCCTGCTCGCCGCGCTCGGCCGGCCTCCGCCCGACCGCGCCGAGCTGCTCGGCACGCGGCTGCTCGCGCCATGGGCGCCCAAGGTCACGGTGCGCAACTACGCGCTCGACGCCGAGGAGCGCCGGCGCATCGACTCCGACCACGAGATCAAGGGCCGCAACCAGCAGCTCAAGGAGGTGAAGGACGCCGACGCGCTCGAGCTGCTCTCCCTCACCAACCAGTACCGCGAGATGCTCGGCCGCCCCCAGCTCGCCTTCGACCGCGCGCTGCACGCCGAGGCGCGCGCGTACGCCGAGCTCACGGCGCCGCAGAGCCGCGGGGCGAGGGAGAGCGACCCGCAGCCCGATCCGACGCGTCACGTCGCGGGGACGGAGCCCGCCGCCGGCGCCAACTACCTGCGCGGCCGCCACTCCCCGCGCCAGGCGTTGCAGGCGTGGTTCAGGATCGCGGCTGCGCACCGCAACCTGCTCGATGCGGAGCATCGGGCGATGGCGTCCGCGAGCGTCGGGCAGTTCCGGGTGCAGCGCTTCGGCCTGCTGGCTCCGCCGCGATGAGCCGTCCGGGCGCGGCGCCGCGCGCGCGCCGCGGCCCGGCCGCGTCACTCGTGGCGGAGCGCCTCGATCGGGTCCATGAAGGCGGCCCGTCGCGCCGGATAGAGGCCGAACACGATCCCGGTGACGGTCGAGACGCCGAGCGAGAGCAGGATCGCCCACGGCGTGAGCGAGGTCTGCCAGCGCGTGAAGTGGCTCACCACCGGCGCGCCGCCCACGCCGAGGGCGACGCCGAGGATGCCGCCGATGGTGGCGATCACGATCGTCTCGACCAGGAACTGCAGCATGATGTCGGGCCGGCTCGCCCCCAGCGCCCGGCGGATGCCGATCTCGCGCGTCCGTTCGGTGATGCTCGCCAGCATGATGTTCAGGATTCCGATCCCGCCGACCACGAGCGAGATGAGCGCGGTGATCAGGATCATCGTGTTGAAGACGTCCTGCGTCTTCTGCAGCGACTCGAGCTGCTCGAGCGGCACGACCACCTCGAAGTCGCGCTTCCGGTGCAGCTTGGCGAGCACGGCCTGGATGCAGCGCGCCGCCTCGAGCACCTTGCCCTCGGCGGAGACCGTGCACACCAGCTGGTTGAGCTCGACCCGCTCGGCCTCGTTGGCTCCCTGGCGCGACGTCGTGTTGTTGAGCCCGAAGCGGTCGACGACGGTCTCGAACGGGACGTACACCTCGAACGCGCGGTCGTCGATGCCGAGGATCGCCTTGTTGGGGCTCTGGAACTCGAAGTCGGGCAGCACGCCCACCACGCGGAACCACTGCGTCCCGATGCGGAGGTCGAGGTGCAGCGGGTCGCCGACGTACCTCGCCTCGCCGAGGAGGCGGGCGCGCACGACCGCCACGCGCTTGCGCTGGAATCCGTCGAGCGGCGTCAGCGTGCGTCCGAGGATCGGCTTGAGGCGCAGCGCGTCCATGTACTCCGGCGTGACCCCGCGCACCTTGGCGTCGATCTTGCGGCTCTTGAACCAGATCGACTTCTTCACGTCGTGGACCGGCAGGACGCGCTCGACCAGCGGCACGGTCTCGTCGATCTGCCTCTGGTCGCGGAAGGTGAGGCCGTAGCGGAACAGGGCGTCGCGGTTCGCCTTCATCGCGTCCTGCTCTTCGGGCGGCTTGCGGGCGTTCACGATGATGTTGCGGATGCCGAGCTCGCTGATCTGCTTCAGGATCGCCTTGCGGCCCCCCTCGCCCACCGACACCATCAGCACCACCGACGCGATGCCGAAGATGATCCCGAGCGCCGTCAGGAACGAGCGCAGCTTGTGGCGCGCGAGGTTGCGCAGCGCGTCGCCGACGAGCTCGGGGACGATCATGCGGCGGTCGCCCCGGCCGTGACCGTGTCGGTCTCGATCAACCCGTCCCGCAGCGCGACGCGCCGGCGCGCGGCGCGGGCGACGTCGACGTCGTGCGTGATCATGACGATCGTGCGCCCCGTCTCGTTGAGCTCGCGCAGGACGGCGAGGATCGCCTTGCTCGTGACGGAGTCGAGGTTGCCGGTGGGCTCGTCGGCCAGCAGCAGCGCCGGCTCGTTGGTCAGCGCGCGCGCGATCGCCGTGCGCTGGCACTCGCCGCCGGAGAGCTCGCTCGGCACGTGCTTCACGCGATGGCCGAGGCCGACGCGCTCGAGCAGATCGAGGGCGCGGCGGCGCCGCTCGCGACGGCCGACGCGCCGGTAGAAGAGCGGCATCTCGACGTTCTCGACCACCGTGAGGTGGGAGACCAGGTGGAAGCTCTGGAATACGAAGCCGATGCGCGTGTTGCGGATGCGCGAGAGGCTGCGGTCGTCCATGCGCGCGACGTCGTCGCCGGCGAGGAAGTACTGGCCGGCGCTCGGGCGGTCGAGGCAGCCGAGGATGTTGAGCAGCGTCGACTTGCCCGAGCCCGACGGCCCCACGATCGCCACGTACTCGCCGGCCTCGACGCGCAGGCTGATGCCGCGCAGCACCGGCACGGGGTTCTTCACCGTGCCGTAGCGCTTCTCGATGGCGCGCAGGTCGAGGATGGCGGCGGCGGACACCGGCTGGCTCCCGATCAGCCTCCGGTCGGCGGACCGGGCGGCCCCCCGGCGCCGGCGGGGGCCGCGGGCGGCGCCTGCGGCACGTCGCCGGGCTTCGGCTCGAGCTCCTCCTCCACGGGCGCGGCGCCGGTGGGGACGCTCGGGTTGTAGAGCAGCACCTGCTGCCCCTCGGCCAGCCCGTCCAGGATCTCGAGGTAGGAGTCGTTCGAGAGCCCGGGCTTCACCTCGCTCCTCTGCGGCGTGCGCCCGGCGTCGAGCGCGTAGCACCAGTGGCGGCCGCCCTCGAGGAAGACGCACTGCAGCGGGACGTAGATCGCCTCCTTGCGGACGTCGATCAGGATCTCCGACTTCGCGCTGATGCCCGGCTTGAGCTCGACCGCCGTCGTGCTCTCGAGCGTGATCTCGACGTCGAACTTCTTGACCTCCTGGTTGCCCTCCCAGGGGTTGCTCGAGCCGGCGGCGATCGCGGCGATCTTCGTGATCTTCCCGGTGAGCACGAGCCCCGGGTAGGTTTCCATCGTCACGCGCGCCGGCATCTCGAGCTTGATCTTGTTGATGTCGGCCTCGTGGATCTGCAGCTTCACCTGCATCACACGCAGGTCGGGGATCGTGAACAGCGTGTTCCCGCCCCAGATCTCGCCGCCCACCTTCAGGTTGTTGGTCTCGCCGTACCAGGAGTAGCGCGGGTCGCCGTAGATCACGATCCCTGGGCATGGCGCCTTCAGGACCATCTTGGTCATCTCGTCCTGGCTCTTCTTGAGCTGGTCGTTGAGCTTGTCGAGCCGCTTCTGCTGCTGCTCGACGTTCACCTGCTTCTGGCGCAGCACCGAATCGGCGCGCTTGGTGGCCGTCTCCAGCCCGAGCTGCGCGTCCTCGAGCGCGGTCTGCTTGTCGCGGCGCGTCATCGGCAGGGTGTACTTCTCGAACAGCTCCTTGTCCTTCGCGGCGCGCTCCTTGGCGATCTCGGCGCGCTCGAACTCCTGCTGGTCCTGCTCGAGCGCGCTCTTGTTGATGAACTCCTCCTGGAACAGCTTCTGCGAGTCCTCCCAGTTCTGCTTGGCCTTCTCGTAGGCCTTCTCCGCCTCCCGGATCGCGATCTCGAGCTTGCGCTTCTCCTGGGGCTCGTCGCCCTCCTCGTACTTCTCCTTGTCCTTCGTGGCCTTCTCGAGCGCGATGTTGGCCTTCTTGATGTTCGACTCGTTCTCCTTCTCCTGGATCTCGAGCTCGGTCTTCGCGGTGGAGAGGTCGGCCTCGGCCTTGGTGATCTCGAGCTGCGACTGGTCGATCTGCTGCTGCAGCTCGGTGGTGTCGAACTTGCACAGCTCGTCGCCCTCGTTGACGACCTTGCCCTCCTCGACGATGAAGGTGATCTTCCCGCGGCCGCGCAGGGTCGGGACCACCTTCTGCGACTCCTTCGCCACCAGCGTGCCGTTCTCGGTCAGCGAGATCTGGAGGTCGCCCTTCTTCACGGAGAACAGCCCCTCCTCCGAGAACGATGCGGCCGCGGCGCCGTCGCCGGAGCCGCCGTTCCACCACCACCAGCCGCCGCCTCCCAGCAGCGCGAGCGCGAGCGCGGCGAGCAGGAGCTTCATCATCGTCCCTCCGGGGCGGGGGCGCCGACGCTCCACCTGCCGTCCTCGCCGATGAAGAGGATGCCGAGGTTCCGGTAGAGCGTGAGCCGCTGGATCAGGTGGTCGACCTTGAGGTCGATCAGGTTGTTGCGCTGGTCGATCAGCTTCTGGCGGGCGTCGGTGAGGTCGCGCGCGTCGGCGGTGCCCTGCTCGACGCGGAACTCGAGCAGCCGGGTGGCCCGCTCCTCGTCCGAGATGCTCTGCACGGCGATCTCGATCTGCCGCTCGGTGGTGGCGAGCTGGCGGATCTGGTTCTCGACGCTGCTCTTGATCTCGTCGACGAAGAGGGTCCAGTCGCGCCGCGTCCGCGCGATCGAGATCTCGGCCTGGCGCCAGGAGTTGCGCCGGTCGATGGTCTGCAGCGGGATCTCGAGGCTGGCGCTCGCGGCGCGGCCCCAGGAGTCGGGAAGCGCGCCGCCGGAATGGCGGTCGGCCCCGGACGAGAAGTAGCTGGCCGAGACGTTGAGATCGGGCAGCAGGTCGTTGCGCGCGAGCTGGAACTGCCGCTCCGCATCCTCGATCTGCTCGCGCCGGTTCTGCACGTCGAGCCGGTTGTGCATCGCCACGGCCACCGCGCTCACCGGATCGAACGCCGCCATCTCGAAGGGGGGCTCCTCCTCGACCAGCTCCACCGGCGTGCGGGGATCGAGCCCGAGGTCGACCAGGAAGCGCTCGACCGCGCGCTGGAACTCCGTGCGCGCGTCCTCGAAGGAGCTCGCCGTCGAGAGGCGGCGCCGACGGGCGTTGATGACGTCCTTGTCGAACGCGCGCCCGAGGTCCTTCAGCGCCACGAACTTCCGCTCCTCGAAGATGGCCGTCTCGACGTCGCGAGCGCTGTTGGCGAGCTTGCGTTTCTGCGCGACCAGGGCGAAGAACTGCCGCGTGGTGTCGATGGTGAACTGCTGGCGGAAGAGCTCGAAATCGCGCACGGCGTAGACCATGCTGCGCTCGGCCTGCGTGAGGGTCTCGCGGTAGAGGCCGTACCCGGCGCCGCGCAGGAGCGGCTGCGTGAGGCGGATCGCGGTCGACGTCGACCAGTCGTCGCCGGCGCCGCCATCGTCGCGGTTCATGCTCTTCGAGAAGCCGCCGTTGAGCGAGAGAGTGCCGTTGGTGGGGAGGAGCTGGCTCACGCCCAGCCCGCCGCCCACCGAGCTCGAGGCCGGCGTGCCGTCGCCGTCGCCCCACACGTAGTCGACCGCCGCGCTGAACTGCGGGCCGTACTGGAAGCGCGTGAAGGTGAAGCCGAGTCCCTGCAGGTAGAGGCTCTCGCGGGTGTCCTGGAACCGGCGGCTCTGGCGCAGCGCCGTGGCGAGCGTGGTCTTGAGGTCGAGGACGAGGGGCGGCTGGGAAGGGGCGGCCTCGGCCGGCGCCGCGGATGTCTCCTCGCTCGCCGGCGCATCGTCCCTGACCCCCTTCGGCTCGGGAACGGCGAGCTCCGGCATCCGGATCCGCTCGGCGCGGTCGGCCACGCCCTGCCGGTTGAATTCGTCGAGGACTCCGGCGACCTCGCGGTCGGCGGAGCGCGAATAGTGGTCCGCGGTGCACGCGGCCGCGGCGAGCGCCGCGAGCCCGAGGCGGGCGGCCCGGTGGCGGTCCCGGGCCGCAAATCGGCCTGCCTCCATTCCGACTCCTCCTCTGCCCGGCCGTCCGCGTCCAGTCCCTCGCAGGGTCGGGGGGCCGGAGCACCGCTCGCGCAAACCCCCTCCCCGCGCGCGGATCCCATGAGACGGGGTGGGAACGACTCTATTCACCCCGTCGGGGGAGGGTTTCATCCGCCGCAGGCCCCTGGGTACGCACCTCCCCCCCCGGATGTTCGGGCCCGATCCTCGTCAACGCGGGAGTTCCGCCGTCAGCTTGCGCAGGATCCGGCGCGCGGCGCCCCGCTGGTCGGGCCAGGCGGTCGCGCCGTGGAACGCGACCAGGGCGGGGACGACGCGCACCGGCACCCCGTCCGCGTCGAGCGCCTCGAGCGCCGCGGCGACGACCGGGAGCGAGGCGTCCTCGAGCAGCCGCGCGAGCGCGTCGCACGCGGCGTCGCTGCGTCCGGCCAGCCGTCCGAGCGCCTCGATGGCGCGCATGCGCAGCTCGCGAGGCGCGCCGGCCGACGAGTGCTTCGCGGCGCGCTCCGCGGCGATCGCGATCGCCTCGCGCGGGAGCTCCCCGATC
>Ga0187893_10000676_pt1 | contig 86875 bp, 56 predicted proteins | sample MA1701074metaG_FD_139574 | JGI IMG/M metagenome (GOLD analysis project Ga0187893, IMG submission 139574) | White microbial mat communities from a basaltic lava cave in the Kipuka Kanohina Cave System on the Island of Hawaii, USA - MA170107-4 metaG ... | reverse complement strand
CCTGCTGTCGACGGTGCAAGCGCCGCTTATCTACAAGTAGATCCCCTAAGTGGGCTATTCTTTTGCGTCAATCATCAGGAGCCTAGTTGCAGCTTGATTTGGTGTCAAGCAGTTACTATAGTCCTGCGCCATGAACACGACGGGATTAGAGCCCAAAAAGGATGAGCCGGACAAAGTGAAGCTTCTCGACCAGGTTCGGGAGGTCATCCGGCTGAAACACTACAGTATTCGCACTGAGGAGTCCTACGTCGGATGGATCCGCAAATTCATCCTCTTTCATGATTGACGTTGGCGTCGGTCGACGTTGGTGGTCAGCCCTTGAATCTTGACTATTCCCCCACGGCCGTCACTCAGCCCTCTCCTTCATGCTCGATTTGCTAGAGCCTGTATCCCCTCACAGAACCGCAGCGCTTGTTCCTCCGCCCAGAAACGTGGCGCTTGGCGAGACAGGAAAGCCACGTGTCCCCCAAAGCGAGGCGCCAGCAGTTGCAGGTTGGGATTCTCTCCGAAAGCCGGATGATTAAAGACCTTGAACGGGATAAAAGGATCGTCCTGAGCGTGCACTACCAACGCCGGCACCCGGATGCTGTGCAAGTGACGATTCGAACTCGCATGGGCGTAATAGTCAAAAGCGTCGCGGTAGCCAAAAGCTGGAGCAGTGTAGGCATTGTCGAAGTCGATCAGCGTTCGGATCGATGCAAAGGCCTCCAGTGTGTAGGACACAGGCACTACTTTCTTCTTCCGGGTCAGGGTCTGGCGCAGGTGCTTTAGAAAACGGGTTTCGTAAATCCGATTTCGGCGTTCAGCGATACACAACGCGCATTCCGCCAGGTCGATGGGTGGCGATACCGCGCAAATCGCCCTGACGTGCGGCGGGTGATCGCTCCCCCACTCGCCCGCCAGCTTCAGTGCCATGTTCCCGCCCATGGAGAAGCCGACGATGAACAAAGGCCCCTCGGTCAGTTGTTCAGCAACTGCCCGCAGGTCGGTGGTCAGTCCAGAGTGATACAACGTGGGACCCAGGTGCTCGGTGCCGCCGCAATTGCGGATGTTCAGCCGCACAACCTGAAAGCCTGCATCCAATGCTCGCGACGCCATGCGGAGTACGTAAGGCGACTGGCTGGAACCCTCCAGGCCATGCACAATGAGAATGGTGCCCTTCAGATCGGCTTGCTGTCGCCAGTGACAGCGGGCAACCACGCGGACTCCTGGCTCGGTTTCAAACAGGCAGGTCTCGAGTGGATACTTCCGCAGATCAATACGGGCAGGCCAAAAGCGCGCCACAATGGTCTGCCAGTCACCGCTTTGAAAAAGCGGCTGAAAGGAGTCGGCGGGATCCAGGGTGTGTCGTACTCCGGTAGACGAAACGGTCTTGGATGACACAGAACCAAGTTGCTGGAGAATGACGGGAGACTTTCAAGAGTTCGTTTTCGCAGCCTGAGGTTCACACCTGCTTAGCGGTTTCGCTCAAGGCAAACCAACACGAACGTCCTACCTGGAAGCCGATTTGGCTTCCTTCTTCAATGTAGTCAAGAATGCGAGCACATCAACCATCTGTTGTTCAGTCATGGTGTTGGCCAGGTCCTCGGGCATTAGCGACAAGCGGCTGCGCTGGCGTGAAAGAATCTCGGAGGGTTTGAAGCGCAGATCAGTCGTCGCATCCGTCTGCACGGTAACGCGCTGCGGCGTATCTTCCGCGACGATACCGATAACAATCCCTTCGGTCTTCGTCTGCAGCCGCCACACGTAGTACTCCGGCGCGATCCCGGCACTTGGATTCAGAATCGAGTCAAGCAAGGCATCCTTGCCGAGCTTGTCGCCGATCTGAGAAAGATTCGGTCCAAGCGATTTCTTGCTGTCATCCAGACTGTGGCAAGAGGCGCATTTGGGACCGGCAACAGCACTGAAAAGCTTCTTCCCGCGCTCGGCGTCGCCTTCCCGCCACAGCAACTCCCGCACCGGCGGCAAAGGCTTGCGATTCCTGCTGACTACCGGGGGCAAGAGCCGCTTGGCGCGGCTCAGAATTGCGGGCGATGCGCTAGCATTCGTAACAGCCGAAGCCACGTTGCGTAATTCTGCCGGCAACTGGCCAGACTGCTCCAGATCCAAGAGAACAGTGCAGCCGGACTCTCCGCGGCCGAGAATGCGGACCGCTTCCGTTCGAACCTCGTTGGGCGCCTGGCTCAACAGCAGCTTCTTCATCTGCGGCTCAAGGTTCTTTGCCTTGAGACTTCCTATGGCTCGAACCGCTGCAACTCTCAGCTTCACTTCGCCACTCTGCACCATTGGCTCGAGTTCCGTTACGTAAGCGTCCTTCTTGGTGCGGCCCAGGGCCTCAATGGCTTGAACTCTTGCGGCCTCCGGACCCGCTTCGGACTTCGCCAACGCCAGAAGGTCCGGACCAAGGTTTGGGTCCTCCAAGTCGCCGGCAAGTTCGAGAGCCTGAGCCTGGAGTGCCGGAGTTTGAATTCCCTTTCTGACAGCCGACAAAACAGCCGGGTTGCCTCGCAGTTCAGTCCACTCGCTGTACAACTGCTGCGCCAGGCGGGCGAACGACTTTTCCGTTAGTTCCCGGGGTTGATCTGCCGCCTGGAAAAACTCGGTCACCGCCAACGCCGCTTCCGGCTTCGCTTGGGCCGACAACGCATCGAGTACCTCAACGCGCTCATCAACCGACAAACTGTCATCTTTGAGCAGCGCAATGAGCTTGGGCAAGGCATCCGAAGGACGCAGTACCCACAGCAACTGTCCGAAGCGCGAACTCCATTTCACGGTAAAGTTGTCCAGCAGGCGGGCATAGAGAAGGTTCTCCTTGCTGCGCGCCCCAATTCCCAGAGCTTCCAGCATCCAGCGATCCTTGCCATCGTACTTGCGGCACAAGGCGGCCAAGGCTTCAATCGCGCGTTCGGCAGGCCAATGTTCCAGAGTGACAGCAACTTCACGCCGCACCTGGGGAGACGGGTCCTTGGCCAGCTGATTCAAGGGCTCGCTTAAGTCGGCTCCGTAGCGGCGCAGGACGCGCCATGCCAGCATCCGGAAGTTGGAATCGATATCCTCGAGCGCTCTCCGAACAGCGGCTTGCCCTTCTCCCGGAATGCCCCCCAGCAGCCAGAGCGCTCGCGCTCTTAGGATCGGGTCGTTGGCCCGGTCGATGGATTGCAACAGTGGCAGTGCCTTTTCACCCTGCTCTTTCAAGGCGGTGTAGGCCAGGTAGCGTACGGACTGCGCCGGCGAGGCAAACGCTTCCGCGACTCCTGCCGGAGTCGTTACCTCGACAGCGACTTTCTGTGGTTTGTTTCCTGCGGGAGCCAGACGGTAGATCCGGCCCCGCTTCAGATCGACAACCCGATGTCCACCCACGCCGGGATCGTACCAGTCGCTGATGAAGACGGCGCCGTCAGGCGCAACGCACACGTCGGTGGGACGAAACCATGGATCGGTCGAAGCAACGGTTGCTTCCACCTTCGCGGAGTAACCCGCACCCTCCGGCTGCAGGAGATAGCTATTGATCGTCCGACCGCCAGCTTCAGCATGCAGCAAGTGGCCACGGTACTTGGTCGGCAGGAGTTTTCCTTCATACACAATCAATCCGCAGGGAGCGCCGGCACCCAGACGCCGGATATTGGGAACGACCCCGGGCAGTTCGGAGTGAAAGTGCGATCCATGGTCAACTTGCCAGCGCTGGCCGCGCGGGCCCCAATAGCCGAAGTTGCCTCCTTCAAGCACGTAGTTCAAACGCACCCAGGCGTTGCCGTCGTCGTCGTTGTCGGTCTGCCAGATGTTTCCAAAGGAATCGACTGCGAGCTCGTAGGGATTTCGAAAGTTGTGGCCAAGCACGGTAAAGTCGGTGCCATCGGCATTCATGCGCAGAGCTGTGCCCGCGTAGTAAGGTCCTTGGCGAGAACTGACAAAGCGCTTCCCACTCTTGTCTGTGACGTCGAAACCCTGGTCGCCACTGTTGAAATAGTAGCGGCCGTCTGGTCCAAAGGTCACAGCGTGCAAGCCGTGGTCATGATCGATACCGCGCCAGCCCGTGAGCAAGACCTCATTCTTCACGATGTTGTCTTGAGCGTCCTTGGTGAAAACAATGAGGTCGGGCGACTGGGAAACAAGCACCCGATCGCCCAGCACGGCAATGCCGAGGGGGGTCCGCAGGTTCAGGTCCTGCGCGAATACTTTGGTCTTGTCAGACCTTCCGTCGCCGTCGCTGTCTTCGAGAATAACGATGCGGTCGCCGGCAGGGCGGTCGTCTTTGCCAAAACTCCCTCCCGGCAGCGTGCGACGATAATTGACGCCTTCCAGCACCCAGACACGGCCACGGGCGTCGATGTCCATATTGGTCGGGTTGAAGATGTCAGGTTCGGCGGCCCACAGCGTCACTTCCAGACCGTCGGCGGCCTTCAACCCTTGCGTTGTCTGGCGAGAAGTTTGTTGAGACCACAGAACAGTTCCCAAAAAGACGAGATGTGCGATGAGAACGATGCCCCAACAGAACGATTTCTTAGTCAGCATAGTCCGGTTAGTTCCTGGATCAGAGAGGTAGAGGCATGTCTTCAATGGCACGTGAAAGATAACTGGCCGTTCCTATGAAACGAGCCCACTGCGGGTCCGCACAATGCGATTCACCGTCAGATTCCAGAACGACGTAACAAGAATTTCTTCCTCGGCATCCTTCCCTTTCATGATGTCAAGTTCCTGGATACGTTCACAGATCTCAAAGACGATGTAGCCGAGCACAAAAAGCGCGACATCATACTTCCAGGCCTCAAGATAAACCAGCAGGTTGGAAATCAGGGCCTTGTCTTCGTCAGAAACGTTGAGGTAGATCTGAGGGTGGTCTCCGGGAAAGCTCTCCGTTTTGCCGGCATGTCGGACAAAAAGCTTGGTAACGGTCTGTGCACGTTCCACCGGCAGCATGCCGACGTTGACCGCGTTCAAGTCAGGCTTGAACATCACACGAATCACCTGGTTTCGCTCTTCGAAGGTCTTTCTATTCTTCGGATCGTAGTAGACTCCGTCCACTTCATACATTGAGTATCCATAGAACACTTGCTGCATGGTCTCGATGCGACCGTCACAATTGTAGTGGCCCTGCAGAAAAGCGTTGATGTGTTCCCGCTTTGCTCGAAAGTGGCTCCGAACCCTCTCAATATCGAAGCCTTCGGTCAAAGCCTGGTACAGCGTTCCTTGGAACTCAGCTTTTTTGGGCAGGTAGATCTCAACGAAGATGCCATGCTCACTGGGGTTGAAGGCATAGCCGATGGAGTTCATAGGTTGGCCTCATGCACCTTCGCGGACCCCTCATGTCAGTTTGGCAACAGTTCAAGACAAGGATCGAGGTCAACAACAACCCTCAGCCGATTGTCGGCTTTCAGGAAGTGGAACGAACCTCTGGGCAACAACACGCCCGGTGCTGCTGCCCATAGAGGGTGATCGTATGAGTGGCGGGGAGAAGGAGGGGCAGCTATTTGTTGGCCTTGTACCAATCCGCGTTGACCGCGGTGAATCGCGACCATTTTTCTGGTAAATCCTCTAGCGCGAAAATAGCTGAAACCGGGCACGCAGGCACGCAGGCGCCGCAATCGATGCATTCGTCTGGTTCAATGTACAACTGTTCGAACGTCTCGAAATTGGCTTCGTCCTTCTTGGGATGAATGCAATCGACTGGACAGACATCCACACACGCCGTGTCCTTGGTGCCAATGCACGGTTCAGCGATCACATAGACCATAGCAAAATCCTCCTTTGAGATGGAACTTCAGGATATGGAAAGGCCGCAAGAATTTCTGGCGCGACCGAAGCGCCAGTCCTTCTTCCGAATTCGCTTCTTCCGCCTGCCTGCATTCTAACAGCGGAGGAGTAGAAACTAAAGACTCTCAGTCCTCTTCAGGCGCGTCGCAAGTCCGAAAGCACGTTCCACTTTGCTGCGTTAAGTGCGGGATAGTAGCATGACTCATTTCGCCATTCAACAAGAGTCAAAAGGCTTGTTGAGATCCAGACAACTTCAATCACGACAGCGTTGGCAAGCTGCTTCTCAAGCGTACCAGGCGTTCACCCTGATTCTTGTCCTGGTCCCGTGGCGGCAATCGTGTGCGCTATCGTTTGGCAGGATGGCGCGCTTCTATAGTGCTTTTCATTCCGCCGCGAACCGTGAACTCGCCGCGCACTACCGCCCAAACCGGATTGCAGGCCGCCACAACATCCCGGAGGATGCGATTAATGGCGTTCTCGTAGAAGATGCCCAAGTTGCGGTAACCGAGAATGTAGTACTTGAGGGCTTTCAGCTCCAAGCACACCTTGTCAGGCAAATAGTGAATCGTCACCTTGCCAAAGTCAGGAAGCTTGGTCTTAGGACAAATCGAAGTAAATTCCGGCATCTCAATGGTGATTTCATAGCCGCTGAATTGGTTTGGCCAAATTTCAATGGCTGGCAGTTCGGCATCGATCCCCGATCGCGCATGATCTTCGGTGTAATCGCTCATAGGCAGGATTCCTCGATGAAATTAGTCCTGGGTGCGATGCAACAACCAACACACAGAAAGCACTATTGTAGAGCAGTCGGCCTGAGAATTCACAAGCGATAGACACGCGACGAGACAGAAAGTTCAAGACTGGGACACGGAGAGCATACGCGCAGGACATTTGCACTCTTGGCGTGCGATTTCCCTCCGCCGCCCGTTATCTTTGAGATTGTCTTGACCGCGCCGCTTCGCTATAGTCTGCCTCCTGCCAGACTAAGGAGATTTACCACATGAGTTCCAACAAACCCAAGGCGCTCGTTACCGGCGCCAGCAGTGGCATTGGTGCTGCGACGGCGGTGGAATTCGCTCGCCGGGGAATGGCTGTGGCAGTGCACTACTTCAACAATGAAGAAGGTTCGCGGCAGACTGTGCAAGCCATTCGTGACACGGGCGGCGAAGCTTTCCCGATCAAGGCCGACATGCGGGAACAGGGCGAAGTGCAACGCATGGTGGCTGAAGTTTTGAAGGAGTTTGGAACCCTCGACGTTTTGGTAAACAACGCCGGGTCGATGGTAGGGCGGGTTCCGTTCCTCGAAATGACCGACGACTACTGGAACGACGTGTTCCACTTGAACGTTAGCAGCGTCTTCTACTGCACCCAAGCGGTGGCCAGACAGATGACCAAACAAAAAAGCGGAGTTGTCATTAACGTCTCGTCTATTGCCGGCCGGCACGGCGGCGGGCCCGGAGCCATCTGCTATGCGGCCGCCAAGGGCGCTGTCCTTACGCTCACGAAGGGATTGGCAAAGGAACTGGCTCCTCACGGCATCCGTGTGAACGGAGTCAATCCCGGCGTCATTCTCACTCCGTTTCATGAACGCTTTTCCACCGAAGAACAGATGAAGCGGATGGTGGATACCATCATTATGAAGCGGGCGGGCACGTCCGAGGAGACAGCCACTGTCATCGCTTTCCTCGCTTCAGCAGACGCCAAGTATCTCACCGGGGAAACGATCGAGGTCAATGGCGGACAGCTGATGGACTAAACGGGATTGCCAATTTCCGATTGCCTATTGGCGATTTCTGGGATCTGTTGCTGTCGCTCAAAGCCAATCGGAAACCAATTGTTTTCCCTCGCTCGAGTGATTCCGACAGCACCCCCCCAACGCTCTGACGCTCGATCAAAACCAAACACAAACCTCAATGCCAAATCGGCAATCGCCAATCGACAATCGTCAATCTCCAGAGGTCCTTTGCCTCGGCGAGCTGCTCCTTGATCTGGTTCCTGAGCCATCCGGTTGCGCGCTCGGCGAAGCCCGTAACCTGCGTATTGCCCCGGGAGGGGCGCCGGCCAATGTTGCCGTCGCTTTGACGCGGCTCGGAGCTGGCGCGGGGTTCATCGGCAAAGTGGGCGACGATCCCCTTGGCCGGCTGCTGCAGAAAACCCTCCGGGAAAACCACGTTGACTTGTCCTGCTTCCGGCTCAGCCGCCAGTCCTTGACGCGCGTCGCCATGGTCACCAACGATTCAGACGAGCGGCAACGATTCGTGTTCTATGGCAACGCCGACGCTCAGCTGGAACCTGGAGACATCCGCGAGAGCTACATCCGCCACGCGAAGTTTTTTCACTTCGGATCGATTTCCCTGATTCAGGAACCTTCCCGGTCGGCAACTGTTGCTGCGATTCGATTTGCTCGCAAGCACGGCCTCCTGATTTCATTTGATCCGAATCTACGACCTCCACTATGGCCAAGCCTGAAAGTGGCGCGCAAGACAATCCTTGGGTCGATCGAACTCTGCGATGTTTTCAAAGTGAATCAATCCGAATGGGAGTTTCTTTTCCCCGGACGTAAGTTTGAAGCTTCCTTTTCCTGGCTGAAGCGGCGCGGCGTGCGCTTGGCCGCGATGACTTGCGATGCCAAAGGATCGGTGCTGGCAGCGGAAGGTGAGTGCGTGGCTGTTCCCACGAGACCAGTGAAGGTCGCGGATACGACCGGAGCAGGCGATGGGTTCGTGGCAGGGTTGGTGTATCAGTTGGCAAGACGACAGCGGGTCTGGGATTTGGAGCAAGCCGAATTGGAAGCATTGGGCTCCTTCGCCAACGCGGTGGGCACGTTGACATGCACCAAGCCGGGGGCGATCCCCGCCTTCCCTTCCCTCAAAAGTGTGAGGGGCTTCATGCGGACGAAATAAGTTCAACGTGGGAGGCGCTGTCCTCAGCGGCGACCGTTCCTTTAATATTCCTCCCCGCAGCACGTCGCCGCGCGGAGCGCGCCTCCCACGTTTGTTAACTCTCGGCCTCAAATCTCCATGGCCAAGGGCGTGTCAAGGTGCTTTGATATCTGGGGTTGGCCGACGACCACGGCCAGTCGGACGGCGTCTTCACCAACCCTGTCCTGACTGGATTCTCTTCTATGTAACCGCAAACAAATTGGAACTGTTTCGCAGATCGTACTCTCGTGTCGTGGAAACCATCCTGCCACGTACATCCTTGTTCCAGCAATCTTCCCTGCGTCTTCCTGCTCAGCCATCTTCCCAGAAGCTTCATTCTCGTGGAGACGCTCTTTCCATCGCAGATCGCCAATAGAGCATGCCAGTGGTCCAGCATCACGACAAAAGCTGCCAGAGAAATCTCATTTTTTTCGCAGTAGAAAGAGAGGGTGTTACAAATCTCAGAGGCGATAACCTCATCGATTACCGAGATTCGGGGCTGGAGGTTCTTGGTAACGAAGAATGTTCCTGGTCCTTCCATCTGGCGGTACAAGCGGAGGCTTCGCGAGTGAGGGCTTGTATTTATACACGCCATGGAATCTTTCACTACTGATGCAAAGAATGTGGGAGATGGTTCCTTCAATCAATAGCAGGTGGGGTGCGCGGAGCGCGCTGCCTCGCTGCTAGGCAATGATCTTGCTGATTGGCCCGTGCCCGTGTTCTACCAATCTGACGGGGCGCTTGTTGACAACCGTTGTCAGATCTTCGTGGTTGAGTCCCATCTGGCGCAGGATCGTTGCCAGCAAATCGCTGACATAGGCGCGGTCTTCAACAGCATTGAAGCCGACATCGTCGGTGCTGCCGTACGCAATTCCACCCTTGATCCCCGCGCCGGCCATCCAGCACGTAAACCCGCGCGGATTGTGGTCTCTGCCTGTCGTGTTTTGCGACCAGGGCGTTCTGCCAAACTCGGTTGCCCACACTACTAAAGTCGAGTCCAATTGTCCCCGCTGTTTGAGATCCTTGATTAGACCGGCAATCGGCTTGTCGGTCTGGCGGCAAAGCGGTTCGTGGGTTTTCATATCCCCGTGGGCATCCCAGTCTCCGTTGCCGCCACCGCCGTGACAGATCTGGATGAAACGCACCCCGCGCTCTGAGAGGCGTCGAGCCAGCAGACATTGCCGGCCAAACGAGTCCGTGTCCTGTTCGCCGATTCCATACAGTTCCCGGATTTGCGCGGGTTCCTGATTGAAGTCAACCACCTCTGGCACTGACAACTGCATGCGCGCCGCCAGTTCGTAGCTCTTCAGTCGGGCAGCGATCTCCGTTTCGGTCTGGTAATGGTCGCGAAATTCGCTGTTCAGACGGTGCAGCGCTTCCAAATCTCTTTCCCGTTGAGTAGCTGAGACCGATTTGGGGATCATTAAATGTTCCACGGGAACCTCCCCGATCCCGAATGGGGTTGCTGATTCGGTGGTCCCGAGGTATCCGCCCGTCAGTTGAACCGGCGACGACGGCCGTCCGATGTTTATGAATGCCGGCAGGTTCTTGTTGGCAGTACCCAGGGCGTAAGAGACCCACGATCCCAGACAAGGGTGATTGAATTGCCGTCCCCGGTGACCAGTGATCATCTCGATGACTGCAGGAAAATGATTGACTTCCTCGGTATAGAGAGAGCGGATGAAGGCGATATCATCGACACAGGAACCTACATGCGGAAACCAGTCGGAAGCCGGCAGTCCGGATTTTCCGTACTGCTTAAACGTGCGCAGGATGGGAATCACCGGGCGCTGCATCTTGGCCTGATTGTCGCCGAAGCCGATGGCATCGATGATTTTGCCGGCATACTTGTTGTCCTTGGGATCGAAAGTGTCGATGTGACTCACGCCCCCGCACATGAAAAGCATGATCACTGACTTCGCTTTGACTGGAAGTTTCGGTTCGATGCGTCCGGGCGCTCCAGGCTCAATACCAGGCGCTGCCAGGAGACCGTCCTCCTTCCAGAGATAGCCGATCGCGGCCCCCAGCAAGCCGGAGCCGAAAGTTTCGAAGAAGTAACGACGGTTGTACCTGAGTGGCGAGTGGTAAGTGGCGAGTGGCGAGTGATGAATACCGGATTTTCGTTTTTGATCTGAGTTCATTGAGTCAACTGCATCCTCTACAGTTCAGTTTGCCGGGACTCCAGTTACAGAATGTCGAGCACGCTGGATTCCGGCTTGCGCCGCAATGACGCTTCCCTGGCTCCGTGACGGCCTAGCGCACGAATAGAAACTCATCCAAATTCATCAACAGCCAACCGAGCTTTTCGGCCGCCTGAGAAGGCGAGCTGCAGCCGCTGCAATTCGTCAGATGCTTTTCGACGGCGGCTTTCTCAACGGATGTGGGCAAACGGCTCAGGGCCATTTCGAAGCCGAGTTCGACAGCCTTCGGCAGATCGTCCTCCGCCAGCTTCATGAGTCGGCGTCCGAAGTCTCTCGAAGCCTCTTCGACCAGCGGGCTATTCATCAGAGTAAGAGCTTGCAACGCGGTAATGCTGCGGTTCCGAACCGGATTCGGCAGCTTGCCGTTGTCGACATCGAACACGTGAAAGAAGTTGGGCATCATCTCGGCGGTTGAGTTGTAGCCACGAACCATATACACCGCACGCCGATTGGTTTCCCGGTTGAAATTCCCAATCACCGTGCGGCCTCCAACGTAATACTGATCCGGTAACTCCGTGAAAGACTTGCCGCCCAACTTCAAATCTAGTTTCTCCGCCAGCCAAAGCACTGAGTCGCGCAGCTCCTCGGCATCCATGCGCCGCACCGGCATGCGCCATAGCAATCGGTTCTCTGGATCGATCGACTCGCCGCTCGCATTTGATTCGGATGCAAGCTGGTAGGTGCGGGAGGTGACGATGAGCCGATTGATCGCCTTCATGCTGTATCCGCTCTCGACCAGGCGACTTGCCAGCCAATCCAGTAATTCCGGGTGGCTGGGAGGCTCGCTCAGTGCCCCAAAGTCACTGGGCGTCTTCACCAGTCCGGCCCCGAAATGCCACTGCCATAAACGATTGACGAGAACGCGAGCGAACAGCGGATTCTTGGGATTGAGCATCCATTCAACGAAACGCTGCCGCGCCCCTGTTGTGAAGCGCTTTCCTTCACATGGGGTCGAAGGGACCTCAAACCCATCGTTCCCGATGTGGAACATGCGGCCGACCTCGTCTTTCGGCCGGTCCGGTTCGCCGGTATCGAGAATGAAGCTCTTTTGCTTTGCCAATGCCTCGTCTTCGCGAATCGTCCAGAAACTCTCAGGTTCTGCCGGCTCAGCAAGGTTCTGGAGTGGCGAGCGCAAGCCGTCATAGATCCGGATCTGCGCCGGGCTCATGATTTCTTTGTACTTTGGAGGATCGATGCGAACAATGGGCGCATAGTCGTCGGCCATTTTCTTCTGCGCCGGGGTCCGCTTTTCTTCCGGCGTCTTTAGAGCCTCTTGAACGTCGGGCGGAAACGTCCGAATTCGGTCCCCTTGCAATTTCTCTTTGAACGGCGCCAGAAACTCGTCGAGCGGCTTTTCCAGTTCTTTCTTACGCCGCTCGTAGTTCTCCACGGCCATCTTATGAAGCGCCAGCTGATCCGCTCCTGCCAGCGACTTCTTCTCAATAACCACGGGATCAAAAATGGCTTTCAGTCCATAGTAGTCCGCCTGGCGAATCGGATCGAACATGTGGTCGTGGCATTTTGCACAACCTACGGTCGCACCCAGAAATGCAGTGGTGGCAGTTTCCACGGCCGCGAACGCCAGTGACTTCTTCTCATCCTTCTCTACGTCCGCTCCACGCGCCAGAAATCCCGTAGCAAACATGGCCGCAGGGTCGTCCACCAGGTCTCCCATCAGTTGCATCTTCACGAATTGGTCGTAGGGTATGTCCCGGTTCAACGCGTGAATCATCCACTCCCGCCATCGATAAATGCCGCTGGATGCCGGCATGTGTTCGTCCACATCGGCATAGCGCAAAACGTCGAGCCAATGGCGTGCGTAATTCGCACCATGCTGTTCATTGTCTAACAAACGATCGACCACCTTCTCGTAGTCGTTCGGTCCCGCATCACCCATGAAGTGAGCAAGCTCCTCTCGGGTGGGGGGCAAACCAATGAGGTCGTACGACACGCGACGAAGGAGAGTAGCTCGGTCCGCGACTCGTGCGGACGTCAATTTCTTCTTCTCATAGCCGGCTACGATGAATGCATCGATCTCGTTCTTCACCCATTCCGGATGCTTGACGGTTGGAACCACGGGCTTCACCACAGGCCGAAACGCCCAGTGCAACTCAGCCTGCTTGTTCGGCCAAACACCTCCGGCATCGATCCACTTCCGAATGATTTCGATCTCTTCCGGCGAGATTGGGCCCGCCGGTGGCATCTTCAATTCGCCCGTGCGGGACACCGCCTTGAACAGGAGGCTTTCAGCAGACTTCCAAGGCACTATTGCCGGCCCGCGCTTGCCACCCTTCTTCAGAGCGTCGGCGCCAGAAAATGCCAAACCACCCATCGGGGGTTTGACGTTGGGTCCGTGGCAAACGAAACAGTTTTTACTCAAGACGCTGACAACGTCCTGCGCATAGGTGGACTCCGCTGGGAGGGAGCCCGGAAGCACTGCCGCCATGAGCCCCCAGCGAAGAGCCGCCGTAACTCTGTGGACAGGCTCCTCGCAACGTTTGTGAATCGGTCCCTGGCGAAGACAAAGTGAAAGGATTTTCATTGGGTGCTAGATTAAGTGAAGTCGCTGCCTACTGTTCTCCAACTGTAATCCGAGAATCTTCCCACATCTAGCAATTTCTGGCCTGAGACTCGTTGTCACTCTGCTAAATTGCCGTCTATCTTGATGCGAAGGGCTTGCTCCTCGGGTCAACTACAAGTTTGTCACCTTCTCGCGCCCAATAGTGCTGATTCGCCGCAACCTGTGGATGCCGATCCACATGCCCGCTGGGCCAGCGGATCTCCAGGTCTGCGGCATTTTCCTGCCCTAGCCCAGCGTGGACTCGGAGGTCGTTGCTCGAAAGATAGCTGTCGCTCGCTCGGACCTCAAAGGTCTGCCTGGCCTTTCCGGCAACGACTAAAACGCGGGCCCCAATCCCGGCGCGATTGCTCTTGACTCCTTCGGTTCTCAATGTAAACCAGTTCTTTAGATTTCCACCGTCATTACGAAGAAAATAAGGAATATCATTCTTGTTGATGACAACGATGTCGATGTCCCCGTCATTGTCAAAATCGCCAAATGCGGTCCCTCGGCTTACCTTGTTTGGCAGCTTGCGAATACCGCTCTCCGACGAAACGTCGCCAAATCGGCCCAGCACGTTTCGCATCAGATAACTGGGTTCAGCAAACGTGTCTTCAGGAAATTCCCGTTCAGGTTGTTCCATGGTATGGCCGTTGCAGAAGAACAGGTCCAACCAACCATCATTGTCGAAGTCGAAGAACTTGGTGCCCCAGCCGCTGTAACGAAATCCAGCCATACCAATTCCGCTGTTGGTTGTGCTGTCCTGAAACTGGCTGGATCCCATGTTCTGATAGATGGTGTTCCTTTGATCGATGAAATTGGTGACGAAGATATCCATCATTCCATCGCGATTGTAATCGCCTACGGTAAGGCCCATCGAACCCTGAGCATTGCCAAACTCGTCAACGGCGGTACCTGACTCCAGGCTGGCGTCCACAAATTTCCCCTTGCCCTGGTTGGTGTAATAAAAATTGGGCCCAGAATCGTTGGCGACGTAGAGATCCTGATCGCCGTCATTGTCAAAATCGGAGAATGCCACCGCAAAGCCGCGACCTGGATCCTTGCGAGTGATCCCTGCTGCCTCGCTGACATCGGTGAAAGTGCCGTTGCCATTGTTGTGATACAGCAGATGCTGCGTACCCTGGTACTTGTCGGGAGGACAGGCAATCGATACGCCTTTCATCCGGCAAGGGCTGGAGGGGCCGGGCGGCGGCAGGTCCGCCTGGTAGTTGAAACGAGCAAAGTTCGTGACGTAGAGATCGAGGTAGCCATCGTTGTCGTAATCGCCGAATGCCGCCCCCATGCTCCACTTCGGCATGTCCCAATGGGGGCCAGCCACGCCACTCTTTTCGCTGACGTCGGAGAAAGTCCCGTTGCCATTGTTGCGGTACAGCTTGTTCGGACCGAAGTTCGTGACATAAAGGTCCAGGAACCCATCGTTATTGAAATCGCCTACCGCGACTCCACTACTCCACTCTGCATCGCCCAAACCGGATTTCGCCGTGACATCAGAGAAGGTTCCGTCCCCATTGTTGCGCAGCAGATAGTCGTGAGGCCGGTTAGGCGCCTTCAGCAGTTTTCGCGAAGAGCCATTCACAAGATAGAGATCCTGATCGCCATCATTGTCGTAATCGAGGAAAGCAGCGCCTTGGCCATTGACGTCAATCAAGTACTCAGTGACTTCATCTCCGCAAGTGATCCGGTAAGCCACGCCCGCCTGCTTCGCTATCTCAGTAAACTGCGGAAGAGGGCCGGGACCGTTGGCAGGAGGCAGAGCCTGTGGAGTTTGGGAGACCGCAAGGAGCGAGAGGACTAGAAATGGCAGGAGTGTTGAACACGCTTTGAACATACGACCGTTACTCGCCTGGCCTCGGCCAAAGCGATGCACGCCGCAACGATCAGAAGCGGAATTAATGCATTTGCGCTTGGAAGGGGCTTTGAACGCTCGGCAATGACGCAGCCGTTGGGTAGTATATTATGAAATGATGCGATCCAGAGCGATCACCTTGGCCTGCAACCTGAGTCGCCGCGATTGATTTGCCACAATCGTGAGGCCACCAGTAAACAGGCGCCCGCCCTTGACTCAAGCGATGAGGTCTTTGACCACCGTCCCTTTGACGTCGGTTAGTCTGAAATCCCGACCGCTGTGACGGAATGAAAGGCGCTTGTGGTCCAATCCGAGTTGATGCAACACCGTCGCATGGATGTCATTCGGATGAACGGGATTCTCAATCGCCCTGAACCCAAAGTCATCGGTGGCGCCGTAGACCATTCCGCCCTTGAAACCGCCTCCAGCCAGCAGCATGGTGAACCCTTCGCTGTTGTGATCGCGGCCATTCTGTACACGAATCAAGCCGCTCACTTCCACAGAAGGCGTTCGACCAAACTCCCCGCCAATCATCACAATGGTTTCGTTGAACAAGCCAGTCGTCTTCAGATCATCGAGCAGGGCCGCAATTGGACGATCGGCGCCAAATGCCAACTTGCGATGATTCAAGATGTCGTTGTGATCGTCCCAGGGTTGGAAGTTCCCGTAGAAGATCTGCACCATCCGAACCCCTCGTTCCACGAGTCGCCTTGCCATCAAGCAACCCCGCGCAAATCCCCCTTCGCCGTAGCGTTCTTGCGTAGCCTTGCTTTCCTTGCGAATATCAAAAGCATCCATGGCTTCCGTCTGCATGCGGTAGGCAATCTCCATGGACTCAATGCTCGACTCCAACTGCGAATCTGGCCCCTGCTGCTCCAAGTAACGCCGATTCAACTGCCCAATGAGGTCGAGCTGTTGACGCTGCTCCGCCAGGCTAAGATGCTTGTTCCGGAGATGCTGAATCATCTTCTCCGGGTCGTTCTCAAAGCAGGAAATGAACGTTCCCTGATGGACTGTCGGGAGAAAGGCAGAACTCCAAAGCGGCGGCCCAACGGTCGGGAGGCCTGGGCAAAGAACCACGAACCCAGGCAGGTTTTGATTCTCGGTTCCCAGCCCATAACTCAACCAAGAGCCCATCGACGGATGCCCGGGTATCGTCATTCCGAGATTGAATCTGAACAACGCCGGTCCGTGGTTGGGGCGATCGGTATACATGGACCGAATGACGCAGACGTCATCGATTCTTTCAGCCAAGTGGGGGAAAATATCGCTGACCTCAATCCCGCTTTGTCCATACCTTTTGAACTTGAAGGGCGACTTCATCAGATTTCCGGTGCGGCGTTCCGTTTGGGGATTGCCACCAGGAGCCGGTTTACCGTGATACTTGTCCAACATCGGTTTCGGATCGAAGGTGTCGATATGGGAAGGGCCACCGGTCATGAACAGATAAATGACGCGTTTGGCCTTTGGCGGGAAGTGCGGCCCTGGGGTGGCAGGCCGTGCGGTAGAAGGAGTCGCTTCGGCAAGCAGTCGAGACAGTCCAACAGCCCCAAATCCGTTTCCCAAAATCTGAAGTGCCTGCCGGCGATTCATTACCGATCTCCTTAGTTCCTGATCCTGTAGAACAATTCGTCGGATCCCTGCAGCGCTCCTCGTTGTTTCATTGCCAAATATTTCGAAATCGCGACACGCAACGGTGCGGCGACCGTTTCCTACCCTACCCGTCACTTCGCGGCGAGTTTTTCATGCCGCGTTGCGGAGTCCAACGACATCGGTTACGGCCACCAAAACCCCTAAAGTCCTCCCTTGTCCAAGGGGGGACACTGAACGCGCCGTGCCGAACCTTCTAGTTCACCAGAATGAATTCGCTTGAACTCATCAGCGCCTGGGCATATCGAAGCCACTTGTCTGGACCTGACTCAACGAACTTGAGCCCTATTTGTATTTCCTCAGGCGATGGGTCCCGCTGAAATAGCACCCGATACGCATGCTGAATTTTCATCGTCGCGCCTGCAGCTCGCACTGTCTGCAGTCGGTCCACCAATGCTTTGGCTTGACTGATGACGAACTCACTGTTGAGGAAATAAAGCCTCTGTAGAGGAGTATCGGTCCCAATCCTTCCCTCGCTGGTGAAGTTGGGATCCGGAAAATCGAACAATGACAGTGTGCCATCCAGTTTCGCGCGGCTTACGAAGCCATACACCGTGCGGCGCAGGTTCTTCTCGTCGGAAAGACGAACCGGATCGCCACCCATGGTCAAGTCAAGCTTCCCTGAAACAAACAAGAGCGAATCGCGCAGGGCTTCCGCATCCAACTTTCGCCGATTGGCTCGCCACAGCAACCGGTTATCGGGGTCGGCAAGCGAGGTCTTCTCGGAAGATTCCGCACTCAACGCATAGGTCGCCGACAATAAGATTTCTCGATGCATCGCTTTGACAGACCAACCCTGCTCCACAAACCGCGCGGCCAGGTAGTCCAGCAGCTCAGGATGAGTAGGACGCTCTCCCAAGTGACCGAAGTTGCTGGCCGTCGCAACCAGGCCGGTGCCAAAGTGATGCTGCCAGATGCGATTCACCATCACTCGCGCGGTTAGCGGATTTTTTGGGTCAGCAATGGCTTCTGCGAGCTCTAAACGTCCGCTGCCTTTCGTGAATGGAACAGGATCACCACCGCACAAGACCGACAAAAATGCCCGAGGCGCTTCTTCCCCCTGCGTTTCCTTGTTGCCACGGATATAGACTTTCAGATTTGCCGGCTTGGCGACATCTTTGATCGTCCGCACGAACGGGTATTTCTCGGGCAGTACCCGCTTCAGCTCTTCAAGCCTGGTTTGTATCGCTTCCAGGTGAGTTTTCCATTCACCTTGCAGAAATCGCTCCACCTCCTTCTTTCGGTAGAGCAGAACTCCGCGGTCCCTTTCACGGCTTCCTTCCATTCTTAGCCTGCCCTGGAAAAAATCAACCCATAGGGCATATCGGTCTCGTTCGAGAGAAGCGAGATTCACCTTGCTGAGGACCTCGAACTCCTGCGAACCGCCAGTCAGAATGAGATTTTTCTGCTCCACCCCTTTCTTTTCGCGAATCACCGAAAGCAGCAGATCTTGAAACTTCTCAGCCTCCGCTTTCAGTTCTTCCAGAGGCGCCTCACGCTTGACGAGAGCGTCCCAATTATTCAGAAAAGGGTGCTCTCGCGGCGCCTTCTGAATGTGCTTGAGCCAACGGTCTAGTGTTTCGCTGTCGAGCCCTTGATCCCTCGCCACAGCCTCCGCGCTGGACTTTTCACTTCCCAGGACTCTTCGAGTTGCCATCAGATACTGAGAGGCTCTGGAAGCCAGAATCTCAGAAAGCTGCGTGGTCTGGGCATCCAGAAACTCATCGATCCGGCTTCCCTGCTCGTCCACGAGTTTTTGCTGTTTCTGGTATTCTTCGACGGCCTCCTTGGGTGCCAGTGGGTATTCGTCCAGCTCGGTGCTCTCGAATATTCCCTGCAGAGCGTAGTAATCCTTCGTGGGAATGGGATCGAATTTGTGATCGTGGCATTGCGCGCAGGCAGCGGTGAGACCAAGAAACCCGCGTGTGGTCACGTCCACACGATCGTCTTGAAGGTTGGGCGTCAAGTTATAGAAGCCTAATCCACCGACCCACTTGCCCTTATCACCTTCCATAAAGTCACCCGCGATCTGGGCTTTGACGAACTGGTCGTAGGGGAGATCATCATTGAATGCTTTGATGACCCAGTCACGATAGCGAAAAGCATTAGGAAGAGGATCTTCCTTAAGTGTATTCAATAGATCGTCCGAGTAGCGCGCAACATCCAACCAGTGCCGCCCCCACCGTTCTCCATATCGTGGTGAGGCCAGCAGACGCTCGACAACTCGCGCTCGTGCCTTCGGTGCTCCGTCTTTGCCAAATGCATCAACCTCTTCGGGAGTTGGAGGCAACCCCGTCAAATCGTAGGTTAGCCGCCGAATCCACGTGCGCTTCTCCGCAGCCTTGACCGGCGCCAACCCTTTCTCCTCCAGACGTGACAGCACAAAATAATCCATCGGAACCTTGGGCCAACTTCCATTTCTGACAGCCGGCAACGATGGTTTCCGCACAGGCTGAAGCGACCAAAGAGCCCGCTGTTGTGAGGCAATCGTTTCCTTCTGGTGAGCTGCTGAAACCTCGTTTGATTTGCCGTCGGGCCACGGCGCGCCAGCCTGAATCCATGCTGCCAACGCGGCGATTTGGGCTTCGCTGAGTTTCTCTTGAGGTGGCATTTTCAGCCGTTCGTGCGTGTGCGAAACGGCCTGAATCAACAGGCTTTGAGCCGAGTTGCCTGGTATGATCGCAGGACCTGAGTTGCCGCCCTTCAACAGGTTTGCTCGCGAATCCAGCTGGAGGCCTCCAAGCCGCGACCCCGTATGGCAAACGAAGCATTTTTCAATGAGCAACGGGCGGATGCGACTCTCAAACAACTCCTCAGATCCTTCGGCGAAATGGCGGAAACAAACCAAGCAGGCTACCAGCGTGGTGAGATATCGATAGAATTGCATGGAAGAACTGGGCTGGCTCCTCACAAGAGAACGACGCTTTGAATCTTAGGAGGCGATCAACGAGAGTGTCAAGTCAAATACGGATTCCATTCCGTATTGCGGAACGAGGGCTTTTTGGGGTGTGTTTTTCCCCCTCATCGAAAGGATGGACCCTTGCTGCCGACTCCCGACAGAAACCAGAAGCTACGGTGCGCTGAGATTGGTGGTGGGTGATTTCTGCTTCAGGTCTTGAAAGATTTTGAATTCTCGCTCCGCAGCTTGGACGTTTCCTTCCTTTCGGTAAAGCTGGCCGAGTTGATAATGCGCATCGCTTAAACCGGGATCCAAACGAACAGCCGCTAGAAATCGGGACTTGGCTTCCTCTTTCTTCCCTTCCCTCAGCAATGCCTTTCCCAAGCACGTGTGAGCTTTTGCCCAATTCGGGTCAAGCGCGACCGCCTGCTGAAAATACTTGATGCTTTCGGAATATAAGTTTTGCTTGAGGAGAACTTCGCCCAAATTGAGGTAGGGCCATTTGGAATCCATCTTCATCTGCTCGCTTAGCTCGATGGCCTTTCGAAAGGCCTCCACCGCCTTCTCTGAAAGCCCTAAGCCATCGAACGTCAACCCCAAGTTATCGAAAGCTTTGATGTAGCGCGAATCCAGCCTTATCGCGTTCTCGAAAGCCTGCTGAGCCTCTTCAAATCTGTTTACTGTGTAGTAAAGGCGCCCTAAGAAATAGGTAGCCTCTTTCGATTGTGGGTCCAGTTTGACGGCCGTCTTCAATTCAACCTCGGCTTTCTCTTTCTCGCCAAGCTGGAAATAGCACAACCCTAGAATCTTGCGAATTTCTGCACTACTGTGCAGGTTCGTGATGGCTTTCTCCAAGGGCAACACGGCTTCTTCGTAGCTGTTCTGACGGAACAAGGAATAGCCGAGAATATACTGCGCCTCGCTCGAGCCAGGCTTTTTCTCGATGAATTGCAGGATTGCAGTCTGGGCCTTTTTCCAATCACCCTTAGAGGTATAAATCCATGCGAGCTGGAAGTGAGTCTCCACCGGAGCTGCAGGATCGCGCAAGGCCTGAAGAAAACTTGCTTCGGCAAGGTCGTGCCTTTGCTGCGAGAGATAGCGCAAGCCCATTTGATAGGGGCCCAGGCCTGCTTCATCGCTTCTCAAAGGGTCTTCGACGAACCAGGGAAGAAGCAGAAGAAGCAAGAGCTTTGGATTCCTGAAAGAAATCAACCTCATGAAACTGCGTACTCTCGAGTCCTTCGGTCGAAGCCTACTAATTGCTCACTGCCGAGATTGGCGAACTGGCACTGCGGGTTCTGTGAATCGAAGGATCTGGTTGATCTTCAGATTCTCGAATGTCTGTTCCGTTCCGCTGGGCCATGTGACCTTGAGTGACTTCACCGAACTCGAAGTGCCCAACCCAAAATGGATACGTAGATCGCTGGCGGAAAGATAGCTCCGCCCGCCCCGTACCTGGCTGGTTTGACTGCCAGTCTCAGTGACTAGGGTAACTTTGGCTCCTACCGCATCACGGTTGCTTCGTGTACCAGTCAAATTCAGCAGCAGCCAGTTGCCAGATTCTGCTTCGTTCCTCAGCAAAGTTGGCGCTTGGCCTGAATTGTTAATCAAGACATCGACATCACCGTCATTGTCGATGTCTCCAAAGCACGTCCCACGGCCTACTCTCGGCACAGGAGTTGCAAAACGCTGAAACGGCCCGTTCTCAGTAAAGCGTCCTAGTTTGTTCTCAAAGAGTTGCACGGGCTGAGAATAGCGAATCTCGTCCAGCACTCGATCCGCATTGTCGAGGACGTGACCGTTTGCCACCAGAAGGTCGGCGTCACCATCGTTATCGAAATCCAGGAAGCCCGTTCCAAAGCCCAGGAGAGAATGATCAGCGCGAGCGATTCCAGCTAGCCATCGATCATCACTGAAAAGCCAGTTCCCTTCGTTTCGATAAAGGGCGTTGCTCTCCAGGTCGTAGTTGGTGACCACAAGATCCATCTTCCCATCGCCATTGTAGTCACCTGCGTCGGTCCCCATGCCGGCTTCGGCATCTCCCTCACTATTGTAGCCCGTTCCAGAAAGCAGAGTCATTTCCGTGAAGCTGCCGTTGCCGTTATTCTTAAGCAGCACATTCCTGGTTGTGTCATTGGCCAGGTAGAGGTCCATCCAGCCGTCTTCGTTGAAGTCAGCCGCCACGACTCCCAGGCCTTTTCCATCCAAGCTAGCGATCCCACTCTCCTTGGAAACATCTTGAAAACGACTGTTGCCAAGATTTCGGTAGAGCCGGCCCGCGACACTGGCGAAGTTTTTTGGGTGGCAGTAGGTACGGACATTTTGCTCGGCACAATGAGGCGTCTTCCTGTAGTCATAATCAACATACCGGGCTACATACAGGTCGAGATAGCCGTCGTTGTCAAAATCAAAGAACGCCGCACTGGTGCTCCACCCTGACCCGGAAACACCCGCAATGCTCGCGACATCAGCAAATGTCCCATCTTTGTTGTTGTGATAAAGGATGTTGCTGCCAACCCCTGTGATGTATACGTCCGGATACCCATCGTTATCATAGTCGCCAACCGCTACACCCATACCATAGGACCCGATTCGCTGAATGCCCGATTTGGCAGATGTCTCCGTAAACTTGCCATTTCCCAGATTGCGGTACAGAGCATGGCCACGAAACGTGAACGTGGGGGAATCTGGGGTCGGTCCGCCATTGACGAGCAGCAAATCCAACCAGCCATCGGCATCGTAATCAAGGAAAGCGCAACCGGAACCCATGGTTTCAACCAAGTGCTTTTTGACGGAGGCGCCGCGTTGATGGACAAAGTGAATGCCTGCGGTGGTGGTCCCGTCTGCAAATGGAGCGGGGTCCTGCTTCGGTTGCAGGAAAAGGGGTGTCGCCCACGTCAAACTTACTAGCGCCGCGCTGAGACAGGCCGGCGTCCGCCGCTGACGGACCAATGACCTTACGGCCTTCATGCCAAGCTTAGTCTCGAGACTTGGCATAGATCGCGGGTTTCCCTTTTTCAGTGCTGCTACTCGTCTTTTCGAGTTCTTGGAAAATTCGGAAATGCTTCTCGGCGTCTATCGCTCGGCCGAGTCTCCTCAAGGCATTGCTCAAGAGAAAGTGGGCCCGCTTTTCTTGAGCATCGATGGAAATGATTTCTTCTGACAACCTGATCGCCTCAGCGTACGCGCCCGTCTTGAAAAAGATGCCACCGAGTTCGAGTCTTGCATCAATATCAGTCGTGTTTGAACTGATGATGCTTCTGAGCAGCGGCATTGCGGCTTCATAGTCACCCTTCTTTGCCAGGGTACTCGCCAAGCCAAACCGCGCTGCGATTCGAACCGTGGGGGTGTTTTCTCCAAGAGCCGCAGCCTTCTCATAGTGTTCCTGCGCCTGCTGCAACTCACCCCGGAACTGCAACTCGGTTGCAGCGTACAGGTGCGTGAGAGGGTAATCGGGATACAGCCGCGTCGTCTCGAGCGCATGCTCCAATGCCTTGCTGTAGGCTTTTTTTCGACGAAGCGCCATAACCCTCAGGTAATGGACGTCCGGCTCTTTGAATTCCTTATGAACCAATGCAAGCGCTGCTTGCAGATTCCCTCCGCTCACCAGATGCTGCGCTAGATTCGATCGCACTTCCAGGAAGTCTGGATTCAGTTTTAGCGCAACCTCGAAGTGCTGGCGGGCCTTTTCGCCGTTGCCCATTCGATCGTAAGTCACCCCCAGGAGGTTGTGTACTTCTGGGATATCTGCTCGGAGTTTCAAGACCTGGATCAGTTGATCTCTAGCACTCGTCAGATTCCCTTGCTGGAAGGCCTCATAGGCAACACTATAGATTCGCTCGATCGTGCTCTCAGCCGCCTGCAGAAACCAAGGCTGCGACAAAAGAATGATCGTCAAACAGAGGCAATATCGGGATCGTCGCAGATACTCAGAACGAATGACAGACACCCCGCCAGTAAGGCTCGTCCGCGGCGCCAATGCAGACGCTGTTCGGCTGGAGTCTTGCAGCGTGGCTTCTGCGGACCTGTTTCTGGCCCAAGTAACCCGGCCTTCCACGATTCTGCCGAACACCGACTCCATTACGCGAGATCTCATACAGGATGATTCTGCCACGAATCAAAATGCGAGGCCACAGCGGTAAACCGCCAAGTGCCCAGTTCGCAAGCGATTCCTCGCGTGACGCGCAGATAGTGACAGACACGGTGATTTGAAATTCAAGCCTGTTTACACGTCACCTCCGACCATCAAAAGAAAAAGCCATCAAGGCGTGCCTTGATGGCTTTGGGAAGACTCTGTGGTTGGCTGAAAGTCGCCAAACCAGACCTAGAACGTAACCTTCAGGCCAAACTGGATTGTCCGGGGCTGATTGACCTGAGCGCCCAGCCTCCCAAACGTTGCAGGGACTTGCAGATTGGTGCTTGCTCCTCCGAAGACAACCCGGTTGAAAGCATTGATGAAGTCCGTTCGGAAGTCTATGGCTATTCGTTCGTTGATCGAAGTTCGTTTGATAATTGAAAAGTCTTCATTCAACCAGGAAGGCGTTCTCAAATCCGGCAGATCTGACGTTGCGTTTCCAAGTGTGCCGAACGCAGGAATTGCGAAGGCGGCCGCATTGATCCAGCGGTTGAGGTTAGGGTTGTTCGGATCGTAGTCGCCTGGCGATACAGATGACCTCTTTTCTGCGCCAGCCACCACATTGGGCCTGACGCGAATATCGGTTCCTGGATAAGGTTGGTTAATCGTCACACGCATTGGAGATCCGCTCTGGTATTGCTGAATGCCATTGAACTTCCAGCCACCCACAATCTTTCCTGCCGCTCCTCCAGAATTCAGCCATTTCTTTCCAGGCCCGATAGGCAGCTCGTAGCTATAACTCATGACCAGGTTGTGAGGGTAATCGTTCAGTCCGATAGACTTCTCGGCCTCGCGGTTGAATCTGTCCTGCACGCCCACAGAGAAAGGAGTCAGTTGCGAGTTGGCGTTCGTCAGCACCTTGGAGCCCGTGTACGAAACCAACATTGCCAGCCCCTCGGAGAAGCGCTTCTCGATCTTCATCTGATAGGCATGGTAGGTGGAATGGCCCTCTGCCTGATGTGGCCGAGTAATCGTCAGATACTGCGGATAGGGCCGTAGTGCCTGTGCGACTGAACCATTGAAGCCAGGATACGGAATAGGGATCCCTGCTGCCCTGGCTTCCGCAGAATTGATGTTGGCGAACAGTAACTGACCGAGCCGCAGGTTCGACGCGGGAAGCTGATTCTCGGGACTCAAGTTGCTGCCCAGCCGGGTTCCCTTGCTTCCCACATAGGCCATATCGACAACAATTTTCCCTGGAATCTCTCGCTGAATATTCAGGTTCCAATTTTGAATGTAAGGACCATGCCCATCTCGATCGGCCATGAAGTAAGGAGAGCCGTTGTTGACGACGGTCGGACTGATAAACGGTGGACGCGGGAAGCGATCAATAGGGAATCCCTGGTCCAAATAGAATGCGGGAGTCACTCCTCCGTCTTGGCTCGTGATCACGTTGGAGGCGCTGTATCCCATCGCAAAACCCACCAGATGTCCATTGGCTATCGCGGCGCCACCGGCGCTGTAGTAGATGCCATAGCCTCCACGGAACACAGTCTTTTCGTTCAAGCTATAGGCTAGACCAAGGCGCGGTCCGAATTCTCGCAAATCGGTGTCTGCGAACGTGCGCTGTTCGTCCGAGGCAAAGCGAACGGCACCCAGCCTGCCTCCGGCCCCTGGATTGGGCAGCGTTGGATCAAACGTGGCAAACCGATTCACCACCTCGAAGCGCGGCTTTTGGATGTCATACCGCATGCCAAGATTTAAGGTCAGTTTGGAGGTGACTTTGTAGTCGTCTTGAGCGAAGAAGGCGTAGTAGCGGGAACGATTGCCCAGAGAGCCATGGCCGTACACCCACGCTTCACCTCTGGTGGCGCCACCTAGCAGAAAGCTTGCATACCCATAGCCGGTGTTGGGACTTCCCGGCAGGCCAGTTTCGAGATTGCTGAAGTCGAAGTAGCCAGCATCCCTGTTGGTACTGTAGGTGTTGTCACCATTGTAACGGATGTCGAAGCCGAACTTGAAGGTGTGTTTGCCCGAAATCCAGGTTACGTTGTCGACAAAGTTCCAGCCGTTCTCAGGAACGATGCTGATTCCGCCAGGCCCATAGGATGGGTAATTGAGAATGTTCAGTTGGGGACAAACGGAATCTGGGTTGACGCCCTTCAAGCCAACCCGTTGCGGGCAGCCGGGGGTTGGATCGCGAGGCACAAAATTATTGTTGTTCCGATTATAGGCAGCGGTGACGTGGTTGATGATGTTTGGCCTGATAAACCAATCTTCACTGAGCCGCGCAACCCAAATCGGGTCGCTGTTCTTACCTCCAGTTGCCAACGGTCCCTCGAAAGCACTGAACGGGATCTCTTCGAAATACGAGTGGGCAAGTGAGGCACTGAGCTTGTGCTTTGAGGAGAAGGAATGATCGACTTTGAATCCCCACTGGTCGGTTGACGTCCCAAGGGGCGCGCCACCAATGTAATTCAAGAGATTTCCCGACAGGTTAGGATCGGGCAGAAACGCTTGAAGAGCCTTCGCGACTGAACTGATCCGATTTGCCGGAATAATGTTTCCGGGAAATGGGTCGCGGATGAATCCGCCAGTTCCATTCGATCGAGTCGTTGCAGGATCGTAGATCGTGACCCCAGCGCCCGAAAAATCGCCATTCTTGAATGCCTGTGTGGGTACTGAAATAATGCTGCTCGTCCCCGCCCTTCGATAACGAAAGCCGTTGAAGTATCCAAAGGCAAACGTCTTGTCCTTGATGATGGGACCGCCCAGAGTGAATCCGTACTCATTCTGTTTGTTAACAACTCGTGTCGCCTTGCCCGTGTCTCGGTCAATGGCGCCCAGGTTGTTGAAGAACCCATTCGCGTTGAGCACTTCATTGCGGAAGAATTCGTACACAGAACCGTGGATCTGATTGGTCCCCGACTTCAATGTAAAGCTGGTCACACCGCCCCCCGTACGCCCCAGTTCAGCGGCAAAGTTGTTGGTGCTGAGCTTGAATTCCTGAACGGCATCCACCGGGAATCCGATGATTCTCAAGTCTCCCGGCAGATTGCTTCCCAGGATGGCAGCACCGTCGAGCTGAATCTCCAGGCTGAGCGTCTGGCCACCATTGACCGCAGTGTTAAAAATCGCCTCCGGATTGCTCATGCTGGTGCTTCCCCGGCCCACCACACCGGGCACCAATCGCATGAATGTGGTCGGATTACGCATTTCTCCCGTCATCGACAGTGGCAGATCCAGAATCTGTTGGTTGCTGATCGTAGTTCCCAACTCTGAGGTGTCCGGTTTCAGGACCGGCGCCTCAGCTTGAACTTCGACCGATTGCGAGACTTCTCCAACCTGCAGCGCGGCTTCGACGCGAACTGTCTGTCCGAGTGCGACGGTCACTCCCTCTTGAACATGCTTCTTGAAACCAGCCTGTTCGATGGTGACCCGATAAACACCCACTGTCAGCTGAGGGACTGTGAATAGCCCCGCTCCGCTAGTGCTGGTTTCGACAGAGCTACCCGTGCCCGTATTGAGCACGGTCACTTTCGCTCCCACGAGGACAGCTCCAGATTGGTCGGTCACCGTCCCGGTGATCGTCCCACGGTCCGTCTGGGCTTGTAGAAGTCCCGCTGCCACGAGGATGGTCAACAGCACCTGACCGATCCAGTGTGAGAAGTACGTGCGAGTGTACATTTCTTCCTCCAGATATATGAATGGCTTCAAAGTGTGTTCTGACGATGATAGGCTCGATTCGAGTCGAAGGGCGAATAAGACCGAAGTTGGCCTGCGCAAAGCTACCGAGCGATACAGTTAGGGTAAATCCTAGCGGTGGAATGAAACACTGTCAAGAAGAAAAGCGGATTCGAATCCGGTATGCGGAATTTTGGATTTGCAGACCGGTACAACAACACCGCTGGAAACGGGACGGTCTCTTCGCAATCCCCTGCTGGTAGGGGCTTGGAGCAGGCGCTGAAGGGCTCAGAAGGGGCGAAACTCCCAGGGTGCAGTGCAAGAGTCTAGGCTCAAGGATGCGGATTGGAGTCCGCGAACTTCTGCTATACTCTTGAAACCAATCATGCTGAAGAATCGGATACAAAGTGGGGTTGTTGCGGTCGGTTTGCTCCTGGGACCGTTCTGCAGGGTCGGAGTATGCCAGGACGAAGCGGTCCAGTCGGCCGCGATCAAAATCCTTCAGGCAAGATGTGAAACCTGTCACGGATCTTCCCAAATTTCGGGTCTCGACGTGCGCAAACGTGAGTCCGTCATTAAGGGAGGCACGCGGGGAGCCGCGCTGGTTCCAGGAAATGCCGGAGAGAGCCTGCTTTTCCGAGCGGCCGCTCACGAAGGCGAGCTGAAGATGCCGCCTGGAAGCCAGGCTCCCTTGGGCGAAGAGGATCTCGCCACCCTCAGGAAGTGGATTAATGAGGGAGCGGTCTGGCCGGCGACACCTGTCCGACCACAGAGTAAAGAACCTGAGTGGTGGTCATTCAAGAACCTGCGCCGGCCGGCCCTGCCCCAGCCCACCAAGCCCAGCCTGGCGGCTAATCCAATCGACTTCTTCATTTCAGTAAAGCGCGGAGAAAAGGGTCTGAAGTCTGCGCTACGAGCCGATAAGCTGACATTGCTGCGACGCGTCTATTTCGATCTGATCGGCCTTCCTCCTTCTCCGGAGGAAGCCACAAAGTTTCTTTCCAGTTCGTCTCCGAAGGCTTATGAGAACTTGGTCGACAATCTGCTGGCTTCTCCTCGTTACGGGGAGCGTTGGGCGCGGCATTGGCTCGACGTCGTCCGATATGCCGACAGCGCAGGATTCGAAGGCGATGTCTATTACCCCAACGCCTGGCGCTATCGCGATTACGTCATCAAGTCGTTCAACGAAGACAAACCCTACGACCGATTCGTGCAGGAACAAATCGCCGGTGACGAACTTTGGCCGGACAACCTCGACCTCACCGGCTTCTACGACGTCCCCTATGAGAAGCTGGAACACCTGGAAGCCAGGATTGGAACGACGATGTACACGTTCGGCCCGGAGATTCAAGAGTCTCACCTGGACGCAGCGAAGCTGCGCTATGAGCGACTGACAGACGCAGTGGATGCAACAGCTTCTGCCTTTATGGGTGTCAGCCTCATGTGCGCCCGCTGCCACGACCACAAGTTTGATCCATTTTCGCAACGCGACTATTTCCGCTTGCAAGCGGTTTTTGCGGCCAGCCAACCCGTTCAGATCCCGGTTATCACGACCATGTCGGCCACACACCGTGACGAGGCTTATCATGGAATGCTCGCATTGGCAGAGGCGCGGCACGCCTATCGAAATTTGGAAAAGGCCGTCAAAGACCGGTTGATCGCCGGCAAGAAAAAAGAATTCCCAGCAGAGGTCGTTCACGCCTTCGAAACACCCGCGGAGAAGCGCACGGCCAAGGACGCTGAATTGGCCACGCCTCTGTTGAAGGCCTACAACGAAATCAAAATCGAAGACAACTTGAGCGACTCAGAACGCGCGTTGCATAGCCAACTGAAGCAGCGCCTCATTACCGCCGTTCTCGACGTGCCTCCGCAAGACGCCTCTCACCGAGTGAGCTTCGACGGCTTCTTTGACGCTCCGGCTGCAACGGTGTTGGGTCACATCGATACAGAGTTAATCCCGGACACCTACGTTTTGAATCGCGGTGATCTTGGGAGGAACAAAGGGAAAGTGAGAGCGGGCTTACCCGGGATTTTTGGCGACGCGTCGGAGTCTGAGGAGATGCCGATGGATTCTGGCGGCGCTCGCTACCGAAAGCGGCTTGCCCTGTGGCTGACACGTCCGGATCATCCTCTGACAGCACGCGTCATGGTGAATCGAATCTGGCAAGGACACTTCGGCCGCGGGATTGTGCCGACCGCCAACGACTTCGGCCAGCAAGGCCAGGCGCCGACACACCCGGAGCTTTTGGACTGGCTGGCCACCGAATTCGTGGCGCAAGGCTGGAGTATGAAGGCGATGCATCGGCTGATTGTGCTTTCGAATACGTACCAGATGTCGAGCCGCTTTTCAGATGACGCGAACACCCGCGTCGATCCCGACAATGTTTACCTGTGGCGAATGAACAGGCGGCGCCTGGAGGCCGAGGCCATCTGGGATTCCATGCACGCAACCGCCGGAACGCTCAATCTAAAGATGAGTGGCCGTCCCGTCATGCCGCCACTCTCGCAGGCTGAGATGGCGGCTTTGAGGGTCAAGTCCTGGTGGGTCACTCCGGCGGACTCATCAGAGGCAAATCGTCGCGCCGTGTACATTCTCTCGAGGCGAAATTTTGCGTTCCCGATGTTCGACAAGTTTGATCGGCCGGACCCGGCGACAAGCTGCCCGCGAAGAGATATCACCACGGTCGCCCCCCAAGCCTTGTGGACGCTGAACAATTCCGTATCCTACGAGCTGGCTAGTCAACTCGCAACGCGCGTCGTGAAGCAGCATCCTGGAAGCTCGCCACTCTGGATTGAAGCGGCCTGGAGCACTTTGCTTGGGAGAAAGCCATCGGAGCAGGAGAGTAAAGAAGCGCTGGATCTCCTTGAAAAGCTGACCCATCAGGCTCGGGCGAAACAGAAGGAAAACTCTCCATCGGAAATCGCTTCGTTAGAACCGGCGGTTGCCAGCGGGCTCGTCCAGTTGTGTCTGACCCTTTTCAACCTGAATGAGTTCATCTTCATCGACTGACGTCAGCGCCACTGAGGAATTGGGTGTTACCAGATGTTGAACACAGGTGTTTCGTCATTCCGGCGAAAGCCGGAATCCAAAAAGCTTTGAAAGCCCTGGATCGCATGGCGAAAACCAGCACTGGATTCCTGCTTTCGCGGGAACGACGCGAAGGGTAAATCAATCGGAGTAATCATGAATTCCTCGTCATGTAATTTGCGAATGAGCGTGAAGAGCCGTCGTGAGTTTCTCAAGAAGTCCAGCTTCGGCTTTGGCGCCCTGGCTTTGGAACAATTGATGAATGGAATTGTTCTGGCAAGCGACAACTCCGCGGATCTCTTGAATCCCTTGGGGCCGAAGGCGGCACATTTCACCTCTAAGGCGAAGCATGTGATCTTCATCTTTTTGCAGGGGGGGCCCAGCCAGGTTGATACCTTCGATCCGAAGCCTGTGCTAAACCGGCTTGACGGGCAGTTTCTTCCAGAAAGCTTCCTTCAGGGTGAAACCACTCTCGCGCAAATCAAAGCAACCGAGTCGAAGCTCATGGGCAGTCGGAGAGTCTTCAGGAGGTACGGCCATTCTGGTCTGGAAGTATCAGACTTGTTTCAGAACCTGGCCAAGCAAGCCGATGATCTTGCCATCATCCGTTCTTGTTATCACGACACGGTGATTCACGGACCGGCCATCAGCCTGATTCACGCCGGTTCCATTCGTTTGGGAAGCCCCAGTATGGGGGCCTGGGTGGTTTACGGACTCGGCTGTGAAACAGATAACCTGCCGGCCTACGTCGTGATGGCCGACGGGTTTCTGCGAAACAGTAAGGGCGTCATTGGCTCCGGATTCCTGCCGGCGGTCTACCAGGCGACCGTCGTTTCTACGGAGGGAGTTCCTCTGGAAAACCTTTCCCCACCTCTTGAGGTTGAAGGGGAAGGCCAGCGCGCGATTCTCGACCAACTGAAAATCTGGAACCAGCGCCACTTTGCAGAGCGCGCCGAGGATACCAGTCTAGCTGCCAGAATCAGCAACTATGAACTGGCGTTTCGTATGCAAATGGCCGGACCCGAGCTGATTGACCTGAGCAAGGAACCCGAGCCGACTCGGAAGATGTATGGAATTGATGGGGGGCCTGCCTCAAAGTTTGGTCAAATCTGCCTCCTGGCCCGTCGCATGGTGGAGCGTGGCGTGCGCTTCGTTCACCTCTACAACAGTGACTGGGACGCTCACAGTGAATGCGACGCCAATCATCGCGACAATGCTCGTAAGACCGACGTCCCGTTGGCGGCACTGATTGCAGATTTGAAGCAGAGAGGCCTTCTGGAAAGCACCTTGATCGTTTGCGCGGGAGAGTTTGGCCGCACTCCGATGATGCAGGGAAAGGAAGGACGGGACCACAATCCGTACGGGTTCTCAGTGCTCATGGCCGGGGGCGGAATTAGGGGCGGTAAAGTGATCGGCGCAACTGATGAACTCGGATTTCGAGCGGTGGAAGATAAGGTCCACATCCATGATCTGCACGCAACGATGCTGGAATTACTTGGATTGGACCACAAGAAGCTGCACGTCACTGTCTCTGGCTTGGAGAAGCGCCTGACAGGCGTGGGTGAGGAAGGAAAGAACAGCATCGCCAAGCGTTTGATGACGGGTTGATGACGATGCTCCGCTTTTGCCTTGCGAGATCAAAGCCTGGATTCAGTCAGACTATCGGTCGAGATCGTTCGAGGTCTCGGTTTCGATTGAGGCTCATTGTGACACTCTTCTGCCTTGCTGGGATCGCAGGGAATGCCTCAGACGCCGCCCGGTACACGGGTACCATGACGATTCCCATTGACCTTTTCACTCAAGAGGGAACGAGAATCGAGAAGCGCAAATACGAGGTCGAGGTCCGGTCTGACGGGAGTCATTGGACACTCTTCTTTCTAGTGGAAGGCAAGGAACAGGTTGTGGTGAAGGGCAGCGTGCCCGTTGGCGACCCTTTTAATCTACCAGCCATCGTGCCACTCGTAGGAACCCACTATTTGCGCTCAAGTGCGGAACCTCTCAAGACCGCGCAGGAGAGACAGTTCAGCAAGACCGGACTGCCTCAATATGCCGAGCAAGAGCGTGACTGGAAGGCCACAGTTCGCGTCTACAAAAGCTCAGGCGAGTCGGGCGAGGTCTTCTTCATCTTTCAGGTCCGGAATCCAAGCAGACAACCAACCCGCGCAGATTTCAAGCTTCGGTCACACGCTGCCGTTGAAAAGCGCTAGTCGCCCGTTCGAGCATTTGAACCTCCGGGCTTAGGGTGTGTCGTGTTTGCCGCCTGGAACAGGACGCTGCAAGAACCGTACAGCCTCGACCTAACCTGCCGATGCACTCAGACCGAAGGAGCGGCAATCCATTGCAACAGCCCGCCAGGATTCACAAAATTATCCTAAACAACCTGACAGCCGCGTTGTTGATCTTGCTCTGCTGGCGGCTGCCCGGAGCCGCCCAACCGGACTCAATTTCTGGGTTTCATCTTAACGCGTCTGACCTTCTGAAGTTCGCAACCGAGTTTGGTTTGGCTGAAGCTTCGAACGAAACCGTCGAAACAGTCCGCCAACTGAGTGCCTTCGGTCTAAAAAACAGCCTCAACGAGCTGATCGCCTTCGAAGAGAATCGGCACTTCGTTTATGCGTTGATCAAACCCTCTGAAGTAGGAGCACCGGGCTCGCCGCACCTGACCCGACGTTTGATTCTCTTGAAGCCGTCAACATTTGTTGTAGATGACGAGATCGAAGGCAGCTCCTCGTTGGGCAGCGCCCAATGGTCGCTGCATTCGCAAGCACGTCCAAGCACCGTTAGTCGAGTCGCCACTGTGCGCAGCAACGGGACTGAACTAATTTCTGAGACGCTGTTGCCCGAATTGGCGGGCCTTCAGGTCAAGCACCAACCGGGCTATTCTCTGCACGTGAATCCAAAGCAACCCTCGAAAACCGTTCGCTTCCTGCATGTGCTGCATCTGCGGCGCACGGGAGATGGAAGCACGGCACGGACTCAATTGATGGCCCAAAGCAATGGGCTCCACCTGACCATCCAGGCCTCGCAGCAGACCTACCAACTCATGTTGCCCAAGGACTATGCCGAAGCCGGAGAGATCGAGATCTCTAAAGGAGAGGCTAAGGGCCATCTGGAACGCAGATTCTTTCCCGCCGGCGTTTTGCCGCACGGGCGCGAGGGTCTCAAGCTGCTTGAGCTTTGGGATGGAAGCTACCGCGGAGGAAAACGTCCCTTCTGGGATGCCGGGCTACCGTCAGGCGAGCTTCGTCGCGTGGTGGAACAAGGCCTCGTTCGCCCAGGGCTGGCTGTGGATCTGGGTTGCGGCTCAGGAACCGATGCAATCTATCTTGCAAGCAAGGGATTCGACGTAACCGCTATTGACATTGCACCAACCGCCCTGTCCCAGGCCCGCGAAAAAGCAAATCGGGCAGGCGTGAAAGTGCGTTGGCTGCTGGCCAATGTGCTTTCGCTTCCCAACTTGCTACCGTTTGAGTTCATATTCGATCGAGGCTGTTACCATGAGGTGCGCTTCGACAACGCCGCCGCCTACGTGGAAACTGTGCGACGGCTATCCCAGCCGGAGCGCACCCGTTTCTTGCTGCTGGCAGGCAATCCAAATGAAGTGCCTGTGCAGTACGCTCCTCCGCAGGTAGCGGAGGAGGATATCCGATCAGATTTCTCGGCACTGTTTGATTTCGAATGGCTGAAGGAAACGCGATTTGAAACGTCTAATCCTGCAGCCCGGGGGCCGCTGGCCTGGTCAGTGATGCTGCGGAGGAAAACTCGGTAACGTTGGCAGCGGCTTCCAGCCGCTGATTTGCAGGCTGGAAGCTTGCACTGCTATGGGTTGCCGCTTTACTGCTTCGGAACATCCGGATCGTCGGGAAATTCCTCAGTCCCTTTCGCTTCGCCCGCCGGAGAGGTGGCCCTGCCGCTCTGTTCCTTTTCCTGCTGTGCCCGCCTTAACTTCTCAAAAATCGCCAGCTCGACTGCCTGCTCCGCTCGTTTGCCCTGCTTTCGGTAGATTTGCGCCAGGAGGTAATGTGTCGTTGGCTCTTCAGGTGCCAGCTCGGTAACCTTTTTCAGATGGGCTGTGGCCCGAGCCAAATCGCCATCGGTTTGGAGCAATGCCTTTCCCAGATCGCGATGCGCCTGACCAAGGTCCGGCCGCTGCTTGAGTGCTTTCTCAAGGTACTGAAACGCCAGGTCGTATTGCTTGTTCAGGAGATAGGTGTTGCCTAACTTCCAGGTCACCAGGTAGTTCTCTGGTGCGATCTTGACTTCTTCGAGAAACTCCTTCTCGGCCTGTTGCAGGTCTCCTTCCTTCCAATAGATGTTAGCTAGCGCATAGTGCAACCCGGCAGAGTCTGGCCTTTTCTGAATGGCTAGCTTGTACTCCTCAATTGCCTTCCTCGTTTCTCTGCGAGCCTCATACGAGGCACCCAGCAGTTGATGAACGCGGTACGAATCGGGATCAACCTCCGACATCTTCCGGTAGGTATTGGTCATGAGCCGCGTGTAAACGATGCCGAGGTTGTAGAGCACTTCCACGTCCTCGGGCCAACGATCAGCTGCGCTCTGGAGCACCTTCATCGCTTCTCGCTCTTGTCCCACCTCCATGTGGCTCAAGCCCAAACTCAGATAGGCCCGAACCTCGCCGGGATTGAGTGACATGGCTTTCTTTAGCGGCTCTATCGATTTGTCATACTGATTGGTCCGGGTATACGCCATCCCGAGGAAAAGGTTAGCTGAAACCAGGGCAGGCTTTCGTTTCAGCGCCTCCTGAAAGACCTTGATGGCCTCATCGTCTTTCCTCTGGAGGTAGTATACGAGTCCAAGATTGGAACTAACCTCAGCTAGTTCCGGACTGAGTTTGAGAACTGCGCGATACTCCTTCTCTGCTGTGGCCAGGTCTCCCCTCTTTTCCGCCTCTCTGGCCGCAGTGAAGTGCTGTTGAATGCTGCTTTCGAGTGCCGATTGGCCGGAGACTGTCTGCACGATGGCAACGACAACCGCACAAACCAGCACCATTCCTCTGAAGCCCACGTTCTGTCTCCCTTCCAACTGTCATCACCCCGATAGCCTATCCTACAAACCAATGCGGCGAATTCAAAGACAAACCTAACTTTCGGAGTCTCCCCCAAAGGAGTCGGTTTGCCGGCACCCTTGGGGATGTTTGCTTGAAGGGGCCAGAATGGCGGGCGCCCTCCGGGCGACGATGTCTTGGGTCGATCTGCGAGCGGTCACCGCGTTGAGCCCGCCTCCAACATTCTGAAGTGGCTATTGAATTAAGTGACAGCGGTCGCGAACCAGGCGCAGAGCCGATAGTCACTCATTTTCAATCAAAGAGCGTCGCGATATCCTCCACGCTCCGGTCCCGATTCGATCCTCCAGCGGCCATTGCGGGCGTCATGCGAAGCGTCTGATGAACCCGGCAGAAATCATGATGCATGCTATGGAGCGATGCTGGTTTCGAGGTAAGTTGTTCCTGCGGTTCTTAAGTCGTGAGCCGCACGATTTCGGCGGCGCGTTGACTAGTATCTTTTGGGTTTCCTTGAGCGGATGATGCATTGGAGTATTGCATTACGTATGATGGAAGGATTGAAAAGAGAAATTGTGAGAGTTAATCCTTCAGGCGAGAAGATAAAGCACTATTGTGCCGGCTGGAGATCGATGGAATAACCCTCCGGAATTTGAACCAGGGCGGGATCGGGCTCGATTATCTCTATGTCATAGAGTTCTCGGACCGTCAGAAGAGAACCTTCGGGATTTGTAAATTCAGACTTCACCCATAGACCGTAAGGTGGGTAGAAGTATTCCTCACCTGAAGGCTTAGCGTTCGGATTTTCTGCAGGCTCATTGTAGTAGGGCACAACGGCGCAAATAAGCCCATTTACTGCTTCGTCTCGAATGTTCGATGGCCTCAGGTTGTTCAAGTTCTTAATAACTTCGTGTGGGGGTTCCACGAAGTGCGCCACCAGTCTTGCGAGTTTCTTGTTGTGGTTGATTTCGTATTTATCGCCCTGCGCATCGATCAACGTAGATCGGTCACCCAAGGTCCTCATAGACGCCCCAGACGAAGAGCGGTAAAACACGCCCGCTTGTTGGTTCTTTAGGACTCTAGAGCCGTCGGGCTGAATTTGATAGGAGAGCTCCCTTTGCTTGGCAGTGATGGGTTCGACGGATGATTGTGCTCTGGCGGTGGCGTGCGAAACCGATAAAAGGAATGCCAGCCAAAGTGGAAGACGTAACAATCTCATTTGATCCTCCGGCCAGGAGACTGTCATATAGATAAAGAATGAATATTTAGCCTCCGATCTTATACAAAAGTCAAGGTGCCCCAGAGCCCAATCGGTTTGGAATTTGCCGCGGGGCCGTGGTATCTTAAGCCGTGTCCAGAGCCAATCTTCTTCGACCCATGCACCTAATTCTTTCTCGTTGCCTTGTCCTTCTACTATGTTGCCGATGGGCTGCGGCCCAGGGAGGCTCTCTCAACCTCGAAGACTACTTCCGTCAAGCCCGAGAGCTGGAAGCGCGTCAAGACTTTGCGGGAGCAGAAAAGATCTATCGAGAAGCCGCCGCGAGCTTCCCGAAGCAGCCTGAGGTTCTGAAGCGACTTGGGCTAATCCTGCAGACAGAACTAAAGTTTCGAGAGTCGATCGACACCTTCCAGCAGGTTCTGCATCAGGCCCCGCAGTATCCCGAAGTCAATTTTTATCTGGGCCTCTCCTACTTTGGAATGAACGAATTCGAGAAGGCGATCGACGGCTTTGACCGGGAGCTGGCCGCCAATCCAAAGTATCGACGAGCGCACTATTATGCGGCATTGGCGTATCAGTCCATGAGTCGCAATACGGACGCTTTGCGGCGATATGACACATTGCTTCAGGATGACCCGACCGACAAGAAAGTCCTGTTCCAACTGATCAAGTTGCTGAAGTCTGCGACACTGACGGCCATCAAGCAGTTAGGGAATCTGGATCCGGATTCAGAATTCATGCTAGTGCTCAAGGCACAAGGCTACGCCGAAGAGGAGAAATTTACCGACGCCATTGAAAAATACAAAGAGCTGCTGATCAAGAGTCCAAGTTTCCCTGGAGTTCATTTTGCGCTGGGTGAGGCTTACTACAACGCCATCGATTACTCGAACGCAGAAAAAGAGTTGCGCCTGGCGTTGAGCGAAGATCCAAATCTCCCCATGGCCAACTACTATCTGGCCGACATACTCATTAAGAGCCAGAGAATGGCCGAGGCAGTTCCCCGGCTAGAGATCGTCGTAGCTTCCAGCCCGCAGTTCATGATGGGATATTTTCAACTAGGTAAGTGTTATACCGCCCAGGGTAAGCTTCAGGAAGCCCTTGCATTGCTGACCAAGGCAATCGAACTCGACCCCAATGAGAAGATGGTGCACTACCAACTCGCCCAGTTATACGGCCGGTTGAAGCAACCGGACAGACAACAGCTCCACCTCAACACCTTCCAAAAATTGAATGTTCAAGAACGCGACAAGAGAAACAAGAAGAAGAGCCAGGCACTAGAGAAAGCCTTGGAGAAACAAAAGACAGAAGGAAGCAATTGAGGTTTCGTTCGTTTTCGCGGCTTTCCACGAGAACGAAGCCTCCGCTCAACTTGCCGAAGGAAATCTCTAGCAGTAACCGTCGGAGCCAGATGTCCCAAGCGACCTCACTCGGTCCCAAAGTAATTCTGATCGTTGCACTGGTCTTAGCGGCAATTCTACCCAGCCTTTACCTCTCGGGAGCTCACGCCTCGGCAGCGGTCCAGGAGGTCTCGCTTTCCCAAGCCATCGAATTGGAAAAGCAAAAGAATTTCGCTGGTGCTGAACGACTCTACAAAGAGGCTTTGCGTCAGTCGCCGGATGATCCTGAGATTCTCAAGAGACTGGGTATCGTTTGCCAGCAGCAAGCCAAACACGACGAGGCGATCGAGGTACTCCAGCGGATTGTGAAGCGAGCACCTCTCTACCCGGGCGCTAATACACTGCTTGCTATTTCGTACTATGCACTGAACAAATTCGACAAAACCATTGAGTCCAGCCAACAGGAATTGACTGGCAATCCCAAAGACAGCCAGGCCCGATACTACCTGTCGTTGGCCCTCAGCGCATCTGGGCAGCTGTTCGAAGCGATACAACACCTGGAGACCATTCAAAAGGACGACCCGGACAACCTGGCGGTGATGTACCAACTGGTGGTCGATTACAAAGCTGCGGCCCAAAAGGCCAGCCAAAGACTTGCCAGGAAGGCTCCCAATTCAGAATTCACGCATGCCATGCGAGCCGAGGTATTGGCAGATGGTGAACGCTTTGATGAGGCTATCCAGGAATTCAAACAAGTCATTGAGAAAAACCCCGATTTCCCCGGAATCCATCTTGCCTTGGGACAACTCTACTGGCGGCGCAAAGATCTCGATAAATCTCGGCAAGAGCTTGAGCTGGCGCTCGCGGAAGACCCCAACCAACCGCTAGCTAACTACTACCTGGGCGATATTTTCGTAACCAACAAAGAGTACCTCAAAGCCATTTCGCGTCTCGAGGTCACCCTCTCCATTTACCCGGAGTTGACGCGAGCCTATTGGTTGTTGGGAAAGTCTTATGTAAGTGCCGGAAATGAGCAGCGGGCCATTGAGGTCTTTCAGAAGGCGCTCCAGCAGGATCCAAACTACAAGGAAGTCCATTTCCAGCTTCATGAGCTGTACGCGCGCCTGGGCAACAAGACGGAAAGCCAACAGCATCGACAGATCTTTGAGCGGCTTATGCGAGAGGATCAGAACCGCGACCGTGAAGTACTCCAGCAATCCCAGCAGAAGCGCTAGCAATCGACCCTTGACCCAAAGACGGTTTTCGAGACTTATGCCCCGAGAGACTCACCCCTTTGTTCGCGTTGCCGGCTTAATGCTCTGTGCAGCCTTGGTTTTTGCTCAGCAGGTCGAGGCATCGGCGGCGGATGTCAAACAGCTTCTGGAACAGGCCCGTTCTTACGAACAGGCCAACGATTATCGCAGCGCCGAGCGAACTTACCGTCAAGCTCTGGCCCTGGCGCCCGCAGATCCAGAAATCTTCAAGCGCCTCGGGGTGCTGTATCAGACCGAGCTCAAGTTCGTAGAGTCGATTGATCTCTTTCGTCGCGCCTTGGCACTTTCAAGTCAGCATCCCGAAGTGAATTTCTTCCTGGGCGCTTCATATCTCGGCTCGAACCAGTTTCAGAAAGCCGTCGAAAGCTTTCAGGCAGAGCTTTCAACGCCGAGTCCGCACCCGCGCTGCAACTATTACTGCGCAATTGCGCTGGTTTCCCTGGGCCGTCCGGATGACGCCATTGCTCAGTTCAACCAGTCCCTTGTCCGAAACCCCAAGGATGCCGACGCGTTGTATCAGCTTGGACGGCTCCACATGAACGGTTCGCTTGAAGCCATCCAGAAACTGACGGACTTTGATCCCGATTCATTTCAACTCCACGCACTTATTGGGGAAGTCTACGCGAACAACAAACGCTATGAGGATTCGCTTAAGGAGTATCAAGCCGCGTTGGCCAAGCGTCCAAATGCTCCAGGAATCCATTACGCCCTCGGGGTTGCCTATCGAAATTTGAAACAGATCGATGCCGCAGAAAAGGAGTTTCTAGCCGCGTTGCGTGAAGACCCGCATGACTTTCGAGTGAATCTTTACCTAGGAGAGTTTGCCGTGGGTCGGGCTAATTTTTCCGGTGCCCTACCCTATTTGCGCCTCGCCAGTACTGCCCAGCCCCGAGCACCTCGCCCTCATTTCCTTTTGGGCAAGTGCTACCAGTCCCTCAAGGAACTTGATAGGGCCAAGACCGAGCTACTTCTCGCGGCGGTCGGCGATCCCAATGATCCGCAACCGCATTACCTGCTGTCGCAGGTTTATCGCGAACAAGGTGACAGAGACGCCAGTGCGCGGGCACTAAAGGAATTTCAGCGGCTCTCTGCAATTGAGAAAGAGAAGATCTATGAACGCGCTCGAACCACGCCCCAGTGAGTCGCTGTGAATCAGATCCAGCCCAGCCAACAATCAGTCATCCGCTTAGCGCTCGCTCTGGCCCTGTTGTGCGCTACCTGTGTGGTTCCGGATTCACTCCGCAGTCAAGCCAAGGTCCGCATTCAAATACCTGACCCAGACATCGGCGTCGACACTCTCGCCGCCAGAAAGAAAGCACAACTGGCCACCGCACACCAGGTCAAGGTCTTCAACAGGTTTCAATTCATAGACAAGCTAAGAGAGAGTGGGATCACGTTTGTTCAACACATTGAAGAAGACGCGGGATATCACTACAAGCCGGTGCACTATGACCACGGCAATGGGCTGGCGGCGGCGGATGTGGACGGCGATGGCTTCTATGATCTGTATTTCGTGAATCAGGTTGGAGGAAACGAGCTCTGGAAGAACCTCGGAAGAGGAAGATTCAAGAACGTCACAAAGCAGGCCGGGGTTGGTCTCCCAGAACGAATCGGCGTCACTGCATCCTTTGCCGATATCGACAATGACGGCGATCAGGATTTGTTCGTGACTACAGTTCGCGACGGCAACGTGTTATTTCAGAATGACGGACAGGGTCATTTTCAGGACATCAGTCAACGAGCGGGAGTTGACTTGGTGTCGCACTCTTCCGGTTCGGTCTTCTTTGACTACGACAAGGATGGATTGATCGACCTCCTGGTTTGCAACGTTGGGAAATATACCAGTGAGGAGCGGTGGCCGTCCGGGGCCTACAAAGGCCTGGAAGACGCATTCTTTGGTCACATGTTTCCCGATCGTTTCGAGTACCCCGTTCTGTACAGGAACATCGGTGGCAACCGGTTCAAAGAGGTGACCGCAGAGGTTGGGTTGCGACCACAGAGTTGGTCAGGCGATGCGAGTTTTGCAGACCTGAATGGTGACGGCTGGTCCGATCTGTTCATCCTGAATATGCAGGGGCATGACCACTATTTCGAGAACGACCGTGGAAAGCGCTTTGTCGACAAGACCGCCGAATGCTTTCCTAGAACCCCCTACGGGACCATGGGCATTAAGTTCTTCGACTACGACAATGATGGACGGTTGGACCTACTGTTGACTGACATGCACTCCGACATGATGGGAGATCGCAAGCCCGATGGGGAGAAACTCAAAACCCCTGCTCAGCACATCATGTCAGACGATCACCTCGGCGCAGCGCCGGATACCTTTGTCTTTGGCAATGCCTTCTATCACAATCTCGGCGGAGGTAAGTTTGAAGAAGTTTCAGATCGTATTGGCGCGGATAACTATTGGCCCTGGGGAGTGAGCGTTGGCGATGTCAACGCCGACGGTTGGGACGATGTCTTTATACCGTCAAGCATGAACTTTCCATTCCGCTACGGCATCAACTCGATGCTCTTGAATAACCGCGGGGAGAAATTCATGGACGCTGAGTTTCTGCTGGGAATTGAACCACGACGCGCAGGCAGGACTCACACGCCCTGGTTCGAACTGGATTGCTCAGGGGATGGGCGCGGAACGAAGCCGTGTGAGGGGAAATCAGGTGAAGTCACTGTGATGGGAACGCTCGGAAGCCGATCCTCGGTCATGTTTGATCTCGATAACGATGGCGACTTGGACATTGTCACCAGTGACTTCAATTCTGAGCCGCAAGTCTTCGTCAGCGATCTTGCTCAACGGAGATCGATTGGCTGGCTGAAAATCGTCCTGATCGGAACAGCTTCCAACCGCAATGGGCTGGGTGCAGTCGTCCGAATTCGTTCCAACAGCCGGGTTTACACGAAACAATGTGACGGAAAATCCGGGTACCTTTCGCAGAGCGTGCTACCACTCTACTTCGGTTTAGGCGATTCGAAAAGGATCGATCAAGTGGAAATCCAGTGGCCCTCAGGTAAGAAACAAGTGGTCAGCCCTCTACCTCGCAACAACCAGACTATACAGATCACCGAAGCAGAGTAGCAGAGACCGCGCCCCAACTCCGGAAATCTCCAGCGAGTTGGAGACACCCTGAAGCTTAGAAAGCACCGTGGCCAGGTCATTCCCCCGTACAAGAAATCCTGACTACCTCAGCAAGTTCATCGGCAGCCTGGATTCCGGCTCGCGCTCCGCTTGGCCGGAATGACGGCGATTCGGTAGTCTCTCTGACGACCGGCCCCCTGGGAGTGCAGGACTGATCCAGCAGAGACAAAAAAAGAGGATGGGACCCGTCGGGTCCTCATCCCCTCGTCAAGCAGTACTGCAAAAATTCAAAGGCTAATAGTTGATCTTCAACCCAAACTGGATTTCACGCGGGAAGTTGCTCTGTCCGGTGACGTGACCGAAGCCACCGATACCCCAGTCAATAGCAGTACCTTGGAGAATAGAGCCGTACTGATCTCCACCTTGGTCAAAGCCGAAAACAGTACGGTTGAAGATGTTCAGGAAGTCTGCCCGAAACTCAAGATTCACACGTTCCGTGATGTTCGTCCGCTTGATGATCGAGATATCCTCGCTCAAGAACGGGAAGCGGCGAACGTCGCCGTCTGTGCGCGGAGCGTTGCCGAAAGAGTACTTCGTCGATGGATTCAACTGAGGATTGTTCCAAGCATTAATGTTGAACACGCTTCCGGCTTCATTCGCAGCGTTTGGATCCCATGTACCGTTGAGATAGGCTTGTGACCGCTTGTTGACCCCAGGAATAACGTTTGGACGCATCAAGAAGCCGTTCGGCCCAAAATACGGGGCCAGCGTGCTGCTGCCCGTCACAATCGTCTGTGGCGCACCACTGGTGTACTGGTGAAGCCCTGCAACCATCCAGCCGCCCAGCACTTTGTTGACTACGCCTCCGGAGTTTGCAAACTTCTTACCCTGTCCGAAAGGCAACTCATACTGGTAAGAAAGAGTCAGATTGTGTGGAAAATCCAGGAGGCTCAATGCTTTTTCTGCCCCTCGATTGTAAGGATCCTGGGTAAAGCCTGAAAACTCATTGAAGATACTCTCTGCATTGGTAAGAGTCTTCGACCAAGTGTAGGAAGCGAGGAAACCCAAGCCCGCCGAGAATTGCTTCCGCGCTTGAACCTGAAGTGCGTGGTAGGTCGATTGTCCTGACGTTTCACCAAAGTCGCGCATCTGTGCAAGACCGCCGTTCGGCGTATCCTGAGAATACTGCGGGAACGGCCGCAGCGCCTGGCCTAAGTTGGCCGCGCCACCCCAAACCTTCTCGAACCCACGGAAAGGCGACCGGTGTCCAGTAGCCGGGTCAACAGGCATCGCTTGCACAACCGATAGCGCCTGGACTGTAGGATCGGCAATGTTCTTGAAAAGAGCATCTCCGAGCGAGAGATATTTGGGGTCCACGGCCGTCGTCGGATTCAAGCGACTCGGTATATGCGTTCCCTTAGTCCCGACGTAGCCCACATCGATCAGCATCTTCCCCGGAAGCTCTCGTTGAATACTAAGGTGAAAGTTCTGGATGTCCGGCAGGCGACCATCTCCGAATGCTGCTAAGGGTCCAGTTCCCAAACCATACGATGGGCTAATAAACGGGGGGGAAGGAAACTTAGATGCCGGCCAGCCGTCACGAAGAAGGAAGGCTGGCTCAAATCCCAGCATTCCACTAACGATAGGTTCGGGCACGCTGTTGCTGGAATTATACCCTTGCTGTAACTGTGTTCCGGCCGAGCGATTCCAGCCACCGCCCGTGTACATGATCCCGTAGCCGCCGCGGAGCACGGTCCTCTCGTTGACAGAGTAAGCGAAACCAAACCGCGGACCGAACGCCTTCGTGAACGCCTCTACGGGTGCACGCCGGTCCGGTGTCGCGAAGACGACCGCACCCTTGATTCCGATCTCAGGGTTCACCACGAATGGATCAACCCACGATTTCTGGTTGTGGGCGTTAACCGTAGGACGCATCAAGTCGTAACGAAGACCAAGATTCAAAGTCAGCTTTGAGTTAACTTTGAAGTCGTCTTGGAAGTACCCTGCGTATTGGCCGGTTCGTTCCGCACCTACTGTCGTGTACAGGTTTGCAGTCCCAAACGAGGCACCCCCAAGCAGGAAGCTGCCGACGCCTACGCCCGTGCAGGGTCCGCCAGGGGAGCAATTGTCGTTGTAGAAAGCTCCAGGAAGCGAAGTATAGCCTGCGGTAAAGGTCAGGTTGCTTGACTGCTGACCAAAGCTTTGGCCATTGTCCTGAAACTTAATATAGGAGAAACCGCCCTTAAATGTGTGCTTACCCTTGATCCAAGTCAATCCGTCATCGAACGAGTAAACATTCGTAGCATTGTAACCTTGGCCACCCCGTCCGTAGATGTTTCCCAACCCGCCAATACTCATCGCTGGAAATGTGGTACCTGCGCCCGTCTGCGGCACACCCTTGTACCCGAGCTGGGCGGGCCAGCCAATTCCACCCTCAGGAAAAGTGTCACTGCGCCAGCGATTGTATCCAGCAACGACGTGGTTGATGAGGTTGGGACGAAGGATTGCATCGTAACTAATTCGGGCAATATATTGGCCGTTCTTTGCGATGGCACCTTCGCTAATAGCGCCAGGCCATTTCGAACCGGTTGGGTTGTTGTTCCGCCACCAGAGGAACTCGCCCATCAGCTTATGGTTTGCCGATAATGCATGATCGATTTTGCTGCCCCATTGGTTGAGACGCTGTTCCGACTTGAATTGAGAAAGCCAATTGTTGACGTAGCCATACCTTTGGCCGGGAAGCGTGGGGTTGGGAAATTGGGCAAACATCGCCCTGGCCACTGGATCGATCCGGCTGGAAGGAATAATGTTAGCCTGGGCTGTTGGCAAACCCGTCGTGGGGCTGAAGCCGAATCCATCCCGCAGGATGGCAGCTGTGGTGCCCGTATTGACACGGCCAGAAACTGGGTCAGTGGCTCCCGCTGCCACAGTGCGAGTCGTGGCAGGATCGAAAACTTGGCTCGCATACACCGGCCGGCCCACGGCATCGGTCCCGATCTGGCCACCCAAAATATTGCTCAGGTTTCCGCCCCTCATCGCCTCGGTCGGAACGGTATCCAACGTGTTGCTCGCTTCCCTCCGAAGCTGGAAGCCCTGATACCAGCCATAGAAAAACGTCTTGTCTTGCTTGATCGGCCCACCAACCGTGGCTCCAAACTCGTTCTGCTTGTTCAGCGGAGTTTTTGGCGCGAAGAAGCCGCGCGCGTCCAGTTTGTCGTTGCGGAAGTACTCATAGATCGATCCATGGAACTGGTTCGTCCCTGAGCGCAGGTTGAAGGCGGTGATACCGAGACCCGCTCGGCCATACTCTGCCGGCGGATTGAGCGTCATGATCTTGAACTCAGCCACAGCGTCCTGCGGGAAAGGGAGGTTGCGGAAGTCTCCCGATAACAACCCGGGATTGCCAATTTGAACGCCATCCAAATGGAACTCAATACTGCCGCTAGGACTACCATTCACAGTAGTATTCAGCTGTCGACCGGAACCACTTGCAGTCGGAGTCGACGTTCCACGGCTCGTTACGCCCGGAGAAAGATTGATGAAGAAGGCTGGGTTACGTTGTTCGCCCTGCCCGACAATCGGCAAATCGAGCACTTCCTTGCCCGTGACCACCGTTCCACGATCAGAGGTCTCGGTCTGAATCTGAATTGTCTCGGCCGTAACTTCGACGGCCTGCGATGTTTCTCCGATCTGGAGCGAAGCATCGACGCGCGCTGTTTGCCCGACTTGGACTTGAATGCCCGTCAAAACCGCTCGCTTGAATCCTGTCTGCTCGATCGTGATATCGTAGATTCCGGAGCGCAACGCTGGAAGCGTGAAGTTACCGCTCGTGGTTGTGGCGGTCTCCGTGGTCGCCTTGGTAGCTGTGTTGGTCGCGGTCACCTTCGCTGCGACAATCACAGCGCCGGTGGGATCCAGAACCGTCCCAGTAATGGTGCCACGGTCAGTCTGAGCGACTGCCGGAGGTAGAGCGCCGAAAAGGACCAACAACAGGGTCGCCACCGCAACGACTGTTCGTTTGGAGTTCAACATAGTGCTCCTCATAATGTTCACTTCCACAATTCATCAAATTGGATACAAAAGTGAAGAAACTTCAGTCAATTTCCTTGAGTCCTTTTCAGCAGTTACACCGATTGGGAACGCAAACTCACGTAAAGTTGTTCAAAATGTAGCGGAGCATAGGCATTCGTCACAGTAGTGTCAAGAACTTTTTTGCAAAACTGGATGATTCTCCGTATTACGGAATCGAGTTCCCGGTATTTGGCCATCAACAGCAAGCGACCTTGGGCTTTTACAACTTGTCGGCCGGATCTGTCCATGATCTTAATTACAAAGAGCCCTGCGCTGAAGGGCGCAGGGCAAATCCCGACCAAATCGCTTTTGGATTCAATTGACTTGGCCTCATCTACCCGTCCTGCTCCGGACTTCGCTCCGAGATACGGAAACTGCAGCTCGCATGGCGGACATCGCATTGAAGTCTAGAATGAAAAAGGTTCAGTCGGGATTTGGTTCGCTCGGGCTACAGCGATTTCTTGCTGGTTGCGGCCTCGACTCCACTAGATATCTCGCCGGCCTCTTCCCTCCGATGGATGTTTCAGGCGCTAAGACAGTTTGCGAGGCTTGAGGCTGCTGATGAGCTAGTGGAAAACTGTCTCGTGCCAGGACACATGAAGCGTCGATTCGCAATTCAGATCTCTCGAAAATTCCGGCGCGTTCGGGCCTCGGCGCATTGCAATCGTTGCCAGATTCAGCTTGCGTAGCAACTCTAGTCCTGACAGACTTTTTGCTTCGTTGAAGCCTGTCGCGTTGCCAATCGGTGTCGATAAGAAAGAGCGTTGTTGCATGACTAGGCTAGCTTCGGCTGCGAATTGAGGACATCGTTTAAATGAGCAAGTTGCTAATCAAGCTGGATGAAGGGTGGCGAGCTTACCTGGACTCACTCGGAGCAAACGCCGGCTTTGTAGAAGGTCTGATCCATCAATATCTCGAAGACCCTGCGCAGGTCGACGAACGCTGGCGTCGGACATTCGATGGTGTTGCATCTGGCCGGAAGCCCAACGGCGGCCAGTCGGCTGTCGTCGCGGATACCGCATCAGCTCCACGAACCCGGGAGACCGCATTGCGAAGCGTACCCCAAGCTGAAGCCGGCAAGGTCGTGGACGAGGCCGGTCAAGTCGTGGCATTGCACGGCGCCGCAGCAAAAATTGCCGAGAACATGCAGCAAAGTCTCTTGGTTCCCACTGCAACGTCGCAACGGCACATTCCGGTCAAGGTGATAGACGAGAACCGGCGTCTGATCAATCAGTATCTCGACCTCACAGGTGGCGGACGAATCTCCTATACGCACCTGATCGGGTGGGCGATCGTGCAAGCTTTGAACAATCTTCCCAACCTCAACAACGCTTACCAGGACTCGAACGGCCGACCCAGCCGTGTGGAGCGACGGCAAGTGTGTCTCGGAGTGGCCGTGGATGTTGAGAGGAAGGACGGCTCACGATTGTTGATGGTTCCTAACATCAAGAATGCGGCTGCCCTTAGCTTTCTGGAGTTCTACAAGGGACTGAATGAAGTCTTTACCCGCGTTCGGACCGGAAAGGCCGAGACATCAGATTTTCTGGGAACGACGATTACGCTCACAAATCCAGGCACCGTTGGGACCGTGGCTTCCATGCCTCGGCTAATGCCAGGCCAGGGTGCCATCATTGCCACGGGAGCCATCGACTATCCAGCGGAATATCACGGCATGGCAGCGGAGACGCTGACCATTCTGGGCATCAGCAAGATCATGACGATTTCCTGCACCTACGATCACCGCATCATCCAGGGTGCAGAATCTGGTCTTTTTCTGGCCAAGATCCAGGAACTCTTGCTGGGCGAAGAGGAATTCTATGATCAGATCTTCATGGATCTGAAGATTCCCTACCATCCGATCCGGTGGACTCCTGACCGGAACCCTGTGCTCTTTGGAATGTCCTCGCAACGCGAGGAGACAGAGAAGCAGGCGCGGGTCCTGCAGTTAATCAATGCCTACCGCGTGCGTGGTCACCTTATCGCCGACCTAAATCCATTAGGCGTCGAGCCGGCCTACCACTATGAACTCGATCCCATCAATTATGGATTGACGATGTGGGATCTCGATCGGACTTTCATCACCGGCGGTCTTAGCGCGGCGCTGGGCGACGCTCCAACGCCGACCGCGACACTGCGCGAGATTCTTGAGACGCTACGCCAAACCTATTGCGGCAAGATCGGCGTTGAGTACATGTACATTCAGCACCCAGAGCAAAAAAGCTGGCTGCAGCTTCACATGGAGCCCAGCCGGAATAATTGGCTGGTGAACCTGGAGCAAAAGAAGAGAGTTCTGGCCATGTTGACTGCTGCAGAAACGTTCGAACGCTTTCTGCACACCAAGTTCATCGGCCACAAGCGGTTTTCTGGAGAAGGCGCCGAGACGATGATTCCCCTTCTCCACGAACTGCTCGAGATGGCGGGGGAGCATGACGTGCGGGAAGTGGTGATCGGCATGGCGCACCGTGGCCGTTTGAACGTGCTGGCCAACGTGATTGGCAAGCCCTACACGCAGATTCTTTCCGAATTTGAAGGCAACGTGGATCCAAAGTCTGCTTTGGGTTCAGGCGATGTGAAGTATCACCTCGGCGCAAGTGGAAAGCACACCACGGCCACGGGCAAGGAAATCGTCGTTTCGGTGTCGCCGAACCCGAGCCATCTGGAAGCGGTGGATCCCGTGGTAGAGGGAATTGTTCGCGCCAAGCAAGACCGGCGCAAGCCCGACGGGAAGCAGCAATTCATCCCGCTACTCCTCCACGGGGATGCCGCCTTTGCGGGACAGGGGATCATCGCGGAAACGTTCAACCTTTCGCAGCTCGATGGATACCGCACGCAGGGAACGATCCATCTGATCGTGAATAATCAAATCGGTTTCACGACTTCTCCGGACGATGCGCGGTCCACGCCCTACAGCACCGATGTCGCAAAGATGGTGCAGGCTCCTGTGTTTCACGTGAACGGCGACGATCCCGAAGCTGCCATACGGGTGCTGCACGTGGCTTATGAATTTCGCCGCAAGTTCAAGAAGGACGTTGTCATCGACATGTTCTGCTACCGGCGCTACGGCCACAACGAAGCCGATGATCCCAGCTACACCCAACCGTTGCTGTATCAGAAGATCCGCAAACATCCTTCCATTCGTCAGATCTATGCCGATCGGCTTGTTCGGGAGAAATCGCTCTCGGAGCAGGAAGTGGAGCAGATTCGCCAGAACCACGTCGCCAGGTTAGAGCAAGCCTTTGAAGACCTGAAGAAGAGTGTGGATGTTTTTGTGCCCGAGGCCCTCAGTGCGGTGTCTCAGGAAGAATTGGAAGCTTCGCCTTCACTCACGCCCACCGGCGTCAGCAAAGAGTTGCTCGCGCAAATCACTATGGCGATGACAACGTTTCCCGAGGATTTCCACGTTCATCAGAAGCTGAAGAGCTTTTTCGAGAGGCGGAGAGAATCCGTTGACAAGAACGGAGAAGTCGATTGGGCGTTCGCTGAATCTCTGGCGTTCGGCACTCTTGTGGTCGAGGGGACGCCGGTGCGCCTCAGTGGACAAGACAGCGGCCGCGGCACCTTCAGCCAGCGCCATTGCGTGTTGTTTGATGAAATCGACGGCAAAGAGTACTTGCCTTTGCAGCATCTCACGCCGGGGCAGGCAAAGTTCAAGGTCTATGACAGCCTGCTTTCTGAAGCCGCTGTGCTCGGATTCGAGTTCGGTTACAGCGTAGCCGATCCCCTGACGTTGGTAATGTGGGAAGCCCAGTTTGGCGACTTCGTCAATGGCGCCCAAGTCATCATTGACCAATTCATCGCAGGTGCCGAAGGCAAGTGGCAACAGCCTATCGGACTGGCTTTGCTGCTGCCGCACGGCTATGAGGGACAGGGCCCGGAACACTCCAGCGCCCGCATTGAACGATTTCTCCAGCTGTGCGCGGAGAACAACATGCAGGTTTGCAATTGCACAACCGCAGCCCAATATTTCCACCTTCTCCGCCGCCAGATGCGCGGCGGCAAGGACGGCAGAGGCATGCGGAAACCTCTGATCCTTTTCACTCCCAAGAGCCTGTTGCGACATCCCCGCGTGGCATCGAGCCTGAACGAACTGGCCAGTGGACATTTTCAAGAACTGATCAACGCGAGCGAATCTCTAGCCAAGGACAAGGTAACCCGGATCTTGCTCGCCAGCGGAAAGGTCTGTTACGACTTGCTCGAAGCCTGTGAGGAAAAGCGGCTGGAGGACACGGTGCTTTTGAAGCTGGAACAGATTTATCCTTTTCCAAAAAACCTTCTTCGCAAGGAGTTGCGAAAGTATCCCAACGCCACCGATATCGTGTGGGTTCAGGAAGAGCCTCAAAACATGGGTGCGTGGTTCTTTGCCAAGGAACGGATCGCAGCCGAACTAAAAGGACCTCAGGTACTGAGGTATGTCGGCCGGCAGGAGAGCGCCAGCACAGCAACCGGTGCCCTAAAGGTACACCAGAAGGAGCAGGCAGCTCTAATCAAAGCTGCGATCAATCCAGTAGGAATCAAGAAAGGGTGAACGCGTGTCGTCCTCGGCGTTTCCTCGAGGACAAGCATGAGCACGACGACGATTCTCAAGGCTTCGAATAATTCGCTCAACCGCAGGTCAGCTTCGCTCCAACAACTCCAAATTCAGGCGCTCCTCCTGTTGGGCTAGCGCGCGGTGGGCTTCCCCAAGGGAGACAACTTCAAATCGAACGCGGTGTCCTGGGCACAGTTGAGCTGCTTTCGGCAGGTCGGCGGAAATGAGCACAGCGATCTTAGGATAACCGCCAACTGTCTGTCGATCCGCCATCAGGAGCAGTGCTTCTCCATTCGGCAAAACCTGAATTGCTCCTGGTGGGGTCGCCTCTGAAATCAGTTGGCGTTCGGGAACGCCCAAGAGAGGACCTTCCAGTCGATACCCCATCCGGTTGGAGTTGGCGCCAATCCTAAATTCAGCGGCAAGAAACTGCTGCCTGGTTTCAACCCGGAAGAGTTCGCTTTGTGGGCATTCGAGGACTCGAAGTAGGAAGGGATTGTGATACCCAGCCAGAACCTCTGGACGAACGGCCCAAAGCGAACTGATGGTCCTTCGGGGCAACTGGACCAAGAGCTCGTCACCCCTCCGAAACCGCCGACCCTGTAGCCCGCCCCAGCCATTTCTCAAATCAGTGGATCCGCTTCCCAGCACATTCTCGGCGGCGAAGCCTCCTGCAACGCTCAGATATGCCCGCGCACCACGTCTCCGTTGGCTGAAAGACAGAAGTTGTCCAGCCTTTGCCCAACAGTTCTCCCAGCAGGCGAGCGGCTTGGAATCCAGACGGGCACCAAGGTCGGCGCCGGCCAAGGCAACTTCACAGTCTCTCAAGACCTCCAATTCGGTTCCAGCAAGGGTGATCTCAAGACTCACGCTATAGTCGCGATTTCCCACGAGTCGGTTGGCCAGGCGCAAGGCAAAGGCATCCATTGCCCCGCAAGGACTGACTCCGAAATGCTGGTAACCGTGACGTCCCAAATCCTGCAGCGTCGAGAGAAGTCCCGGTTTGAGAAACCGAAACAGCGGCTCGCTCACAGCGCTCCAACCTGCGAAGCAATTTCGGCAAACTCCTGTTCGCAAATGCGGCGAAACACAACCTCATCTCCCGGTGACAACAAGCAAGGCTCGACTTTTTGAACATCGAACAGTCGTAGCGGCGTCCGTCCGACGAGGCTCCATCCTCCGGGGCTACTCACCGGATAGATGCCACACTGCTCCCCACCGATAGCCACCGAACCTGCCGGCACAGACTTTCTTGGTGTTGTCAGCCTTGGGGTAGTCAGCGTCTCGGGCAGGCCGGACAGATAGGGAAATCCTGGGGTGAACCCTATCAAGCAGACGCGGTAGACCGCTTGGCTGTGAAGGGCCACAACCGCTTCGACGCTCAAACCACGGGCGCGGGCCACCGATTTCAGGTCGGGGCCAAAATCATCCCCGTAGAGCACCGGAACCTGAACTCGGCGCAACACACGTCGCTGATCAGGTTGATCCGACAACAGAATGTCGCGGACTCGGCGGACAATCTCGGCGTATGGGATCTGGAGGGGGTTGAAATGAATGCCCAGGGAGTGGTACGAAGGAACGCATTCAACAATCCCCGGAATGCGAGCACTTTCCATTGCGGCAGTGACTGTGTGGACGGCATCATTGATCTCAGGCGCGATGACCGGCTCAAACTCAACCATCACCATTCGATCACCACAGGCACGGATCTTTGGTGTTGGATCGAACATGCTGGCAGTATATTTTTTTTCCTCTATAATCTCAGCGCTTTTCTCGGGGAGTACACACGTCCAGATACTAAATTCCTATACAGCAATCACACTGATCGGGAGACTTCGCCTTCTCTGGCGCTATTGCTGCAGGAGCTTTGGAGGAGCATTTGTGCGCGTTAAGGATAAGGTAGCTTTGGTTACTGGAGCGGGAGCAGGCATCGGGAAAGCAAGCGCCCTTCTGCTCGCTAAGGAAGGTGCAAGGGTAGGCGTCGCAGATTTCGATGGAGCTGCAGCTGAAGCAACCACCGAGGTTGTCCGGCAAGCCGGCGGAGAAGCCATTTCTTTGAGGGGCGATGTGTCCGTTGAAGCCGATTGTGCCAGGATGGTGGAAACCGTCTTGGCCCGATGGGGGCGGCTGGATATCCTATGCAACATTGCTGGTGTTGTGTTGGGGGGCATTCTCGACAAGACGACGGACTGTGAGTGGAACGCCAGCATGGATGTGAATCTGCGCAGTATCTATCTGTGTTCCAAGCGTGCAATCCCGCTGATGAAGCGCTCGGGAGGGGGGTCAATTGTAAACATGGCGTCCGTAGCTGGGCTGATGGGCGTTAAGAATCGTGCCGCTTACAGCGCCTCAAAGGGAGGCGTCATCGCACTGACCAAGAGCATGGCCATCGACTATGTCGAGGATGGCATCAGAGTGAACAGCATCTGTCCAGGAACCGTGGACAGCCCCTCACTGCAGAAGCGGCTTGAGGCGTTGCCGGATCCTGTCGCCGCGCGCCGCGATTTCACCGCCCGCCAGCCGATGAAGCGTTTTGGCCAGCCTGAAGAAATTGCATACGCCGTGTTGTTTCTGTGCTCGGATGAGTCCAGCTTTATCACAGGGACAGAAATTATTGTGGATGGTGGCATGTCCTTGTGAGCAATAAGTTCCCTATCTTTGGACACCATGACCAACCTTGCCAAAATATTCCCCACTATTGTCCGACAGGGAATCCTGAACTGCTCCTCTGACTTGATCATCACCTTATAGAGTCTGCAACCCGGATTGCCTCGCAACTTACTCACAAAACATCACTTCTTTAGATCTGCCACCGTGCAAAAGTCGCTCAAAGAGACTTTGTCTCCCTCGTTGGCGTGCGAATTGCAGTCGTAAAAGTGGAATTAGTTCGCAACTTCGCAACACGATTTCCGGAGATGACTCGTGAAGAACGAAAATCCAGGAACGCAATACCCAAAGAAGATGCGATCTGTGAAACTGCCTGACAAGTCATTCAAAGTCCGATTCAAAATCTTTCGTTTCGGATTTACTGATTTCGATGTCTTTGCCCGCCACTTTACCGAGTCGGCTTGCTGGGAGATCTCGACCCACAACGAACGCACACACACGTACACATTTCACAACGATTGGAGCATCACGCTGCATCCGCATGGCGACATAAGCCTGTGCTCGCCTTTGCTGAAGCGTGAGGAAGCGATCGACGTCTACGCAGTGATCGATGTGCTACTCAGGATGGATGTGCGTGTGGGTGACAACTGCGAAGTCCTCATGCACTACGAGGGTGATTTCGGCCGGCGCATCGGACGTCCGTTCCTCTCTGACGTGCCAGTCGTCATTCTGGCCATGACTGCATTAGCCTTGTTCCTCGGGACTAAAACTGTCCAGATGGTGTACCACCGGATCTTGTCGACACCCGTGGTTGTCTTCTTGGAAACTGCTAGCTTCCTGTTTGCACTGGCCTTCGCGTATTTTCTCTACAAAGGACTCAATCGCAACAAGGATTCGTTTGAGGAAGTGCTGCTTGAAGCGTCGCAAACAAAGTCGCATGAGGAGTTCATGCACGACGAGGATGTTCGACGCAAGCAAGGGGACACGACCTCCATTCATGCCCGCGACCTGATTAAAGAGCTGAGCTTCCCGCTGGAAAACATCATGGCTTACACCCGGTTCTACAAGAATCATACCCAGCCTAACACTCAGCATTGGAAGGACCTGATGGAGATCATGGAACAGGCCATCCGCATCCGTGAGGTGATGAATCGAGTGGAAGCCAGATTGGTTGCGGATGGTGAAGAGTCAGGAACCGAAGACGGTAACAGGCTTTTTAGAAAGGGCCAACGCCGCATGGATTTGATTCCCGTCGTAATGCGCGGCATCGACCTGTTGGGTGAGGCCTTCGAAACCCCGTCCTATGCGGTGAACATCAGCACGACTGGCGTTTGTCTCTTACTGCCCGACGGACTCGTCGCCGTTGGTCAGTCACTAGTTCTTGAATCGCGAGAATTTTCACAGTGCGGCACCGTTCGCTGGGTTGTTGCCGGCAAGACAGGTAACATGATGTTAACTGGCATCGAATTCGACACCTCCAAGGCTCAGGAAGACACGACGATTCGGTTGCAAGAGACGATCGTGCCTGCCTGGACCCGAACAGCGCGAGTGAAAAATTCCCCGTTGCCGCAAGTAGCTAAGTCTCACTCTTGAGATTCTCACCTCCCCTAGCCGCGTAACCCTCGCAGTTCCATTGATTCCCTGTCTTTTGCATTGAGACTCCCTCCTAACTGCACTATGATGGTTCGTTTTTCATCAAGTGGGTTTGGCCCGAGGGAGATGTATGTACGAAGAGCGTAAAGACATTCGAAATCTGGCTATTATTGCCCACGTTGACCACGGCAAAACCACACTGGTGGATGCGATGTTGTGGCAGAGCGGCATTTTTCGTGAGCACCAGCGCGTTCAAGAGCGAGTGATGGACAACATCGACCTCGAGCGCGAAAAAGGCATCACGATTATGGCCAAGAACACGGCCTTGTTTTACAAGGCCACGAAGCTCAACATCGTTGATACTCCCGGCCACGCGGATTTTGGCGGTGAAGTGGAACGCACCCTCAAGATGGTGAATGGCGTGATGCTGCTCGTGGATGCGTCCGAAGGTCCTCTCCCCCAAACCCGGTTCGTCTTGCGCAAATCGTTGGAACACGATTTGCCTGCCATCGTCGTCATCAACAAGATAGACCGTCCGGATGCTCGGATCTCGGAAGTCATCAACGAAATTTACGATTTGTTCATCGATTTGGATGCTCGTGAAGACCAGATCGAGTTCCCAATCATTTACACGAATGCGAAGCTTGGCCTCGCCAAGCGTCATCTGGAAGACGACGCCAAGGATTTGCGCCCGCTGTTCGAGGCGATCGTGGAACGCATTCCACCACCGGAGTTTGACCCGCGCCAGAACCTTCAGTTGCTGATCACCAACATCGACTACAGTGACTACGTTGGCCGCATTGGCATTGGCCGCGTCAGCAATGGATCTATTCGCCACGGCGAATGGGTTTCGATCTGCAAGGCCCACGGCGAAGTGGAAAAGATCAAGGTAACCCAGCTTTATGTCTACGATGGGTTGAAGCATGTTGAGGTTAAAGAAGCGTCGGCTGGAGACATTGTGGCTGTGGCAGGCAGCAATGACATCACGATTGGCGACACCGTCGCCGACCCAGAGCATCCCCATGCCTTGCCCGCACTAAAGATTGATGAACCCACACTCGCCATGATCTTTTCGGCCAACCAATCTGGTTTTGCCGGCAAAGAAGGCAAATACGTCACTTCGCGGAATCTGAAGGAACGGCTGGACAAAGAACTTCTGAAGAATGTCAGTCTGCGAGTCGAACCTACCGGCACCACCGACGCGTATCGTGTTGTCGGTCGCGGCGAGTTGCAGATGGCAATTCTGCTGGAAATGATGCGGCGCGAGAGTTACGAAGTGGAGGTCTCCAAACCAGAGATTGTGACCAAGACGATTGACAGCAAACGCGCGGAACCCATGGAAATCCTGTTGGTCGATTGCCCGGAAGAGTTCATCGGTGTGGTGACGCAGAAAATCGGTAGCCGCAAGGGAAAGATGTTGAAGATGATCAACCATGGCAGCGGGCGCGTTCGGCTCGAATTTAGAGTCCCTGCCCGGGGGCTGATCGGTTTCCGGTCAGAGTTCCTTACCGACACCAAAGGCACCGGCATCATGAATCACCTGTTTGATGACTATGACGACTGGCAGGGCGATATCCCGACCCGCCTCACGGGCGCGCTGGTGGCCGATCGGTCTGGACGGGCAACGTCGTATGCACTCAACAACCTGCAGGATCGCGGCGAGCTGTTTGTCCGCCCGGGTGATGCTGTTTACGAAGGGATGATTGTCGGCGAGAATTCGCGTTCCGTCGATCTCAGTGTCAACGTTACCAAGGAAAAGAAACTCACTAACATGCGCGCTTCCACGTCGGACGAAGCCGTGCGGCTGATTCCCTATCGAGAGATGGGGCTGGAACGAGCCCTCGAATTCATCAAAGAAGACGAACTGGTCGAGATCACACCGAAATCGATTCGCTTGCGCAAGAAGCCTGGTGTCCGGAAGTTTGCCAAGGAAGATTGAGGGCATCCTCGCGGTCGAGGACGAGGGCGGCAGACAGCGCCAAGCTGGGGATACCCGCTGTGGCAGGAAAAGGATCTTGCTGGCCATCCGAGTATCAGCGCCTGATCGATGACAAGACTGGTGCAGCCGTTCATCAGCTTACCAAGCACCCCTCTATCAACCATAACCTCTACTTCCTGAATCGCTCGTTCACCCCAGACGGGCGGACAGTGATTTTCACCTCCTACAGGGACGGGAACCCCAATCTTTTCGAACTGGCTTTCCCTCAAGGACAGATCCGTCAACTGACCGAAGGGCTGCAATTTCACCCGTTCTCGGCTTGTCTCTCGCGGTCGGGAGAGGAAGTCTACTTCACGCGCGCTGGCTCCATCTGGCAGCTCACACGTGCATCCCTCGAGGAAACTTGTCTGGCGACCTTTGAAGATTCGCAGTTGGGAGAGTGCAACCTGAGCCAAGACGGGGAATGGATTGTCACGGCTATCAAGCAAGGAACTGCTTCCGGGGTTGCCGTGGCCAGAACCGACGGCAGCCACCAAGACGTGGTTTTGCGCTGGCCTCGCACCATCATTCACCCGCAATTTCACCCTCTTGACGACCAGCTCGTCGAATTCTCCAGCGATCCCGCGCCGCGAATGCACTTGTTGGATTTGCGGACAGGCAAGGTTGACTGCCTCCACCAACACGACAACGATGAGTTTGTAGTACACGAAACATTTCTGGGCGCAACGCCAGAGGTAGTCTTCACAGTCTGGCCGTTTTCTCTCAAGCGCCTTCATTTGGCCAGTCGGGAAATTCGCGAGATTGCAGCCTTCAATGCCTGGCACATTTCGCCAAGCGCTGACGGGACACGTATTCTTTGCGATACCAACCACCCGGATATCGGGATTCAGATCGTCGACGTTGCCACAGGCGCTCGCCGGACAGTCTGTCATCCGCGAAGCTCCAACGGTGGCACCCAGTGGAGGACTTCACGCTACGCCGTGCCGTCAGACTGGGCACGGGCTGCGGAGCAGCAAGCCGAACGAAGCCAGAGCTTGAGCTGGATGGAGATGAAAACCGACACTGTTTACGGGCCGCAGTGGACACATCCACATCCGTCGTGGAGCCCAGACGAGAAACAAGTCATCTATACTTCAGATGTCTCCGGAACTGCGGAAGTCTATGTTGCCGAGATTCCGTTTTGAATCGTGCGATCCGGAGGGATTGGGTGAGCCGTGGAGGGACTCGGGAGGGCGAGGCTCCTGCCGAGCCGTTCAGTGCTCTTGATCAAGAAGGCTCGGCAGGAGATTCGCCCTCGATGCGCTGGTGATTGATCGCACTGTAGGTTTAAAGGCAAGACTCATGGTTGAATAGCCTTTTGGAGGTTGTCATGACCCCAGTCCTTACCGAGGAGCGGGCCGTTGTTAACGTTGTGGCAGTGAGGCAAGACGACCCACAAGTTGCAAAGACTCCAGGTGATCGCTACGTCTCGCTCGATGCCTACCGCGGCTTCATCATGTTGATGCTGGTCTCCCACGCCTTTGGCTTGAATACCCTTCGTGACCAACCCGGCTGGCACTGGCTTGCCGCTCAGTTCGAGCACGTCGAGTGGGAGGGGCTCGTGTTTTGGGACCTCATTCAGCCCGCCTTCATGTTCATGGTGGGTATGGCAATGCCGTTCGCGTTTGCCAACCGCAGTGCAAAGGGCGAGAGCGCAGGGCAGATCTTTCGGCACGTCGCTTGGCGCGCCCTCATGCTGGTCGTAATCAGCCAGGTACTGATAAACATTTCCAGCGGTAAGCTCCAGTTTCAATTGATCAACGTCTTGTCTCAGATCGCCTTCACGTATTTCCTTACCTTCCTCATCCTGCGCTTGCCAATTCGTGTCCAGGCAATAGTTGCGTTGGTGCTCCTAGCTGGACATTGGGCATTATTTGCTCTATTCCCGGGGCCGGAGGGGGCCTTCTCGAAAGCTGGCAATATTGGGGTACGAATCGATCAAGCGCTCCTCGGATATAACTACAGTGGCTCTTACGTCACGATAAACTTCGTCACCAGCACAGCCACCACGCTGTTGGGCGCCTGGACGGCGCTGTTCCTGATACGGAAGAAACCTCACGTGACCAACCTGAAGGTAATCCTGCTAAGTTCTGCGTTCTGCTTTGCCAGTGGCTTGGTGCTCTCACTCTTCAATCCAATAGTAAAGCGGCTGTGGACCACCTCGTTCACTCTCTATAGTGCGGGTTGGGTTTTCCTCATGCTGGCAGCGTTCTACTGGCTGGTGGAAGTCCGAGGTTGGCAAAAACCGATGTTTCCGTTGCTGATCCTAGGCATGAACTCAATCTTCGTCTACTCTGTGTAGATGGTTCTCTATGGCTGGCTCGACCGGGCAGTCGGGGTATTCTCCGGCCGGTTTGCTTCTGCCGGAGTCTTGTCTCCGGTGCTTCAGGCCACTGCTGTTCTGCTGGCAATGTGGTACCTCTGCTATTGGCTCTACAAGCACAAGATCTTCCTTCGGATTTGACCTTCACTTTCAGGACATGATTCTGGCTACCAAAGGTGAAGTTGGAGCGCCGCTCCGGGCCTGACGATCTCTCGATATGACCAATCCCTTCTCTCCTGCGACTGAAATCGTCTGGCGACCTACGCCAGAATCCGTGGAGCGAAGCCATCTGCAACGCTTCATGCGGCAGCACGCCATCAGATCTTACGCCGAACTTCAACAGCGATCCACTGAGGACATCGCCTGGTTTGCCGGCGCCGTGCTGAAGTATTTGAACATTCACTTTCAGGTTGCCTACTCCCAGGTTGTTGATCTTTCATCGGGAATTCAGCGCCCACGCTGGTGTGTGGGGGGAAAGCTCAACATCGTTTACAACTGCGTGGACAAATGGACGGTCGGACCGGAGACCAGCAATCGAAAAGCTTTGGTCTGGGAAGGCGAAGAAGGCGCCAGATGCTCACTGACTTACGGCGATCTCGCCGCTGAGGTCAACCGTTGCGCCAATGCCCTGCGCAGCTTGGGTTTGGGTAAGGGTGATGCCATCGGCCTTCATATGCCGATGACGCCAGAGATCTGCATTGCCCTCTTGGCCATCGCGAAGATCGGGGGCGTCATTCTGCCCCTCTTCTCGGGCTATGGTTCCTCTGCGATTGCCTCCCGACTGGCAGATGCCGGCGCTAAAGCCTTGTTCACTGCCGATGGCTTGTTTCGTCGAGGCCAGGTCGTTCCTCTGAAGGCCGTCGCAGACCAGGCAATTCGCGATGTGCCTTCCTTGAATCACCTCATCGTTCTGAAGCGCTGCGGCAATGAGGTATCGATGCAGCCAGGACGGGACTACTGGTGGCATGACCTGATTCCCCAACAATCGCCCGAAGCCCTCTTCGAACCCACTAGTGCCGAGGATGTCCTGATGATCATCTACACGTCAGGCACCACGGGAAAACCTAAGGGAGCAGTGCACACGCATTGCAGCTTTCCCGTCAAGGCGGCTCAAGATATGGCTTTTGGCACCGACGTGCAGGCCGGTGAGGTCATCTACTGGATGACGGACATGGGCTGGATGATGGGTCCCTGGCTGGTCTTTGGGGCAACTCTGCTGGGTGGAACCTGCTTCGTCTATGATGGCGCGCCCGATTACCCCGGGCCTGACCGCCTGTGGGCGCTTGTCGAGCGGCATCACATCTCGGTCTTGGGAGTGTCGCCGACGCTCATCCGCTCGCTGATCGCACACGGTGAAGAACCGGTGCGAAAGCATGACCTTTCCGCTCTGCGAGCTTTTGCCTCCACAGGTGAGCCCTGGAACCCTGATCCCTGGATGTGGCTGTTCGATGTCGTAGGCAGGCGCCAGCGCCCGATCATCAACTACTCGGGCGGGACAGAGATCGCGGGAGGGATTCTGATGGGAAACCCACTGTTGCCGCTGAAACCCACCGCCTTCTCGGCGGCTTGTCCGGGAATGGCTGCTGACGTGGTCGATGCCGAAGGTCGCTCAATCCGTGGTCAAGTTGGTGAGTTGGTGATTCGCGCGCCTTGGATCGGCATGACACGCGGATTCTGGCAGGATGAACACCGCTACCTCGAAACTTATTGGTCGCGTTTCAAAGATGTTTGGGTCCACGGGGATTGGGCCGCGATCGATGAAGACGGGCTCTGGTATATCCTTGGACGTTCCGACGACACCATCAAAGTCGCCGGCAAACGGATAGGACCTGCTGAAGTCGAATCGGTGTTAGTGAATCACCCAGCCGTGAGCGAGGCCGCAGCCATTGGTGTGCCGCACGAAATCAAGGGCAACGAAATAGTTTGTTTCTGCATTCTGGCTCCCGGCTTCATCAGCACCGACGCATTACGCGCTGAACTGCGCTTCAAGGTTGCCGCTGAAATGGGCAAGCCCCTCCAGCCAGGAGAGATTCGTTTCGTCTCCGATCTGCCCAAGACCCGGAATGCCAAAGTGATGCGCCGGATCATCCGCAGCGCCTACCTAGGTCAGGAGCCAGGAGACACTTCCAGCCTGGTGAATCCAGAGGCCGTGGAGGAAATCCGCAAAGCCCGATAATAGTCAACGACCCCAGTGGTTCGAACCCTATGCTCCAGCGGCCGGTGGCGCCGTCTTGGAATCAATGTCCACGGTAATCATGAAGCCATTGGTCCCTTTGAACTCGTAAGCCTTCGGACCCTTCCGGTAAGCCTCAACGACGTTGGGCATCATGATGAATCCGTCGTTGCGCGGCGCGCCGAAGTACTTCAGGTTCTTGATCACCACAGGCAGGTTCGACATGCCCTCAAACCGCTTCAAGACAACTTCAGCGGTCTTGCCACCATCGATCGTGGCTTTGGATTCTTCCTTGCCGGCCGTCCAGGCAATGGTGCCTTCATCCGTGGTCAATTGACCCCACTTCACCGGATACAGATAAGCGAGAATTTTTCCCACCGCCTCTCGCTGCTCTTTCGAAAGGGCCTTGTCAAAAGTGACGACCGCCCAGTCCATCTGGCCATCTGAGAAATCTGCGCCGAGATCACCCGAAACCCAGAACTTGCCGCCGTCCAGCACCACGCTGCCGAACTTGCCCTTGTTAATCTTGAAGGCGTTGTTAAATTTGCAGAAATGCCCCTGACCGTGCCCAGCGTGACCCGGACCACTCGTGTGCTCAGCGGGCTTGCTATTGAAGTAGCACTGGCAGAACATTGGACACGAGCACGCCTCAATAATCGTGGCGTTCAGGTTCCAGACTGGATCCTTACCTGCTGCCTGCTTCCCGTTATCGGGAACCGCGAGTACCCCAAGCATCGCGAGCGTTGCCAAGAAAGCGAGTTTCTTCATTGCCTCCTCCTTTATGGCTGATCAATTCAAGAAACATTAAGCAAAGTTATCGCCAATTCCCATATCCAGTCAAGATACACTCTGGGCTTTCACAACTTCGAGTCTTGCTCCTTCAGGCGCAATCGAAAGGTTCGATGGGATCCCGCCAAGGAAACGATCGTGTCATGACCCCTGCTTCCAGAAAGCCTCGCCGGCTAGTCCTTGCGTACGTCGCAGGCTTTCTCATTGTCCTTTCAGGTTGGGTGGCGCTGGATCTGTTCGGTCAACGCACTCAGAGCCTGCGCGACTTCGATCCACGCGAGGTGGCGCGCCTCGACACTGCAATGTGGCGCTCTTATTACGGCAAGCAGCGACTGTTGCTTTTCTTTCAACTCACAGAGCTCTTGCGCAAGGAATATCACCTGCCGTGGTTGCGTTCACAATGGGTCTCCTATCAAGCCGCGAAAGCTGCGTTTGTTTTCAAGGAAGGACGCACCCGGAACGACTATGAAAAGGCTCTACCCTATCTGCGTGCCTTCTATAGCGCCATTTCTGCGATCGCGACAACCCATTTGACGTTAATCGTGCCGCCGAACTTGAACTGGAGTGGTGGATTGTGCACCGTGAGAGGGAGCAACATTCACCGGAGGATCTTCCGAGACTCTTGGCCGAGACTTCAGCCGCGATTTACCGTATGCCGTATGATTCGCTTCTTGAGCACGGGAAACTTCGAGCCGCGGCCATGCAAATTCGGGATAGTCAGGCTGCGGCGGGTAGAGTACGGAACAGGATTGGAGCGAGATCGGGAACCTACTTGATCAATCCTGGCAGTCTCTCTGGAAAGCTGTGAATGCAAGCAAGCCCATCGATGGTCGGCTCTGAGGTCCACAGTGCTCCAAGACAGCCTGAGTGCAGCGGACCCTACGGTCGGTACCCTTCAGGCAGCGTCAGTTCGTTTACCTTGTTCTCAGCGACCTCTGGCGAAGTTCCGGAATTCCAACGCGGCGGCGGCACCTTGCCGTTCCGATAGAGGGATTCCATCGGCTCCCAAACGGTGTCGACGCGGTCCTCAAACAGATCGCCGATCAACAGATCGGTCACGGTTCCTTTCAAATGCGGATAGTTCTTCACAAACTGGCCGAAACTGAAGCCGTCATAGTATTCACAGACTAGTCGTCGCATCCGATCAACGCCTTCGTTAAAGGCTGGTCCCCACTTGCCCAATTGCGACGCTGAGAGGTGCCCCTGCTGCAGCCCTTCCACAATAGCGTCGGCGGCCAGTTGCCCGGACTTCAGAGCCAGCAGAACTCCGGAAGAATATAGCGGATCCAGGAAACCGAAAGCGTCTCCCACCAATACCCATCCGTCGCCAGCCACCTCGGTGGAACGGTAGGAATAATCCTTGGTTGCGAAGTAGCCAGTAACTCTCTTTCCCTGCGAGACGCGCTGCTGAACTGCCGGGCAGTTGGCCACTTCCTCCCCATAGGTTTGCTCGTGCGTGCCGGCTCTCTTGAACAGATAGTCGAACGGTGCCACAACGCCAACGCTCACCCGGTCGTCGTGCAGGGGGATGTACCAGAACCAGCCTTTCTTGTTTCCGGTTTGCAGAACGAGCGTGGCTCCCTCATCCCGGCCGGTGTCACGATAGGCCCCCTGCCAGTAAGTCCAGATGGCCCCTTTGTTCAAGATTGGATCCCAAACACGCAGATTCAGCTTGTGCATCAGCAATCCGCTCTGGCCGCTTGCATCCACCACCACCTTGGCGCGAATCTCCTGTTGCGAATCGTCCGCCTGCTGAATTCTCACGCCCACCGCGCGCCCGTCTTCGAAGACTACTTCACGCACGCGCACTCCCTCGTGGGCCTCAACCCCACACTCGCGGGCATTGCTCAACATCATCTGGTCAAACTCGCTGCGAACCACCTGCCACGTCTGGGAGCATTCGTGCGGCTTGTTGTCCCAGAAATAGAACGGCGCCGACAGCTTCCCGTTTGAGCTGACAAACTGAACGCTGTGCTTCTTCACGAAGTGGCTGTTTCTGAGTTTCTCGAGCATGCCCAGCCGCTTCAGCACCCAGTAGGTCTCCGGAATCAGCGACTCGCCGATGTGAAAGCGAGGGAACTTTTCCCGTTCGAATAGTTGAACGCGGTAGCCCTGCTGGGCGATGAGGGTGGACACGGTGGAACCTGCAGGGCCGCCTCCAATGACCACGACATCCGTTTGTTTTCCGTTGCTAGAAATTGACATTGATTTGAAGCCCCCTGAACAAATTCCTTCCTATTAACGCGTTCTATTTCGCGACTCAGCGCCAGACCCACCGTTTCGCCTTCATTTCAAAACGAGGAAGGCTTCCCGGGGGTACCACTGAAACCGGGATGCGCAGAGTAAAGGCCATGCCCATCATCTTTTTCAGTCGTTCGCCAAGCGTTGACGGGTCTTGGCAATCCGGCGAAGGCTCTACTTCCAGCGCGACCTCGGCCAGTTCACGACGCTTCTCGAAGGTCACACGATATTCTCCCACGCCTTGGCACGAGCGTACAATCTCCTCAACAGCGGCCGGATAGAGGTTGACGCCACGCACCGTCACCATGTCGTCGGTTCGGCCAAGAATGCCGCCCTGCAAAGCCATTTCGTGGCTTCCACAAACGCACGTTGTCGACTCCGGGCGCTTCACCAGGTCTGAAGTCCGATACCGCAAAACCGGTGACCCCAATCGTCCCAGATTTGTGAGAACGAGCTCACCAGTCTGCCCAGGAGCGACACCCTGGCCGCTTTGCGGGTCGATGACTTCGGCAATGAAGTCCGATTCCAGAATGTGCAGCACATCCTGCATCACCGGACATTGATAGCTCACCGGCCCAGTCTCCGTCATGCCGTGATGGTCAAGGACACGTGCTCCGTTCCATGCGGACTCAATCCTCACCCGAACACTTGGAATGCTGCCTCCCGGTTCCCCCGCCACAAGGATCTTGGAAACCTTGGTGGAGGACAGCTCGAACGCTTCCTCCTTGGCCACCTCCGCCAGATGCAACGCATAGGTGGGTGTACAGCACAATACCGTGCTCGCATTCTCGCGCATCATGCCGAGCCGCGCAGCACTGCTCAACCCGCCCCCGGGAATCGAAAGTGCGCCGAGCTTCACGGCTGCCTCAAACGCCGTCCAGAATCCCAGGAACGGGGCAAAGGAGAACGCAAAGAACAACCTGTCCTGCGGGCCGATATCCGCAGCGCGAAAAACCTGACGCCAGCAGTTCAACATCCAGTTCCAGCTTTCCGGAGTGTCGAGCCAGTGAATCGGAGATCCGCTGGTTCCGCTGGTTTGGCAGAACCGCGTGTAGCGTTGGAGCGGGTAGCTGAGATTCGAGCCGTAAGGCGGATGGAGACGTTGATCCACTGCGATGTCTGGCTTGAAGGTGAAAGGAATGCGGAGCGAAAACTCTGACAAGGCCAGATGAGACGACACACCAGCCGCGCTGAGTCTGGCTGAATAAAAGGGATTCTTAGAAAGCGCTGCCAGCAAAAACTGGAGCCTCTCTTCTTGTTGTCGCTCGATGATATCTCGGGAATCGAATCGGGAAACGGTCATTAGAACGTTGTCTACGACAAGGCTGGGTGCCGCGCTCAATCACTATCGGTGGCAAAGAGATGCTCCGGCGCCACTTCGATCAGGCTGGCGATCTCCGGCGGTATGGCGACAGCGGTCATTTTGCCGCCGGGCTTGTCACGTGATACGCAGGCAGCGACGACACTTCCACGGGCGACTTCCCGGATCGGAGCTTCATTGAGTTTGCGAAAGATGAAGGTGTACGTCAGCGACTTTTCCCCTTTTGCGCGCACCAGCAAGTGTATCTCTACCAAGTCTTCAAAGCGCAAAGGCCGCTTGAAGTCGCAATCGGCATGTACTCTTGGCCAACCGACCGTGCGGAAATCCTTTGGATAGATCGACTGGCCGAGTGACCGAAAAAATGCAGTCTCCGCCGCTTCCATGAAGCGGAAAAAGTTTGAAAAATGCATGATACCCGCCATATCCGTCTCAGCGAAATCGATTTGGCGGGTCACTTTGAATTCATAAGCCATAGACTCTCCAGATCTTCCTGGCTCTACGTCGGGATCCTATCTGGAAGGCGGCAGGATCTCCACGACTTCTGCAAGCACCTCACCCGCAGGCATCAACAACCTGTTGCGCCGCCCGAATAGTCGCTGCAGGCTGGGTGTCTGAAGCGCCTCACCAATCCGTCCGTCGGCCTTTACCTCAAAGTACGCCACGGGCTGACTTTTGTGTTGGATGAGGAAGTCCTGCAGCAGCCTTCCGAGGGGCAACTTGCTCTCGAGAACGAGTTGGCGAGCTTCGGGTGGCAACTGATTTAAGCGAATGCGAATCGCGCCAAACTCGACCGGCCGCTCATCGCTGTCCAGAACAAGCACTACTTGTCGCAACAAGACATCACCGTCCACCTTCCGAGACATCAGCCGGATGTGGATGCGCTGGCGGTAAGCGGCCTCCAGCGTGGGCGTCATGTCATTGTCGTGAGCCAGAAGGCTGCGGTATGGCTCAGGAATGCCCTCCGCCTCAATTTTCGCAGCTACGGGAACAGGGACACCAGTCGCAAGATAGAACTGATCCAACGGGTCCAGCAGGCTTTCGAGGTGGTTCATCCTAAAACGAGCACTCCAACACAACCGCAGAGACGCGGAGACGCAGGAAACAAAAAAGGTAGTCGTACTGCGTTCTACCACTGCAAACCAGAAGCCCTGACGACTGGCTGGTCGCAGAAGAAGTTCTTCGCGTCTCGGCGTCTCTCTGCGGTGGCTACTGGTGATTAAACCCCTCAGGCATAGCGAGCGTTGCGATGCTCGGGAAGGAAGAACTCATGCAGCAGTTTGTCGACCTGCAGCAGAGCCTCACGATTGAGCCGCAAACTGCCATTCTCAAACGTGAGAAAGCCCTGGCTCTGTAGTTTTCCCAGGCTCGGTGCAAACCGCTCCTGTGGATCAATCCCAAACTTCCTGCGGAAGTAGTCACGGCTGACATGACCCAGCTTCATCTGCAGGATGAACTCTCGGATCATTCGTTCTTCATGCGAGGGGGTGAGTGCTCGGTAAATGGGAAGCGTGCCTTCCTCGAGTTGAGTGAGGTAAGGAGTCCAGTCATGCTGATTCTGGAAGTGGGTGCCTCCAACGTGTGAAAACGAAGCCACGCCCAGTCCAATCAGGTCCGCCCCGCTCCACAATAAGTCGCGATAGACAAAGCGCGTCTTCGACCGATCCTTCACCACGGTGTAGGCGCTGCCCACGTGGTAACCCGCTCGCTCCAGTTCAGCAAAGGCATCATTCACCCACTGTCGTTTGGTTTCCCAATCAGCCACCGGAGCAACCGTTTCGCCGCCAGCCTTCATTTCCTTAAAGATGGTTGTATTGAAGGGAATCTCCATCTGGTAGATCGTGACGCTGTCGGGTGCAAGGGCAATCGTCTTGCGCACACACTCTTGCCAGTTCTCGGCCGTCTCACCCACCATGCCAGCAATGAGGTCAATATTGATCTGCGGGAAGCCAACGGACCTCGCGAAGTCATAGGCACGGTCAATCTCCTTGGACCCGTGCGCCCGCCCATTGATTTCCAGAATATGGTCGTCGAAATTCTCAATACCCAGGCTCAACCGGGTGACGCCGATTTCTCGAATCACTTTCAGCTTGGTCTCGGTAAGCGTGCCAGGCTCACATTCGAAAGTGACTTCTTGCGCCTCGTCCCAGGGGAGGAGTTCTTTCATGCGGCGCGTCAGTCCTGAGAGCTGGCGCGACGAGATGTAGGAAGGCGTGCCTCCGCCAAAGTAGATGAACGTGGGTTGGCGTCCGCCGATGAATCGCTCCCTGGAGTACAGTTCCAACTCGCGGATTGCCGCGCTCAGGTAGTTCTCGATCTCGGTGGCATCCTTTTCCGTGTAGACCTTGAAATAACAAAAACGGCAGCGCTTCCGGCAAAAAGGGATGTGCAGGTACACCCCCAATGGAGTGTTGGGTGCCGGCAGACGATCCAACGCTTCTCGAGCCTCGGCCACACGGTCCGCTTTCCAGAACGAATAGGGAGGATAGTTCGAGACAAAGTAGTTCCCTGCTTGTGTCTTGGCCTCGTTTGCTCTTGTGACTTCAGTATCCATGTCGTCAGAACATCTGTCTGGATCCGCCCGGGGCAGATGCCTTCCCTGCCCGGTCACGGGCTCCAGTTGCAGATTAGCATGTTTTCCTCTCCCTGCCACTCACTGGCAACGACGTGGGAGTGGATCAGGTCAAATCCGCTGGCCGTTAAGACGCGTTTCTTCGATGTCAAGCTCCCGGCTAAGTTGGAAGAAGACCTCGTCGTGAATAATTGCTTGTCTGCGCAAACTCGCTAGCTCATTGCGCTCGGCTGCCAACAGTTTCCGTGTCAGCCGCCGCAGCGTTTGATCTTCGTCAAATAGCGGGGAGAACGCGGTTGGTTCCAGATTGCTTCGCAGGATTTGAACTCTTCGCTCATGGCGCTGCGCGGTGTTCTGGAGGAGATCTGCCGAGAAATGAGACATACTCCTAAGCGAATCGATTTCACGCAGGACTGCTTCAAGCAGTGCAAGCCTGGCGATGGCCTCATCCCGGCGGCTCTCCCCTCCGTCTTTAATGTCCAACCAGCGCATAAGCCAGGGCAAGGTGGTCGCGGGAACCAGAAGCGTTACCAGGATCACAACGTACGTCAGAAAGATAAGTAGATTCCTGAAAGGAAACTCTTCACCCGAAGGTAAAGTCAGGGGAATAGATAAGGCGGCGGCAAGTGAGACGATGCCTCTCATCCCAGCCCAACTTAGCGCGGTCACAACACCCCAGGGTGGCAGCGGATCCTTGCGAGCAATTGAAGGGAATAGCTTCCTCGGAAGGTAGGTTGCAGGGAACACCCATATAAATCGAACAGCCATCACCACAAGCACCACGGTTACGCTATAGAGTGCGAGCTGGCGCCAGGAGTAGCTTCCGAGTCCCGCCATCACAGCAGGCATCTGCAGTCCAATGAGCGTGAACACCAGCCCGTTGATGATGAAGAGCACCGTGGTCCAGGAAGCTTCTGCGGTGATGCGGGTTTCTGCGGATGTCACTGTTGGGATTTTTCGTCCGTAGTAAAGCCCTCCGACTACGGTCGCGATCACTCCCGAGAACCCCAAGTGTTCCGCCAGAATATGGGCGGCGAAAGAAGTGATGAGCGTCAGGGTCGTTTCGGCAGCGCTGTCTTTAAGTCGCTTCACGATAAAGATGCCGGTGACGCCGACGAGCAAACCGATCACCGCTCCGCCGACAGCGACCAATACAAACCCAAGCGCGGCTTCGCTGAGCGAGAAGGAACCCGTCGCAATAGCCATGAGTGCGAATCGATAGGCCACCAACGCCGTCGCATCATTTACAAGGCTTTCCCCCTCGATTACTGTAACGAGGCGGCGAGGGACACCTAGCTTTCTGATGACAGCAGTGGCTGCCGAGGCATCGGGTGGCGATACAATAGCTCCGAGCAGGAATGCAACAGGCCATGGGACACCCAACCCCAAAAACCGCACTGCCACCGCAACAAGGGTGGTCGTGAAGAGAACTAAGCCGAAGGCAAGCAAGAAGATCGGGCGACGATTTTGTTTGAAGTCTCTCCATGAAGTGAAGTAGGCAGCTGCGAACAGAATCGGGGGAAGGAAGAGTGTGAAGACCACAGTCGGATCCAAAACCAGTGGCGGCAGACCTGGCAGCAGGCTCAGAGCCAGACTACCAAGCACGAGGAGGATTTCCGTCGGCAGACCGGTCCGCCCGGCCCAGGGGACGGCCATTGTCGTCAGGAAGAGTAGTAGTAGTGTGGCCTCGATGAGCTGCAGACCCATGAAGATTGTGACCTCCTCTTGAGATGGCCCCCTCTCAGGCTAATGCAGTGGGCTGGTGCTTAAACTAGGCCAGATTAGCGTTCGATTTGATCTATCTTCCCGGAGCAACCTCCGCGTGAATAAACCGAGCACAGATGGCCAGAAGCCAGCCTTCCTTTGATGCGGTTTCCGTGCGACCGGTCGAGACGTCGGCTAGGAAGATTGTAGATAGCGAGAAGTCGTCTAGCGCCAAAACTCAAGCGACTTGGCCTAACCGGAAACACTACCGACGTCGTCGTCAGCTCTCCGCTTCCAGTGTTGGTTCGGGAATCAGCCACCGCAGCACCGGTGCGGTGATCATGGTTGTTGTTAGCGCCATGATCACCATCATGGCGAACAACACGGGAGAGATCACCTGCAGGTCAAGCCCGATATTCAGGACAATCAACTCCATGAGGCCGCGTGTGTTCATCAAGGTGCCCAGGGCCGTTGTGTTTCGCCAGTCGAGACCCGACACGCGAGCCGCCACCATGGTCCCGCCGAACTTCCCGATCGTTGCAACGAGGATGATCCATCCGCAAATGAGCCATTGGTCCATGCCCGACAACAAGTCGATTCGAGTTCGCATGCCGGTAAAAGCAAAGAAAGAGGGCAGCAACAGCACGGTTACTACCGATTCGAGCTGACGCGACAGCGTTCGAGCAACAGCACCGCCTGCAGGAATCACCGCGCCGAGTAGAAACGCACCAAAGATTGCGTGGATGCCAATGGCTTCCGTCGCGAGAGCCGATGCAAGTAACGCGATGAACACAAATGCGACGGCATTTCGAGGCAGGTGATCCGACTCCCACCGTGTAATCACCCGTCGCAGCAGCGGCCGGATCACCAACAGCATGGCTCCAATGTAGGCAAGTGTCGCGGCTGCGACCATGACGCCCTGATCGGGACGCGACTTGGCCACCGCTACAACAAACGCCAGTAGGCACCACGCGGTGACATCGTCGGTAGCAGCGCAGCTCACGGCTAGAATGCCCAACTCTGTGTGCATCATGCCTCGGTCGGTCAAAATCCTGGCCAGCACGGGAAACGCGGTGATAGACATGGCCACGCCCATAAACAGAGCGAAACTGGTGAAGGGCACTTCGCCGCTGGACAGCTGTGGATAAAGATTCAGAGCCAGCAGCGCTCCCAACAGGAAGGGAACGACGATACTGGCATGCGAGATGGCCACGGCTGCGCGGGCACGGTGTTTCAACCGCTCGCCTTGCAAGGAGAGTCCGACCGTGAACATGTACAGGATCACGCCCAATTGAGCGATCACACCCAGGAAGGGAGCAATGCTGGTGGGAAGGATGAGCGAGGATGCTTCTGGCCCCAGCAGCGAAGGCCCCAGCAGGATTCCAGCAATCACCTCGCCGATGACCGGAGGCTGCCCCACATAGGCGAAGCACTTCGCCAGAATCAGGCCAACCACAATCACAGCCGTCAGCGCAACGAGGACTCGAAGAAGAATGTTGGGTGCTTCTGCAACGCTCCCTCGCAGGACAGTGACGTTAGGATTGGAAGGTGCCTGAAGTGTTTCGCCCTGTCGGCAGATCAGAACGAGAAGGACGATGGCCGCGGCGATCATCAAGCCATATCCCAACGATGTCCAAACGAAAGACTGCGGCGACGTGTGCGCTCTTTCTGCTCCGGCAGTAGTGGGAGAGTTCTTCTCAGACATCAGACAGCATTGTGACAGGATCTACAAGATTGACAGGATTAGAGATTGGCAGGCTGTATGATCCTACTTTCAAGCTATCGAATACGTATCGGGTTCTTCCAGTGCAAGTTCATCTAGCTAGAGCATTCTGTATTGATGAGAAAGACGCGATCTGCCCACTCTGCAACAATCACTTCTTGTTCATTACCAGCCAGCATGATCTTGTCAATCTTGTAAATCCAGTCTGGCAATCCTGTCCTGTGAATCCTGTTCTATCGAGGTTCCTGGCTGACCACCTCACCCTGAATCACGACACCGACCACGTGCGACGTGTATTCGAACGGATCACCATCATACAAAACAACGTCTCCGTCCTTGCCAGGTTCCAGAGAACCGACGCGATCCGAGATACCCAGCAGTCGGGCTGCGTCCACCGTGGCCGCGGCAAGCGTCTCGTCGAAGGTGAGGCCATTCGCCGCCGCGACCGCAGCTTCATAAAGCAGGACACGCGTCTTCGGAACATAACTCTCGAAGCCGCTTTGGAAAGCGAAAGGAATGCCCGCCTTCTTAAGCTTCGCCGCCGTCTCCATACTGAGATTCTCTGTTTCTCCGCCCGAGCGAGCCATGGTGGGATGAACGATGACAGGCACAGCTGCTTCTTTGATCTGATCCAACACCAGAAATGCCTCCGCCGCACCATCCAGCACCAAACGGATGTTGAACTCCTTTGCCACACGCAGCGCCGACATGATGTCTTGCGCCCGGTGCACGGTCACCAGCAAAGGCACTTCGCGCTTCAGCACACGCGTCAAAGCTTCCAGCCGTAAATCGCGTGCCGGTTTCTTGTCTTCCGCGGCGGTGTCGCGCTTTCGGTCGTACTCCTGAGACTTGATCAACTCGGTGCGCAACAGGGCCACCATTTTTGCGCGTGTTCCTGGGCCTTTGGTGGCTTCCCGCGCACTCTCACCGATCGTGACGGCAATCATTGCTTGAGGAATCATCACAGCTTCATCCACAGTCCGACCCCGACTCTTCACAATCATAGTCTGGCCAGACACCAGCACACCCGGGCCGTGCCCTGTGTGCATGGTGGTGACGCCGTGACTGCGTACCCACTCCACCAATCGCTCCTGGGGATTGTAGGCGTCGATGGCTCGAAGATCCGGCTGCAGCGCAGCCGTACGCTCCACCTGCTCCTGATCGTGAGGTTGATTGAGATAACCCGACAGACCCACGACTGTGTGTGCATCGATCAATCCAGGAGTAACGACCTTGGCCTGCAGAACTCGATAGCCGGCGGGAACCCTGACCTGTGAAAAAGGACCGACCCGCTCCACCTTGCCGTCACGAATGACAACAACCCCATCTGTAATTACCGGACCCGCCGAGGTGTAGACCTTCTCAGCACGAATGGCAACCTGGGCGAGCACTGTGAAAGGTGAAGCGATGAGAGCGAGCGCCATCCAGACCGTTCGCATCATTCTTCCTCCTCATCAAAACAATCCAGATGCAATTCGTCGCCACGGCTGGCGCCGTATCCGCCGGTGGCAAAGAGGAAGTCTTTGGGGTCGGAACGGTCGAACACCCTCTTCCCTTCTACGTAGGTCTCCAGTACTTTCGTATAGACGCTGAACGGATCGCCGGACAGCACAATAAAGTCAGCTTCCTTCCCTGCACCGAGAGAGCCAACGCGATCTTGCAGGTCGAGCATTCTCGCTCCGGCGAGCGTCAGTGCTTCCAATGCCTTTTCGCGTGACATCCCGTCACGCACCGCAAAGGCTGCTGAACGAAGGAAATGCCTCGAGTCGGTAATTCCGTCGTCAGTGTGAAATCCAACCAAGACACCCGCCTTCTCCAGCACACCCCCGTTTCGATTGCTCACATCCATCGCCTCCAACTTCCCACCCGGGGAGTCGAGAACAATGCTCGAAACTGGAAATCCCGAGGCTGCGATCTCAGGCGCAATCTTCCAGGCTTCACTCACGTGCTGCAGCACCATGCGAAATCCGAATTCTTTCGCCAACCGAATCGCGGTGAGCACGTCGTCGTGCCGGTGCGTGTGGTGATGCACCGTTCGCTTCCCTTCCAGGACCTCCACCAGGCTCTCCATGCGCAAGTCACGCTCTGGCATCTTTTCGCGATCACCATTAGCCCGGCGAATTTTCTCCCGATACTCTTGTGCTTTAACGTACTGCTCACGCACCAGCGCTGCTGACTTGGCGCGCGTTCCCGGAAAGGGCGGCGCCCGGCGTGAATTGGTTCCATTGGCCATTTTCAGGCCACCAGCAATCGTGCCTTGTGCGTCGCGGATCAGCAGGTCGTCAATCGTGCTGCCGTCTCTCAGCTTCAGGTACAAAGTCTGTCCACTCAGGAGGTGTCCTGACCCGGGCATGACGTTTGCGGTAGTAATGCCTCCCGCCTGCGCCTTCTGAATCCCTGGGCTTCGCACATTGATCGAGTCGAGCACTCGCACATCAGGCTGAATCGGAGCCGTGCTATCAGCGCCTTCAACGCCGCCGATGTGGCTATGCGTGTCAACCAAGCCCGGCATGATGAGTTTCCCTGTCACGTCATGCCGTTGCGCGTCGGCTGGAATGCTGGTTGAGCGTACCGGCCCTACAGCTACAATCTTGCCTCGGTGCACAACAAATACTCCCTCGGGAATTTCCGGCCCGCCAATCGGAATGATCCGAGCGCCAACATAGGCTTGGGGAGTGTCTTGAGCTAGCGCGAGAGGGACAAGAGAGAAAGCCAAGAAGATAGATTGAATCGCTTTCACGAAAGAACCTCGAGAGAAGATGAAATGCAGCTCATGACTCAGTCAATCCAACCAGCCCTGGAAGGGCGTCGGCTCGTAGCCCAGGGTGAAGTGAAGGGACAACAGTCCCGAAGCGGAACCCTGGGACAGAAGCATACCGCAATCCGAACCCTCGAAGAGGGTGACGGCACACTCATTTCACGTCCACAGGTATCTCTCATCAAACTCAATCTCGTGAGCCTTGAGCAAGGCAATCAACTCTTCCTGGAACGTGACCTTCTGGTGATGTGCTTCCTGATTTGCAATGTAGCGTTGGATAACTTCAATGTGAGACTTGCTGACCGTGAACGCCGCATATCCTGTTTGCCAGGCAAACTTGGACAGTCCCGGAAAATGATCGTGAATCCATCCAGATGAATTGGCTTTGATGTCTCTAAGAACGTCCGCAAGAACCTTGTCCTGTCGAAGTCGAGCCAAGATGTGAACATGATCGGCCACACCATTGACTATAAACGAGGTGCCCTCTTCGGAACGAATAGCACCACCGAGGTAGTCATGAACCCTTCCACGAACATCCAGATTTAGGAATGGGTAGCGCTCCTTCGTTGAGAAAACAATGTGATAGAAAAGGCTTGTATAGGAATGAGGCATCGCCACCTCCTATCACCGTGTTGCCGTCGCCCGCCTTGCGGGCTTTCTCCATTCCCCAAGTTTTCCCAGGGTTTCGCTACAGGACGGCGGCTGCCGTCCCTTCGCTGCATCCTGGGCTAAAGGCCGACGCCCTTCCAGGGCTATTCATCTGCGCAACCGGTGCCCCGCACTTCCTTTGTACGTCTCCTCGGTTCTTCATAATCTCTCATCCGAAGCAATACAGCCGCCCATCCTGAGCGCCGATGACCACCTTCCCATCGGCAATGGCCGGTGAGGCTGACAGCGCTGCCCCTGCTTCGAATTCCCAGACTTTCGCGCCAGTCGCCAGCTGCAACACGTAAAACCTTCCGTCGTTCGAACCGATGTAGACTCGACCACCGGCCACTGCGGGCGACGAATCCACGCGGGCGCGCGTTGTAAAAGTCCACAGCGCCTTCCCGGTCTTGGCATCCAGACAATGCACTAACTTATCGCGGCCGCCCAATACGACTTTGCCGTCAGCAAGTGCCGCAGATGAATAGAACGGAAACTGTCGCTGCTTGTTCTCATAACGCCAAACGAGTTGACGTGATTGCAGATTGACACTCAGCACTTCATTGCTGAAAGTTCCGAAGAATGCTGATGGGCCTTGGAGAGCGGGCGATGCTCCCGTGTATGCACCCGATGAAACGGTGTACACCTCCTTGCCATCGGAAATCCGAATGGCACGGAAGATCTCGTCGCAGCCGGAAACATAGGCAATGCCGTTGCCGACACTCACGGTGCAATGCACGGGACCATTGATTCTGAACTGCCACAGCAGCTTGCCAGTCTTTGCCGCCAGGCAATAGAGCGTTTCGTCGTAGGAGCCAATCAAGACGCGATCGTCAACAACGACTGGAGACGCCTTGATTTCGCTGCCTGCCTTAAAGGTCCACAACCCTTTCCCATCTTTGCCGACGGCGTGAACGACACCGGCCAGATCGCCAACGTAGACGACGCCATCGGCAACACAGGGGGAGGATTCGCCAATCCCCTCGCTCGTCTTGTATTTCCACAAAAGTTTGCCGGTCTTCAGGTCTAACGCCAGCAACTCGGCGGATTGCGCACCGACATAGACAACGCCATCGGCAATGGCAGCCGAAGACTCAATGGGCTCTCCAGCTTCGTAGGTCCAGGCAAGCTTTAGAGATGCAGGCACTGCTGATTGGGTAACACCGGTCAGCGCTGGATTGCCGCGAAACTGCGGCCAGCTTTCTGAAACGCGTGGCTGCTGGGATTGGACAGCGATGCTGAGAGCAACGACGCAAGTTGCGCCCAGAGCCAAGAAGCGGAGACGAGCAGAGCCAAGCTGAATAAAACGGTTGAGAGTGCGGCGGCACTTCGTTCGAGTGCGTCTATCCCCCTCACCCCCAGCCCCTCTCCCGCGTTGGGGCGAGGGGAGCCGAATCTCAATCCATCCACGGCTCCCCAGCGGCGCTCTCGCCATCGGGGCGAGGGGAGCCGACGTCCCGAGAGCTTCACTGTTCCCAAGAATGGACTGCCCTCTTTGGAACCTCAAAATGCCCATTCGTATACCTCCAAAGCTTCTTGGATTCCGAAGGGCCTGGGATTGAAGCGTCCCGTCCACTGGGTGCTGGCCTCCTCTGCCAAGGCAGGAAGATCCGATCGCAGCACTCCGGCAGCCTCCAAACGGCTGTCCAGGCCCGCAACTGCAGCCAGAGACTCCAACCTCGTTGCCAGGGCTTCAGCAGCCTTATTCTGGCTGACACTCGAACCCAACATCTGCGTGAGCTCGAAGTAGTTCTCGCTCGCGCTGCCTGCGTTCCAACGAACTACGGAAGGCAATAGGAGGGCAATGGCGCGGCCGTGCTCGATGCCATAGCGTGCCGTAAGCGGGTTGGCACAGGCATGCGCCGCTCCGAGCATCGAATTTTCGATGGCCATGCCGCCGTAGCAGGCACCGAGCTGCATGGCTGCTCTGGCTTCGAGATCCGTTGGAACAGCCAGAACGCGCTCGTAGTTGCTTTCCAGCAGTCGCCAGGCTTCGCGCGAAAAGGACTCTGACAATGTGCTGCTCTTCGTCGAGACAAAGCTTTCAACGGCATGCGACAGTGCGTCATAGCCCGCCAGAGCCGTCACCGCCTGCGGCTGCGAGATGGTGAGTTCAGGATCGAGGATGGCAACGCGGAACGCAGCTTTCGGATCGCCACAGGCCATCTTGACATGGGTCTCGGCATCTGAGATCAGCGCATAGCTTTGGGCTTCACTCCCCGTTCCGGCCGTCGTAGGAATACCGATCATGGGTAACAAGGGCTGAAGCGCTTTGCCATAACCCCAATAATCCTGCATCCGCCCGCCATTCGTCAGCAGGAAGTTAATGCCCTTGGCGCAGTCCATAGAACTGCCTCCGCCCAGCGCCACAATCGAGTCGATCCCCTGCGTCGCTGCAAACAATTTGCCGCGTTCCACCATTTCAGTATCCGGGTTGGCAGCGAAGGCATGAAACGGAATGACAACAATGCCCTCCGCGCTCAGCTGGCCTGCCGCCCTTCCCGCATAGCCGACGGCAGCCAGTCCCGGGTCTGCGACGAGCAGAGTCCGCCGAAAAGCCAGATCAGCGGCAACCTTACCGAGCTGGCTGACACTATCTCTGCCAAAAATCAGACGTGTCCGAGGTCGAAAATCAAAGGGAACGATCATGCGGGAGAAGCGGAGGATCGAGGATAGAGGGTCGTGGATAGAGGATCGCTCAAAGGGGTTCGCCGGGAAGGTTTGTCTTTCAATCTTCTGTCCTCGATCCTCAGTCTGCAATTCTCACTTCTTCGCCTCTGCCAGAGCGAAGAGCTGGTTCCGATTGTTGATGAACAACACGCCGTTCGCGGGTACCGGCGTTGAATAAATCGAGCTACCCATGTTCATCTCGGCCAGGACCTTCTTTTCTCGGCCGGCCTGCAATACCACAACGTCGCCATCCTCATCCCCCAGATAGACCTTGCCGTCTACCAGCAGCGGCGATCCCCACATCGCGGCCAGCATGTCGTGCACCCACAGGGCCTGCCCTGTCTTGGCGTCCACACAATGGAGGAATCCGCTGAAGTCGGGATAATAGACGAGCCCCTCATGGATCGCGGGAGTCGAAATGGAGCGGCGAATCTTGTCGTAGTGCCAGACACGGCCGGTTGTCGTGATGTCTCCGCGCTTGGTTGCATCAATGCAGTAAAGATGCCCGACGCCCTCGCCGTGCTCCGGATCCTGTCCGTTGGCAATGTAGACCTTCTCGTCGTAGATCACCGCGGTGCTGATCAACTCATTCCGGGTCTTTGGCCAGACCGAGTCCTTCGGGTTCGAGTCAAACTCCCAGAGCTTCTTACCTGTCAGTGCTTCATAGCCACGAATCCAGCCATCGCCCTGCCCCATGATAACTTGGTCGACGCCGCCGATCTTTCCCACGGTTGGTGAAGCCCACTGTCCATGTAGAATGCGTTCGCCCACGGAGTTGTCTTCCCACGCCAGCTTGCCCGTGGTTTTGCTGACAGCCAAAATACTGGGCGCCTTTGGCGAGGGAACGTTGACGTGACTTTCATCTTGACCGTTCGACGTACTGATGTAGATCAGATCGCCGAAGGCAATTGGCGCTGAATTCGCCATATTGTGCGGATGAGCGCCAACCTCCTCGATCATGTCGAACTTCCAGAGGATATCCACATCAAACTGGCCGGTCAGTTTTTCATCCTTGTAGGGCCCGTTGTTCTCTCCATCACGAAAACCTTCCGTGTCGACGCAGAGCAGCTCGCAGCGATTGCTCACGTAGTATAGCTTCTTCCCTTCGACCAGCGGTGACGAGCAGACGCCCTGATAGGGCCAATCGTTCACGCGTCCAGCCGCCAGCTTTTCGTGCGTCGACTGCCAAAGAAACTCACCATCTGACTCGCGAAACGCCATGAGAACGCCACGATCGCCACCCTGCTTGGGATCGCGCAATCCCTCGTTGTTTGTGCCGACAAAGACTTTCCCGTCGGAGACCACCGGGTTGCCGTAGGTTTGTGACCCAAGGGCTGCCACCCACTTGATATTTTGTTTCTTGCCCACATCCCAGGTGACGGGTAGTCCCTTCATGCTGGAGACCATGTTTCGGTCAGGCCGCCCGCCCCACATGGGCCAATCCGCACCGGGGTCAGAGGCCGAAACCGAATCCACTCGGGCTAACGACCATCCGAGCCCCACCAAGCCCAATACTGCCGTCGTAATGATAAATTTCCCCTTCAAAAGCCAATGAAACCGTTGCTCTGTTGCCATGTTCTCCTCTGTCAAGCCAATGAATGCTGAACTTCAGAATCGTCAGGCCCTTAAGTGATTACGCCGCTCCACCACCACGTGTTTCGCTTTCTTTCGTCAAGTCCCCCATTAGTAAAGGGGGCCGCGCCGTGGGAGGGCGAGGCTCCTGCCGAGCCGTTCTGGATCAGCAGCTTGCCGCCGAGCGGCTCGGCAGGAGCCTTGCCCTCCCGAGTCTTGACAGCCCCCTTTGTTGGGCAGGACCAAAACATCTAATCCCAAGTCTTCACCAGCACAGCCCGAGTGTAAAGCAACTCAAAACCCCGCCGCATCACGTTCTCCTGAGACCGTGATCCGGGGGCCGTGGTCACAACCGCCAGGTCGCAGCCAGCCTCTTGGGCGTCGGTCAGGCGCCGCGCGAGCAAAGCCTTCTGCATGCCGCGGCCGCGAAAAGCCGGCAAGGTCCCCGAACCGCAAATCTGAGCCAGGCCTTCGTCAAATCGCATGGCAGCCTCGCCAACGGGCTGGCCGTCAATCCTTCCCAGGTAACGAACATGCCCCGGCACAACCATGAAATCGCTGAGAATCCGCACCATTTCCTCCCGGGAAGTCGAGTCATCGGGACCGCTCCCGGTTCCATCGAGTTCCATGAACGAGTTCACGGCGATGTCTATCCAGATTGCGGCATCGGAGTCTCGTACCACTTCAACGGTCAACTCAGGCTTCGACTCTACTGCCTCCAGAGCTTTTGGCGATCGCCCCAGCACGTTCTCGAACCCGCGCAACCGGTACCCGCGCTCCGTCAGAACTTCACCAACAGTTGGATCGGCGAGGATTGAGAGCTCAACACGCACTGGCTCGGCTCTATCTCGCCATTCGCGTTCCACCTCGTCCAGCGCGGAGGAATCAAGAGCGCCATCAAAGCCAAGTCCGATCAGCTTGTTCATCGGCGCTGAGGGTCCTGCATAAACAGCCTTACCGCCAGCGATCGGCATAACCACGACGCGCTTCTGAAGGCCTGCATCTCGGATCGCTTCGGCTGCATCTGAGGTAAGCCTTGACTCGGCTCGATCAATCCGCGCTGCCAGTGTTGCATCCGCAAACATTCAAGACACCCCAGCCGCCAAACACTTTGGTGATTTCCAAGAACGAACCCTTCGCACAGCTTCGCGACCTGCGAGGTTCTAGTTCTTCGTGACCTTCAGATTGTCAAACAACACCTCATTCTGCGCGTCGGCGAAGATACCTGGGCTTCCCTGGCGGTTGCCGACGGGATCAACGTGCTCGATGGTCCACTCTGCTGGTTCCGACTCTCCGACCGGCCAAGCCTTCCCACGAGCCCGAACTTTGCCGCCCGGCAGAGTTTCCACGCGCAGCTTGAGGCGATACCAGGCGTCCGCTTTCCAGCCGAATGGCTTCTTCACCGTCCGTTTCTCTTCAATCTGCCATGAGCGAAGTTCGATCCGCTGCACGTTCCCAACCAGCACTAACTCATAGCGTTGAGCCACGACGCCCGCATCGCCCATTTGCCGGCGCTTCTCCACTGCCCGCACGTCGGCCTCAACCGTATAATCCGACTCGGTTGATGGTCCAATGAAGGAACGTGTCCGTTTGAAAATGGGCGGAGTCGGACTCTTCACCAGCACGCGGTTACCCTCCATTTCCCGCACGGCGTATTTACCAGTTGTATTGATCCAGTAGGCCGGTGCGGCTCCAACAGCGACTGCGTTGAGCTCTTCCGCGATTGAAGTGGGAGGAATCACCCGCAACTGAGCCATTCCCGACACTTGCCCGACCGTCGCCTTCACTTTACCGGCCTGTGTCCCTTCGCCAGCGGTGAATTGCTGTTGGCGCAGATCGCCTTTCAAGCCTTCCAAGGACCACGTAGCGTTCAATTCTTCGCGGATGAATCGTCCTCGGTCGTCAAAGAGCCTGGCTCTGAACTTAGCCACCGCACCCGGCTTGATGACCAAATCGACAGGCACAACCTGAACGTGTGTGACGGTGGCGTTCGCTGGCGCATTCTCGACCAATGTCTTTGCCACGGGCTGCGCCTGCGCCGGGGAGCGTTTGCCAATGCAGTAGATGGCTTTCGTCGAAACGAGATAGACGCGGCCACGCGCTACTCCAACCGAAGCAATAATCTGCTCGTTCGAGGCGATCAGATCATCTCCCGCTTCAGTCTTTGTCTGCACGTGGTCAACGGGCTCCAGTGCATCCTCATCCAGGATCTCGCAGCTGGTGGGCCCTGGTTTCAAAATGAAGAACTTGCCATTCTCAGTTCCGACGTACAGCTTTCCGTCTGCCAATACCAGTGAGGCCTTCTGGATCGTGCCAAGATTCAGCTTCCAAACTTCTTTGCCCGTGTTGAGATCAAATGCAAACAAATTAGACCCAGCATCGACATGGTAAATGCGGTCTCCATCAACTACCGGGGATGCTGGTCCGAGTTGGACATTCCGAATAGCCCATTGAATCTGTTCCTTCCCAATCGGACCCTTGGATGCAGCATTCACCGCCGCCAGCAGTCCCATCTCGCTGGTATCCAGGTTTTCTTCCTGGTGCGAAACAATCGCCGTAGTACCTTTGAGCACCACGCCTGGATTGACGCCCCGTTTGCTAACCGCATAACTCCACACTGGCTCTCCCGTCGACACCTTCAGTGCGTTCACCGTCCCATCGCCGGCACCCGCAATCATGATGCGCATGCCATCGATCGTGGTTGTGATGGGTGTTGAATAAGTGGTGTCAAAGGGACGCCCGCCCGGCGTGCTGATCCAAACAGCTTCACCGGTCTTTTTGTCAAATGCGTAGTAGCGGTGTCGCCGTTGCGCCAACTCTCCCCATCCATCGGTGACCGTGCTGACAATTACCAGATCACCCTCGATGATCGGTGAAACGGTGCGTCCGCCATGCGTCGTCCACGCACCAAATTCTTCGGTAAGCGAGCGACTCCACAAGACTTTCCCTTCGTTGGACAGAGCCGTCAGTTCATTGCAGGCGCCAAACACATAGACATTACCCGTCGCTGGATCGCCTGCGGGAGACGACCACGCGATTCGTCGCGGCGGCACGTCGGATTCATAGACGTTTAAACGGTGCTCCCACAGGAGCTTGCCCGTGTTGGCGTCCAACGCCATGACGCGCTCTTGCATGGTTTCGCCTTCACCTGCCGAATTGAACAGGAACACGCGGCCGCCCATAATGACAGGCGCAGATCGGCCACCGTAAGGCTGTTTCCACACCAAGCCTTCTCCTGCTGGCGTCCATTTCGTGGGCAACCCGGTTTCCCTCGAAGTTCCATCGCGCGAAGGCCCCCGCCATTCGGGCCAATCCCGTGCGATGCTCAGACTACTTTGCAGGCTCGCGAGGATAAAGAATGTCAGGATCCTAGAATTGGTGATCGCTTTCCACATAACAACCTCTCAAAACACAGGGTGATTCTCATTGGAAGACTTGAGTCGCTCTGGGGACGGCCTTCTGAACCCCAGGCCGAAAGGTGAAGGTATCGTCTGAGGCAGCGTCCGTCAAGGCATGATTTGATCAATAGGACCAGTCATTTCCTGCTATTCTGCACCAACGGTACACGCAGTGCACACACACTAGTGGGCCTTCACTCAAACACCAGCGCAGCCAGGGTGGTCTTGTCCTTGACCAGGATCCGGTTTCCGAGGAGCACTGGATGCGCCCAAGTTGGGCTCTTGGCCGCCTCGTACTCTTTTAGAGGCGAAAAGCTGGTCGCATCGCTCTTCAAGACGAACAGCTTTGCTTCTTCGGTCAGCAAGAAGAACAGATTCCCAGCGTTCAGGATTGCAGCGTTCTCTCCCATTCGACCCGGGCTTTCCCAATGAGTTTTTCCGGTGTCAGCATCCAGGCAAAAGAACTGCCCCTTCTTCTTGTAAGAAAAGCCGGCCAGCCGATTCCCAGCAAGCACGGGCGTATTCATATACGACTCGTAGGCGGTGTTCCGCCAAACCTCCTGCGGAACCACCTGTTCGCCCTTCCTCGACAGCCGCACAGCTCCGATGCCTTTCTCATAAATCGAAAAGATGACGAGATCTTTGTATACCACCGGGCTGACAGAGTTAACGTCATAAGGGACCTTGTTGGCGATTTTCCAGAGCAGTTTGCCGGTCGCAGCGGAGATTCCCACAACATTGTTTTGTGTGTAGGTCACCAATTGCTGCTCGCCAGCCAATGTCGTCAACGCCGGAGACGAATAGGCAGGGCCATCCTCCCCATTGACCCACTTCTCGGCTCCCGTCTCGACATCAAAAGCCGTCAAAGCCCCTTTGTCGTGACCCCCGACATGCGCTACGCAGAGACCGTTCACTACGATAGGCGACATGGCGGTTCCATAAAGAGGCGAGGTGCTGGGATACTGCTTGGAGAATTCCTTCTTCCAATGCAGCTTCCCACTCCTGGCGTCGAAGCAGGACAAGACACCGTTGATGCCGAAAGTGAAAAGCTTTCCACCATTCACGACGGGTGTGGACTTCGGGCCCTTGCCATGGCCAGTGGCCGCCGGATTCATGGTGTATGTGGCAGGGTAGCTCGCCCGCCAAAGCTGCTTGCCTGTCGGCGCCTCCAGGCACAGTACTACCTCATCCTCACCTTGGCGCGCGAGCACATAGACTCTGCCCTCACTCGTCACCGGCGAAGAATGCCCTTCACCAACTGTCACCTTCCATGTTTCTTTGAGTGTTGCAGGCCAGGTCGCCGGTGGCACGAAATCCCGCGTCACGCCATCCCGACTAGATCCACGCCATTGGGGCCAGTCGGCAGCTAAAGGCACGGAAAGAATCAGAGCAGAAAGAGCAATCAGCCAGCGGGTTCTGGCAACCAACATTCATTCCTCCCAGGCTCAGTATCGCGCGGCATTCAATAGACCTATTCCATCATTCCGGCGAAGGTCGTGGCCGTTTTGCTGGATTCCGGCTGTCGCCGGAATGACGGCACATGAAATCTCTAGTTCCGCCGAGAATTCCTTGAACTCCCAAGGGGAACCCTACAACTCAAGCTTCTATGGTATCAATCTTGTCAATCTTGTAAATCCTGTCTGGTCGCCAGGCCTGTGACCAAAAGCTCCCGGTATATACTGAAGCCCCCGGATTACCTCAAGGAGACTCTACTCGATGCACTCAACCCACTGGCTCTACTCCTGGAAGACGCTGATCGCGGCTTCCATTCTGTTTCCACCGCTCGGTCTCGTTCTGATTTGGATGCGGCCTTCTACAACGCTTTCGCGGCGCATCCTGAATTCCATCTACATCACTGCACTCGGCTTCTTCTATCTGTATCAGTTTGCCGGGCTGCGGATAGGGCGGAATGGCAGTGGCATCCCGACGCTCTCCTTCGAGAAAAGTGGAGATGCACACTACCTAGAACTGGAACGCAATCGCGAGCTGCATGCGCAGTTGCCCCTAAGCCCGCCGATTGCGCAAGAGATCAGCGCAACTCCCTCTGCCAGCACACCTGAACCGGTCGAGTCTGTTGCCGCTCCGTCGATTGAACCTGCCACTCCGAAAGAAAATGCGAAGCCAAACCCAAAGCCGGCGAATGCTTACTGGACCGATTTTCGTGGACCGAACCGTGACGGTGCCTACGGCGAGATGGACATCCTCACCACTTGGCCAACTCAAGGTCTTCCTCAGCTTTGGAGGCAGCCCGTTGGCGGCGGCTATGCCTCCTTTGTGGCTGCTGGAGGACGAGCCTTCACCATTGAGCAGCGACGCAGCCAGGAAGTGGTGGCGGCTTATGATCTCGAGACCGGGCGTGAGTTATGGACCCACTCCTGGGATGGCGACTTCCGGGAATCCATGGGTGGTGACGGTCCCAGGGCGACCCCAACCTGGCATGAAGGCCGCCTCTACGCGCTAGGAGCCCTCGGCAAACTCTGCTGTCTGGATGCCCGGACAGGAAAGCTGGTCTGGAATCGCAGTATCCTGAGCGACGCGCAAACCGGAAACTTACAGTGGGGCATGTCGGCCGCACCACTAATCGTGGACGACAAAGTCATCGTCCTTCCCGGGGGACGCCCCGGCAAGTCGGTGGTCGCTTACAACAAAGACACTGGCTCACTTGTCTGGCAGGCACTCGACGACAAACAGGCCTATACCTCTCCCGCGCTGGTAACTCTAGCCGGGCAGCGGCAGATCCTCATGGTCAGCGCATCGCGCGTCGCGGGGTTGGCACCGGAAGATGGCAAGCTGCTTTGGGATTCTCCCTGGGTGACGAGCTACGACGTGAACAGTGCCCAGCCCCTAGTCGTTGGCGAAAACCGCGTCTTTGTCTCCGCAGGTTACGGCCACGGCGCCGCCGTCGTCGAAGTGGCTCGCTCCGGTGACAGCTTCACCGCCAAGCTCGTCTGGCAAAACGTGAACATGAAGAACAAATTCAACAGCTCGGTGTTTTACCAGGGACATATCTACGGGCTCGACGAGGCGATCCTGTCCTGCGTCAACGCCGAAACGGGCGAGCGCAAATGGAAAGGAGGCCGCTATGGCTACGGTCAGTTGTTACGGGCAAGCGCTCATCTGATCGTTCTGACCGAATCTGGAGAGGTTGTTTTGGTCAAGGCAACGCCGGAAAGTCACGTGGAGATCTCGCGCTTTTCAGCCATCGAGGGAAGGACGTGGAACAACCCAGCCCTGGCGAACGGACTATTGCTGGTGAGGAACACGACCGAGATGGCGTGCTTTAGGATTGGAAAGTGAAAACAGCCAGCATCAGCTTTTGGTTCGTATTCGTTTTGATACCGTCGATGGCGAGCGCATTTCTCAAGTGGCGGTGGCTTTCACGAGCGGGTGCTACTGAGGTGGTGCATCCGGACTGGCTGTGTCCGATCTCAATCGTTGAACTCGTATGTTGGCTCTACCCTTGGTCCACAGCGACCAAAACCTCGGTTGACATTAGTTTGGCAATCCTCTTGTTCCCAGTGACTTGTTGGGCGGCTTCGCTATCGTCATAAATGTGTTATTGAGGAGAGATAATTTATGAGTCGTGCGACGAAAATTATAGCGGGCTTGGGCTTAGCGGCTGCTCCGGCATCGGACTTTTGCTTTAT
>Ga0187893_10000675_pt1 | contig 87025 bp, 71 predicted proteins | sample MA1701074metaG_FD_139574 | JGI IMG/M metagenome (GOLD analysis project Ga0187893, IMG submission 139574) | White microbial mat communities from a basaltic lava cave in the Kipuka Kanohina Cave System on the Island of Hawaii, USA - MA170107-4 metaG ... | reverse complement strand
TGGACGCGGAAGGGAAGGGAAGGCTCGACGGCGCCGTCGTCCGAAGCGGCGGTGAAGCCGCGGCGCGCGAGCTCGCGGTCCACGGCGACCGCCGCTCGGGGATCTCTCTCGATATGCCGGGCCGCGTCGTCTTTCCCGGCGACGCCGCCGTCTCGCCCGAGCTGCGCTTCGGGCTCGCCGTTCGCCCGCCCGATGCCTCCGTGTCGCTGCGGGTCCAGGTCAATGGAGTCGCCGTTCACGAGGAGAGTTGGACCGAGGAGCGCGGCTGGGTCGAGCGGCGCATCGATCTCTCTGCCTTTTCCGAGCAGCCTCTCGAGATCGAGATCACATTCGAAGGCGGAGAGGCGACGGCGCTCCTCGCCCATCCGGAGATTCTGGGACGTGCCGAGGAGACCCGGCCGAACTTCATCGTCTACGTCGTCGACTGCCTTCGGGCCGATCACGTCGGCGCCTACGGCTACCAGCTCGAGACGACACCCGAGATCGATCGGCTGGCAGCGGACGGGGTCGTCCTCGAGGACCTCAACTCCTGTGCGTCCTGGACGAAGCCCTCGACCGCGTGTCTCTTCACGTCGCTCCTTCCCACGTTCCACCAGGCCCGCACCGTGGACGACGCTCTCGCTCGCTCGCGGACCACCGTCGCCGAAGTCTTCCAGAAAGCGGGCTACGTCACCGCGGCCTGGGTCGCGAACCCGGTCATCGATCCGCGCGTCTTCTTCTTCAATCAGGGCTTCGACCGGTGGGTCGACCTCAGAAGCTTCGAGGAGCGATCGCGCCGCTCTCACCTCCACGACACGAACCCGGACGCCGCCGGCATCACGGAGGCCGTTCTTCCCTGGCTCGAGGAGCACCGCCGAGACCGGTTCTTTCTGTACCTCCACTCGCTCGATCTCCACTACCCCTACATCGCGAGGCCGCCTTTCGACTCTCGATTCGTCTCCGCGAAGAGCGAAGGCCTCGACCGGGACCGGGAGCTCTACGACGCGGAGCTCGCGTACAACGATCGGGAGATCGGAAAGCTCGTCGAGAAGCTGAAGTCGCTCGACCTCTACGACGACACCACAATCTTCGTGACGGCGGACCACGGCGAGGAGTTCGGAGAGCACGACGCCTCGCGCCACGGGAAGACCCTCTACCAGCAGGTCCTGCACATCCCCGGGGTCCTCAAGCTCCCCGGCTCCCGACTCGCCGGGCGCCGGTCGCAAGCGCTCGCGAGCAATATCGACGTCGCCCCGACCCTCCTCGAGATCGCCGGAGTCCCGGCTCCTGAAGAGTTTCAGGGCCGAAGCCTCCTCGAGGTCCTGGAGAAGGGTGTCTTACGAGCCGGGCGCCGGGCTGTCTCCGAGCTCGTGGCGCCGAACGTCGTCGCCTATTCCATGCGGGACGAGCGCTTCAAGCACGTCAAGGTCCTGGTGCCCGAGCTCGCGGAGATGCTCTTCGATCTGGAGTCGGATCCGGGAGAGAGCAGAAACCTTCTCTCCTCGGCTCCCTCGGAGGGCGCTTCCCTGATCGCGGGCCTCGAGCGTTTCGTCCAGCTTGGTCAGCACGGTGCCCACGTCTCGGTTCTAGGGGAGAAGGGCGCCGCGATGGAAGTCGAGATCGAAACCGGAGCCGAGATCGCGAGTGCTTTCCGCTTCGCCATCTCGACGGGCGACGTTCTCACGATGGCGCCCGATCGAAAGCGCCTCACGCTGAGGTTCTCAGGGGATGAGAAGGCGCGTCACCTCGTGGTGCAAACGGTTCCGCCCGGAGCCGACCTGAATCTCCGGGTTTCCGCCGATGGCCGCTCCGGGGAGCAGTCTTTGCTTCACATGAAGGATGTCGCCGTGACCGTAGCCGAGGCCGAGCGACTGCTCCACGAAGCGAACGCTCCCCTCCGCGTCTGGTACCTCGCTCCGGGCTCGGGGAGACATCAAGTCGAGCTCGACGAGGACACGCTGAACGTCCTCCGCGCGCTCGGCTACGTTCAGTGAGTGGGAGCGCACTCGCGGTAGAGCCGCACCTCGGGAAGGCTCCAGTCCGGAAGAGCGTAGTCCCACTCCTTCCCCTCGCGAATCCAGAAGCGGAGGACGCGGGCCTTCGTCGGGGGGAAGCGCAGCGTGAGAGCGGCCTTCGACGGTTCCTCGACGAGAGATTCGACCACCTCCCACTTCGTCGCCCCGTCGTCGCGGTGCTCGATGCGCTCGAAGCCGCTCCCGCCATCGCCTCTCACTTTCAACGTCAGGTCCCGGGGGAACTGATCGTGGGGGTAGGCGAGCTCGACGCGCACCGCGGAGAGAGTCTCCTCGCGGCCCAGATCGATCTCGAGCTTCATGCCGGGAAGCTGCCCCTCGGTGCGCCACCGCGTCTCGGGATTGCGATCGACGATCCACTCTACTGGGCTCTCAGAGTCTCCCCCCAGCTTCCATCCTTTCGGCTCGATCTCACCCGAGGGAATGCATAGGTCGGCAGTCGACGGTTTCGAGCCCGACTGACGGAGGCGAAAGACTCTTTCATCGCCAAAGCCGTAGCGTTCCTGGGAACGGTCGACCGCGGGACCGAATCGCGCCTCGGGCTCGAGGCGATCGGCGAACCCTTGCAGGAGGGCGAGTCTTTTCTCCCGTTCTCCGGGAGGCCAGAGATTCGGGTGCACGACGACGCGGTCGACCCCGAGGCCTTCGAGGAGAGCGATCGAATCGGCATTGGGGAAATCGCGCATCTGCCACGCGAGGTAGCCGGTGAGGGGAGGGTAGAACGACGTCCGCCCGAAGACGATGGGTTTCCAGTGGACCGTCGAGTACAGCATGTAGAGCGAGTGCAGCCTCAGCTTCTCCCGGGAGTAGAGGGGGAGATCCACGACCGCGCCCCGGCCGTCTCTCTCTCCGAGCCATCGGTAGACCTCGGGCGTGAGCTCACCGGCGGGCACGCGCGTGAACGGCTGGCCGCCGGTGAAGTGCTCGAAGGGAAGGGCCACGAGGAGGAGCACGCGCACCCAACGGCCGGGGGCGATGGCAGCGGCGCCCGCGCCGGCTCCGATCGCGAGCCCGAAATGAACGAGGACGCTCATTCTCTCGGCGTTCCTCAGAACGCGAAAGAAGGGAATTCCTTCGTAGAGCCAGGCGTAGGGTCCGGTCCCGAGATCCATTCCCCAGGCTCGGATCGTCGGTCCGAGAGAGAGAGCACCGCCCAGGACGGCAGTCGAGAGCGAGAGCCAGAAGAAGACCGACTTCTCCTTCGTTCGAGGTCGCGCCGAAATGCCCCAAAACGCGAGAGCGAGGGCGATGAACCCGAGAAACTGCGGAGCGACTCCAGGAGGGTGATCGAACGAAAGGAGTGCTTCGAGAAAGCCTCCTTCCGGCGGTCTGACGTACTCCGCGAGGTCGACTCCTTGCGCGAGCGCGCGGCCGAAGCCGAACTCCCGCAGCATCCGCTGGTAGGGAATCGCGAGGACCGCGAAGACCGCGGCCGAGGCCGCGAACGGCGGGACGAGGAGCACCGTCCTTCGAATTCCGCCTTCGATTGCGAGCGCATACCCGGGAATCCAGAGGAGAAGCGCGAGCGCGAAGTAGAGGAGGTAGTACGTGCAGGAGAGGCCCTGAAGCGTGAAGAAGAACGCCGCGAGAAGCGCGTTCGGGATTCCACCCCGGACGTACGTCCGGTGGAGGAACAACACGGCGAGCGGCCACCATTGGAGGCTCAAGAGCTGCAGGCGAGCCGCCTCGTGAAAGTTGTACGAGTGGAAGGCGTACACGGTGCCCGCCACGATCGCCCCGAGCTCGCTTCCGAAGACTTCGCGGACGAGGAGGTACATCGCGAGCCCGGAGAGAGCGAGCGTCAGGACGAGGGCCGCGTTCTGGGCGAAGAGAGCGTTCCCCGTCGCGTAGTAGAAGGGCGCCGCCAGGAGCGCGGGTCCGAGAAGGTGCTCGGAAAATGAAAGGGAAGAGGGGTACGGGTAGAAGGTGTTCGAGTCGAACAAACGCGCGGGGTTGCGCACGAGCTGGTGGGCATCCCAGGCGAGGATCCAGGAGATGTGGAGGGGGTCGCCGTCGTTGACCGCGAGCTCCGAGGGCGCGAGAGAAACGGGGGCGGTGAACGCGATCGAGAGCGCGAGATAGAACCCGAAGGCCGCGAGCGGCCTCCCCTCCGGATGATTGGACATGCGCGCGCTCACACATTAGAATAACCCGTGCTTTCCCAGCTACCGGCACCCCTCCATCGAGATTTGTGATCCGCCCCACGCACATGCTCCTCTTTTGTCGCTTAACCTGTTTCAAGCAAGAGACATAACAGAAATCCCCATCTTGGAGGCCGTCTCACGATGAAGTGCTCTTTTGTAGCCGCGAGCTTTGCCGCGGCCGGTGTCGTCTTTTCTTTCTCCGCGACTTCTCAGGGCTACGAGCTCTTTCCTGGACGGATTCGCAATCCCGCAGGACTGCAGCTATTCCAGCGTGCCGCCTACAACCCTGTGCTCGATAACTACCTCCTCCTCTACGCGGGGGGGGATGGCGGCTCTCAGACGGCGTACGTCGGGCATCTGAGCCCGGACGGTGTCTTCAGCGGGGAAACAGCGATCTCCGACGCCATCGGGGTCACGCATGTGAACGCGGCCTTCAACCCCGCGGACGGAACGTTCCTCGTGGTGTTCCGTGACGGCAGCCCCACCGATATCTATGGCCGCTACCTCACTTCCGACGGAACGCCCATCGGAAACGCATTCATCATCGGATCCGGCGGGGAGCCCTTCGTGAAATTCAGCCCCACGACCGGCCGCTACGTCGTGGCGTGGGAGCAGCTGAGCAGCGGAACCGTGCGCTATCGCGTGGTGGACGGCGAGAGCACATCGCCCGCGCCGAACATCACGCCGCCGGCTTCGTTCTCGAACGGCCTCGGCGTCGGCCTCTCGTACGGCTCGGTCGCGGACAAGTTCCTCGCCGTCTATATCCGCGACGTCGGCGGCTCGTTCAAGTCGAACGTCTACGGCCGGTTCATCTCTTCCGACGGCCTTACCGTCGGCGCCGAGTTCGCCATCGCGAGCGGTCAGGAGAACCAGCAGAAGCCGCGGGTCGGCTATGCGTCGTCGACCAACCGCTGGATGGTCGTGTTCGAGAACTGGGCGAGCTGCAGCGGGTGTCCCCACATTCGTGGCGCTCTGGTGAGCGCCGCCGGCACCGTCGTCAAGACCTTCTCGGTCGCCTCGACCGGTGGATACGACCTGCCCGGACCCGTCGACTACAACCCGGTAACCGATACGTTCGTCACGGGCTGGCGCACCGCTTTTTCCGACACGAATGTCGACGCCCTCGCCGGCGAGTTCAGTCCCGTCGACGGAAAGCTCGTGAGGCCTACCGTTGTCCTGGCCGACCTGAATGTCGGTGTCGAGGGACTTGCCGTCCGGCCCGACCCCGTGGATCCGCAAGCCATGTTTCTCTGGCGGGTGGACTTCGGCGGCGACGGCGTGCACGCGGGCATCATTCATCTGCCTCCTCCCATACCCGACACGTTCCCTCCAGAGACGGTGAACGATCTCGCGGGTGAGCCCGCCGTCGGCGGAACTCCGATTCCCGCAACCGCCATCGCCTCGACCAATCCCGGTCCGTCGTCGACGGACATGACCAAGACCACGGACGGCGACGCCGCGACGTACTGGAACTCGCCCGATCGCAACACCATCACCCAGGAATTCATCACCTGGGACCTCGGCTCCTCCAAGACGCTGAGCCAGGTGAGCCTCCTCTCGAGGAGCGCAGGCACCCTGTTCCCCGTGGACTACCAGATTCAGGTGAGCAACGACAACGTGAGCTTCACGACGGTCGCGAGCGTCGTGGGCGCCTCCGTCGCGCCCGGCACCTGGGTCGATCACGTTCTCCCCACGCCGAACGCTCGCTATGTGAAGCTCCTGATCACGAAAACGAGCTTGAGCGGCACCGGCAAGTACAAGGCCCAGGTCGCGGAGGTCGAGATCCTCGAAGCGCCGGCGGGCGCCTCCGTCCAGCTTCACTGGACCGCCCCGGGTGACGACGATGCCACGGGAACGGCGGCGGACTACGACCTCAAGTGGTCGCTGGACCCGATCGATGACGGGAACTTCGGCTCCGCGACCGTGCTCGAAATTCCGAACCCTTCCGTCGCCGGAACCATGGAGTCCGTCATCGCATCGGGGTTCCCGAGCGAGACCCTCGTGTACTTCGCGTTGAAATCGAGCGACGAGGTGCCGAACGTCTCCGGCCTTTCGAACGTCATCTCCGTCGCCACCCTCGGCGTCCCGCCCGCGCCCGTCCAGGGCCTCGCCGCTTCGAACCCGACGGGAACGAGCGTCCAGTTGTCGTGGCAGCCGAGCGGAGACGACGGCAACGCCGGCAACGCCACGAGCTACGACGTCCGCTACTCGACGACTCCCATCAACGACGCGAACTTCGACGCGGCGGCCTCCGTGCTCGTCCCGGCGACGAACCCGAAGCCGGCGATGGAGACCCACACGCTCGGGGGGCTCGCGAACCAGACGACGTACTACTTCGCCATCAAGGCCCTGGATGAGCTCGCGAACGAGTCTCTCATCAATAGCGGCGGGCCGGTGACGGCGACGACTCTCGACGCCATCGCGCCCGCGGCCGTCGGGGACCTCGATGTGGCGCCGGTCGCGGGCGTCGGCCCCAAGCTTCCCGCACCCGCGATCGCTTCATCCGGGCAGAGCTCGTCGACGACGAGCGCGGCAAAAGCGACGGATGGGAGCGCTACGACGTACTGGTCGACGCCGGGACGCGCCACCCTGCAGACGGAGTTCATCACCGTCGATCTCGGAGTCCTCGAGAGCGTCGGCCGGGTGACGCTCCTGTCGCGGAGCACGGGGGCGCTCTTTCCCCAGGACCTCTCGATCCAGGTCAGCAGCGACAACCTGGCGTTTACGACGGTCGACTCTGGAGTGAACCTTCCTGGTACCGCGGGAACGCTCCATACCTTCGACTTCGCTCCCGTGAACGCGCGCTACGTGCGGATCTACATCACCAAGCCCCGGCTCTCGGGCGGAGGTCTCTATTACGCCCAGATCGCGGAGATCGGGGTCTTCGAAGCTCTGTCGATCCGCCTGCTCACAATCCAATGGACGGAGCCCGGAGACGACGGCGGCTCGGGGATGGCGACGTCCTTCGATCTGCGCTACTCCATTGCCCCCATCCTCACCGACGGGCAGTTCACGGGCGCGACCCCGATCGACGGCGAGCCTACTCCCCAGGGGGCGGGCGCGAGCGCGAGCCTCCAGTTCGAGGCTCCTCTCGAAGGGGTCACGCTGTACTTCCGGATGAAGTCGTTCGACGATGCGGGGAATCCCAGCCTGCTCTCGAACTCGGATTCGGAGGTGATCGCGGTCGTCCCGCCGGCGGCGGTGACCGACCTGATGGCCTTCAACCCGACGTCGACCGGAATCGACCTTTCGTGGACGACGAGCGGAGACGACGGAGGGGCCGGCGCCGCCGATCACTTCGACGTTCGTTACTCGACGTTGCCCATCACCGCGGGGAACTTCGGGTCCGCAACCGCGGTCTCCGGCGAGCCGGCTCCCGCCGTCGGCGGAACCCACCAGCAGATGACGGTTTCCGGGCTTTCGCCGAGCACGACGTACTACTTCGCGATGCAGGTCGTCGATGAGACGGGCGCACCCTCGGAGCTTTCGAACGTCGTCTCCGCCGCCACGGATGCTCCCGACACCACCGATCCTTCCGACGTGACGGATTTACGAGGAAGCGCCCCGTTCACGGTGGACCTCCTCGCGGCTCCGGCCATCGCGGCTTCGAGCGTTGCCTCGGGCTCGACCGCGTTCGCGTTCGCGACCGACGGGAACCTCTCGAGCTACTGGGGCTCGGCCGGTACGGCCACCCAGACGATGCAGACCATCACTCTCGATACCGGGTCCACCCACGACATCGGCAAGGCGCGGATCCGCTCCCGGAGCTCGGGAGCCCTCTTTCCCGAGGATCTCGAGATCCAGGTGAGCGACGACAACGTGAGCTTCACCACCATCCACACCGCGACGGGACTTCCCGCGACGGCGGGCCTCTGGCACGAGCTCGACTTCACGGCGAGCGCGGGCCGCTATGTGCGGGTGCGCGCGACCAAGCTCCGGGCGACCGCGGGCGGCCTGTTCTACGCCCAGATCGCCGAGATCGAGGTCTACGAAGCGAACTTCACTCCCGGGCCTGTGACTCTGCAGTGGACCGCCCCCGGGGATGACGGCGCGAACGGGACGGCGACGAGCTACGACCTCCGGTACTCAGCGATCCTCATCACGCTCGTGAACTTCGGGTCGGCGACGCAGGTGGCGGGTGAACCGTCGCCCCAGGTTGCGGGCTCCCTCGAGACCATGGCCGTCAATCTTCCTCCCGGGACGTACTACTTCGCGATCAAGACCAAGGACGAGGCGAACAACGAGAGCGGGCTTTCGAACGTGCCTGTGATCGTCGTCCCCTGAAGTCTCTCCGAGGGGGGCTTCGGGGCCCCCCCCTCGGTCGCCCACCCTAAGAATTTACTTTAAGAGAGTGGACATAACCCCGCTCAGGGATTAGAATGCATACTTTCAACAAGCGCGCCGAGGCAGCACGAGATGAAGCGTCTTTGCACCCTGAGTGTTTGCATCGCCGTGCTCTCGTTCTCCGCCCCGTCGCGGGGGTTCGAGCTTCGGCCGGGGAGAATCCGCGACCCCGCGGGTTTGCAGCTTTTTCAGAGGGCGGTCTATAACCCGATCCGCGACGAGTTCCTCCTTCTTTATGAAGATGGCCGGGCGCTCGTCGGCCATCTGAGCCCCGCCGGCGTCTTCAGCGGGGAGACCGTCCTTTCCGGCAACATCGGTGTCACGCACGTGAACGCCGCCTTCAATCCGGACGACGGGACCTTCCTCGTGGTCTACCGCGACGGCGATCCGCCGGAGATCTACGGGCGGTACTTGACCTCCAACGGAATGCCGATTGGAAACGCCTTTTTCATCGGGGCGGGCGGCGCTCCCAACATCGCCTTCAGCCCCGCGAGCGGCCGCTACGTCGTGACCTGGGAGCAGTTGAGCTCGGGGTTCGTCCGGTACAGGGCGATCGACGGCGACAGCACGTCGCCCACCCCGAACGTCACCCCTGTCTCGACGGTCGCAGCCGGCCTCACCGACGGCGTCGCCTACGGCACCGTCGCGGGGAAGTTCCTCGCGGTGTACATCCGCGACACCGGCGGCTCTGGGAAGGCGAACGTCTACGGCCGCTTCATCTCCTCCAATGGGCTCTCCGTTGGCCCCGAGCTCACGATCGCGGGCGGTGTCGAGAACCAGCAGAAGCCGCGGGTGGGCTACGCTCCGTCGACGAACCGGTGGATGGTCGTCTGGGAGAACTGGGCAAACTGCGGCGGCGGGTGCCCGCACATCCAGGGAGCTCTCGTCAGCGGCACCGGCGCCGTCGTGAAGACCTTCCCCGTGGCCGCGACCGCGGGTTGGGACGTTCCGAGCCAGGTTGGCTACAACGCCGCGACCGACACCTTCGTCACCGGCTGGCGCAGCGCGTTTTCGGATACGAATGTCCAGGGACGGGCCGGGGAGTTCAGCCCCGTCGATGGTAAGCTCGTCCGGCCGACCGTGCTCCTGAGCGACCGCAACCCGGGTGTCGAAGCTGTCGCCGTTCGGCCCGATCCCGTGAACCCCCAGGCGATGTATCTCTGGAGATTCGGATTCGGCGGCGACGGTCTTCATGCGGGGATCATCAATTTGAACTCTCCCGAGCCGGACAACACGCCCCCCGCCAAGGTGACGGATCTCCGGGGGGAGGCCGCGGCCGGTGGAACCCCCGTTCCCGCGACGGCCATCGCTTCCACGAACCCGGGCCCGTCGACGACGGACATGACGAAGACCACGGATTCCGACGCCGCGACTTACTGGTCTTCGCCCGACCGGTCGAACATCGCTCCCGAGTTCGTCACGTGGGACTTGGGCTCGGTCAAGACCCTGAGCGGGGTGGGACTTCTCTCGCGCGACGCGGGAAACCTCTTCCCCGTCGACTATCAGATCCAGGTGAGCTCCGACAACGTCAGCTTCACGACCGTCTTCAGCGTGACGGGAGCTTCGGTGGCCGCGGGCACCTGGGTGGATCACGTCCTGCCTGAGCCATCAGCGCGCCACGTCAAGCTCCTGGTGACCAAGACCCGGTTGAGCAGCACGGGCAAATACAAAGCCCAGGTTGCGGAGGTCGAAATCCTCGAAGCCAGGGGTGGAGCCGCGGTGAACCTCGAGTGGACCGCCCCTGGCGACGACGGCAACAACGGGACCGCCGCCGCCTACGATTTGAGATGGTCCTCCCAGACGATCACGAGCGCGAACTTCGGAGCCGCGACGGCGGTGACGGCCCCCACGCCGGCGCTTGCGGGAACGAGAGAGTCCGTGAGCTTGTCGGGGTTCCCGCGGGAGAGCCTCGTCTACTTTGCGCTGAAGTCTCGAGACGATCTCTCGAACGTCTCGGAGCTCTCGAACGTCATCTCGGTCGCGACAGAGGGAATGGCGCCCGCGCCCGTCCTGGGTCTCGCCGCTTCGAATCCCACGGGGACGACCGTCGACCTTTCGTGGCAGCCGAGCGGAGACGACGGCAACTCCGGAAACGCGTCGAGCTACGACATCCGTTACTCGACGTCTCCCATCAACGACGCGAACTTCGACGCGGCGGCCTCCGTCGCGCGGCCCGCGACGAGCCCGAAACCCGCGCTCGAGAGGTACACCGTGCGCGGGCTCGCGTCCCAGACGAAGTACTACTTCGCGATCAAGGCCCTGGACGAGATTGGAAACAAATCCCTCATCAACGGAGGCGGGCCGGTGACCGCGACCACCGTCGACACCCTCGGCCCCGCGGCCACCACGGACCTCGCGGTTTCCGGGCGCACGGCATCGAAGCTGAACGCGCCGGCGATTGCTTCCTCCGGACAGAGCTCGTCTACGACGGGCCACGCGAAGGCGACGGACGGCAATCCCTCGACGTACTGGTCGTCGCCGGGCCGCGCCTCTCAGCAGCCGGAGTTCATCACCGTCGACCTCGGAGCCGTTCGCAGCATCGGCGGCGTGAGGCTTCTGTCCCGAAGCGCGGGGGCGCTCTTCCCGCAGGACCTGGAGATTCAGGTGAGCCGCGACAACGTCGCGTTCACCACCATCGATCGCCACTTCGACCTCCCCGCGACCCAGGGAATGCTCCATACCTTCGAGTTCGAGTCGGCGAGCGGCCGCTACCTTCGCGTCTACGTCACGAAGACGCGGCTTTCGGGCGGCGGTCTCTATTACGCGCAAATCGCGGAGATCGAGGTCTGGGAGGCGATCACGAGCTTTCTCCTCAACCTCACATGGACGGAGCCGGGAGACGACGGTGCGACGGGGACGGCGGCGAGCTACGACGTGCGTTACTCCGCGTCGCCCATCGGAACCGAGGCCCAGTTCGCCGCCGCGCTCGCCCTCGACGGGGAGCCGGCCCCACGGGGCGCGGGGATGAACGCGGGCTTCAGCTTCGACCCTCCCCAGGAGGGCGTGACCCTGTACTTCCGGCTGAAGGCCTTCGATGACGCCGGAAATCCCAGTGCGCTCTCGAATCAGGCCTCGGCGCTCGTTGCGATCGTGGCGCCGTCGCCCGTGACCGACCTCGCTGCGGCAAATCAGACGTCGAACGGCGTCGACCTGTCGTGGACCTCGACGGGGGACGACGAGAACGTGGGGACGCCCGCCGCTTTCGACATCCGCTATTCGACGTCCCCCATCGATGCGGGAAACTTCGCATCCGCCGTCGAGGTCGAAGGCGAGCCCCTTCCCGCGGCGGGGGGAACACCCCAGCGGATGACGGTCGCCGGGCTTACGCCGAGCACGAGCTACTATTTCGCGATGAAGGCCTACGATGAGGCCGGAGCCGCCTCGAAGATCTCGAACGTGGCCTCCGCCACGACCGCTGCTCCCGATACTACGGCGCCAGCGGAGGTGACCGATCTCCGGGGGAGCCCGCCCTTCATGGTCGATCTCGTGGATGCTTCCGCCATCGCGGCCTCGAGCGTCGCCTCGAGCTCCACGGCGTTCGCTCTTGCGACCGACGGGAACCTCTCGAGCTACTGGGGCTCGGCGGGGACGTCTCTTCCCGCGGTTCAGTGGGTGACGGTCGACACGGGAGCGGTCCACGACGTCGGCCAGGTGAGGCTTCGTTCCCGGAGCGCGGGGGCGCTCTTTCCGGAAGATCTCGAGATCCAGGTGAGCCCCGACGACGCGGCTTTCACGACAGTCCACCAGGCGGCGGGGCTTCCTTCGACGTCGGGAATCTGGCACACGCTGGACTTCCCGGCGAGCCCGGCGCGCTACGTGCGGGTTCGCGCGACGAAGCTCCGTGCCTCCGCGGGCGGCCTCTTCTACGCTCAGATTGCGGAGATCGAAGTCTACGAGGCGAGCTACGTCGCTGGACCCGTGACCCTGAGCTGGACCGCACCCGGAGACGATGGAGGGATCGGGACTGCGGCGAGCTACGACGTCCGATTCTCGCTCTTGCCCATCCCGGACCTCGCCGCGTTCGACTCGGCGACACAGGTTGCGGGCGAGCCTTCGCCGAGCGCGGCCGGGACGGTCGAGACCCTCGAAGTGAATCTGGCCTCCGGCACGTACTACTTCGCGATCCGCACCACGGACGAGGCGGCAAACGCGAGCGGGCTTTCGAACGTGCCGGCGATCGTCGTTCCGTGACATCGCCCGACCCGAGCGCTCTCCTTTCGAAGATGAGGGCCAACTTCGCCCTCGCGAGAGAGCTCGGGCTGCCCCGGATCGAGAGCGATTACTGGCGGGAGCTCCTGTCCCGCGGCCGGCAGGAGCACGGCGGCAAGGACGGTTTCCTCGAGCGCGAAGACCTCTGGGCGAGCTTCCGGAGGAACGTCATCACCAAGGGCCTCGACAACGCCAACGTTCCGGAGGAGGCGGTCGCCAAGGTCCAGGCGAAGTGCCGCGCGATCTACGAGAGGATCTCTCCGGCCATTCCCGCGGGGCTCCGCCCATTCCTCGAGGAGTCTCCGATCGGGAACCCCCGAACCCACGACGTCGACGGGATCCGCCTCACCCAGTCGTCGCTCGAGTACACCTACATGCTCTCCCACCTGAACTCCCACCTCGACTGCGCCCGGGTCGTGGTGGACATCGGCGGGGGCTACGGAGGCCTGGTCCGGCTCATCAAGCTCGCCCGTCCCGCGATGCGGTTCGTGCTCCTCGACCTACCCGAGGTGAACGCGATCCAGGCCTACTTCCTCGCGAACGCGTTTCCGGACGCCAAGGTCCTGGGGCTGACCGACGTCTCCCACGTCAAGCTCATCGATCCCCGCTCTCTCGATTTCGACTTCCTCGTTCTTCCCGGGCAGCTCTTCGACAGGCTCGGCCCGTCTTCGTTCGACGCGATCATCAACACCCGCTCGATGATGGAGATGGACCTCGAGACCGTCGGCTTCTACATCCGCGGAATCCAGGAAAAGCTCGCTCCCGGCGGTATCTTCTATTGCGTGAACCGCTACGAGAAGAAAACGCGGCTCAAGGACTACCCCTTCGACGAGAAATGGCGCGTCGCCTTCTCCGAGCCCTGGCCCCGTTTCATCGACGAGAACCCTCACCACGAGCTCGTCGCCGTGCGCGCGGAGAGTCGAGTCGAAAAGGGTCTCAAAGAGCTCGCGCGGACGTTTCCCCCCTACGAAGGTGTTCTCGAGCGATTCCGAGCGAAGTGGATGGCGAGGGAGATTCGTAGGGATTGATGCCTGCGGCCGGAGCGCGCGAGGGCTCGCGCGCTTCGGTCGCAAGCGATGCCGTGGAACCGGCTGCCCGGTGGCGCACAGAACTGCACGGCACGGGCCGGAGAGGTTCAGAGCAAGCCTCTTCCGCGAGAAGACTCGGTGTCTCCGACTTCTCGCCCGGTCCTTCCAGCGAATCACAACTAAGACGGTTTTTCCTGAGAGCCGCTCGGTTCGAGTCCCTGAGCCGCTTCGCAAGTGCAGGAAGACGGCTGAATGGGCGATTGGGATCACGGAATCCGTCTTAGCCCGGCTTGATGGTCGGCCCTCGACGGCCAAAGGAAGTTACTGCGAAGATCCTCAGGCCCTCGAGGGGCCTCGCTGGTCCGGCGGAGAGGTCATTCGTTTGCCTCCTTCCGACGTGTCTACTTCTCATATAGAACTTCTTCGCGTGAATGTCAATACGTTTCGATGGTGGAGCCGCCCGCCGCGCCGAACGCTTGACGACGGTCCTTCGGGGCGTGGGAGAATCCCGTCCGTGCGGGACGCGAGGCGTCGGAACTCGAGCTCGAGCGGGAGAGCGAATCGTCGACGGGTGTGGTTCGGCCTCTTTGTCGCGGCGCTCGAGTTCGGCGCGAGCTCCTGCGGGCGCGGAGAACACGCGAACGTAATCCTCATCGTCGTCGATGACCTGAGAGCCGACCACCTGAGCCATGCGGGCTATTCGAGGACGACGTCCCCGTTTCTCGACGAGCTGGCGGCGAAAAGCACGCGTTTCGAGAATGCCCTCAGTCAGTCGAGCTACACCAAGACATCGGTAGCCTCTCTCTTCACGTCGCTGCACCCCGAAGCGCACGGTGTGCGGGGTTCGAGGGATGTCCTGCCGGATTCCGCGCAGACGCTCGCGGAAGCATTGAAGAACCACGGGTATCGGACGTTCGCCATCCACGGAAACCCCTGGCTCGAAGAAAGGTTCGGATTCCGTCAGGGCTTCGACCGCTTCCGCTTCACGCATTGGTACAAAGACACGTTCGATGCAAGGAAGGTCAACGAACGAGCGCTTCGATGGCTCGATCGGACCCACGGAGAACCCTTCTTTCTCTACCTGCACTATATGGACGTTCACTCCCCCTGGAAGCCTCCTCAGGATTTCGATCGGTTCGGCCCTCACGGCGTGGACAAGTACGACGGTTCGATTCTCTACCTCGACACGCGGCTCAAGGAGCTCTTTGCGGCGTTGGAACGGCGAGGTTTGGGAAAAAACACATGGATTGTCTTCACATCCGACCACGGGGAAGAGTTCGGCGAACGCGGAAATCACAAGGTCGGCCACGGGATTACGCTATATCGGGAGGTCCTTCGCGTCCCGCTGATCTTCCACCATCGAAAGGCCACTCCCGGAAAGGGCGTGGTGCGGCAGGTTCGCCTCATCGACGTTGCTCCGACGATTCTCGACCTCCTCGGCATAGCGATTCCCGAGGACATGGAAGGCGTTTCCCTAAAGGCCGACGTCGTCGGCAGCGCACGAACGGATGACGATCTGGACTCCTTAAGCCAGGTTGGCCTCAACGACGTCGCGCCCGACAAGGACCTCGTCGCGCTCTCGACACGGAAGTACAAGTACATTCTCGACTTCCACAGTGGAGAGGAGGAGCTCTACGACTTGATCGTGGACCCCGGAGAGACCTTCAACCTCGCGCCTGTGCAACCAGATTTGGCGAGTGAGTATCGAGAGTACGTTCTGCGATTCAGAAAGAACGCGAAGCGGCTCGGCGCCGCTCCCGATGCGGCCATCGACCCGGAGCTCGAGGAGCAGCTGCGGTCGCTCGGGTACTTGAAGTAGCGCCATCCTTACATGGCGCAATGACTCACTCGGAAGAAACGGGCCGTTTCTCCTGGGAAGAGCTCAGACCGTCATCGAACGCGGATCAGATACCCGCCCGGGTTGAAGGTAAGGAGGAACTTCTCCCGTTTGGTATCGACCGCGAAGGCCTTGGTCTCCGTCAAGAACGCCTGAACCGCCTCCCAGGGTCCCGGGCCGAACTCTGGTTTCACGGGGTGTCCGTTGATGTTCGTGTCCTCGGCGATGAGGTAGTTCCCCGGCGTGACCATCTCCCCATAGATGCGGAGCTCCTGGAGAACGTGCTCGGCATGATGGTCGGAATCGAGAACGACCATCACCGTCTCGTCTTTGGCGATGAGGCCCCTCACCTTTGCGACGGTCTCATCCGCCGTGGATGAGCCGATCAGGTAGGTGATGCGGTCGTGGCGGGGCTTGCCGGGGAAGTCCTCGATGTCGATGCTGATGACCCGGCCTCTGCCAATCATGTCCTGCAGCGATGCCATGTAAAACGCGCTGCCGCCATGAAAAGTGCCCGCCTCGACGATGACATCCGGTTTGGTCTCGTGGATGATCTCCTGAAAGATCCATAGATCCATCGGTAACTTGAGCGTTCGCACGCCGCGCCAGTACGTGTTGGTCCAGGTGGCGCCCTGGGACTCGTGGTAGAGGACGTGGAAATCGTCCACGATTTTCTGTGAGGACGTCGCCTCGGGTGCGATAGCCTCCACTCCCGAATTCCTTTCGCGCATCGAGTATCCCGTTCCAAAGGCGACAGCGACGAGAAGAGCGACGATCGCGAAGCGTGCGGGAGCGGGGAGCGCCACGTCATTCCTCCGTCAAGAAGGAGAGGATAATAGGACGTGCTCTGTCACCGTTCAACCGGAACCTCCATGGGGCCGCCAGTGTGCAGGTCCAGTCCAGCCAGGTCTGCGGGGGTTCTCCTTCCGAGTGAGCGCCAGAGGACGAAGTGCTAAGATAGCTCACAATGCAGATCGGTCTGGAGCCACCGTATCTCGTGGTCAAGCCCGGCGTCAGCGAGGACGATTTTTATCGCCTCGCGGACGAAGACAGCGACTGGGAGTACCTCGACGGAAGGATCATCATGCACGCTCCCGCATCCAACCGTCATGAAGACCTGTTCAGCTTCCTCATGACGCTCCTTCGCGGATTTCTGGACGAGAGAGGAACCGGCATCGTGCGTGGGTCGCGCTACCCGATGCGCCTCGATGCCAAGTGGTCTCCGGAGCCCGACATCCTCGTGGTTACCGATAAGTGGCTCGAACGCCTCTCCGAGCGGCGACTCGAGGGCCCCGCGGATCTTGTCGTAGAGATCGTTTCCGAGAGCGATCCCACGCTCGACTATCGAGAGAAGCTCCCGCGCTATCGCGAGGCCGGTATACCCGAGATCTGGATCGTCGACCGATTCCGTCAGGAAGTGCTACGAGAGCTCTCCACTGCCGAAGGTTACCGGTCCCAAACTTTCTCAACCGGCCGCCTCTCGTCGAGCGTCGTGCCGGGGTTTTGGATCGAAGTGTCCTGGCTTTGGGAAGAGAAGCTCCCGTCTACGTTCGCTTGCCTCCGTCAGATTCTCGAAACGTAGAACGAGAATTTGCAGGGGTGTTGCCCGCGGCGACCTTCTATGGAGGGGCGGTAGTCAATACATGATTAGAACGCGGCCGCCGCGAGGACGCCCCCGTCCACCACGAGGTTCGCGCCGGTCACGAAGCTCGAGCGCGGGGAGGCGAGGAAGAGGCACGCTTCCGCGACCTCCACCGGCCGTCCCAGCCTCCGCAGGGGCGCGCGCGCCCGAAATGAGGCGACGCCCTCGGGCCATGCCTCTTCGATGCTTTCCCTCCAGATGAGACCGGGGGAGACCGCGTTGACGCGGATGCCCTTCGGTCCGAGCTCGAGCGCCGCCGACCGGGTGTAGGCGAGAACGCCGCTCTTCGCGGCGACATAGTGGCTGTGATCGGGGGCGGGCCTCAGACCCTCGATCGAAGCCACGTTCACGACGGCGCCCGGAGCTCCCCTCGCGAGGAGACGTCGCGCGAAGGCCTGGGTCGAAAGGTGCACGGACAGGAGGTTGGTCTCGACGACGGACTTCCACTCTGCGAAAGCTGCCTCGACGAGCGGGGCGAGGGGATAGCTCCCGGCGTTGTTGATCAGGATGTCGGGCTCCGCGAGCTCCTCCGAGGCGACGCGGAAGAGCGCTTCGACTTCGTCGGGGTTGCGCAAGTCGGCGCCGAGCGCGACCGCCCGCGCACCCTTCTCCTGGAGCTTGGCCGCGAGGGTGCGGGCATCGGCTTCCCGTTCTCGATAGTGAACGACGACGGCGGCGCCCGCGTCGGCGAATCGGGTTGCGATGGCGCTCCCGATGCCGCGGGAGGCCCCGGTCACGACGGCGACATTTCCCGAGAGCTCGAGCGGGTCGCTCACGGCTCCGTCTCGCGGTCCTCGTAGCGCGCGGGCTCGAACCGCGGCGTGCAGACGCAGAGGAACACCAGATCGTCGCTGCCCAGGTTCTGGATGCGCTGGGTCGTGCCCCGGGGAATGAGAACGACATCGCCCGGCGAGACTTCCGTCTCCACACCGTCGAGCTCGACGCGTCCCCGGCCTTTCTCGATGAGATAGCGCTCATCGACGGCGAGAGCATGCTTCCTCGTCGTGACCCCGGGGCCGACGCGCGCGCGGGCGAGGGAGACGCCGGGGTCCAGGGGATGGTTCCAGATCTCGGCGATGAAGCAGCGCTCCTCCGTCCAGCTCCCTCGGCTCTCCGGGGGAGCGCTCGCGCCGCGCAGCACCGTCGGGCTCACGCGCGGAGTCTACCACCTGCTTGCGGTACCATACGATGCAATGCGCGGCGCTTGCCTCCTTGTCGTCTGGCTGGCTGCGGTCGTTCCCGCGTCGCAGGCTCCCTCCGGAGACGATCTCATCTGGACCTGTCCCGTGCATCGCGAGGAGACGTCAGCAAGCGAGGGACTCTGTCCCCAATGCGGAAAAGCCCTGGTGCGCGCCCGGGTGAGGGCCGTCTGGAGCTGTCCCCTTCACGCGCTCTCCGAGCCCGCGCCCGGGAAGTGCCGCGTGTGCGGACGCGACCTCTATCCGGTGAGCCATGAGGTCGCCTACGTCTGCCCGATGCATTCCGAGGTGCGGGAGCTCGAGCCCGGAAGCTGCCCGATCTGCGGGATGGCGCTCGTTTCTTCGTCGAGCGCGAGGCCCCATCAGGATCACAACCCGAAGTACGGCGGCATCTTCTTCATGGCTCCCGACGGCTGGCACCACCTCGAGGGGACCTATCCCGAGCCTGGCGTCTTCCGCGTCCACCTCTACGACAACTTCTCCGTGCCGCTCTCGGCGAAGGGCTTCAAGGGACGGGCGGTGTTGAAGGAGAGCTTCGATCCGGCGACGCGCGAGACGAGAGAGCTCGCGGCCTACCCTCTGCTCGCGGCTCGAGACGGGAGCTATCTCGAGGCGAGGATTCCGAGCGGATCGTTCCCCCTCGAGATCTCGGCGAAGATCCAGTTCGAGAAAGACGGGCCGTTCGAGCGGTTCGACTTCGTGTTCGCGGGTCCGTGGGCCGGCTCCGCGCCCGCGCCCGAGAGCCCCCGCGAGCTGGTGGTGCCCAAGGAGCCCTCGGCGATCGTGGAGGCGATCGGCGAGCGGGCGCGGCGGGTCGAGGAGCTGCTCGCGAGAGGCGCCTTTGGCGAGATCTACATCCCCGCGCTCGAAGCGAAAGATCTCGCTCTCGCCCTCGAGCCCCACGTTTCGGCCTCTCCGGATCCGGCGACACTCGCGTGGGCCCTGCGGGAGCTGGTGCGCTCTGCCTGGCTCCTCGACGACTACGGCGACCTCGGGAACCGCGAGAAGATTCTGCTCGCGCACGCGCGCTTCGAAGAAGCCTCGGAACAGATCGCATCGTGCTTCCGGGTCGCGCCGTGAGATCCCCGTTCGTCGCGGCGGCGCTCGTCCTCGCCGCGTGGGGGAGTCCCGTCGAAGCGCACAAGCCGACGAAGACCCGGTTCACATTCCACAAGGACGTTCGTCCGATCTTCGAGAGACGCTGCGGGTCCTGTCACCGCGAAGGCGGAGCCGCTCCGATGTCGCTTCTCGGCTACCAGGAAACGTTCCCCTGGGCGGTCGCGATCAAGAATCACGTGCTCGCGCTTTCCATGCCTCCCTGGTTCGCCGACGAGCGCACCGGCGCGTTCCGTCACCAGGCGTCCCTTTCCGCATCCGAGGTCGACACGATCGTCGACTGGTGCCTCGGCGGGACGCCGGAAGGTGAGCCGAGCGATGCCAGAGACGAGAGAGCCGAAGCGAGGACGGCTGTCGAGCCCGACCTGGTCCTGCCGCTTCCCGAAGAGTTCGTCCTCGAGGCCAGCCGCGGCGAGGCAACCCACGAAGCCGACCTCGAGACGGGGCTTTCACGGGAAAGATTCGTGAGCGCCATCGAGTTCCGTCCCGAGCGTGCAGATGTCATCCGATCAGCACGCGTGTACCTCGGCGCGAAGCCAGGCTCTCCCGTCTGGTCCTGGATCGCGGGCGAAAGCGTGGAAGCCTGGCCCGAGGGAACTGGGTTGCGGCTGCCGGCCCACGCGACGCTCATCGTTCGGGTCCACTACAAGAAAACCTGGCTCGACGAGGGGAAGGAGATCCGGGACCGAAGCGCGGTGGGGTTCTACTTCTCGAAGGGGAGGTCGAAGTCGATCGAGAGCCTTGTGGTCGCGCCGGGAGACGAAGGCATCCGGCTCGGCAAAGCCGTCGAGGTGCTGTCCATTCTTCCGAAGGTCGAGGCCCGGCTGGATTCGCTCGTGGCGGAAGCGGCCCTCCCCGACGGGTCCGTTCTCCCTCTCATCCGGCTCCGCGAGCCCGACCCCGCCTGGCCCCGAACGTATTGGTTCGAGAATCCGATCTCGCTTCCCAAGGGCAGCCGCGTCCAGGTGACGGTGAGCTCGCCTGGGGGCGCGCAGGCGCTCGTCCTTCACGTCGTCGGGAAGTGATCAGCAATCGTCTTCGGCAACGACGACCAGGCAGTCGTCGCGTCCGAGGGTGACGACAGAGTCCTTCGGCGGGTTGATGCTGACACCGTAATTTGCGCCGGGGTCGGGCTCGAGCTCCTTCAGCTTGTAGCCGATGGCGATCTCCCCCTCCCGCTTCTGCGCGACCCGCATCAGATCGCCGAAACGGCAGGTCACGGGCAGCGAGCCGAAGTAGAGCCACGCGGGCTTCACGTAGATCTCGGAGCCCTCTTCGCGGAACAGGTTCTCGTAGACGCCCTCGATCTCCGGCTCTTCGCTCATCTGGGCGAAGAGCATCGAGACCATGCGGTTGGAGATGATGAAATCGTCCACTCCCGCGTGAGAGACGAGGTCGCGGTTCGCCGAATCCAGAATCTCGGTGATGAGCTTGGTCGCGGGCTTCTTTCCCGCCTCGGCGAGCGCCTTGAGCTGTTTTCTCAGATGGAGCAGGACGACGATGGTTTCGGAGTCGATGCGCTCGGGCTCGGCGTCGAGATGGGGCTTCTGCGGCAGGATGATCACGTGGTTGTAGGAGAAAGGATCGATCGCCTCGAGCTCTTCGCTGGTGAGCGGGTCCTTGTCGATGAGCCGGACCCTCACCCCCCCCTCTTTGTCCAGGCTCGCGACGGTCGCCCGGAGAGCGTCGGGCGCGTCCTTGACCACCACGTCCACCTCCGAGCCTTCGAGCACGTAGTCGGCGTACTCCTGGATGATGATCGGGGCCTTGTAACTCCACCCGAGAATGAGCTGGCGCTCCTTCTCCCGCTCCACTCTCAAGCGGGGCAACTCCCGCGCCTTCGGGATCATGACCGGGTTGGAACGGAACTCGATGCGGGAGTCGTCCTGGGCGATGATGAGGATTTCGTCCTCGGCCCCGAGAACGGTCTCTCCCGGCGGCCGGATCTGAATCTCGCTCCCCTTCCGACGGACTCCGATGGGGATTCCGTCGGGGAAGTGGTACTGGAGCCGGTCGAACTTCGTCCCGCCCCAACGCGGGTCGTTGAAGAAGTACATCTCGCTCCCGCTGAAGCCCAGGAGCTCCGAATACACGACGGCAAGGCCGCTCGTGCGCGAGGTCTGCACCATGATCTTCGCGAGGATCTCCTCGACGTCGATCGCGCTCACCTTGCCGGGGGCAATGTCCTTCACCACCTGGCGGTTTCTGTCCGTGAACACTTCCGCGACGATCGCGAACTCCTGATCGGCCGCGAGCAGGGACTCGAGGGCGAGGACGGTCTTGATGACCCGGGCGTCGCTCGCGAGCTTGACCTCGAGGGTCGAGGAGTGGGTGCAGCTCGCGAGCACGATGGCCGACTTGGCCCGATGGGCGGAGACCCGCTGCAGCGAGGGGACCGAGCCGGTGGAGCCGCTCCGGGTGACGATACGTGTGTTCTTCCTCTCGGTGAAGTGGGAGCGGAGATATTCGTCCATCTGCTCCTTGTCCGCTTCGGAGAGAATCACCACCACGGGATCCTTCTCGCTCTCGTTCGCTTCGACGAGCTCGCGGAGCATCTCCACCACCCGCGGCCCCCAGCCGAGAACGAGCGTGTGGCCCGACTCCAGGACCTGGCTGTGGCCCTTCTTCAGGTGGGCGATGGCCTGATCGAGAGCTGTCGTGAGAAAGGCGATGAGCGCGGAGAAGATGACGACTCCGGTCAGGCCCGCCACCACCGCCGCGGACTTGAGAACGGCGGGGTTGTCGCTGTCCTCGCCCATGTTCCCCGGGTCGGTGAGCTGCAGGAAGACGACCCAGAGCTCGCGTGACAGAGCATGCGTCGCCTCCGGGGCCAAGGTACTCAAAAGAAATCGGCCGAGGCCGAGCGCGGCGATGGCTCCGAGAAACGCGAAGAGCAGCGAAACAAAAAGGGCGGCGCTTCCTCGCGCGAGGAAGTTGTCGAGGCGATAGCGCCAGCGCTGGCGGAGGCTCGCGTGTTTCGAAGCTTCGGTCGGCATGGGCGCGCAAAGGGGCGGGGGCCCGGCGAACGGTCACGGATTGTTGATTGTGAAAACAATTCTAGCATCAGACGAGGGGGCCGAGCCAGCGGTAGGCGTAGACGGCAAGGGCGGCGTAGAAGCCGCTCACGAGGTCGTCGAGGAGGATGCCCCACGACCCGTGCATATTTCGGTCGATCTGGCGGGCGGGGGGGATCTTGATGACGTCGAAGACACGGAAGAGGAGGAAACCCCAGAAGGCGACCTGCCAGAGAGTGCCCTGGGGGAGGAGAAGCGGAACCACCAGATAGCCTCCGATCTCGTCGAGCACGAAGTGGCCGGGGTCCTCGTCCTTCCAGTACGCGACGGCCCAGGGCGTGAGCCAGTGGTTCGCGGCCGCGATCGCGATGAGCCCGGTTGCGATGGCCCAGGGGCGCCAGCCCAGTGGAAGGTACAGCAACACCGGCACCGCGTAAGCGACCCCGAGAAGAGCTCCGAAGCTTCCTGGAGCGATGGGGGAGAGGCCCAATCCGAAGGCGCTGCCGATGGCGTTGTAGATGAAGTCCCGCGTGCGGCTCATCGCCGCGATTCTAATTCAGCTCGAAGCCTGGGAGCGGGATTCGGCTGCCGTGCGCTTTTTCGAGCGCTTGCGCTCGGGTTCCCCGTTCGCCTTCTCGTGCTCGGGCTCGTCCTCGGGGTGATCCCGCTGGACGCGCAGGACCGCCTTGCTCATCTCGATGTCCTTCCCGTGGGTGAGCTTGAGGCCGAGGCTCACGAGGGCGATCCCCGCGCCCAGGTAGACCAGGTGAAGCGGTCCGTCGAAGTCCGTCTCGATGGTGAGCCTCAGGAAGTTGATGACCAGGATCATCAGGACGACCTTACCGAGGACGCTCTTGAGCTCGTCCAGAGAGCCGAATACCAGCCAGTCCGGGCGGATGTCGCCCTGCTCGAGAGCGGCGTCGATCCGCGAGATGAAGAGGTCGTACGAGCCGAGCCCGAAGATCAGGAGGACGATGCCGATGAGGAAATCGTCCACCACGGTGATGAGGCCCATGATGAGCGCGTTGTAGGTGAGGAGCCCTCCGGTCGCGTCGTGGGCGAGGTGCCCGCCCTCGCGCCACATGGTCTCGACGAAGCTCAGGAGGAGATGGGCGGTCTCGACGATTCCATAGAAGAAAACGATGGAGGAGCCGGTCACGAGCCCGATCACTCCGAGCACGATCACCACCCGGAAGTGCCAGAGGAAGTGCTCGAACGTCTTCTCGGCGGCGGTGAAAAAACTGCTCTCTTTGCGGGTGGTCTCGTCCATGCCGGTACCTCTCGCGAACCCCCGGATCGGGGGCAATCCCGTCGAATTTTGGCGGTAAATCCATTGTACGGGCGGATCCTCGGAGTCGCAATCAGGGCTTTACGTAAGCAGAGGATGAGGGGATGACGAGAACGAGACGATCGATTGCTTCAGGTCCATGCCTGGGAGGCGACTCTCAAGTAGTTCTCACCCAGGATCTTTCCGACATCGGTCTTCGAATAGCCGCGCTTCTCGAGGGCAGCCGCGAAGCCCACCACCTCCGCGAAATCCGAGAACCCGTCGAGGTTCCGGCGCGGCGAGCGCGGGTCAGAGGTGACCTTCTCGCCGTACTCCGCGAAGGGTTTTCCGTAATCCGGAGCGCCCCACGGATCCTCCTCATGGAGGGGGTAGCTTCCGAGAGACATGTCCGTCCCGATGCCGATTCCGTCCGTCGATCCGGTGACGTCTGCCACGTGGTCGATCATGTCGATGAACTCAGAGACCGTCGGCTGGTGGCTCGTTTCCGGGCGCATGACGAGAGGTCCCCACGGTGCGAGGCAGATGACGCCGCCCCGGCGGGCACAAGCGCGGATCTGCTCGTCGTCGATGTTCCGCGGATTGGGGGCGATGGCGCTCGGGTTGGAGTGGCTGAAGACAACGGGCTTGCTGCTGCGGTCGATGAGCTCGAGGGTCGAGCGCTTCCCCGTATGCGTCGCATCGAGCAGGATTCCGACCCGGTTCGCTTCCTCGACCACCCGCTCGCCGAGCTTCGAAAGCCCTCCGTCGGTGCGATCGAGACACCCGTCGGCGAGCTGGTTCGTGGCGTTGTAGGCGAGAAGGAGCTGGCGGAGCCCGAGCCTGGCGGCGGCCTCGACGCGGTACAACTCGCGACCCACGAAGTCGCCACCCTGGGCGGCGAGGATGAGGGCGGCTCTGCTCTCGCGCTTCGCCCGCCGGATGTCCTCGACGGTCTCGGCGACGAGGAGGTTCCGGTGCGTCCGAGCGAGCCGATGCCATTCCATGAGGTCCTTGACGACACCTTCGAACCCGTCATGGGGGCGGCACGCGGTCACCGCGTAGGCGGTGACGCCGTGGCGGTGGGCCCTGTCGAGCTCCGCGTCGGGCCAGATCTGCATCGTGGTATCGATGAAGATGTAGGGATGGTCTCGCTCGAGAACCGAGTGAAATCCGCCGTGCTTCATGCGGGCCACGATATCAAAAACGGTCGAGGCGAAAGGGCCCGAGCGGAAGCGAAGGGGAGTCGCCCTTCGCGATCTCCGCGACGAGCTTTCCCGTCATCGGCGACTGCGTGAACCCGAGCATGGCGTGTCCGGTCGCGACGATGAGACCCTCGACCCCGTTCACGCGGGAGATGATGGGAAGCCCGTCCGGCGTGAGCGGCCGAAACCCGCACCAAGCTTCCTCGTTCTTCATCGGGAAGTCGGACTTCAACGTCTCCCGCGCCGCCTTCACCACCGCTCCGTAGCGGGCGCGGTCGATCGTGGAGTCGAATCCCGTGAGCTCGAGAGTTCCCCCGAAGCGCACGCGGTCCCCGAGAGGGGTCACGATGACCCTGCGTTCCTTGATGAGCACGGGGACTCGCGGAGCTCCCTCGAAGGTGTCGACGGTCGCGCTGTAGCCCTTCGCCGGCTGGAGGGGGATCTCGACTCCCGCGTTCTGGGCCACTCGCTTCGACCAGGCGCCCGCCGCGAGCACCACGACGTCACCGTCGATCGCCTCTGCGTTCGAGGTCGCTCCCAGGAGCACGCCCCTCACGTGCCCGCCGTCGATGCGAAGGCCAGCGACGGGACGATGGCTCAGGATCTTTCCGCCGCGTGCTGCGACCGTTCGCGCGAGCGCTTCCACGTAGCCGTAGCTGAATCCGTGGGCCTCGCTCTCGATGAAGAGACCGCCCCGGACCCGTGGCGATAGCGCGGGCTCGAAGGCGAGAGCTTCCTCTTTCGAGAGAAGCTTCGCGGGAAAGCCGTGGCTCTCCGCGGCCTCGCGGGCGCGGCGGCCGATCTCGACTCCGGCCTCGGTGAGATAGACCTCGAGAAGTCCCTCGCGCCGGAAGAAGAAATCCGCCTCCTTCGTCGTCGTGAGCTCCTGGTAGAGGTCGAGACTCGCAAGGCTCAGTCCGGCGAGCGCCTCGAAGCCGCGCTCCGCCGACTCGCGGTTGCAGTGCTTTCGAAACCGCCAGAAGAAGCCCGCGAGCCCGAGGTCGAGCCTCGGGCGAACGTAGAACGGGCTCGTGCTCGAAAGGAGGAACCGGAGCGCCTGGCCGATGACACCAGGGCCGGGAAGGGGATCGGAGTGACTGGGCACGATGAGACAGGCGTTTCCGTAAGCGGCGCCCCGGCCGACGCCGCCCTGGTCGACGACGGTGACCCCGAATCCCGCGCGCTGGAGGTAATAGGCCGAGGCCATACCGATGGCCCCCGCTCCGATGACCACTGCTTTCTGCGCCATGACGAGCGGTCAGATTATAGGCTCGCCGTCCGCCGGGATCGCGATCTTCGGATCCATCCGGAGCGCCTCGGCGCGCTCCTTTTCCGATTCGGCGAGAGCGCCTTGCCGGGAGAGCGCGACGCTGAGGTTGAATCGAAATACCGCCTGATCGGGTGCGAGCTCGAGGGCGCGCCGGTAGGCGGCAACCGCTTCTCCGACTTGACCGCGAGCGAGCCGCACCGTGCCCAGACTATCGAGAAGGTGGGGGGCATCCGGCCGCAGCGCGAGCGCTTTCTCGATTGCCTCGAGACCGCAGTCGCCCTCCCGCGCCCGCGAGAGGCCGAGAGCGAGCCGGTTGTGATGCTCGGGATCCTCTGGCTCGATCTCCGCGGCCTTCCGAAGGAAGTCGAGCGCGAGCGCCGTCTCGCCCCGGCGCAGGCGCACGAGGCCCATCTGGCTCGAGACGCGCGCGGACTCCGGCTCCCAGTTGAGGGCTTCCTCGAGAACCGACACCGCCTCGTCCGTCCGTCCCGCCTCCATCAAGAGCTCGCTCGAGACCACGTAGAGCGAAACGTCCTGTGGCTCCATCTGCCTCGCGATCCGAAACGCCTCGCTTGCTTCTTCTCGCCGGCCGGCAAGCGCGAGCGCCACCGCCAGGTTTCGCTGCGGCTCGTAGAGTTGAGGGTCGAGCGCCACGGCCCGCTCGAAGCTCGCGATGGCGTCTTCGGTCCGTCCCGCATCGAGGTAGGAAGCCCCAAGGTCGTTCAGGAGCGGCGCGGAGTCCGGTGAGAGAGCCACGGCCTTCTCGAGCATCTGGAGCGCCTCCGTCTTCTTGCCTTCGGTCGCGAGCCGCTTCGCGTTCTCGGCGAGGAGCTCGGGATTGTCCGTGGCTCTCTCGACGGCCATCCGGGCAAGAGCGACGAAGAGCAGAAGGGTTGCGGGGACGATTAGAAACCGGTGCAGCGGACGGCGGCCGGAAGGAAGCGACCGATGGAGCGCGGCCCCGAGACCGAGCCCGGCGACGAGCCCTCCCAGGTGTCCGGCGTTGTCGATCCCGGGGAGCACGCTTCCCATGAGGAGGTTGAATCCGACGAAGAACCCGAGGCTCGCGAGCATCTGGCGCACCACTTCCCGGGGAACGAGGATGTGGCCGAAATAGAGCATCGACACGAGAGCGCCCGCGACCCCGAAGATCGCCCCCGAAGCGCCCGCGCTCACGATCGAAGGGTGCCAGGCGAGGCTCGCGAGGCTCCCTCCGATTCCGGAAAAGAGGTAGATCAGGAGGAACGTGAGGTTTCCGAACATCCGCTCGGCGGCGTTTCCCAGGCTCCACAGGCACCACATGTTGAAGGCGAGGTGGAGAAAGCCAATGTGCACGAAGTTCGCGCTCGCGAGCCGCCACCACTCGCCCTCGAGAACGAACGGGCCGTAGATCGCGCCGAGATCGATGAGCTCCCGCATCTCCGGCTGGACGGGAGAGACTCCCTGGAATACCGCCGCCACGAAGTAGGCGACGTTCACCGTGATGAGGGCGGGGGTCACGAAGAAACGAGGTGTCGCACGGACCAGGACCTCGTAGAATGTGGTACGGGAGGTCTCGGTCTCGGGTTGCTCCTGCACGATTGAGTTATTGTAGCCCGACGTCGAGCGTTGACCGGGAAGCCCGTTTCGAGTCTGATGGTCGCGTCATGGAGGATCTTCGATGAGCTTCAGTCTCAAGACCGCGTCCATTTCGGCCGTCGCTCTCGCCGGGTTCTCCCTCTCCGCCGGCGCTACCGAAAAGCGTCCCGTCACCTTCGAGGACATCCTCGCGATTCGCGCCGTCACCGATCCCGCATCTCGCCGGACGGAAGCGCGATCCTTTTCACGGTCTCCTCCTGGGAGGCTACGGGCCCGGACGAGCCGCGGAAGATGGAGTGGGTGGGCCACGTTCACCGCGTCGCGGTCGAGGGAGGCGAGCCCTCGCAGCTCACGTTCGGAGAAAAGGGAGAAGGCGCGCCCTTGTGGTCGCCCGACGGCCGATGGGTGAGCTTTCTCGCGGCGCGAGGGAAAGAGGAGGAAGCAAAGCGCCAGATCTGGCTGATGCGCGCAGCGGGCGGAGAGGCCCTCCGGCTGACCGACGTGAAGGAAGGAGTGACCGCCTACCGGTGGGCGCCCGACAGCTCCCGGATCGCCTTCACCTCGAGGGACCCCCACGCGCCAGAGGAAGAGCAGCGACGAAAGCGGCGGGACGATCCCGCGGTCTACGAAGGCGACAGCCGCATGACCCACCTCTGGACGGTTGACGTCGAAAGCCGCGAAGCGGTCCAGAGGACGCGCGGGTCCGCGCTCACCGTCAAGGGAGCGCCGAGCTTCTCGCCCGATGGCTCGCGGATCGTGCTCACGGCGGCGCCCACGCTCCTGTTGAGAGACGAGCGTGACGACATTTACATCCTGACGCTCGAGGGTGACAGGATCGAGAAGATCACCTCGAACCCCGGACCGGATCGCTCGCCGGTTTTTTCGCCGGACGGGCGGACGATCGCGTTTCTCACGAAGCCCAACTCGAACCAGCCTCTTCCCGACGGGACCCAAGTCCCTGAGCTACGGAACGCGCGTCTCGCTCTCTATGATATTTCGACGAAGGCCGTTCGTGAGCTCGCCGATCCCTCGTTCGACCGGATCCCGGGAGAGCCCCGTTTCTCGCCGGCCGGCGACCGCATTCTCTTCACCGTCGGGGACGGGGCCTACCAGGAGATCTACGCCTACGAGATCGCGCCTGGGCGCTACACCAAACTTACGGAGGGCGCGTACGTGACCCTCGGCGGCTCGAGCCGCGACGGGAGCACCACCGCCATCTCGCTCGAATCGGCCGAGGCGCCCGCCGAAGTGTTCGTAGCGAGTCGAGACCTCGCCCGGAGGAAGAAGCTCACGGCGATGAACCCCGAGGTCGAGTCGTTCGCCCTCGGCGCGAGCGAGGTCGTCACCTGGAAGAGCACCGAGGGGTACGAGGTCGAGGGCGTCCTGCTGAAGCCCGTCGGCTACCAAGAAGGCAAGCGCGTCCCTCTCCTCGTGGTCGCACACGGAGGGCCTACAGGCGCTCACTTCAATTACTTCCGCATGCGCTACGGGGACGGCGGGCAGCACTGGGCGGGACAGGGATGGTCCGTTCTCTATCCCAACCCGCGCGGCAGCACGAACTACGGCGAGGAGTTCATGCGCGGAAACCTCGCGGACTGGGGCGGGGGAGACTACCGTGACATCATGGCGGGCGTCGACGCGATGGTCGCGGCGGGCATCGCCGACCCGGAGAAGCTCGCAATCCAGGGATGGAGCTACGGCGGGTACATGACGTGCTGGACGGTTTCTCAAACCACGCGCTTCAAGGCGGCGATGATCGGAGCGGGTCTCACGAACCTCGTCAGCATGTATGGAACCAACGACATCCCCAACTACCTCGGCACGTTCTTCAACGGCACGCTCGGACCCGAGACGGAGCACCTGTACCGCGAGCGGTCGGGGTTGACGTATGTCTCCCAGGTGACGACGCCGACGCTGATCCTTCATGGCTCCGCCGACGAGCGGGTCCCCATCGGCCAGCCGATGGAGTTCTTCCGGGCGCTCAAAGACCGCGGCGTCCCGGCGGAGCTCGTCTTCTATCCGCGCGAGGGCCACGGCTTTCAGGAGTACTACCATCGGCTCGATCGGATGAAGCGGCAGTACGAGTGGATCTCGAGGAGCACCCTCGGCGCTTCGGCGACCCACTAACCACCGTGCGCATCGGGGTTCTCACGAGCGGTGGCGATGCGCCGGGGATGAACGCCGCCATCCGAAGCGTGGTGAGAGTCGCGGCGAGCCGCGACATCCGTGTCTCCGGAATCCTTCGAGGCTTCGCGGGCTTGATCCAGGGCGAGCTCGTCGAGATGGCTCCGCGGGCGGTCGCGAACGTGCTCCAGCGAGGCGGGACGATCCTGAAGACGTCGCGTTCTCCGGAGTTTCTCGAGGCCGCGTCGCGCGGACGGGGGCGCGACGTGCTCGAGGAGAACGAGGTCTCGGGTCTCGTCGCCATCGGAGGAGACGGAACGCTCCGGGGCGCCCACGAGCTCGCGAAGATCTGGAGCGGCAGAGTCGTGGGGGTCCCCGCCACCATCGACAACGACGTCTTCGGAAGCGACGATGCCATCGGCTTCGACACCGCCCTCGACACCGCGCTCGACGCCATCGATAAGATCCGCGATACCGCCACCTCCCACGAACGGCTCTTCCTCGTGGAGGTCATGGGGCGGCACTCGGGGTTCATCGCTCTCGGCGTCTGTATCGCCGGCGGGGCGGAGGACATCTTCGTTCCTGAGGTCGCGTCCGACCTCGACGCCTGCTGCCATCGTCTCGTCGCCGCCCGCAAGCGGGGGAAGGCGATGAGCATCCTCATCGTGGCCGAGGGCGAGCACGAGGGTGGCGCCTTCGCCGTCGCCGAGAAGATCAAGGCGAAAACCGGCTTCGATTCCCGGGTGACGGTGCTCGGGCACATCCAGAGGGGCGGAAGCCCGACCGCGCGGGACCGGATCCTCGCGACCAAGCTTGGCGCATACGCCGTCGAGGCCATCGCGCAGGGGAAGACGGACGTGATGGTGGGCGAGGTTGGAGGCCGGCTCCAGACAACGCCGCTCGAGGAGACCTGGACCCGGAAGAAAGCTCTCGACCCTTTCCTTTTGAAGCTCATCCCCGCGCTCGCGCGCTGACATGTCGCTAAACCACTGAGTGCACGTGAGGTGCCGGTGATATAGTGCAGGGATGCACCACACGCTGCGTGCACGAAGGTTCGCGCAGGTAAGCGACGCGACGATCCAGTTTGGAGATCTGACCGTTCTCGTTGGGCCTCAAGCGACGGGAAAAAGCGTCCTCCTTCAGCTGTTGAAGCTGGCGGTAGACGGGGGCCGCATCGCGGGCACTCTGAAGGAGAACGGCTTCGCCTGGTCCTCACGCGAAGACTTCTGCGGCGTCTACTTCGGCGAAGGAATGTCTCAAGCGTGGACTGACAAGACGGTTGTGACTTTCGATGGTCGACGAGTCTCAGTCCCGCCTGGAAAGACGCAATACGGTCCGGGACGGCTTTTCTATATTCCCGCACACAGGACGCTCAGCGTTGCCGAAGGCTGGCCTTTGGGATTCCGGAGCTACAAACCCGACACGCCTTTCGTGGTCCGGGATTTCAGCGAACAGCTCCTTCAGTTGTTGACGACGAAGCGAGGGATCGAGGGAGACGTCGTTTTTCCTCAAAAGCGACGACTCAAGCGCCAGTTTCGAGACCTCATCGATCAGGCCGTGTTTCACGGAGGACACCTCAAACTGCTGAGCGATGGGCCGCGAAGGCAGTTCAAGCTCGTTTACCCCAACGCCGAGATGGCCTACATGGCGTGGACGGCCGGTCAACGCGAGTTCATCCCACTCCTGCTGGGGATCTATTACCTTGTGCCTCTCGGCCAGGCGCGCACAGCCGGCGAAATCGAGTGGGTCGTGATCGAAGAGCCCGAGATGGGGCTCCACGTGAAAGCGATTCAGGCGGTCATGCTCCTCATTCTGGAACTCCTCGATCGTGGTTATAAAGTTGCCATCTCAACACATTCGGAAGCCATTCTCCAGGTGGTATGGGCGATTCAGGAGCTGAAAGCGACGGATGCCCCGCCTGCGAGCCTTTGGAAGGTCTTCGACCTCGAGTCGGCGCGCTGGGACGTGGGGCGGTTGGCAGAGCGTTGCCTCGATCGCAGTTATCGCGTCTTTTTTCTCGACTATGAAGGCGAGGCGGTTACAGCCACAGACATCAGTCGTCTTGATCCCGGCGCTGAGCGCGAAGCCGAGAAGACCTGGGGACAGCTGTCTGGTCTCAGCGAACGAGTGAACGCCATCGTCGCTGCCCTCAACGCGGACCGAGAGTGAGTCGGCGAAGAAGGCCTCTCCACGGGGTTTGCGCGGTCCTTCAACGCTGTGCCGCGGTCAGCGCGCACGTGTGTCCGGGAATTCGCGCGCTCCCTAGAGTCAGGTCGACCTCTTCGACCGAGCTTCGAAGGAGCTCGCCGGATCGCTCACGGAGATATCCGGGATCCTCACTCCAGCGCAGAGGGTTGAGCTGGTGGAGCTCGGTCGCCGATTTCATCACTGATCAGTGCGCGCCACCTTGAGGCGCGTGAGGGCCTCCCTCACGCGCCCCATGTCTCGCTCGGAGAGGCGAAACGACCGGTCGCTCTTTCCGATGAGCGACCGCTGGGAAAAGCTCGGCTTCATGAGGCCGTCCTCGCGATGGCCGTTCAGCCGCAGGAAGAGATGCCCGAGCTCGTGGGCGAGGACGCGGCCGAGGGCCGTCCCGAGAACCGCCTCGTCGACCCTCGGGGGATTCTTCCGGCCCCAGCTTCCCGCGATGGCCCGCGCCACCTGCTCCGTCCAGAGCGTCACCCTCCGCGCTTCGAGCAGGGTCAAGCCCAAGCGGTGATCGTGAAGGTTGCGGCTGCACCCGCTCACGACCGCCGTGTCGGGCCGCGGACGAATGACGATCGATGCCGAGCCACTCGACGGGAGCGCGCCCGGCTGCCAGAGGAATCGGATTCCGCCGGCCGCGAACAGACGGTCGGCTTCCGAGAGCGCCGTTTCGAGCGCTCTGTCGGGGAGCTCGGCTTCGACGCGTACGGGAACCTCAATCGACAGAATCGAGCCCAGGAGAAGCCCGAACACGAAGGGAATCTTACAGGACGAATCCGTGGGGCCGCTACCCCGTACCGCGGGGCGTTCCCCACGTACCGGCGCGCGCTCGCGGATTGAAACGACTCATCCCTCACACGATCCAGGAGTGGCACGTCCTTTGCTGTTTTCTGAGTGCGATGACGACGCTCGAGGCCACGGCGATCCTCGCTCCGAACCACGAGATGGTTCTGCAGGTCGCAACCGACAAAGAGGTCCACGCTTTCGCTCTGGGCGAGACCTTCCGCGTGTCGGTCGGCCGCCACCCCTCGAACGACATCCAGCTTCGCTCCCGCCGCGTCTCGAATTACCACGCCGAGATCTTGAGCGAGGTCGAGGGTCTGTTCGTGCGCGACATGGGGAGCACGAACGGCACCTACGTCAACGACAAGAGCGTGCAGCGCAAGAAGCTGAGCTCCGGCGACTGCATCCGCATCTGCGGATTCAATCTGGTCGTCCGCCTCGTGCCGCGAGTCGGCGAGAACGAGGGCTCAGGCGCGAGCTCCGAGAAGTTCCCGATGGGTGCGGCCGGAAACCTCCTTCCGTTCCGGGGCCCGGCATCGTCGCCGGAGGGAAGCCGCGAGCGGTCGGACGCGACGCTCGCCGAGATCCTCACCGAGCTGTCACGCCAGAAGAGCTCCGCCGTCGTCACGATTCGAGCTCGGGAGGACGGAGGCAAGATCTACCTTCGCGAAGGGGCGGTCATCCACTGCGAGTGTGGCGTCGCCCGTTCTCAAAAGGCGCTCTACCGTCTGCTCACTCTCGAGCTCGGGGCGTACGAGATCCACGGGCTTCCGCCTGCGCCCGCCATCCCCCGGACCATCCACGAGGCGACGGACGAGCTCGTGGTCGAGGGAATGCAGCAAGCCGAAGCTCTCGAGAAGATCTCGGCGAAGCTCCCGCCGTCGGCGGACGAGCTGCTCCTGAACGAGTCCTGCGGGATTCCCGTCAACACGCTCACGGCCGATGAGCTCGAGATCTACCAGCGGCTCATCCGCTGCCAGACGATCGGCCGGACTCTCGACGAGTCCGCGACGACGGATTTCATGGCGCTGCTCTTGATCCATGCGCTCCTTCAGAAGGGTTTCTTCCGGGCGGCGAAGTCGCCGGGGATGCTTCTGGAGCCGACGGTCATCCCGCGGCCTCAGCCAGCCTGAGCGCCTCGAGCCTCGATCCGCGCCCAGGCGTCTTTCAGCGACACCGTTCGGTTGAACACGAGCCTTCCCGGCGCGGAGTCGGGGTCGGCGACGAAATATCCCTGGCGCTCGAACTGATAGAAAGCCCCGGGCGTGGCGTGCTCGAGGCTCGGCTCCACTTTCGCTCCCCGGACGACCTTGAGCGAATCGGGGTTGATGGAGGACGTGAAGTCCTCTCCTTCCGCGACGTCGTCGGGATCTTCCCGGGTGAAGAGCCGGTCGTAGAGGCGAACCTCGGCCTCGCGCGCGTCGGCCGCCGAGACCCAGTGGATGGTGGCCTTGACTTTCCGGCCGTCCGGAGGTGATCCGCCTCGGGTCTCCGGGTCGTACGTGCAGCGGAGCTCGACGACGTTTCCGTTCTCGTCCTTCACCACCGACTGGCAGGTGATGAAGTATGCATACCGCAGCCGGACCTCGCGTCCGGGCGCGAGCCGGTAGAACTTCTTCGGGGGAACCTCGCGGAAGTCCTCGCGCTCGATGTAGAGCACCCGGGAGAAGGGCACTTTGCGGGTCCCCGCGGACTCGTCCTCGGGGTTGTTCACCGCTTCCAACTCTTCGCTCCGGCCCTCCGGATAGTTCTCGACGACCACGCGCAGCGGATCGAGGACCGCCATCACCCTCGGGGCGCGCAGGTTCAGGTCCTCGCGCACCGCGTGCTCGAGCTGGGCGACGTCGACCAGGCTGTCTCTCTTGGCGAGCCCGATGCGATCGCAGAACGTCCGGATCGCCTCCGGCGTGTACCCGCGCCGCCTCATCCCGCTGAGAGTGGGCATCCGCGGATCGTCCCAGCCGTCGACGAAGCCCTCCTTCACCAGCCGCAGGAGTCGCCGTTTGCTCAGAACCGTGTAGCTCAGGTTCAGCCGGGCGAACTCGATCTGCCGCGGACGAAAGGGTGCTTCCGCCTCCTCGACCACCCAGTCGTAGAGCGGCCGGTGGTCCTCGTACTCGAGCGTGCAGAGAGAGTGCGTGATCTCCTCGATGGCGTCCGAGAGCGGGTGCGCGTAGTCGTACATCGGGTAGATGACCCACGCCTCGCCCGTGCGGTGGTGAGACGCCTTCCGGATGCGGTACAGGGTCGGGTCGCGGAGGTTGACGTTGCCCGAAGCCATGTCGATCTTCGCGCGAAGGACGTGGGCCCCATCCTCGAACTCACCCGCGCGCATCCGCCGGAAGAAGTCGAGGTTCTCCTCGACCGGGCGATTCCGGTAGGGGCTCGCCCGGCCGCCTTCCGTCAGCGTCCCGCGATACTCGCGCAGCTCGTCGGCGCCGAGGCTGTCGACGTAGGCCTTGCCCTTCTCGATCAGCTTGACCGCGTACTGGTAGAACTCCTCGAAATAGTCCGAGGCGAAGTAGAGACGCTCCTGCCAGTCGAATCCGAGCCAGCGGACGTCTTCCTTGATGGACTCGACGTACTCCACTTCTTCCTTGACGGGGTTGGTGTCGTCGAACCGCAGGTTGCAGATCCCCCCGTACTCCGCGGCGATCCCGAAGTTCAGGCAGATTGCCTTCGCGTGGCCGATGTGGAGGTAGCCGTTCGGCTCGGGGGGGAATCGCGTCGCGACTTTTCCGCGGTGCTTGCCGCTCGCAATCTCGTCCTCGACGATCTCGCGGATGAAGTCGCGCGCCATTACTTGAGCTCCTTGCCTCCCGCTCGATCGTCGTAGACGAAGCGGTCACGACCGGGCATCTCGACCCGGGGGAGCGACTCGCGATCGAGGGCACCGTCGGCCGGCAGGAGCTCGTTGAGGTGCAGGACGAACGCCGTGAGGCTGTAGACGTCGTCGGGGGGGAGGCTTCCGGGAACGGCCTGCGGCATGGCGCGGTAGATGTAGTCGTAGAGCGTCGTCGCGTAGGGCCAGAAGTTGCCCACGGTGTAGGCGCCCGGGCCCGCGAGGGCGTCGTAGTCGGCGCCGCGCCCGTCCGCTCCGTGGCACTGCACGCACTGGTTCTTGTAGAGAGCGCGGCCCCTCTCGACCGTGCCCCTACCCGCGGGCAGACCCGTTCCGTCGGGCATGACGTCGATGTCGATCGCCGCGATCTCCTCCGCCGTCGCCCTCCGGCCGAATCCGAAGCGGGGGAGGGCATCGAGCCGCGCGAGCGCCTCCTCGCGAAGCTGCGGTGTCGCCGCCCAACGCCGCCACTCGGCGTGGAGGTCCACGATCTCGGGTGTCGACGCGGGCCGAGGCGCTTCGATCGGGGCGGGCTTCGACGACGGAGCTTGCGAACATGCGCAAGCGAGCAGGAGAGGGACGAGGGCTCTATACAAGAGCGAACTCCACGCTCCCGTCCCGGTTCACGGTCCACGCGCGGAGGTGGTTGAAATGATAGCGGGTGTCCCGTCCGCGCACGGCGAGGAACTCGTCGCGCGTCGGCTGCGTGTATCCGGTCTCGTCGGTCGCGCGGCTCACGAGGGTCGCGGGAGCGCCCTCCCAGTTCCAGAGCTTGCGGAATCGTGTGTGGCACTTCGGAAGCACCGGCTCCTGGAGCTCGGCATCCATCCAGCTTGCGCCTCCGTCGACGGAGAGCTCCACGCGCATGACCCGGCCCCGCCCGCTCCAGGCGATGCCGGTCACCTCCCAGTAGCCCGTCGAAGGAAGCCTCGCGGGGAAAGCGGGAAAGGTGATGATGGACTTCGCGTCCATCTCGAAGCTGAACATGCGCGTCTTCCCGCCCGGGAGGGGGTCGCTGTACTTGGACGTCTCCTCGCGGGTGAAGAACGGACGCCCCGCGAGCTCGAGCCTCCGGATCCATTTCACGCTCGCGTTCCCCTCCCAGCCGGGGAGAAGCAGCCTCGCGGGATAGCCGTTCGAAGGTCGAAGGGGTTCTCCGTTCTGCGCGTAGGCGATGAGCGCGTCGTCCCAGGCCTTCGCCATCGGGATACTGCGAGTCATCACCGCGGCGTCGGATCCCTCGGCGAGAAACCACCGGGCCTCGACGAGTGCCCCCACTTCACGAAACAGGAGCGCAAGCGGCACTCCCGTCCACTCGCTCACGCTCGTGAGGCCGTCGATGTCCTGGGGCGTGAGGTCGGACTTCGGATCGCGCAGGGCCTCGCCGCCATTGCCGGAGCATTCGACGAAGAGAAGGCGCGAGACGGAGGGGAAACGCTTGAGATCGGCGAGGGTGAAGATCGTCGGCCGCTCGACGAGTCCGTGGATGAGGAGCGTGTAGCGCTCGGGATCGATTGCGGGTACACCTCCGTGATGGCGCTCGAAGTGGAGATCCGACGGTGTCACGATCCCGGTGAGATCCTGGAGCGGTGTTCGCGAGGACGATGCCTGCGTCGACAGCACCTTCCGGCGCGGGGTCTCGAACGGGGAGCGCTCGCCGAGCTCGTCTGGCGGAGGTCCCTGGAGCTTCGTGGGGTCGTCGGGAACGAGTGGCCTCGTGTCGCCCGCCCCCAGGGCTCCGAGCCCCCCAGCCACTCCGGCGAGAAGCCGCCTGCGTTTCGTCGAAACCTCACCCATGCACACCCCTCCGCGATGGTCCGAAAACAAGCGATCTTAGCACCGAGAGACACGTGCGACTAGCGCCGAAGCCTTCCGGTCGCGAGCTCGAGCCGGTGCGGCGTCTCCTCACTCGTCACCGGAAACGCCCAGCTCACGCGGCGCTCCCGGTCCCGAACGAGAAAGAAGAGATGGGTCTCGAGATCGTTCAGGATTACCTCCACCCGGTCCAGGGGAAGGCGCGTCCCTTCTGCGATGTGCTCGGGCGGAAGCGCCCGCCCGAGGCGAGGGAGCTCGCTGACTGCGAAGTCCCGCACGCGGTGGTGCTCCTCGGTCATGAACGCGAGCCGCGGGGACCGGGTGCTTTCCAGGGACTCGATGTGGCGCCTCAGGGGATCGAAGAGCTGGACGAGGATCCGGTCGCCCCGTCCAACGAGGATTTCATCGTGAGTTTGCGTTCGCATATGAGTCAGTCTACGGCAGCGGAGTTGAAGGAGGCACGAGGATCGACTATGCTTCGCCTCCTTCGTTCCGTAAAACGTCCGTTTCGACCATCGAGTGTATATGCCATCTCACCTCGAAGAAAGCCTGCAGCGCGGGATCGACCTCATCCGCAGCAAGGTCATCGAAATGGGCGGTCAGGCCGAGCGCGCGCTCAAGGACAGCCTTACCGCCTTGATGGACGGCAATCGCCAGGTTGCCTACTCCGTCATCCTGCGGGACCAGCAGATCGACGAGCTCGAGAACGAGCTCGACCGGCTCTGTCTCGAGTTCCTCGTGCGCCAGCAGCCGGTGGGTAGCCATCTGCGCTTCGTGTACGCGGCCATCAAGATCAACAACGAGCTCGAGCGCATCGGCGATTATGCGGAGAGCATCGCCCGCCAGTTCCTCGCGATCAGCGCCCTCGACGTCCGGCCGTTTCTCGAGAAGTTCCAGGCCATCGCCGACCGCGCGATTCCCATGCTTCACAGCGCGATCCGCTCGTTCGTCGATCAGGACGTGGAGCTCGCCCAGAAGACGATGGAGATGGAAGGCACGGTCGACCAGATCCGCGACGCCATCCACTCGGAGCTCGTGAGCAAGCGCCAGGAGAAGAAGCTTCCGCTGGGAGCGCTCGCGCCCCTGATGATCATCGCGAGCCGCTTCGAGCGGGTCGCGGACCAGGCGTGCAATATCTGTGAAGAAGTCCTCTACATGTGCACCGGCGAGTCAGCGCGGCACAAGGGAACCGAGGTCTTCCGCATCGTGTTCGTGGACCAGAACGGCTCCTGCCTGAGTCAGATGGCCGAGGGCATCGGAAACAACCTGGGCCTCGCGAAGTTCCTCTTCGCGAGCGCCGGCCTCGAGCCCGGGCCGATCGACGCGCGCACCGTGCGTTTCATGGCGGACAAGGGAATCGACATCTCCCGTCAGACCTCGAAGTCGGTCCTCCAGATTCCCAACCTCGAGCACTACCAGGTCATCGTCGCCCTCTCGAAGGAGGCCGAGCACGTGCTGCCCTCTCAGCCGACGAAGACCGTGGGTCTGAGCTGGCAGGTGGAGGACCCCGCGAAGGCCGAAGGCGACCGGGCTCGGGAGAGTTTTGAGAAGGCATTCGAGTACCTGGACGTGCACATCCGTGACCTGGTACAAGCGGTGCTCGGAGACGAGCGCCTGAGGGGAGGAAGTTGATGAGGGGGAAGAGATCGTACGCGTTCGTCGTGTGCCTCGTCGCGGCGGCATGTTCCCGCGCGCCCGAGGGCGAATCGGGAGCGGCTCCGGAGGGAGCGAAGCTCACGATCCAGAATTCCGGCTCCGACACGATGGTGAATCTCGCTCAGGCGTGGGCGGAGGAGTACGCCGGCATCGAGCCCTCCGTTTCCGTCGAGGTGTCGGGGGGCGGCTCGGGGACCGGGATCGCGGCCCTCATCAATGGCACGGTGGACATCGCCAACTCGAGCCGGAAGCTCGAGCCCGAGGAGTTCGCGAGCGCCCAGCAGGCGAACGGCGCCGCGCCGCAGGAGCATATCGTCGGCTACGACGCGCTCGCGGTGTACGTGCACAAGGACAACCCCCTCGAGAGCGCCACCCTCGAGCAGCTCGCGGATATCTACGGGGAGGGTGGGGCCATCACGAAGTGGTCCGAGGTTGGGGTGAAGAACGCCGCCTGCCCGACGGACGAGATCATTCGCGTGAGCCGCCAGTCGAATTCCGGAACCTACTTCTACTTCCGCGAGGCCATCCTCGGGAAGAGCCGGGACTTCAAGCTGGGCTCGCGCGACCTTCACGGGTCCAAGGACGTGGTGGAGCTGGTGGCGGGAACGCCCTGCGCCATCGGCTACAGCGGAATGGGTTACGCGACCCCGGGGGTCAAGGCGCTCAAGATCGCGAGGAAGGCGGGAGAGGAGGCCTATGCGCCGACGGTTTCGACGACTCTCGCCAACACTTATCCCATCGCGCGCCCCCTCTACCTCTACACGGCGGGAACTCCGAGCGAGCATGTGGCCAAGTACATCGAGTGGCTCTATTCGGAGCGAGCGCAGAAGATCGTGGAAGAATCGGGTTACGTGCCGCTTCCCAAGACGCCCTCGCCGCCGGCCACGACACCTGAAGGCCGTTAGTCGATGACGGGCTGGCGCCGCCTCGAGGTTCTCACCGAGCCGGTCATCGAAGGGGCGATCCGCATTTCCGGAATCAGTGCGATCATCTTCGTCTTCGGAATCTTCTTCTTCGTGTTCCGCGAAGGCGCCGGGTTCCTCTTCAACCACCTCGATTGGAGGGAATTCCTTTTGAGTCCGGAATGGTACCCGACGTCGGTCGCGAACAAGCGCTACGGCATCCTGGCGCTCATTGCCGGTACGGGCAGCGTGACGGTTCTCGCCATGCTCATCGCGGTGCCGTTCGGCCTGGGGGCGGCGGTCTTCGTGTCCGAGTTCTGCGGTCCGCGGCTGAAAGAAATCGTCAAAGTCGTGGTCGAGCTCCTGGCGGCGATCCCCTCGGTGGTGTGGGGGTTCATCGGCCTCAAGGTCATGAATCGGCTCATCATCGTCCTCTTCGACGCTCCCGTCGGCCTGACGCTCTTGAACGGCAGCATCATTCTCGCGCTCATGAGCGTCCCCATCATCGTCTCGATCAGCGAAGACGCGCTGAAAGCGGTCCCGGACTCCTTCCGGGAAGCGGCGATGGCGATGGGCGCGACCCGCTGGCAGGTGGTCTACCGCGTGCTCCTGCCGGCAGCGAAGAACGGCCTTCTGGCCGCGGTGCTCCTCGGCGTCGGAAGAGCGGTGGGCGAGACGATGGCGGTCCTGATGGCCACTGGTCACGCCGTCAAGATACCCACGAGCCTCCTCGATTCGGTTCGAACGCTGACCGCCACCATCGCCTCCGAGCTCGGAGAGTCCCCCGTGGGCTCCGAGCATTATCAAGTCCTGTTCGTCATCGGGGTCCTGCTCTTCACCATCACGTTCACGGTCAATCTGACGGCGGACCTCGTCGTCCGCGGGGTTCGCCGAAGCTAGCGGCCGCCGTCTTCGTCATCTACCGAGCGACATGTTTGCCGAGACTCGCGAAGGAAGGAGCAGCAGGCGCGCGGAGGTCGTCGCGAGCGTCATCCTTCTCGTCGCGACGCTGCTCCTGATCCTCCCTTTGCTCGTCATCCTTGCTTATCTGGCCTTCCAGGCCGCTCCCGTGCTCTCGGTGGATTTCCTCGTGAGCAATCCCGTGCGAGGCATGCGGGCGGGGGGGATCTGGGCGCCCCTTCTGGGCACCCTCTATATGGTGGGACTCTCGCTCGCCATCTCCGCGCCCATCGGGGTCCTCGCCGCGATCTACTTGAACGAGTACGCGGGCGACAACTGGCTCACGCGCGTCATCCACCTCGCGGTGGTGAACCTCGCCGGAGTCCCCAGCATCGTGCACGCGCTCTTCGGGCTCGGCGCCTTCGTTCTCTTCGCCGGAATCGGACGCTCCATCCTCGCGGCATCGCTCACCCTCGCGGTGATGACGATGCCGGTGATCGTCGCGAGCACCAAGGAAGCCCTCGCCGCCGTGCCCATGTCGTTCCGCGAGGCCTGCTGGAACGTGGGAGCGAGCCGCTGGCAGACCATCCGTTCCATCGTGCTTCCGAACTCGGTGAGCGGCATCCTCACCGGCATCATCCTGCAGGTCTCCCGCGCGGCGGGCGAGACCGCTCCCATCATGCTCACAGGGGCCGTGTTCTTCAAGTCCATCCCCGAGGGCGACCTCTTCGCCTATCACCTGTTCGATCAGGCGATGGCGCTCTCGCTCCACCTGTTCACCATCTCGACCCAGGTGCCCGACGTGCCCGATCCGCTCCTGTACGCGACCGCGGTCGTTCTGGTGGGGACGGTGCTCCTGATCAACGCCCTTTCGATATTCCTGCGCGTCTACTTGCGCTCGCGGAAGAAATGGTAGAGGAGCGACGCCCGCAGATCGAGATCTCGGGCTTGAGCGTTCACTACGGCTCGCGCTCGGCCCTGCGCGAGATCTCGCTCGACGTCCATCGAAACGAGATCCTGGGCGTCATCGGGCCGGCCCAATCCGGGAAGTCCACGCTCCTCAAGGTCCTGAACCGCACCATCGATTTCGTTCCCGGGGCGGAGGCGCGCGGGCGGGTGCTCATCGACGGCGAGGACGTGCTCAAGACCAGGGACGTGTGCGGGCTCAGGCGGAAGATCGGCATGGTGGCCCCCCTTCCGGTGGGCCTTCCGCTTTCGATCTACGACAACGTGGCGTTCGCCCCCCGCATGGCGGGGATCCGGAACCGTGCGGACCTCGACGAGATCGTCGAGCGATGCCTGAAGCAGGCGGCGCTCTGGGAGGAAGTGAAGGACCGGCTTGAGACGCTGGGAACGCGGCTCTCGGGAGGACAGCAGCAGCGGCTCACCATCGCCCGCGCCCTTTCCCATCAGCCTACGATTCTCTGCCTCGACGAGTTCTCGATCGCCATCGATCCCGTGACCACGATGAGGATCGAGGACGTTCTCAAGGAGCTGCGGTCGAAGATGACGATCGTCCTGGTGACGAACCTGGTCCAGCAGGCGCGCCGCCTCGCCGAGCGCACGGCGTTCTTTCTCTCGGGCGAGCTCGTCGAGGTGGATCGCACGGAGCGGATCTTCAAGGCCCCGGCGGACCCCAAGACCCATCAATACGTGCAGGGCTTCTTCGGATGAGCCAAACCCCCGAGATCAGCCTCGTGACTCGGAAGCTCAGCCTCTGGTACGGGAGCTTTCAGGCGCTGCGCAGCGTGGATCTCCGGGTAGGCGAAAAGCAGGTGACGGCTCTCATCGGCCCGTCCGGCTGCGGGAAGACGACGCTCCTGCGCTGCTTCAACCGCGTCAACGAGCGATTCGGAAACGTGCGGACGGAGGGCGAGATCGAGATCCTGGGGAAGAACATCTACGACGAGGACGTGTCCCTCCCCGAGCTGCGGCGAAAAGTGGGAATGGTGTTCCAGCGGCCGAACCCGCTTCCGATTTCCATCACCGAGAACATCCTCTTCGGCCTTCGGATCCACGGCGCGGCTCCCAAGCGGTCGGAACGGGACGACATCGTGGAAAAGGCGCTGACCGACGTCCTCCTGTGGAAAGACCTGAAGGACAAGCTGCACGCCAAGGCGACCTCGCTCCAGCTCGAACAGCAGCAGAAACTCTGCATCGCTCGGCTCCTTCCGCTGGCGCCGCAGGTGCTCCTGATGGATGAGCCCTGCTCGGCCCTCGATGCCGATGGAACGCGGGCCATCGAGGAGCTGCTGCTCCTGCTGAGCGAGCGGCACACCATCCTCATCGTGACCCACAACATGGCCCAGGCGCGCCGCGTGAGCCACGACTGCGTGTTCATGCTCCTGGGAGAGGTGGTGGAGCACAGCCGCACGGAGGATCTCTTCCTCACCCCCCGGGATCCCCGTACCGCGGACTATATCGAGGGTAGGTATGGTTAGCCTGGCTCCTGGAGTACCGCCCCGGTTGCCCGCATCGCCGGCATCAGGACCGTACAGCAGGTGCCTCGGTCCGGGGCGCTCTCGACACGGACTTTTCCGTGGTGGGCCCGGACGATCCCCGTAACCGCCGCGAGCGCCCGCCACCGCCCGCTCCCTTTCACGTCGAGGACCGGATCCAGGATCCGGGCTCGAGCCTCCTCGTCCATTCCGGCGCCGTCGTCTCTGACTTCCAGAAACACCGAGGGCGGGGACGCGGGGTCGACACCGGCCATGGCTCCGGTCCGGACGACGATCTCGCGCGCGGAAGATTCCGCTGCGCTCGTGAGCAGGTTCACCACCACGTGCTGGAGGTGAAGCCGATCCGCGTCGATGAGCGGCAGGTTGGGTGCGAGCGCGAGCTGGAGCGAGACCGACTTTCCGAGCGAGGATCGGACGAGGGATAGGACTTCCTCGACGACCTGGTTCAGGTCGGATGGGGAGGGCTTTATCTGGCCTCTCCCAGAGAAGGCAAGCATCTTGTTCGTGAGCTCCGTCGCCTTCTCCGCCGCCGCGACGACGCGCGCGATCTGCTCCGCGGCGGGAGAGTCCGGAAGGAGCTTCATCGCGGCGAGGCTCGCGCTTCCCAGAATCCCGGTGAGGAGGTTGTTGAAGTCGTGCGCGATCCCGGAGGCGAGCGCCCCCAGGCTCCCGACGCGCTGCGCGTGTCCAACCTCGCCCTCCAGCCGTTTCGTCTCCGTGACGTCGGTCGCGATCGCGAGGACGCTCGCGATCTCGCCTTCGTCGACGCTCACCGGAATGAACCGCAAGCGCCACCAGGCGGGTTCTTTGCGCGAGACTTCGACCTCGCGCGGCACCCCGGCGGCGAGCGCGTCCCGGAATCCCCCTTGGCATCTCTCCTTGTGAGCGCCCTCGACGTAGTCGAAGATATTCGTGCCGAGGAGGTCCGCGGCCGTGAGCGGTGGGAGGGCGCGGTTCGCGAATTGGATGGCCGCGTCGCGGTCGAGGACCAGGATGAGGTCCGGGGAGTGATGGACGAGCAGATCGAGAACCCGGAGGGCGCTCTCCCGGGTACTTCCAGCGGGGAAACCGCGGACGGGCTCGTCGGTGGGGTCCCTCTCGGTCCTGGTGTCGTCGCGATCGTATACCACGGCTCTCCTGCCGCCGACCCCGCTCTCGTCAGTATTGTCGTATGCGACGTGAATCCACGCAATCCCCGCCTCGCCTGCGGCACCCGGAACGATGAAAAGAGTGTAAGCAGGGGATTGGGGGATGAGGGCCCAGCATCTCCCATACTCCCCTACTTACACGAGCACGACGGTCGATGCGGGGCTGCGTGCGGCCCTCCCCTGAAGTAGAATCTAGGGCGGCGGAGGACTGAACAAATGCATTCGAGGGCGTGGGTATGGCTCGTGTTCCCCGCGATAGTGCTGCCCCTTGCCGGGCTCGGCGAGGACGACTCCTACCGCAAGGCGATCGACGCCTGGAGGGTGGAGCGGGAGACGAACCTCAAGAAAGACGGAAGCTGGCTCACCGTCGCCGGTCTCTACTGGCTCCGTCCCGGCGAGAGCTCCGTGGGTACCGATCCGGAGAACGACTTCGTTCTCCCCGAGGGCACCGGCCCCGCGTTCGTGGGCTCGTTTCTCTTCGAGAACGGCAGGGTCACGTTCCGAGCGCGCGAGGGGGTTCCCATGGTCCAGAAGGGCAAGGAGGACAAACCCCTGACGTCGGCGGTTCTCGAGCCCGGCGAGAAGAATGCCATCGTCCTCGGGAAGCTCTCGATGTGGGTGCACGCGAGCGGGCCGAGGCTCGCCATCCGCCTCCGGGACCTCGAAAGTCCGATTCGCAAGGAGTTCATGGGTCTCGACTGGTTTCCCGTGGATTCCGCGTTTCGTGTTACCGGGAAGTTCACGGCCTATCCCGAGCCCAAGGAGGTCGAGATCCTGAACATGCTGGGGGACATCGAGCTCTACAAGAGCCCCGGCGTCGTCGACTTCGAGCTCCAGGGCCAGTCGATTCGCATGGAGCCGGTCTTGAACACGGAGGGCAACTTCTGGTTCATCTTCAAGGACTTGACCAGCGGCAAGGAGACCTATCCCGCGGCGCGCTTTCTCTACGCGGACCGGCCTACGGACGGGAGCGTCGTCGTCGACTTCAACAAGGCCTACAACCCGCCTTGCGCATTCAATCCCTATACCACGTGCCCCATGCCCCCGAAGGAGAACCGGCTGAAGGTTCGCATCGAGGCGGGCGAGAAGAACTACAAGAAGAAACATTCCTGAGCAGGAGGAAACATGCATCCGAATCGTTGGACGGCGGTCACGGCCGCGCTCGGCATCCTCGTGGCCGCCGACGCTTTCGCCCAGAGGGGCGCCGTTCGAGGAAAGATCATCGGCGAGGACGGGCAACCTCTCGAAGGCGTAGCGTGCAGGATCGAGCTCGACGGAGGCGGGGGAAGGACCAGCTCGGTGACCACCAAGAAGAACGGTGAGTTCCTGAAGGCCGGCCTCCAGCCCGGCAACTACGTCGTGACCTGTGACAAGGAAGGATACCGTCCGCTTCCGCTCGGCGCCCCCGTCACCGGGTTCGAGCAGACCGACCTGGGGACGAACACCCTCTACCGCCTCACCCCCGGGGAGCTCTCGGAAAAAGACCACGCGCGCGCGACCGAGCTCCTGGCGAAGTTCAACATGTCCTCGGAGTCGAGCGACCACCAAAGCACGCTCAATAGCCTCTTCGAGCTCGAGAAGTTGATGCCGGAAAGCCCAGAGGTTCAGTTCAACATCGCGAGCACCTACGAGAAGATGGGGGAGACGGACAAGGCGCTCGAGCGCTACCAGAAGACGGGAGAGCTGAAACCGGATTTCTACGAGGCCTGGCTCGCGGTCGCCGACATCTACGGCAAGAAGAAAGCCTGGCCGGAGGCCGCCGCGGCGATGAAGAAGGCGATCGACCTCAAGGCCATCGACCCCATCGCGGTCTTCAACTACGCCGTCTACGAGCAGAACGCCGGGAACGTCGCCGCCTCCGAGGCCGCGTACCAGAAAACGCTGACGCTCGATCCCAAGCGGGCGATGGCCTACTACCAGCTCGGGCTCATGGCCGTGAGCAAGCAGGACAACGAGGCCGCCCTCGCGCACTTCGAGAGGTTTCTCGAGATCGCGCCGAACGACCCTCAAGCCGAGGCGGCGAAGGAGGTCATCGAAGCGCTGAAGGCGAAACCACAGTAGGTCTCTGAACCGGACATCGTGGAATTCCTTCAGACCCTTCTGCAAATCTTCGGCCATCTCGACGAGACGCTTCTCGCGCTGGTGCGGGACTATGGCGTCTGGACCTACGGGATCCTTTTCGTCATCGTCTTCTGCGAGACCGGCCTGGTGGTGACGCCGTTTCTCCCCGGAGACTCCATGCTCTTCTCCGCGGGCGCCCTCGCCGCCGTGGGCTCTCTCGACGTTTCCGCACTCATCCTGCTCCTGAGCGTCGCCGCCGTTCTCGGCGACGCCGTGAACTACACCCTCGGGGCCACGGTCGCCTCGCGCTGGCTTCTTCGCTCGCGGTTCGTGAATCGCGAGCATCTCGCGCGGACCGAGCGGTTCTACGAGCGCCACGGGGGAAAGGCGATCGTGCTCGCTCGCTTCGCCCCGTTCCTCCGGACGTTCGCTCCGTTCGTTGCCGGGATGGCGAGGATGAGCTACCCGCGTTTCGCCACGTTCAACGTCGCGGGCGGAGTCGCCTGGGTGGGAATCTGCTGCCTCGGCGGGTACTTCTTCGGGAACATCCCCTTCGTCAAGGAGAACTTCACCGTCGTCATCCTCGGCATCATCTTCGTCTCTCTCCTTCCCGCGATCTCCGCGCTCCTCCGCGGGGGGGGACGAAGTCAAGGCGGTGTGAAGAGGCGCGCGAGCTCCGGCGCCTGATCGGCGTCCACGATCGCGAGCACCTCGTCGCCCACCTGCAGCTTGACCCCTCCCCGCGGAATCACCATTTCGCCGCGCCGGAGGATGGCGGCGATGACGGAGCGAGGCGGGAGCGGGAGCTCGCCTACCGTGAGACCGACGGCCGGTGCTCCGGCGGGAAGCCTCTCCTCCACGAGTGAGTAGCGGCCGCGCCGGAGCTTGAGGAGAGTCATCATGTCGCCGAGCGACATCTCTTCTTCGATGAGGGCGGAGAGGATCGCCGCCTGATTCAGGGCGACGTCGACGTGGAAGCGGTCGTCGAACAGCCACACGCTTCTCGGATCGTTGACGCAGGCGATGGTCCTTCCGACCCGGTAGCGATCGCGAGCCACCCAGCAGACCGCGAGATTATCGGCGTCGTCGGGAAGGCAGGTCACGACCACCTGCGCACGCGCGATTCCCGCCTGCTCGAGGACGTCGATCTGGGCGGGCGCCCCCTCGTACACGACTTCCGTCGGAAGCTCCTTGTGCAGGCGGGCGAGGACGTCCCGCCTTCCTTCGACCACCCGCACCTCGTGGTTCTGGGCGACGAGGAGCCGCGCGAGCTCGGAAGCCGTCCTCCCGCCGCCGGCGATGAGAACGATCATGTTTCCTCCGAAGGTTCCGCGGGCGCGAGCCGTCTTTGAAGCTCGGCGAGGCACCCCGCGGCCGTCGCCACCTTGAGCAGGTCGCCGGACGCGAGCGCGGTCTCGGGCCGCGCGAGCTCGGCGATGCCCGAGCGCGTCAGAGTCACGGCCACCGCCTCGAGGCCATCGAGGAGATCGCGGACCCTCCGGCCTTCCCAGTCGGAGTTCACCTGGAGCTCGAAGACCTCGATCTCCTCTGCCCCCAGGCTCTGAAGGCTCTGCTCGTCGGGATGGTGGAGGAGGGTCTCGATCTGCTCCGCTCCCCAGACGGTCGAGCTGACCACACGGTGGCGGAAGCTCTGGTGGAGCGGGAGGAGCCGCGGGTTGAAGTTGCGAACGACGACGTTCCGGATGCCGAAGATTTCCCGGGCCGCGTGCCCCACCACGGCGTTCACGGTGTCGGAGTTGGTGACGGCCGCGAGTCCGTCGGCGCGTGAGACCTCCGCCCGGCGGAGGACTTCCTCCGAGAGAACGCTGCCTTCGATGGTCCGGCCTCGGTAGTTGGGATCGAGGTTTCGAAACGAGGCCCCGGACTCGTCCACGATGGTGACCTCGTGGCCCTGGCGGAAGAGCCGATGGGCCAGCTCCGAGCCGACTCGGCCGCAGCCTACGACGATGACGTACATGATTGCTCCATCAATCTTCGGCCAGTTGATAGGGAACGTTGGTGACGACGATTCCTCTCCGGAAAAGGAGAGCCATGCGCAGGAACAAAGCCGTCTGCGCGTGGAGGAGGTTCTGCCAGGAGCGGCGAGGGACGAACTGGGGAACCACGATGGTGAGCGTTTCGTTCGGCTGCCGCTCGTCGGCGATGGCGGTGATGTAGTCGAGGAGCGGCTCGAGGAGGAGCCGGTACGGTGACTCCAGCACCACCAGACGCACTCCGTCGCCCCAGAGGTTCCACTTGGCCCGGAGCCGTTCCGACTCCGCGGCGTCGAGTGAGACGTGCACCGCCGTGACGTCGTGGGAAAGGGCCCGGGCGTAGCGGAGGGCTTCGAGAGTGCCGCGGTGGACGTTGCTGATCGGAAGGATCACCCGATGCCGCCCGCTCTGCGGAGGCGCCCCATAGTGCTGGAGCGAGAGCCGCTCCGCTGTTTCGTCGTAGTGGGACCGAATCGCTAGGAAGACGAGAACGAACGCGGGGAGAACGAGCAGCACCACCCAGGCCCCTTCCCGGAACTTCGTCACGGCGAAGACGAGGGTCACGAGCGCGGTCAGGATCGCACCCACCCCGTTGAGGACCATCTTCCATCGCCAGCCCGGAGAGGGTTGCCCGCGGTCTCTGCCCATGCGCCGCCACCTCAGCGTCATCCCCGCCTGCGAAAGCGTGAACGAGAGAAAAACCCCGATGGCGTAGAGAGGAATGAGCCGGGTCACGCTCGCGTCGAACGCCATGATGAGAAGGGCGCTCGCGATCGCGAGAACGACGATCCCACGCGAGAACACGAGACGGCTCCCGCGGTAGGTGAGCTGGCGGGGAAGAAAACCGTCTCCCGCCTGGAGGGCGGAGAGCCGGGGAAAACCGGAGAACGCGGTATTCGCCGCCATCACCAGGATGAGCGTGGTCGACGCCATGACCGCGAGGTAGGGGATGCCCCGGGATCCGAAGGCAGTGCGGGTGAGCTGCGAGATGACGGTCTCCTCCTCGGAGGGAACGGCGCCGATACGGCCGGCGAGAAACGTGATCGCCAGAAAAAGCGTCGCCAGGATCACCGACATCCACGCGAGGGTAATGGCGGCGTTGCGGCTGCGCGGCTCCCTGAAGGCCGTGATGCCGTTCGAGATCGCTTCGATTCCGGTGAGGGCGGTGGTGCCGTTCGAGAACGCGTGCAGGATGAGGAAGAGCCCGAGGGCTGCGGTCTCTCCCGTTTCCAGGTGCGGTGGATCCTGGACGACGCCGAGTCGGCCGGAGGCGAGCCGGAGGAAGGCCGAGGCCAGCATCAACACCATCACGGCGAGAAAACAGTAGGTCGGGATGGCGAACACCGCTCCCGCCTCCTTCACCCCGCGCAAGTTCACGAGCATGACGAAGAAGACGAGAACCACCGCGAGGGCGACGCGGTGCTCGTAGAGGACGGGAAAAGCCGATGCCATCTGGGCCGCGCCCGAAGACACCGACACGCTCACCGTGAGCACGTAGTCGGAAAGAAGGGCCGCCCCCGCCACCTGAGCCGCGAGCGATCCCAGGTTCTCGCGGGCGACCACGTACGCGCCTCCCCCATCCGGGTAGGCGTAGATGGTCTGCTCGTAGGAAATGGTGACGATGGCGAGAAGAACGGCGATGGCGATCGCGATCGGGAACGCGTAGGAGAACGCGGCGGCGCCGGCGGCGGCGAGAACGAGGAGAATTTCCTGGGTCGCGTAAGCGTTCGAGGACAGGGCGTCCGAGGCGAAGACCGCGAGGCCCACCGTCTTTCCGATCGTCTGGTGCCCGGCATCCGCGGTGGGAAGGGGCCTTCCGAAGAGCCAGGTCCTCCAGGGCCTTCGAGGTGGCTTGAACGGGGCGGGAGACGGGGTCTCGGACACGGTGAACCTGAAATTCTATCAAATCGCGCTTCCCCGCGAGGGGAGCACGTGCTACCTACCCCGGGCTTTGGACTCTCACGATCGGCTGCTGCGCCTGCTCGGAGTGGGTTTCGGCGTCGCCGTGACCGTCGGGGGCACCGTGGGCGCCGGAATCCTGAGGACGCCGGGCATGGTGGCCTCAGAGCTCGGAAGCTACTGGGCCATCGTCCTCGTCTGGCTGCTCGGGGGCCTCTACTCCCTTCTGGGCACGATTTCGGTGTGCGAGCTGGGAACGGCGCTTCCGAGCGCCGGTGGCTGGTACGTCTACGCCCGGCGCGCCTTCGGCGAGTACGTGGGGTTCATCGTCGGATGGAGCGACTGGATCGCCCAGAGCGCGGCCCTCGCGTTTCTCTCGACGGCGCTCGGGGAGTACGTCGTGGCCCTCGCTCCGGGCCTTTCGGGCGCGCACAAGCTCCTCGCTGTCTCGACGTTGGCTGTGTTCGCCCTCATCCAGTGGCGCGGCCTGCGCTCGAGCAGCCGGGTCCAGGAGGCGACGAGCCTGGCCAAGGGGCTCGCGTTTCTCGCGTTCGTCGGGATCTGCTTCTTCGCGGCGCCGAAGGCGAGCGAGGAAGCGACGGCATCCCTGGACTGGGTTCGCATCGTACCGTTCGTTCTCGCGCTCCAGTCCGTCATCGTCACCTATGACGGCTGGTACAGCGCGATCTACTTCACGGAGGAGGATCGGGATCCCGCGCGGAACCTCCCGCGTTCAGCCCTCGGAGGCGTGCTCGCGACCCTCGTCATCTACCTGCTGGTGAACCTGGCACTCCTCCACGCGCTTCCCGTCTCCGAGATCGCGGGCTCGACGCTCCCCGCCGCCGCTGCCGCCTCGAGGATCTTCGGCGTCCACGGCGGCGAGGTCATCACTCTGCTGTCGCTCATATCGCTCTTCAGCATCGTCAACGCCGTCATGCTCCTCGCGACCCGGATCGTGTTCGCCATGAGCCGCGACGGACTGTTCTTCGGCGGCGCATCGAAGGTCAACCCTCGCGGGACGCCGACTCTGGCGCTCGCGTTCACCGCCTTCTTCTCCGCCATCCTCGTCGCGACGGGCACTTTCGAGAAACTCGTGGCGATCGCCTCGGTTCTCTTCGTCGTCGTTTACGTATCGGGCTTTCTCGCCCTCTTCGTCCTGAGGCGCCGCGAGCCCGGCCTCGCGCGGCCCTTCCGGACCTGGGGCTATCCATGGACCACGGGGATCGCCCTCGCGGGCTCGCTTCTTTTTCTCGTGGGCAACGGCGTGAGCGATCCGGAAAGCACGCTCTACGCGGTCGCGCTCATCGCTCTCTCCTACCCGCTCTACGCCCTTCTGCGCGCTGTTGCTTTTCGCGCCCGCGGCCTTTAGGCTCTTCGACGGTATGGTGGCGCCTGGCCGGCCGAATCCTTACACCGCGCCCCGACCCCGAGCCCGTCCAGGGGGGAGACCGGCTTCCGCGGGGCAGATCTACCGGCGCCCCGGCGTCATCAGCCTGCTGGCCGTCCTCCAATTCCTGTCAGGACCGCTGTGGCTCCTGGCAGGTGTCACCGTCGTCGCCGCGGCTTTCAGAAGCGAGGGCTCGGAGCGCGCCCTCATGGTGGGCCTGGGGGCGCTCAGCGCGGTCTTCGGGGTCGTCTCGCTCGTGTGCGCCATCGGCCTCTGGAACCTCAAGAGTTACGGTCGAACGATTCAACTCGTCCTCTCTTTCCTCGGCCTCCTCGCCATTCCCGTCGGCACGCTCCTCTCGGCGCTCATTCTCGTCTACCTCTACAAGCCGGGAGTGAAGGTGCTGTTCTCCGGGATCCCCCCTTCGCGGCTGAGTGCTGCCGGCATCGCGGAGGTCACGAAGCTGTCGGAGTCGTCTCCGGTCACCGTGGTTCTGATTGCGTTCGTCGTGCTGCTCGCTGCGGTCGCAGTGATCGGAATCATCGCTGCCATCGCCATTCCGAGCTTTCTCCGCGCACGCGTGTCCGCGAACGAGGCGGTGGCGATCGGCGACATCCGCACGGTGATCTCCGCCGAGACCGCCTATGCCTCCTCGAACGGGGGACACTACGATGAGCTCGAGTGTCTTGCGAATCCGCGGGAGTGCCTCCCCGGCTATCCGCCCGACGGACCGGTGTTCCTGAGCGACATCCCAGAGGCGACGCGGGCGGGGTATCAACGGGAGTTCCTGGGCGGCTTTCCCGCCGACGGAAGCGAGGTCGCCTTCGCGAACCTCTCGCCGTCGAGCGTTCAGTCGTTCGTTTACCTCGCCTATCCGGTGAGCCCCGCGACGGGTGTCCGGGGTTTCTGTGGGGATTACACGGGCCGGATCTGCGTCACCATGGACGGCTCTCGGCCTCCGGTGGTGGATGGACAGTGCGATCCGGCCTGCATCCCCCTGCAATAGAAAGGCTCGTTCCCATGAGACTCTGGTTGGCGCCTCTGGCGCTCGCTCTCGCGGCGGCACCGCTCCTCGCCCAGTCCGAAGGCGAAGACGAGTACACGCGGTACGAGCTCCTCGCTCCCGAGAGCGCGAGCTTCCGGATCCTCTACGACGTGACGGCGACGACCCCGGGAGCCCGCTACTTCTTCAACCCGATCCGCAAGGGGAGCGTGGCCCGGGACGAGAGGGTCATCGATGTCGCGACCGGTGATCCCCTGAAATTCGAGATCGTGAGTGGAACCGCAGCGCGGGAGGCCGGCGAAACCGATGCCGACCCGGAGACCCAGTACATTCGCATCACGCTGCCCCGGCCGGTGCCCCAGGATGGCGAGGTCCGCCTCCTGATCGACAAGACCTACGAGGACAGGAAGAGTTATTTTCGCGAAGGCGAGCTCATCGTCTTCGACCGTCCCCTCGGCATTCGGAAGAACTCGGTCGTCCTTCCCGCGGGTTACGAGCTGATTTCGCTCAACGTCCCGTCTCAAGTTCTGAGCGAGCCCGACGGCCGCGTCAAGGTGAGCTTCATCAACACGTACCCCGGTTCGGCGGCTCTGATCCTGAAGGCGCGGCCGCTTTCCCGGCCGGCTCCTCCCGCCGTGGCCAGCTCAACGGACGCATCCGCGACGGCCGGCAGCCCCTCTCTTGCCGACGTCCCGGTTCCGGAGCGCGCCCGCGAGGACACCGAGATCGTTTACTTCCTCCAGCAGCCGGAGACCCATTCTTTCCGGCTCTATCACGACTTCACCGAGAGCAGGGAGGGCGCCGACAAGTACCTCAACGTCGTTCGGGCGGGAAGCAAGGTGTCCAACCCTTCGGCGAGGATTCTGGACACCGGCGAGAAGATCGCGACCGAGACCCTTCGAGGAACGGAGATCGAGAAGGCGGGGCTCGACGTCGATCCGATCACGCCAGAAACCGAGGTGGTCGTCGTCCGGTTTCCGGCTGTGAAGCAAGGCCAGTCCCTTCGGCTCCGCATCGAGGAGACGTACACCGATCCGGGCCGATTCGGTCTCGTGGGGGACGAGCTCGTCTGGCATCGAAGCTTCGGAAGGCACAGAAACGAAGTCGTTCTCCCCGAGGGCTGGTACCTGACGGTGTCGTCGAATCCGGCTACGGTATCGACCACGGAAGACGGCCGGGTCCGGCTCACGTTCGTGAACCCACGCCCCGACGCGATCGACGTGTTTCTGAAGGCAAGACGGCGCGGCTAAGCTCCTCCTTGAGCTCGAGATTTCCGGCCGCGAGGACCTTTCTTCCGAGGAGCTCCGTCGTTTCGCCCACCAGGCCTCCCGTCGGGCAACCGACGAGCTTTAGCCTTCGGGATGGTATCCCGGACCCCGCAGTGCTCTCCCAGGCCGCTCGCCCGTGTACGCCGAGTCCCTGACCACGGCGACGCCGTTCACGAAAACATCCCGTATCCCCACGGAGTAGTGAAAAGGGTCCTCGAACGTGGCTTTCCCGGCGATGGTCTCCGGATCGAAGACGACGACGTCGGCGAACTGTCCCCCTTTCACCATGCCGCGGTCTTTGATTCCAAGGATCTCGGCGGGGAGCGAGGTGAGCTTCCGAATCGCTTCCTCCCAGCTCAGCAGCTTTTCCTCGCGCACGTAGGTGCCGAGCAGGCGCGGGGCGGTCCCGAGGTGGCGCGGGTGCACGAGGGGAGGGAGGTCCGGCCAATCGAGGTCGAGAGCGCCTCCGTCCGTTCCGCCGGCGACGTAGGGCTGCATGAGCACCTGGCGGAGCGTGTCCTCTTCGTTGTTCCAGTCGATGACGATTCCGCGTCCCTGCGCCTTCAGAACAACGTCCATGAAAACCTCCTCCGGAGGTAACTCGCGAATCTCGGAAACCTCCTCGACGAGCTTTCCGTTGACCTCGGGGTCCTCGACGCCCAGTCGGACGTGGTGCCAGCCGATGTTGGCGAGATAGGGAGGCTCGTCCACGAAATCCTGGGCGATGCGCTTGCGCTCCTCGGGATCGCGAAGGCGCGCGAGCATCGCCTCCCGTCCTCCCTCCTGCGCCCAGGCGGGGATGTAATCGGAGAGTCCGGTGATCCCCCAGGTATAGGTGTAAGAGTCGCCCGTGATCTTCAGCCCCCGGGCGCGCGCCCCGTCGATGATTGCGAGAAACTCGTCCGCTCTCGTGGACGAAAGGGAGTTCAAATGGAAGAAATGAAGCGGCGCTCCCGATTTCTCCGCGATCTCGATTCCCTCGCGGATGGCGTTGGGGTCGGTGCCGTTCATGGTGCGCGCGTGGTTCGCGTAGATCCCCCCGACGGCCCCCGCCTCTTTGACCAGCGCGGCGAGCTCGTCCGTCGACATATAGATGTTGGGGACGTAGCTCATTCCCGCGGAGACTCCGAAAGCGCCCTCCTTCATCGCCTGGCGCACGAGGCCTTTCATCTCATCGAGCTCGGCGTCGGTGGGCGGGCGGGCCTCGTATCCCATCACGTAGGCGCGTATCCCGCCGGAACCGACGTAGGTGGCGACGTTGATGTCGATCCCCTGCCGCTCCATGAAGGTGAGGAATTCGCCGAGCGTCGTCCACTTCCCCTTGAGGGAGTCCGGAAGCGAGTCCTCCTGCTTTCCACCGAGAGGTCCCATCGACGTGGTCTCCCCGTAGATCTCCGTGGTGAAGCCCTGGAGCGCGAACGACGGTCCCCGCCCCTCGTGGAGGAGCCTTCCGTCCTCCGAGTGGCTGTGCATGTCGATGAACCCGGGTGCGACGTAGAGCCCTTCGGCGTCGATCTCGATCGCCCCCTTGCCCGCGAGGCGGCCGACGGCGGCGATGCGATCGCCTTCGAACGCCACGTCCGCCGCGAAAGGCGGTTTCCCCGAGCCGTCGAAAACGGTGCCGCCGCGGAGGACGACGTCGTAATCGGGCGCGCAGCCGGCGAGGAGGCCAAGGAGCAGGAGAGCTGTTCTTCGCATGGTGCGGGAGTTTGCTCCCCGTCGTCTGTGGAGTCAAGGGGTGAGAGATATAATCGCTCGAGGGGATGATGACAACGAGGGGGCTCGCGTTTCTCCTTCCGCTACTCTCGGCCTGCCACGAGCCCGCAACCGCTCCTGGACCGACGTCGCCGCCAACGACTACCGCCACGACCACGGTCACGACTTCGGTGCCCGCATCGACGACGTCATCCTCCCCGACCTCCTCGACGACTTCGGCCGCTGCGAATCGGCCTCCCGTGGTCACCCTCAGCGGGGGGTCGTGCCACCCGAGCGCCGCTGGCAGCTTCGTCGGAGCCCGGTCCTGCACGGTGCGCCTCGTCGCACAGGCGAGCGACCCGGACGGCGATGCGCTTTCGGTCTTCTGGAGCGGGTGTGGGTCGGGGCTCGATCTCATCGCGGATTGCGTCGTCGCGTCACTCGGACCTCGCTCGGCCCGAATCGAAGTACGCGACGGGAGGGGAGGTGCTTCGGCAGCGGTCGCCCAGGCCGTCGGAGTGAATGAGGCGCCCGCGATCCAATTCGGGACGTCGGGGCTCCCCAACCCAGCACCGCCGAACACATTTTACACTCTCGTCGCGCAGCAGCCTGAGGACCCGGACGGCGACGAGGACTCGAACGTGCTGTGTTCGAGAACCACTCTCTCCGCGTCTGGCCCCTGCCGGGCCGCGATTGGCCTCTGTGGCGGCGTCTCCGACGGCTTCGACGTCGACTTGCACACTCTCGCCGGGCCCGGGACCTGCGTTCTCGAAGCAAGGACCGCGGACTCCTGGGGCGCCGAAGGAAAGGCCCGCCTCACCGTTCAGGTGCGGTGAACGAGGCGGGTTCGGGTATAATCCCGCGAATTTCCGGGCGAAGGAACATTTCTGGAGGTCCATCATGAAGCGATTTGCGTGTGTCGTTTTTCTCGCCGTCGTCACGGCGTCTCTGGCGTGGGCGCAGACTCAGGCCCCAACCCACCAGCACTATAAAGAGGACGAGAAGGCGAACCTGCCGTCACCCACCGGGCAGCTCGCTCCCAGGCTCCAGAACCTCGGAGCGCACACCTTCCCGGTGACGACGCAGTCGAGGGATGCGCAGCTCTTCATGAACCAGGGGCTGAACCTGGCCTACGGGTTCAACCACGCGGAGGCGGCCCGGTCGTTCCGCGAGGCGGCACGCCTCGACCCGAACCTGGCGATGGCGTATTGGGGGCAGGCGCTCGTCATCGGGCCCAACATCAACGCCAAGATGGAGCCGGTGGACGAGCCCAAAGCCTATGAGCTCGTGCAGAAGGCAGTCGAGCTGAAGTCGAGAGCATCGCTGCGGGAGCAGGCGTACATCGACGCTCTCGCGAAAAGGTACACGGGAAAGCCCGAGGACCGGGCGGCGGGGGACAAGGCGTTTGCCGAGGCCATGCGCGAGGTCGCGAAAGCGTTTCCCGAGGATCTGGACGCGCAGAGCCTGTACGCGGAGTCGGTCATGGACTTGCGCCCCTGGGGCTACTGGATGCCGGACGGCGAGCCCTACGAGGGAACGGCGGAGATCGTGTCGACCATCGAGTCGGTCCTCGCGCGCAACCCCAACCATCCCCTCGCGCTCCATCTCTACATCCATCTGATGGAGCCTACCGAGACCCCGGAGAAGGCGGAGGCAGCTGCCGATCGGCTGCTCGGGCTGATGCCGGGAGCCGGTCACATGGTCCACATGCCGTCTCATATTTTCCAGCGCATCGGGCGGTACGAGGACTCCGCCAAAAGCAACGAGCTCGCCGCCCTGGCGGACGAGGACTACATCACCCAGTGCAACGCCCAGGGCCTCTACCCGATGGGCTATTACCCGCACAACATTCACTTTCTCTGGTTCGCGGCGAGCATGGACGGCCGCGGCCAGCTCGCGATCGACAACGCCCGAAGGCTCGCGGCCAAAGTGCCCGACGAGGCGCTGAAGGAGATGCCGCTCACGGCCGGGTTCCGCGTCGTTCCATACTACGCGCTCACGCGGTTCGGACGATGGGACGAGATGCTGAAGGAGCCCATGCCCCCGGCAGGGAACCTTTACCTGTCGGGCATCTGGCACTACGCGCGGGGACTGGCGTTTCTAGGAGAGGGCAAGGTTGCGGAGGCCGAGAAGGAGCTTGCGGAAGTGCAGCGAATCCTCAAGGATCCCGCCCTCGACTTCAAGCTCTTCTCGCCCAACACCACGGTCGGGATCATGTCCGTCGCACCCGAGATCCTCGGCGGCGAGATCGAAGCCACGAAGAAGAACTACGATCAGGCGTTAGCCCAACTGGAGAAGGCCGTTCGACTCGAGGATGCCCTCGTCTATACCGAGCCCTCCGAGTGGCACTACCCTTCTCGGCACGCGCTGGGAGCGGTTCTCCTCGAGGCGGACCGTCCGCGGGAGGCGGAGACGATCTACTGGGAGGACCTCCGCCGCAACCGCGAGAACGGATGGGCCCTCTACGGGCTCACGAAGGCGCTCGAGGCCCAGGGAAAGATCGAACAGGCGGCGCTGGTGAAGGCGCGCTTCGAGAAGGCCTGGGCGCGCGCCGACGTGAAGCTCACCGCCTCGCGCATGCGTTGACCTAAGCGTCCCTTTGCCTCCTTCGCCGACGCTGAAGCGCGCTCTCGGGCGCTGGGACCTGACTGCCATCGGGATCAATCAGGTCATCGGGGTCTCGATCTTCCTCATCCCTTCGCAGCTGGTCGCGCTCATCGGCAACTGGAGCCCCATCGCGTTCGTGCTCGCGAGCCTGGCATCGCTCGCGGTGGCGCTGTGCTTCGCCGAGGTCGGAAGCCGTTTCGAGGGGACTGGGGGACCCTACCTCTATACGCAGGCCGCGTTCGGACGTTTCGTTGCGTTCGAAGTCGGATGGATGCAGTGGTTCACGCGGGCGGCGAGCCAGGCCTCGGTCGCGAACGGCATCGCTTTAGCCCTCGCCTTCTACTGGCCGGGGATCAAAGCTGGACCCGGAAGAGTGTTGCTCATCACGGGTCTAACGCTGGTGCTCGCGTACATCAACGCGCGCGGCATCATCCAAGGCGCCTGGCTCGTGAACTCGCTCACCGTCGCGAAGCTCGTGCCCCTTCTCGTCTTCATCGGCGTCGGAGCGTTCTTCGCGGACCTGGGAAGGCTCGCCCCCCTTCCAGAGCTCACGCTGGATGGCGCCGCTGCGGCCGGACTCCTTCTGATCTTCACCTACGGAGGATACGACGTCATCGGAGTCCCGGCAGGGGAGGCAAAGGATCCCAGGCGCCACCTGCCGTTCGCGTTCGTGGCCACCATCCTGAGCGTCACCGTCGTCATGACGATAGCGCAGGTGATCGCCATGACAACCCACGCCGATCTTGGAAGCTCGGCAACACCCCTCGCGGACGCGGCGCTCGGGTTCATGGGGCCCGCCGGCGCCGCTCTCATCGGTGTCGGGTCCGTCGTCGCCATGACCGGCAACAATGCCGGACAGGTGCTGACGGGCTCGCGGATGCTCTACGCGCTCGCCGAGAACCGCGCGCTTCCCCGGTTCTTCGAGTACGTTCACCCGAGGCACCGGACGCCTTCGAAGGCGATCTGGTTCACGTCGATGGTGGCGCTCCTCCTCGCGCTCTCCGGGTCGTTCGTCTACCTCGCGACGGTGAGCGCGGTCGCGCGCCTCGTCACCTACACGGGCGTCTGCGCCGCGACCCTCAGGCTGCGGAGGAAGTCATTCGAAGGACAGGTCCAGCCGGCAATCTTCACCGTGCCTTTCGGCCCTCTGGTGCCGTGGTTCGCCATCCTGGTATCGGTCGCACTCATTGCGGGTGCGACGCGGCAGCAGCTCCTCGGGGGTGCGGCGGCGCTTCTCGCGGGAGTGGCGCTCTACAGGCTGAGCCGGAAGCGCGGTACAAGGGGTGCGTCCAGCCCGCCGCCGTTGAGCCTCGCGTAAGCGCCTCTACCGAACCTTTGCCGACCGAATCTGATCCTCCGTGAATGCGAAGCGGATGAATGGCATCTCCTCGAGAAAGGCGGCGATGTCGTCGAGGGTGAGCTTCCGCTCTTGCAGTCGATTCTGGTCGACGTACATCTGAACGTTGGCGGGGTCGTCGAAGTCCAGAATGAGCCGTCCCTCGGGATCGAATCGCTGGTTCACGGCAGCGACGATGTCCTCGACGTAGCGGCGCGCCTCCCCGAGGCCTTTCGGCTCCGCGGGCATTCCATGGTCCGCGGTGATGGCAACGACGGTGCGGCCGGCGCCCGCCGCGGCGTCGAGGGCCGACAGCACCCGCGCGAGCTCGGAGTCGAGAGCGCGCAGCGATTCCTCCATCTCCTTCGACTCCGGCCCGTACTGATGCGACACGTAGTCGGGCGTCTTAAAGTTCACGAGAAGGAGATCGGGGACGGCGTCCTTCCCCACCGACTCCTTTTCGATCATCTCGATGAGCGCGTCCGTCTGGAAACGAGGGAAGAGAGCCGTCCGAAGAAGAGTCCGGCCGCTATCGATCTTGTGTCCCATCCACGAGCCGAAGACCTCCTCCCACGTCGTCGACGCGTTGTCGTCTTCGAGGTAGTCGGGAAGGCGGTAGCACTCCCTGTTCGTCACCCATCCCGCCTTCCTCTCGTCGAACATCGCCATGACGATGGGACGCCCATTCGTCGCGCAGGCCCCGAGCCCCGCGAGAGCCGCGGCGGCGCGCGGGGTCGTTCCCTGAGCGATCAGGACGGCGCGCCCCGCGGTCGCGAGGTTCCAGTGGTCGGCGAGAGTCAGAGACAGGTAGTTCTTCGGGCTCATGCCCGGAAACGGCTCGTCTTCTTTCCCCGTCCTCCGGTCGAAGGTCGCGTTGGCATGAATCCCGTGAAAGCGAGGGTCGGTTCCCGCGGCGACGGTTGCGTGGCCGGCGGCCGTGACCGAGGGAAGGTAGTCGACCCTGGCGTCGGGAAACCACGCCCCCTCTCTCCGAAGCCGCGAGAGCGTCGAGAGCGTCGGCAGGAGCCGCTCCCACGTGTCCTTTCCCATCCCGTCGAGGAGCGCGAGAAAGACGACACGAGGCTGGCCGCTTCCGTGGACGAGGGCCTGGCTGAGAACGTGTCCGCTCATGGTCGAAGGCGGCGGAAGTCCGAGGATCGCGGCGAGGGTCGGGGCCACGTCCTGCTGCCCCGCCGGACCGGGATACTCGCCCGGGCGCACGAACGCCTTCCCGTGGAGAAGGAGCGGGATCTCGACGTCGTAGTCCCAGGGGCTTCCATGCATGAAGCGGTAAACGTCATCGGGGCGAGACAGGAAGTAGTTGCCCTTTTCGGCGACGAGGAAGACTTGGCCGCTCCGGCCCGGGACGTAGCTCCGCGCGAACATCCCGGCCACCCTCTCACGTTCGGAAGGAGGGGCACTTCCGGGTGGCTCGGGAGCTCTTTTGCCGTGGCAGGAAGCGAGAGCGAGTGTCAGGAAAAGAGTGGCCCGTCGCATGCTACTCCTTGAGAGCGATGAGGGGATCGCGCAGCATGCGCTCAAGCCTATCCGTGAAGGGTGATACAGTCCAGTTTCCGGGATGGACGCGAAGTTCTTTCTCGCCTGCGTCGCTTGCGCCACACCGCACGATGCCTCCTATGGGGGCCGACGCTGCTCGGGCTGCGACGGCCCGCTCGTTCCCCGCTACGCTCCTTCCGGGCTCGAGGATCCCGAGCTTCCTGGAATGTGGAGGTACTTTCCGCGCCTTCCCGTGCTGAGGAAGAGCTCCATCGTCACTTTGGGAGAAGGCGGCACTCCACGTTTCCAGGCGACAAGGCTAGGCGGCGCCCTCGGTCTCGAAACGCTTACGTTGAAGGACGAGACCCGAAATCCCACAGGCTCGTTCAAGGACAGGATGCTCTCGGTCGGGATCTCGCGGGCGAGGGAGCTGGGGAAGACGACGGTCGCCGTACAGTCTTCGGGCAACGTGGCGGCTGCCGCGGCCGCCTACGCCGCCAGGGCGGGACTCGACGCGAAAGTCTTCGTGCCGCGCACGGTCCCGGAGGAGAAGCTGTCTCAGATCCTGATGTACGGCGCGGAGCTCTTCCGCATCGACGAGAGCTCGCCCGCGGCCGTCTTCGAAGTGATGGACGAGGCCGCCCGGAGGTTCGCCTGGCACGTGGTCGCGACCACCGCTCTCTACAACCCTTTCACCCTCGAAGGCTCGAAGACCATCGCCTACGAGCTCGCTTCGGACGTTCCCGATTGGCTCGTCGTTCCCGTAGGAGGAGGCGGAAACATTGGGTCCTTATGGCGAGGCTTTCAGGAGCTTTCCGCTCTCGGCGCGATCGGAAGGCTCCCGCGGCTCGCGGGCGTTCAAGCGGAGGGCTGCGCGCCCTTCGTCGAGGCAGTGGAGCGAGGCTTTTCGTGGAAAGACGCGGCTTCCTTGCGCTGGCCGGAGATCCGGACCGTCTGTGGCGCCATCGCGGACGACGTCATCTTCGACGCTCACATCGCGGTTCCCGCTGTCGTCGAGTCGGGTGGTACGGCCATTGCCGTGAGTGACGAGGAGACCCTCGAAGCGGAGAGGCTCCTCGCCTCGACCGAGGGGCTCTTCGTCGAGCCCTCGAGCGCGACCGCGGTGGCGGCGCTGAGGAAGCTCCTGGAGCGGAGGACCATCGACCGGAAGAGCCGGGTCTGCTGCCTTCTGACGGGAACGGGCTTCAAGGACATGGGGGCGGCGAAGAGCCTCGTTTCCCTCCCGAATATGATCTCGGCACTGGAATTTCGTCGCCGACTCGCCTAGGCTTCTGTTCGATGGACGCAGAAGACCGTGAGCTCCTTTTCCAGAGCGCCATAGAGGATTATCGCGCCCGGCTCTACACATTCGCCGCCAGCTCCCTCCGGAAGCTCGTGGAGGATGGAAGCGCCGATCCCGCCCACCTTTCCTATTGCGGCCTTCTCATGGCGCTGACCGAGGGCCGATTCGAAGAAGCGGTCGACCTCTGCCGCCGCGCGATTCAGAAGGACGGGCGGCGGGCGAGCGACCTCTATCTGAACCTGGGCCGGGTCCTTTCCATGAGCCGCAGGCGTGGGGAGGCCATCGTGGCCCTTACCGAGGGGCTGGCGTTGCACCCCGAGGACCGAAGGCTGCGGAGCGAGCTCCGGCACCTGGTGCCGCGCGCGAAGCCGGCATTCCGCTCCCTTCCCCGGCGACACCCCCTCAACAAGTACGCCGGGATCGTCCGGACGGTGGGAGCCCGCCTCTGGGTCACGTTCATTCCACGGGTGCGGCGGCGCGGCCGCGTGAGCCCGCGGCCCGCCAGACGAGATAGAAGACCACTCCCGCCGCCTGGATGACGAGCCCGTAGATCGAGCTCCTGGTGGACTCGACGAGGGTGTTGAGGACGAAGACGGCTGCCACCAGAACGAAGATCGCGACGGGCAGAGGATAGAACGGCACGCGGTAGGGCCGCGGCCACTCGGGGTGGAGACGCCGCAATACGACGACCGAGCAGGCGAGCATCGTGAACAGGACCCAGTTCGCGAACATCGCCATCGTGATCAGGTGCTCGTAGCCCCCGGTGAGCGTGAGCAAGCCCGCCCAGATCGCGAGAAACCAGATGGCGTTCGCGGGGCTCTGGAATCGAGGGTGGATCTCCGAGAGCTTTCCGAACACCAGGCCGTCTCGCGCCATCGCGAAGAGAACGCGAGGACCCGCGAGCATGTTGGCCGCGTTCGCTCCGAACGTCGAGCAGATGATGGCGAGCGCGATGAGGCTCCCGCCCACGGGGCCGATCATCGCCGAGACCGCGTCGGAGGCGACGCGGTCGGAATCGGCGATGCCCGGCCCCAGGGCGAAGATGTAGGCGAGGTTCACGGCCACGTAGATCGCGACCACCGTGAAGATCCCGATGAGGATACTCCGGGGGACGGTCCTCGCCGGCTCCTTCATCTCGCCCGCCACGAATCCCACGAAGTGCCACCCGTCGTAGGCGAAGAGAATCGAGATCATCGCGACCCCGATTGCGGCGAAGACGTCGAGATCGAACCTCTCGGGCGCGAGAGGGAAGAAGTTCTCGGTCGACCCGCGCCGGGTGACGACGGCGGCCACGACGAGCGCCAGGAGGCTACCGGCCTTCAGCAGCGTGAATCCGTTCTGAACGTTCGCGCCCCAGCGCGCCCCCCGGGAGTTCACGTACGCGAGGGCCAGGAGGACGGCGATTCCGAGGGCTTTCGCCGTAACGGGAGGCAGGGGAACGAAGTGCCCCAGATAGAGGAGAAACGCGGTGGTGAGAGCCGCCATCGAGCCGGGGATGACGACGAGGACCACCGTCCAGCCGTAGAGGAAAGCGACGAACCGACCGTAGGCCTCGCGCATGTAGACGTAGAGCCCGCCGGAGTGGGGGAGCATCGCCCCGAGCTCGGCGAGGGCGAGAGCGCCCGCGAGCACGAGGACGCCGGAGAAGGCCCAGATCGCGACGACCAGCCCCGGCTCGGGAACCCGGCGCGCGATGAGACTCGGGACGACGAAGATTCCCGACCCGATGACGGAGCCCACGATGAGGAGAGCTCCGTCGGCGAGCCCGAGCTTCCGAGGAAGATCGCTCACGGAGTCGTTTTGGCGATACGGTAGAGCTTCGTCGCGGTTCGGATCAGGAGACTTCCCCGGGCGATGGCGGGAGTCGCGAGCGCCACCTCGTCGAGTGAGTTCCTTCCCAGCACCTTGTAGCTGTTCTTGAGGTGGCGGGCTGAAGACGGCCGCCCGCGGTGGACCTCTCGCTCCCAGACAATCTTCCCCGTGGCCCAGTCGAGACCGAGGACGAGCCATCGGTGCTCGCCTCCGGGGATGTCCTGGGGACCTCCGGAGTAGAGCCCGGTCTTTGGGGCTCCGTGCTCGGTATCGGAGGCAACGGAGGTGAGGAAGATGTGGTCCCCCCAGACGATCGGAGACGACCAACCCCGTCCGGGAACCGCGGTCCTCCAGACGACGTTGTCGGTGGCGCTCCAGGTATCGGGAAGCCGCGGATCCTCGGCGACCCCCATCGAATCCGGACCGCGGAACTGGGGCCAGTTGTCGGGCGACTCGGCTGCCGTCAAGAAAAGAAGAAGAGCGATCACGTTCCCTGAATCTCCTTCGCGACGCGGACCCCCGATGCGATGGCGCCGTTCATCGAGGCTGTCGCGGTGTGCTCGCCCGCGAAATGGACGACTCCCTCCGGCTTTCGCGCGATGGCGCGGAAGTCCTTCTGCCCCACGCCGAGGAACGAATAGCTTCCGCGCACCCAGGGGTCTTCGTTCCAGTACTTGATGGCGGCGCTCTCCCAGAGCTTCGGAGCCTCTGGCCAGACGCGGGTCACTTCCGCAAGCGCAGTCTCGAGTCGTGAGTCCTCGGAGAGAAACCCGAGCTTCTCGGCGTCGGCACCTGACGTGAAGCTCATGAGGATTCCCCGCGGCCCCGGCTGATCGATCGACATGTGGTAGATGCGGCGGAGCATGGTGTCGGTGAAGACCCGCTGCCCGATGCTTCCCGGCTCGTCCCAGAAGCGTTTCTTGAACTGCATGGCGACCTTCATCACCTGCCCGTAGTGGAGGGAGTCGATGACCTTCGACTTCTCGGGAGAGAACGAGGGTGTGACCTCGACGTCCCGGAGGACCTTGAAGGGAAGCGCGAGCACCAGCTTCGGGGCCCGCATCGACTGGAGCGACCCTCCTTCCTCGAACCACACTTCGGCGCCTTGCGCGTCGTGGACGATCCTGCGCACCGGCCGGCGGTAGAGGATCTTGTCCGAGAGCGCGCGGGCGAAGGCCTTCGGAAGCTGGTCGTTTCCTCCGAGGATCCGGCCTTCGTCGACGTCCTCGTTGAATCCGCCCTCGTGGACTCCGCTCATGACGAGCCCATAGGCCGACATCTCGTGGGGCCGCGCCGTGGACTCGGTCGCGTTCAGGTAGGTGTAGAGCGCGATGATGTCCCGGGGAGCGCCTTCCTCGAGGAGAAGCTCCACGACGGAGAGGTTGTCGAGCTTCTGGATCTCGGGTGGGGGCGACTCGCGATCCTTGACCATGACGGTAAGGCGCTTGATGTACTCGTGCTCCTGGCCGAAGAGCTTGCCTTTCTTGGTTCCCTCGAAGGGCAGGCTCACCGTGCCCTCCTTGAGGGCTTTCATCGCGATCTTCCGGCCGCGGACGAAGATGCCGTCGTAGAGCTTCGCGGTCAGGACCTTGAGACCGAACTCCTTGCAATAGAGGTGGTCGTACTCGTCGGTCGCGTCCACGTACTCGGCGCCCATCTCGGCGTAGAGGCCGTCGGCGAAAGGATCGCGGTACGTGCGCACCCGTCCGCCCGGGCGAGAGCGGGCTTCGAGGACGGTGACACCGAAGCCGGCCTTGTCGAGCTCGTAGGCGGCGGCGAGACCGGCGAGACCCGCCCCGACGACGAGGACGCGAGTCCTTTCGGCGGACTGCACGGCGACGGATGCTCTCGAGATTCCCGAAGCGAGGCTCGAGGCGAGAGCCGCCCCCGTCGCCTGAAGGAACGCCCTGCGATTCATTTCAACCTCCTGGACGTCTGCGCGCCGGCGCCCGAACTCGGGAGACGTACATCTCGATGAACCGGGGCCAATCGAGATCGTACTGGACGGACATCTTCCTCGCTCCTTCGGCCCCGGGCCAGAGCTTCGTACCCCCAACGGAGACTCCGTAGTTGATGCCGTGATGGATGTCCACGTCGACGTAGAGCTCTTTCACGGTGACCAGGGTCCGGTCGATGAGGCTCGCCATCGCCACCTGGTCGTACATGAGCCAGTCGCGCGTGGGCTCGGTCCGGAAGTGAGGGCCCATGGTCTCTTTCAGGAGGAAGGTGATGGGAGTGTCGGTCGCGACCATCTCGTCGTACCACTTCTTGGTGAGCTTCGTCTTCCGCGACACGTTCAGAGGCGAGAGAAGAATGGGAATGCCCGAGCGCAGCGTCTTCCTCGCGGCCTCGGGATCGACCCAGAAGTTGAACTCGGCGTTGGGAGTGATGTTCCCGCCCCCGTCCGGGAGCGAGGCGACCGCGCCCCCCATGATGACGAGCTCTTTGACCTTGGAAGCGAGGCCCGGCTCTTTCCCCAGGGCGATCCCGACGTTGGTGAGCGGGCCCAGAGCGACGATGGTGATCTCGCCGGGATTCGAGAGGACGGTCCTCACGATGTAGTCGTATGCGCTCTCCGCCTCCGGCTGCTTCTTCGCGACCCCCCCGGGCGGCGGTGGAGGGGGCTCATCTGACCACCACTTTCCGTAATTCGAGACCGCGTAGTCGCTCTTCTCGTGAACGAGAGGCATGTCGGCCCCTCGGTACACGGGAATGTCAGCCCGCCCCACGATCTCGAGCATGCGCAGAACATCGGACGTCTCCCGCTCCAGGCTCTCGTTCCCCGCGACGGTGGTGATGCCGAGAATCTCGACCTCCGGCGACTGGAGCGCCAGGAGAAGCGCCATCCCGTCATCCCCGGGGGGAAGGATGAAGTCGGTATCGAAGATGATGCGATGGGGCTGGCCGAACGCCGCCCACGCGAAGAGTGCAAGAACGAGAACGAAGGCCACCGGAAACCGCAGGGTCATGAGCGGGGAGACTATCACAGGGGCCCAGGGACGGTTCGCCCCCGCGACGTCGCCAATTGATGAACAAGATTCTCAGCGAAAAAACAACGACGACCGGCGTAATTCGGAGCCCCGATCGGCGGCTCAACGATTTCCGCTCTACGAATACACGAGACCACGCCAACGTGTTATCTTGCTCGACTGAACAAGACCGTCTTAGACCCGGACCGCGGGCGCGTCGCATAGCTCTGTCGATGGAGCGGACGTGCCCCATCTTCGAGACCGGCGGAGTTCCGATGCCCTGCGACGCCCGTGGGCGTCGCATGATAGGATCTTCCCCCACGATGGAGCTCGCCAGTAAGCGCTCGACCAGGGTCGAAGTGGAGACGGCCTCGGGGCAGTCAACCGCCGTGCGCCCCCATGCGCGCTGGGTCAGGACTTCCCACTGGATCGTGACCGTGAGCTTCCTGACGCTCGCGTTCACCGGGGTCGAGATCCTCATGGTCCACCCGCGGCTCTACTGGGGGGTGGCGGGGAACGAGCTCACGCCGGCGCTCCTCGAGCTTCCGATCAGCCGGAACTACCGGCACGGGGGCTGGGACAAACCGACACCTTTCTTCGCGGATGTCGACGGTCCAATCAGCGCCAGCCGGACCTTCGAGATCTTCAATCAGAACGGCTGGGGCCGGAGTCTCCACTTCCTAGCGGCGTGGTGCCTCGTGCTGCCCGGCGCTGTGTATCTGTTTGCCGGAATCCTCGGCGGTCACTTCCGATCGTACATCTGGCCTCGGGCGGGCGAGCTCGCGCCGCGACACTTCTGGCGGGAGGTCGTCGATCACCTGCACCTGCGGATTCCGCCGGCCACCGGCGGCCCGCACTACGGCTTGCTGCAGAAATGCTCGTATTCGACGGTGGTCTTCGTGGCGGCGCCGCTGATGGTAATGACGGGGCTCGCGATGTCTCCCGCGGTGACCGCCGCGTTTCCCTTTCTGTTGGACATTTTCGGCGGCTACCAGTCCGCCCGCACGATCCATTTCTTCACCTTTGTCGCGCTCCTGCTGTTCCTGTTCGTGCACGTCGTAATGGTCGTCAAATCCGGATTCAGACGTCAGATCCGGGCAATGACCGTGGGGGAATGACATGAAGACAACAAAGCTCATCACACGCCGCCGGGCGATCATCGCGGGATTGGCCTCTGTCGGCGGCGTCGTCCTCAGCCGTTACCCCGAGGATTTGCCGCCCACTCACGGCAATCTCCTGCGCATGGGGGACACCCTGACCTATGCCGCCCATCGTGCGCTCCTGCCGCGACAGTCGCTCGTGAGGGAATACACTTCCAAGGACATCACGTCGTTTCCGGCCACCGGCACGACCGACCCGGGCGCCCGTGAAGGTGCGCCTTTCGGGGATGCCTACCGTCAGTTGCGGAGCGGAGCGTTCGCCGACTGGCGGCTTTCCGTGGAGGGCCGCGTGGCGACGCCGCGCACGTTCTCGCTCGCCGAGCTGAAAGAGCTCCCGTCGCGAACGCAGATCACGCGGCACACGTGCGAGGAAGGCTGGACCGCGATCGGCCAATGGACGGGCGTGCCGCTGAGCCAGGTGCTGGACGCGGCGGGCATCCTGCCGACGGCCCGGTTCGTGGTGTTCCACGCGTTCGACGGCTGGATCGACAGCATCGACTTGCTCGATGCCCTGCACCCGCAGACCATTCTGGCTTACGGAATGAACGGTCAGGATCTTCCGATTCCGCACGGAGCCCCGGTGCGGCTGCGCGTGGAGAGACAGCTCGGCTACAAGAGCATGAAGTATCTGCAGCGCATCGTCGTCACGGACGAGTTCGAGGACGGCGGCGAAGTCGGGAACATCCAGAACGGGTGGGCGTGGTACACGGGGATCTGACCGAGCCCGCTGCCGTTTTGAAGAGCGAGACTGGCCGAGCAAGGAGTAGAGACGGCTTTACCCTTCAAATCAGTGGACCAGGGATGAAGGCGTCGACGGACGCGATCCTAGGATCGGCACGGAGGTCAGAAGCTTGTTCAAGTCCTGCACACCGTTCGTCATCGTGACCCTCTCGACCTGGCAGCCCTTCGAGCCCACGGAGTGGGAACAGCTCGTCGCGATGTTCCCCTACACCAAGATCGAGTTCGAGCCCGGGAGCCGCTACCGCTACTCGAACCCCGCGATCATCTTTCTCGGCCGTATCATCGAGGTCCTCACGGGAGACGACTACGAGGTCTACGTCGACAAGAACATCTTCAAGCCCCTCGGGATGCACCGGAGCTACTTCGATCGGACGCCGTATCACCTGCTCCCGTTCCGCTCGAACAACTACACGGTGAAAGAGGGCGTTCCCCAGCCGAACGGGCTCGATTTCGACACGGGAATCACCGTCTCCAACAGCGGCCTCAACGCCCCCATCACCGACCTCGGACTCTATGCCGCGTTTCTGATCGGAGACCCCGCGCGCCAGGCGGAGTACGACCTCATCCTGAAGCGATCTTCGCTCGAGGAAATGTGGGAGCCGCGGCTTCCCATGACCGATCCCGTGGCGGAAACGACGGGAACATCCCGCGAATCGATCGGCCTCATCTTCTTCGTCGCCGAGCGCGAGGGGATGAAGCTCGTCGGGCATACCGGAAGCCAGGCGGCGTTCCAGTCGTTTCTCTACGTCGATCCTCGGGCGAAGACCGCCGTCATCGCCGCGTTCAACACGGACGGGGTCGAGCGGGACGGGACGCGGCATCCCGACGCGCGCAAGGTGCTCACGCGGGTGCGCGAGCGTCTCGTCGACGAGATCTTCCCTCTGTTTCGCTGACCTCGGTCAGCTTCGAAGGAGCTTCTTGTACCGGATGCGGTGCGGAGTCTCCGCGTCCTTCCCGAGCCGGCGCTTGCGGTCGGCCTCGTAGTCGCTGTAGTTCCCGTCGAACCACACGATCTGGCTCTCTCCCTCGAAGGCGAGGATGTGGGTCGCGGTGCGGTCGAGAAACCACCGATCGTGGCTCACCACGAGAGAGCTTCCGCCGAACTCGAGGAGCGCCTCTTCGAGAGCGCGCAGAGTATTGACGTCGAGGTCGTTCGTGGGCTCGTCGAGGAGGAGGAAGTTGGCGCCCTCCTTCAGCATGGTCGCGAGGTGCACCCGGTTCCTCTCGCCTCCCGAGAGCTCCTTCACCCGCTTCTGCTGATCGGAGCCGCTGAAGTTGAAGCGGGCGACGTAGCCCCGCGAGGGAACTTCGCGCTTTCCCAGGAGGACGGTCTCGCTCCCTCCGGAGATCACGTCCCAGACCGTCTTCTCGCCGTCGAGAGTACGATCCTGGTCGACGTAGCCGAGCTTCACCGTGTCTCCCAGGCGCAAGCTCCCAGAGTCGGGAGTCTCCTTCCCCACGATCATGCGAAGGAGGGTCGTTTTTCCCGCCCCGTTCGGACCGATGACGCCCACGATGGCCCCGGGAGGCACCTGGAACGAGAGGCCGTCGATGAGGATGCGGTCCTCGTAGCCTTTGGTGAGACCGTCGGCCTCGAGGACGACTTTTCCGAGGCGAGGCCCGGGCGGAATGTAGATCTCGAGATCGTCGGCCACCTGGTCGTGCTCCGCGGAAAGGAGCTCCTCGTAGCGGGCGACGCGGGCCTTGCTCTTCGCCTGCCGCGCCCGGGGCGCCATGCGGATCCACTCGAGCTCGTGCTCGAGCGTTTTCTGCCGCTTGGTCTCCGCCTTCTCCTCGTTCGCGAGCCGTTCTCTCTTCTGCTCTAGCCAGGAGGAGTAGTTTCCTTCGAAAGGGATGCCGTAGCCGCGGTCGAGCTCCAGGATCCATCCCGCGACGTTGTCGAGGAAGTACCGATCGTGGGTGACGGCGATGACCGTCCCCGGATAGCGCTGCAGGTGCTGCTCGAGCCACTGCACCGTTTCCGCGTCGAGGTGGTTCGTGGGCTCGTCGAGGAGGAGGATGTCGGGCTCCTGAATGAGCAGGCGGCAGAGCGCGACCCGGCGCTTTTCTCCCCCGGAGAGAACGTCGACCAGCGTATCGGGAGGAGGACAACGAAGGGCGTCCATGGAGAACTCGAGCTCGGCCTCGAGGCCCCAGCCGTTCACTGCCTCGATCTTCTCGAGGAGCACCCCCTGTCGCTCCAGGAGCCTCTCCATCTCCTCGGGCGAAACGTCCCCTCCCAGCTTGTCGCTCACCTCTTCGTACTCGCGGAGGACGGCGACGATATCCTTCTTCCCCTCCTCTACGATCTGCCGGACGGTCTTGCCCGCCTCGAGCTTCGGCTCCTGCTCGAGGTAGCCGACGGAGTAGCCCTTCGAGAAGGAAATCTCGCCCTGGTAGCCGTCGTCGAGCCCCGCGATGATGCGGAGAAGGGTGCTCTTACCCGAGCCGTTCAGGCCGAGGACCCCGATTTTGGCGCCGTAGAAGAACGAGAGATAGATGTCGCGCAGGACCTGCCGTTTGGGCGGGAAAACGCGGCCGACACCGACGAGAGAGAAAATGATCTGTCGATCGTTCGCCATGACGAAGCGCGATTATAGCGCAGCGTTTTCGACGTCAGCTTCCGGGGGCGGGCGCTCCATGAAGTTTCTGTCCGCAGTGGGCGCAGTGGGGCCAGATCGGCTCGACGGGCCGGTGGCAGCTGGGGCAGACGCGGGGAAGGGGAGCCCCGCACTGCGGGCAGAACGCGAAGTCCCTCTTGGTTGTTGCCCCGCACGCTGCGCATGGCTGAAGGAGCGGATCGCGCAGGAGGAAATAGGCGATGAACCCGAGGGCGTTCGGAACGAAGAAGGCGATGAACGTCCACAGCACGTGGCGCATGCCCCTCCGCTTCGCGTCTCCGTGGACGTAGGAGACCAGGAATCCGTAGGTGAACAAGATCGCGGCGACCAACAGTCCGAGCGGGATACGCGCCTCGATCGGCGGCTCGTCGGCCACCAGGACGAACGCGATGAACCCAGCCGCCGCGATGAGCGCGGAGACCACGACCCCGCTCCGCGAAGCGACCTGGAACTCGGTGCTCAATCGGCTCATGCGGTTCTCCTCTGCTTTCGGGAATAGAGACCCAGAATGACGAAGACGGCGGCGCCCGTCATCCAGACGCTCGCGAAGTACGTGAAAGACCACGCCAGGGACGGTCCCTCCGGGCCCTGAAGGGCGGCGAGTCCGATCGCCGAGAGCGTTCCCGTCGCGACGAAGCGCACGGCGAAGAAGCCGAAGAGAGCGACCGTCCAGGAGAACGCCAGGAGGAACGCGAGCACGAGCCGATTCAGCCTCTCGTCCGCGCGCTCCGCGAGCTCCAGGTGCGCGAGCCGGCGCACGCGCTCGACGAGAGCCGCAGGGGGCATGGGCGTCGGCAGACGCCGCAGCTCGGCTCCCAGCTCGTCCATTTCCTCGAAAGAATCGCTCATGACGACATGCTCTTCCGGAGAGCCGAGAGCGCTCTCTGGACCCGGGACTTCACCGTCGAGACCGGGGCCTGGAGGACGAGCGCCATCTCCTCGAACGTCATCTCTTCCTCGAACCGGAGTGTTACCGCCTCGCGATGGATCGCGGGGAGCTCCTGGAGCTTCCTCTCGAGTAGGCTCCGGCGCTCGCGGTCGAGGAGGCGGTCGAGGTGGCCGGGCTCGTCTGATTTCAAGGTTGCCGTCGTCGGCTCGTCGAGGCTCTCCGGCAACACCTTTCTCAGGTGATCGATGGCCAGGTTGCGGGCGACGGCGAAGAGCCAGGGCTCGAAGGGCTTCCGTTCGTCGTACTGATGGATCCGGGTCAAGACCTTGAGCCAGGTCTGCTGGAACAAGTCTTCGGCCTCCCCGGCGTTCCCCGCAAGCCTCAGCAGGTACCGGAATAGCCGGTTCTGGTAGCGGTTGAGGAGGCTATCGAAGGCCTCGGGATCCCCGCGGCGCAGGCGCGCGGTCTCGCTATCCGCGACCATCCATGATTCCGTTCCGATGGCCCATGGCTCCGACATTCACATGCTATACGAGCGACGGTGGGAAAAGGACGCAGCTCCCCGAGCACCGGGATCCGCGAGTTGCACTACAATCGAGTTTTCAGAGGGGGGTTCTTCGATGAGGCACGCGATCTTCGCCATGATCCTTCTGGTTTCCTCTTCCGGTGTAAGGGCCCAGGAGGAGAAAGGGAAGCCGGCCGCCCCGCCGCCGGTCGCTGAAGAAAAGCCCCCGGTCGTGACCGACCACCAGATCCGTCTCAACGGCGAGACGCTCCGGTACAAGGTCGAGACGGGTCGAATGCCGATCCGCAGGGACACGGGCGAGGTCGAAGGTGAAATCTTCTACATGGCCTACACTCTCGAGGGCGCGGCCGGGGAGGGACGGCCGCTCACGTTCTCGTTCAACGGCGGACCGGGCTCTTCCTCCGTGTGGCTTCACCTCGGGATGCTCGGCCCCAAACGCGTTCCCATGCTCGCCGACGGCGGCATGCCCGCCCCTCCCTATCGTCTGGTCGACAACGAGTACAGCTGGCTCGATCTGACCGACATGGTCTTCATCGATCCCGTGGGGACGGGATTCAGCCGGCCCGCGACACCCGACAAGGGGAAGGAGTTCTGGGGGCTCGAGCAGGACATCCGATCCGTTGGCGAGTTCATTCGGCTCTACCTCACGAGGCACGAGCGCTGGTCGTCTCCGCTCTACCTCATCGGGGAAAGCTACGGAACGACGCGGGCGGCGGGACTCTCCGGTCACCTCGTTGAGAACTCCGGCGTCGCGTTCAACGGCGTTATCCTCGTTTCGAGCGTCTTGAACTTCCAGACCCTCCGCTTCGCCGAGGGAAACGACCTCCCGTATCTGACGTATCTTCCGACCTACACCGCGACCGCGTGGTATCACCAGAGGCTCGAGCCCGAGCTTCAGGCGGATCTGCAGAAGACCCTCGAGGAAGTGAGGACGTGGGCGGCCGAGCGGTACTGGGTCGCTCTCGCGAAGGGCGCGGGCCTCTCACCTGCGGAAAGGGAGGAAACCATCGCCGCGCTTTCACGCTACACCGGGCTTTCGAAAGAATTCGTCGACCGGGCCGATCTCCGCATCGAGGCCGGGCGGTTTCGCAAGGAGCTCCTTCGCGATCAGAAGGTCACCGTGGGCCGGCTCGACAGCCGCTTCGTGGGCATGGACCGCGACGCCGCGGGCGAGGAGTTCGAGTTCGATCCCAGCATGGCGGCGATCCGCCCGCCGTACACCGCCGCGTTCAACGACTACGTGCGCTCCGACCTCAAATACGAGAGCGACCTCCATTACTGGATCCTCGGCGGGGGCATCGGACGATGGGACTTCGGAGAAAAAGGGGAATTCGCCGACACGAGCGAAGCCCTGCGCGACGCGATGCTCCGCAACACCTACATGAAGGTCTTCGTCGCCTCGGGGTATTACGACATGGCGACACCCTTCTTCGGGACGGAGTACACCCTGAGCCACCTGGGCGTTCCCGAGCCGCTTCGGAGAAACGTGCGCGTCGAGGAGTACGAGGCGGGGCACATGATGTACATCCACGAGGGCTCGCTCGCGAAGATGAAGAGCGACATCGCCTCGTTCTATCAGGAGACGAAGTCGATGACGGGCCGCGGCATCGGAAACGTACCGGGGGGCAAGTAGAGGCGTGCGCCTCGGAGCGCTTCTGCTCCTTCTCTCGGGCGGGGGAGAGTCCCCCTTTCGATTCGTCGACGTCGTCGAGGGCTCGGGGGTGGACCTCGTGACGACCTTCGGGAGCGAGGAGAAGCGCTTCATCATCGAGTACACGGGAACGGGCGCCGCCCTCACCGATTACGACTCCGACTCCGACCTCGACCTGTACCTCGTGAACGGCTCGGCGATCGAGCTCCCCCCGGGAGCGCCGCCTCGCGACCGGCTCTATCGAAACGAGGGAGGGTTCCGGTTCACGGACGTGACCGAAGCCGCCGGGCTCGGGGACACCGGCTGGGGCGGAGGAGCGCTCGCCGGCGACGTCGACAACGACGGTGATCCGGATCTGCTGGTGACCAACTTCGGGTCGAACGTCCTGTACCGCAACAACGGCGACGGGACATTTGCCGACGTCACCGCCCCGGCCGGCCTCGAGGATGGACGCTGGCACTCGAGCGCGGCCTTCGGCGACCTGGACTCCGACGGCTTTCTCGACCTCTACATCGCGAACCACGCGGTCTACCAGATCGCGGAGCCGCCGAAGCTCCCGTGTTTCTGGAAGGGGATTCAGATCGCCTGCGGGCCTCTCGCCCACCGTCCGGAGAGACATCTTGTGTACCGCAATCGGGGCGACTTCTCTTTCGCGGACGTGTCGGCGTCGTCAGGAGTCTCGGCGAAGCCAGGGTTCGGATTCGGTGTCGTGATGGATCATTTCGACGACGACTCCCGGCTCGACGTCTACGTTGCGAACGATCTCTCAGGGAACTTCCTGTTCCTGAACCGGACGACGGCGGAGAGCCGAATCGTATTCGAGGACGCATCCGCGCTCTCGGGAGCGGGGTTCGTCGAGGGCGGGCGCGAGCAGGCGGGGATGGGAGTCGACTCGGGCGACTTCAACGGCGATGGGAGGCCCGACCTCCACGTAACGAACTTTTCAGACGACTACAACACCCTCTATCGCAACGACGGCGGAGGGCTCTTCACGGACGTGAGCTTCGAGGCCAGATTGGGCGAGGCGACGCTTCCTTATCTGGGCTGGGGCACCGCCTTCGCCGATTTCGACTCCGACTCTGACCTCGACCTTCTGGTGGTGAACGGCCACATCTACCCGGAAGCGGATCGATTCCAGAGCGGGACGTCGTACGCGCAGGGGAATCTCCTCTTCGAGAACGAGGGGGACGGGACGTTTCGCGACGTCTCGGCCGCCGTCGGTCTCGGCGCAAAGCGGCTCGGCCGCGGCGCCGCCCTCGGAGACGTGGACGAAGACGGCGACCTCGACGTCATCGTCGCCAACATGCACGCCCTTCCGTCCCTCTTGAGAAACGACGGGGGAAACGAGAGGAACCGGGTGCGGTTTCTCCTCCTGGGGGCGGGATCCAACCGCGACGGAGTCGGCGCGCGCGTCACGCTCGAGTCGGGAGGCCGCTCCCAGACGCGCACGGCGAAGTCAGGCGGAGGTTACCTCTCGAGCCACGACCCGCGCCTTCACTTCGGTCTCGGGGAAGCGCGCGCCGCCGAGCGGGTCCGGATTCGGTGGCCTTCCGGTGAGAGCGAGCTCTTCGAGACCCTCGCGTCCGGCCGCACGTACGCGATCAAGGAAAGAGTCGGCGTCGTCGCCGAAAGACCGTGACTTTCGCGAGCATCGTTCTTCTGGCCCAGATTCTCACGCCCGGGGAGCGCGCGAGCTTCGAGCAAGCGATTGCTCTCCATCTCGCGTCGGATTTCGAGGGCGCCCTCCGCGGATACGAGGGGACCCTCGGGGCGCGGCCCGATTTCCTGCCGGCTCGCCTCTATCGAGCGGAAGCTTTGTGGCTTCTCGGAAGGCGCGACGAGGCGAGGGAAACGCTCTCGCGTGTGCAGGAGGAACTCTTTCTCGTCCGCGTCCTGCGGAGAACGTTTGGAGAGAGCGCCGACCCGCTGGCGGAAAGAGTCGCCGAAGCCTATCCCCTCGAGCGGAACCGCTTTCTCGCAACGGGCACGGCGGCGCTCGTTCTTCTCTCGATGGGCGAGCTCGAGGAGGCGATTGCGGACTACCGACGCATCGCTTCGATCGATCCCGAGGACGCCACGCTGCATCGCCAGCTCGGGGGGGCTTTCGCGAGCGCGAAGCTCTTTTCACCGGCGGTCGAGGCATTCGAGAGAGTGGTCGTCACGGACCCGGGAGACGCATCCTCTTGGCGGCAGCTCGGCTCGGGAAACCTCGTTCTCCAGAGGTGGGAGCCGGCGATCGACGCACTCGAGAAAGTGCTGGGGCTTGCGGGAGAGGACGCGGGTCTTCTCCTCGCTCTCGGCTACACGTACGAAAGAATGCCGAACATCGAGAAGGCCCTCGACCTGTATCGGAGGGCCGCCAGGCTCGCGCCCGACTCTGGCCGGCCGCACTACCGGATCGGCCGGGCTTTGATGACCCAGGGGAAGCTCGAGGGAGCGGAGAAGGCGTTCACGAAGGCTTCGTCTCTCGATCCGAAGATGCCGGAGCCCCTTGGCTTTCTCGGGGAGATCCAGCTCAGGCGCGGGGACACGGAGCTCGCACTCAGAACGCTCGAGAGCGCCCTCGCCGCCGATCCGGAATACTTCGAGGCCTACTACCACCTGGCGCAGGTCCACCGCCGGCTCGGCCGCGCGGACGAGGCGCGCGCCGCGCTCGTTCGGTACGAGGAGCTGAAGAGAAAGAAGCGCGGCGTCCTGTCCCAGGAGGAGGTGCTGGCGCTCCGCTGACCGTGCTAGAGGTGCCTCGGGGCAACGTCACGATCAAGGCCGCGGTTTTGAACGGACCGGACGGGATGAGCACGGTCGCCGTTTCCGAGACCGCGGCTGCGCGCGTCGAGATCGTTCTCGCTCAGGCTGCGAGCAGCCGGAGCAGGAGATAGAGGCCGAATCCGGCCACGACCGGAAACACGGCCACGAGCACGTCGACTGCCAGAACTCGAAGCTCTCCCGAAGCCCGCATTGGAGAATCCCTCTCGTCAGATTGCAAATATGCAATCGCCTTGCCAGGCAAGAGACAGCGGTTTTTGCGATGTTTCTGAGTCATGGAAGCGCGGGGAGAGTCCAAACTTCTGAACGTGAGTTCAAATGCTTGGAGGACTCCGAGCTAACGCCTGGAGCCGCTCTTGGTGGGCCGATCTCCGCCGCGCGCGGGGCGTCCGCCGCCTCCAGCGCTCCCACCGCCGCTCCCCGTCGTTCCACCCGGAGAGCCGGGACGCCCGACGCGGCCCCCCGATCCTCCCGCGGGACGGCCGATTCGCCCACCGCTCGGAGTTGGGCAGGAGCCTCCAGCCCCGTGTCCGGAGCCGCCGATGCCGCTCCCACCCCATCCGCTCCCGTCGTCTCCCTCATCGCCGGGACCCAGAATGCCGCCGTTGCCGCGGCTGGTCCTCCGGTCGCCGCCGAGCCAGGCCCGGCCGGAGCTGCCTCCGATGTCATGGAGACCGATCGCGTCTGGGGCATCCGGGATGGGAGTCGGGGAATCCATGGAAACGAGCCCCGCGAGAGCGACGCTCGAAACCCGCAGTGCGGCCAGCTTGTCGCCCGCCGCGATGGGCGCCTTGGGGCTCTTCGGGTCCGGCCTGGGTGCCTGGGCTGGCTCGTCGAGCTTGGGGAACTTGGGGAACTTTGGAACCGGCAGCCGCTCGCGGGCGAGGTCTCGTGGAATCAAAAGCTCGCTGGCCGCGGGTGTGTTCCGCGCGGACAGGTCCCCGGTGCCCACGCGCGTGTCGCCGGAAGGAGCCTCAGAGAAGGAGAAAAAAGCGACGAGAGTGAGGGCGACGCCCTGAAGCGCCAGAGTCAGCGGAAGAGCGCTTTCAGCGGAGAAACGGCGAAGCATAGTTCTCCTCGGCGGCGGCTGGTCCAGACTATAGCCGCGCCCCCCTCCTGTCAAGGCTACTGGGGAGGAAGTACGTTGGTGGGGGAGAGCTGGAGGGAGTTACCCGTCACTTCCAGGTTGCAGATGGTGCCCGGCCCGACCTGGGTAAAGTAGGCCCGTCTCTGGCCGGAGACCGTGCCGAATCGGACCTCGAAGGCCCGATCCGGGCCGAGGAAGTTTCCGCTGACCGGCCAGTTGTCGAACAGGAGATTCGAGGGGGTCCAGAGCATCGTGCCGTCCGCGGGGATGAAGCGCACGATCTGGTCGTCGATGTCGCGGACGTCCGTCGTGCTGAAAGAGCTCGTGGGATCTCGGAAAACGGCGAAATCGGACTCCGAGGGACCGGTGTTATCGCCCCCGCACCCCGGGAGCGCGGCGAAGAGAACGAGTGCGACGAGAGAGAATCTCATGACCGAGATTAGCACGGGAGCGAAACCAAACGACGTTCTGGGCATCCAAGGGAAGTCAGCCTATAGTGGGAGGGGAAAGGGTACGCCATGGATCGACGTGTTTTTCTAAAAGTTGCGGGAGCGGCCGCGCTCGTTCCCGGAATGTTCTCGAAGAAGATGGGAGCGACGACGATGCCTGACGGGAAGACCGACAAGATCGAGAAGCTCGAGAAACCGAAGAAGGAATGGAAGGCGATTCTCGATCGAAGCGCCTACGACGTGCTCTTCGAGGAGGCGACGGAGCGTCCTTTCACGAGCTCTCTCCTGAACGAGAAGCGCAAGGGAAAGTACATCTGCGCAGCCTGCTTCCTCCCTCTCTTCGAATCGGACGCGAAGTACGAGAGCGGGACCGGCTGGCCCAGCTTCTTCCAGGCGATCGAGGGACGGCTTCAAACGAAAACGGACTTCAAGCTCTTTCTCCCCCGCACCGAGTACCACTGCGCGCGCTGCGGCGGCCATCAGGGGCACGTGTTCGACGACGGCCCGCGGCCCACGGGAAAGCGCTTCTGCAACAACGGCGTCGCGCTCGCGTTCGTCGCCGAGGGCGAGCCGCTTCCGGAGCTCCGGTCATGAGGGCCGCTGTCATCGCGCTCACGCTCCTTCTGTCCGCCGCGACCGCGCCAGGTGAATCGAAGCTCGCGAAGGCCACGTTCGCCGGAGGCTGCTTCTGGTGCATGGAGCCGCCGTTCGACGAGCTCGAGGGCGTCGTTTCCACGACGTCGGGATACACGGGAGGCAGGGTCTCGAACCCGAGCTACGAGCAGGTCTCCTCCGGGGGCACCGGCCACCTCGAAGCGGTCGAGGTCGCCTACGATCCGTCGAAGATCTCGTACGAGCAGCTTCTCGAAGTCTTCTGGCGCAACGTGGATCCGACGGATGGCGGCGGGCAGTTCTGCGACCGGGGAGAGCAGTATGGAACGGCGATCTTCTTCCACGACGAGGGCGAGCGGCGCCTCGCGGAGGAGTCGAAGAAGAGGCTCGTGGAGTCGGGACGCTTGAAGAAACCCATCGTCACGCCCATCCGGGCGGCGTCCGCGTTCTACGCCGCCGAGGACTATCACCAGGACTACTACAAGAAGAATCCGCTCCGGTACAAGTTCTACCGAAAAGGGTGCGGGCGCGACCGCGTCCTCGAGAAACTCTGGAAGAATCCGACGTGAGCTATTGCTCCTTTCCTTCCAGCAACGCATAGGCGCGCTCGACCGCGTGGGGGTGCACGCCCGGCCCGGTAATCGTTCCGAAGTGCGCCGCGTGGTTGGTCATGTCGATCTTCTGCGCGGCCTCCGCGGCGGGCACGCCCTCCGCGTGCATCTTCTTGATCTTCTGCGATAGGTCGCGAAGGTAGTCCTGGAAGTAGCCGATCTTCTCCCGCTCGCGGAAGGCCTGGCCGTGGCCGGGGAGGACGACTTCGAAGTCGAGGCTCTTGAGCTCTTCGAGCGTGTCCGCCCACTCGTCGAGGTATCCGTCGCCCATATACGAAAGGCCCGCAGTGAGGAGGTCCCCGGTGGCGACGACCTTCTCGCGGGGGAGGTAGGCGACGACGTCTCCTCCCGTGTGTCCTCGCCCGAAGTAGAGAAGCTGGATTTCCCGGCCTCCGCGGAAGAGCGTCATCCGCTGCGAGAGGGTCGTGGTCGGGGGAATGACTTCGATCGCGCCCGTCGCTTCCTCGTACTGCTTCTGAATCTCGATGTTCTTCTGGAGCTCCGCCGTTTTGGTCTGGTCGGAGGCGTCCCGAGCCGCTTTCAGCTCCGCCTCCATCTCGGCGATGCGCGCGGGAAGTCCGCCCACGAACAGGTCCCAGGATCGCCCGCTCCTGGAGGCTCCCGCCACGAGCTTCTCCCGGGTGAACTCGTGCCCGATGATCTCCACGCCGTCCGGAAACGACTGATTTCCGTGGGCGTGGTCGAAGTGAAAGTGGGTGTTCACCACGTAGCGCACGGGCTTGTCGGTGATGTTCTTCAGCTCCCTCAGAAGCGCCCAGGCGGCCGCGGGTGTGATGTGCGAGTCGACGACGAGGACGTCGTCGTCGTTCACGAAGATCGACCCGTTGCAGCCCACGGAAAGGTTCCCCGTGCCCACGGCGTGGTAGATCCCCGGCTGGATCGGGTTGAAGGCGAACGCCTCGCCCTCGTATGCAGCACCCGGAGGTGCTTCGGCCGGAGGCGGCTCGGATGACGGAGGAGCTTGTGGCTGGCAGGCCGACCCGAGAAGCGGCAGAAGGAACGGAACGACACTTGCGCGGAAGGGGCGCATCATGGACCTCCGAAGGGAAGAGAGCGGTTCAACTTTGCTGGAACGGTTGTTTCGCGATCTCGGGAGGGGACGACCACTCGCACGAGACGAGCGTGCCCTTGCCGGGCGCGGGGCGGACCTCGAGGATGGCATCGATCATGCGGGCGCGGTAGCGCATGATGTGGAGTCCCATGCCGCCTCCGTCCTCATTTCTCGGCGCGGGCCCGCTCCCGGGGTCGATTCCGACGCCGTCGTCCACCACCGTGAGCCGCCTGCGCCCGTTCGAGCGCGAGAGGTCGATGAGGATCCGCTTGGCGTTCGCGTGACGCAGGGCGTTGCTGACGGCCTCCTGGGCGATGCGGTAGAGGTGGAGCGCCTCGGCGCGGCCTTCCGTCTCCTGCGTTGGCTCACCGCGGAAAACGCAGCGAACCCCGTGAATTCCTTCGACCCGCCGCGCGAGCTCCTCGAGAGCGGCCTCGAGTCCCCCCGCCTCGATCTCGACCGGGGCCAATCCCCGCGCGAGGCTCCGCGTTTGCCCGAGGGCGTCTTCCACGAGCTTCTCGATCTGACTCGCCTGCTCGGCCTCGGGGCGCGACTCCTTCTCGAGCCGTTTCTGGAGGACCTTGCAGAGAAGAGCGATTCCCATCAGTTGCTGCGCGATCCCGTCGTGCAGATCGTGACCGAAATGCTCCTGCTCGCGGTTGCTGATCTCGAGGATCTCCTTCTGAAGGCGCTTTTGCTCGGTGACGTCGCGCACCACCACCAGGACCTCGTCGTCGGAGCTGGGCGCGAACCGCGCCTCGAAATCGCCGCTGGGCCCGTCGGGGGGGAGGCGATAATCCAGAGTCTGGACGACGCCCGTCGAGAGAGCGCGCTCGATCGCGATCTCGAACCTCTCGCCGAGAGTGTCGCCCAGCACTTTCCTCACGGCCGCCCCCAGAAAGACGCTCGGCGGCCGATAAAGGCCGATGCCCAGGGGAGCGTAGTAGTCGAGAAAGACTCCCGTCCGGCTCATGCGGAACATCAGGTCGGGCATCGCTCTGAGGAGCGCGCGGATGCGGGCCTCGCTCTTCCGCAGCTCGTTCTCCGCCCGCTTGCGGCCGGTCACGTCCTCGGTGACACCCGCGAGCCGGTACACTTCGCCCGCCGCGTTGCGGATGGGAAACCCGCGAGTCCGGAGCCAGCGTACTTCTCCATCCGGGCGGAGGATGCGATAGTCGAGCTCGAAGTCGCTCTTCCCGCCCTGGGCGATGACGTCGACCATGTGCTGGCGGTCGTCGGGGTGAATCGTCTCGAGAAACGAATACGGCTGCCGATAGAGACTCTCTTCGGGAAGGCCGAAGATTTCTTCGTACGCGGGACTCACGTAGTGCATCCTCGCGCCATCGGGGGACGATATCCAGAAGACTTCCTTGATGTTTTGTGTGAGCTGGTTGAGACGGATTTCCTTCGACCGAAGCTCGTCCTCGGCGACCTCGAGGCTCCGGACGAGCTTCTGCATGGACTCGACCGCCTCGATCTCGCGCCGGTGGGAGCGAACGAGGTGGAGAGCGACTGCGCTCAGCGGGACGAGAGCGGAGAGCACCTTCAGCACGTGGGCGCTGAAGAAGCTCCCGTCGTAGAGAGCGGTGAATCCGAAGGTGTAGTGCAAGCCCACGGCCGACTGGGGGATGTTCGCGAGAAGAAGCGACTTCGCGAGGAGGCTCGGGCGCTTGCGCATCACCGGGTAATAGATGACGCTCGAGAGCAGAATCAGAACGAGGAGCGCCAGGTCCCATGACCTCGCCGCTCCGGCACTGGCAACGGTCTTCGGCGGTATTTTTCCCAGAAGCGAGCTCCACTGGAGCGCTACCGTACCGACGGCTGCGGGAAGAGCGAGCAAAGCGAGCCGACGCCACGAAAGCACGCGGTTCTGGCGATGAAAGCAAAGGAGGTACACCGCTCCCGCCGTCAGCACGAGCGCCCAGAGGAAGCGTCCCACCGCCCCCGACCAGAGCACGAAATCCTCGAACCTCCCCGTGTAGCCCAGGAGGCCCGAAGTGGTCATGGTGTGGAGAGAATCCGCGATTCCCGAAAGGAGAGCGGCCAGGGTGATGATGAGCAAGAGCGGATCCGGGCGCGCGATCCACGCCAGAATCCCGAGGCCGAACGTGCAGAGCGCGATGCAGACCGAGCTCCACTCCAGAAGGCTGTGAACCAGGCCCGCGGAGCCTCCGGGATCGAGGGAGAAGCCGAGAGAATCGAGGACGAACGGGACGGGGGTGAGGGCCAGAACCGCCACGACCAGGCTTCGCGGCAGCGCTTCGTCGGCCGACGGGACGGTTGCGAACCGTTCAAGCATCGTTCACTTCGGGCGGGCCGCCCAATGATAATGCTCCCGGGCTCGGGACACTATCGCCGGGAGGTCCTCTACCAGGAGATAGCGCTCGTGGACGAGCCTCAGGGCTGAGTCCGTGATTCGTCCGATGTACTCGGACTCGCTCCCATAGCGCTCCTCGATGCTCTTCCTCGGGTCCGAACTGCCCTTGCGAACTTCCCGCGTTCTCGGGAAGGCAAAGTAGGATCCGATCTCGCTCGCGAGCCGGTCGGGGGAGCCGATCGAGGGATGTCGGTAGCTCCAGCCGGTATGGGTCGCGAGCGGGACCTCGATCTCGGGAAGACGAATTCCGGCGCGATCGTTTCCGTCCGCGTCTACGGCCGGCACCAGCACCACGAAGGGTTTCCCCACGCGCGGGGGCTCGAAAGCGACGATGCCGCGCTCCCAATCCGGGCCGAAGTCGAGCCGGTGGGGCGTTTGAGGCTCGCGCGGGATCTCGAATTCGGGAATCGCGGGCCAGGAGGCGCTCTCGGGACGCGCGAGAGTGCCCTCCGCGATCTTCGGATACGCACTCGCGGGCGGGGAGGCTCCCTCGACGACCCAGAGTGCCATCGCCCGGAAGAGGGCGCGCACGACCGCGTCGTAGCCGAGAGGGTTCATGGGGGCGCGGCCGATGAATGCAGGGTCGGGATTCGATCCCGGCGGAAACCTTCCTACGATATGCGGCGCTCCGGCGATGAAATAAACGCGGCTCGTCTCCGGAATGAGAGCGTCCCGGACTCCCGCGGGATCCGTCGTCGTGAGGGAACCCGCGCGGTTGAAGTACTCGGAGTTGGTGAGGATGTGGAAGAACTTCGGCACCGTGCCGCTCCCGGTGGCTCGCTTCAGGAGACCGTCCGAAGCACCGGTCTCCCGATCGACCTCGAGCCCATCCGTGAAGGGGAACATGTCGACGGGATAGAGGATGTTGAAATGCTGGAGAGCGTCCCGGGAGGCCTGGCCGAATCGGTGATTGAAGGAACCGCGCCCGGCGCCGCCCACCTGATCGATGATGCCGTCGAAGACGGTTCTTCCGCTCTCGTCCGCGTTGAATCCCTGGTAGACGAAGTGCCGGAGGAAACGGCCGGTCTGCGAAACTCCCCAGCCGATCGCCCACCGAATTCCGGGGAGAGGGTTCGCTTCGCCGCGATCGTACTTGAAGAAGCTCACCAGATCCCGCGTCCCCGCGAGCCCGGTCCCGACCACGCGCGGGTTCTGGGTCTGGTAGATGACGTCGTAGATCAGACCGGGCTCGAACCCGGAGTCGAGCGAGACGGTCGAGGAATCGAGGAAGCGAAATCTCTCGCGGGAAATCGGCTCCGGGGGATCGAAAGGCCGGCGGCGCACCGTCATCTGGTGCTCGGAGCCCTCGGGATCGAGAACGGGATAGGCGCGGTGCCCGCGATCAGCAAGACTCGCCTTCGTCCCTCGCTCCCCGATGAAGTTCCCACGCACGAGCCCGCGGATCGGGGAGCCTCCAGCCGTCGCGATCGGCATTTCCATTCGCATACGGCCGTCGGGAACGTCCCATTGCCAGCCCATCCAGAGCAGTGAGAACCCCTGAAGCATCAGGCTCCCGTCCCCGATCTCGGCGGCGGCAGTGGGGTCCTGGGAGCTCGAAGCGCGCTGGAACGTTCGCAGGATGCGTTTCGTGCCTCGGTTGCCGGCTTCGTAGAACAGGACCCCGTTTCCTCGATGCGCATCGACGGGCTTGATCAGGTAGAAGTCCGCGTGGAACTCCACCTCGCCATCGGCGTTCCGGGGAGCGAGAGGGAGGTCGACGACCATTCGATTCGCCGCGATCTCGGGCGCGAGAGCGAACTCCACCTGGCCTACGAGCTTTTCGTAGGGGCCCGCGAGCCCGAAGGAGCGGCCGTCGAGAAGGACCTCGCGGCGGTCGATGCGCAGGCGAACGACGCGGGCCTCGGCGAAAGATGCGCTCAAAAGGACGAGACCGACGAGAAACGCGCGGCGCACTTTAGAAGTTCCCCCCCGAGAGAGATTGGAGAGCGGCCCCCACTCCGGCGCCGAGCTCGACGTTGCGGCCGAGGTCCTCGAGCGTGCGCTCGAGCATCGCGAGCTGCGCCGCGAGGTAGGCCGGATGCGCCGCCATTCCCATATGGCCGAGCCGGACGAGCTTTCCCGACAGCTCTCCGTAGCCTCCCGAGATCATGATCCCGTACCGTTCCCGCAGGTGCCCGCGCAGCGTCTTGTCGTCGAGTCCCTCGGGAATCACGACGCCCGTGACCACGGGACCCGCGATCTCCTCGCGCGCCGCCCAGAGCTTCAGTCCCATGGCCTCGACGCCGCGGCGGCAGGCGCGGGCGATCGCTCCGTGCCGCGCCGCCATCCGCTCGACCCCCTCCTCGACGGCCTGAGCGAGAGCGGACTCGAGCCCGTACATGGTGGTGACGGAAGGCGTGTAAGGGAACGTCCTCTTCGCGAGCCAGGTGTCCTTCCAGTCGAGGATGGAGAGGAAGCTTCCCCGCAACGGGTCCTTCTTCGACTCCATGGCCTTCCACGCATCAGGGCTCACCGCGAGAAGGGAAAGACCCGGAGGGCCGCCGAGGCACTTCTGTGGGCCGGCGATAGCGACGTCGATCCCCCATTCCTCGGGGCTCAGAAGCTCGCCCCCGAGGCCGGAAACGGTGTCGACGATGGTGACGACCTCGTGCTCTTTCGCGATGCGCCCGATCTCGGCGACGGGGTTCACCGTGGCCGAGGGAGTCTCGGAGTGAACGACGGAAAGGAAACGGATTCCCGGATTCGCCTCGAGCGTCTTCCTCACGTCCTCGGGGTCGACGGCTTCGTTGTACGGAACGCGAATCTCGACCGTCTCGCCTCCGTACTTGGTGATGAAGAGCTCGAACCATTTTCCGAAGACGCCGGAGACGAGGTTCAGCACCTTGTCGCCGGGAGAGAGCAGGCAGGCGGCCGCCGCCTCGAGTCCGAGAATCGCCTCTCCCTGAAGGATGACGACGTCGTGCTTCGTCCGGAAG